>Ga0316604_10000012_pt1 | contig 370459 bp, 378 predicted proteins | sample OWC_soil_day20_C_FD_207650 | JGI IMG/M metagenome (GOLD analysis project Ga0316604, IMG submission 207650) | Wetland soil microbial communities from Old Woman Creek delta, Ohio, United States - OWC_soil_day20_CT | ecosystem: Environmental > Terrestrial > Soil > Wetlands | place: USA: Ohio... | reverse complement strand
TTTATTTTGCCTGTGGTATTTCCGGTGCAATCCAGCATCTGGCCGGAATGTCTTCTTCCGATATTATTATCGCAATAAATAAAGATGCTGACGCACCAATCTTCCGTATGGCTGACTTTGGGATTGTTGGTGATGTGATGGAAGTATTGCCGATTTTAACTGAAGAATTTAGAAAAATTAAAGCGGGCTAATGCTTAAAATTTAAAACTGGTGGGCAATTTTTATTATACAAGGTATTTAATTAGGAACCCCGAAAGTTATTGAAACTGACTTTCGGGGTTCTTTTAAATTAAAACAAGTTGGATTTTAATTAGGTTGTAGTTTGAACTTATATTTTTGTTGTAACGGGAAAGGATTATATGGTAATAACAAGAATATTCTCATTAGGCTGATCTAACTAATATGGGATAAAGGAGGAAAGCGTCTTGAGTCATCCTCATAAACTGGACAGGGCCGATAGTGTGCTGGTAGTTGTTGATGTTCAGGATAAGATTCTTCATGCTATTAATGACTGGAAGACGGTGCTGAAAAATACCGTAAGAATGGTAAAGTTCGCACAAGCATTAGCTGTTCCTGTTATAGTTACTGAGCAGTACTCCAAGGGACTTGGAGCTACTAATGCTGAAATTAGTGCACTTTTTTCTGATTTAAAGCCTTTGGATAAAACGGTTTTTAGTTGTTTCGGTGCCGAAGGTTTTAATGAAAGGCTTGCTGTTTTACAGGTTAGGACTTTGGTTTTGGTTGGTATTGAAGCTCATATTTGTGTAGGGCAGACTGCATTGGATGCTTTGGATAATGGTTACAATGTGCATGTTATCAGTGATGCAGTTGGTTCGCGAACTTTAGCTAATAAAGAACTTGGTATTGATAAGATAAGGCAAGCTGGTGGCATTATTTCTGCAGTGGAAATTGCTCTTTATGAATGGTTGGAACGTTCGGACAGTAGCGAGTTTAAGCATGTTTTGCAGCTTATAAAATAAAGAATTTTCTTACCGGGAAAATGTGATAGCTGTACATGATACGTAAATGGCTAAATGGAACTAATTGCCTTGTTTGGTTGGTTATAATATTGCGACTGGTTTTTTAGCGAATTTTCAGAATGGTTGAGAAGTGGTGTAAATAGATTAGCCAGTGCCAGAAGGAATAATGAATGATCACAGAGAACTTTGGAAAAAATAAAAACTTCAAAATGATTTCTAATCTTAGATGGTACTAATCTGTCTGGAGGAGGCAATATGTGGACAGTAGTTTATATTGCGACTAACCGTACTCAGGCTGAAGCAATGAAGAAGCTGCTTTCAGATGAAGGCATTCTTGCTAATATTAGACCGGCTGGAGTTTCTATGCAAGGTGACGGAATGTGTGAATTAATGGTTTTAGAGTCGGAGGCAGACGAAGCACATGCGATTTTGTACCAATTGGTGGTTAGATAAAGAAAGCGAGCCATAGTGGTGTCAAATAACCAAGATGTTTGTACCTTTAACTCTAGTGTCAATAACTCTAAGATATTACAGGCATTTATCCGATGAATAACCCGTTCTCGTGCTCCATCCTCTGCAGGCTGGAGTAAGGAATGGCTAATTCCCTGGATAATTCGACTAAAATCCAGATGGGGTTAAAATCCCACCTGAATTAAGTCTCATTTATCAGGCGGAAATCAACGCCAATGAGTGGTGGTGAAGGGAGCACTTATGATAGGGTGGACAATTGCGATTGTGGTCACTGGTGGGTTGGGAACCGCACTTTATGTTTGGTTTCGTTCTCGTAATATGGCAAAACGGTATGATAAGATAGCTTCCCGTGTTAAACAGATTGATTCAGGCTGGAATAATCGTCGGACTACTCAACTGCTTGATTCGATTTATCGCTTGATAGATATATGTATTGCGACTGATAATGCTGTTTTTGGATATAAAGCTATTGATTTATTAAAAATTGCTTTCTCTGAAGGGGTAATCCGCAATAATGAATCGCCAGAACTTGCGGGAATTATTATAGCTGCGCTGCGGCGCGAACAGCCTGATATTGCTGCTGGTGCTTTGGACGCATTTAGGCAATTGCTAAAGAATATGCCGTCAGGCGATATTTATTTGGCGTGTGAGCAATTGACGCTGATAGCTGCTATAAGTTATAGGGAGAACTACTATTTTTTAGCTGCAAAAGCAGCAGAGGTCGTCTTCGTGGTAATGGATAGGCGGGAAGACGAGGGTGTTATGTCAGTTCTTAGTACTATAAAAATCATAGGTATTTTGGCCCTTCGGCGTCGTGATAACGGGCTTTTTCGTGAGCTTACAGTGAGATTGGCTGATGCTATTGATGAACAATGTTGGCACAATGGTTTTAGAATTGAAGTGAATGGGATAGTTAGTGTCTGGCTTCACCGAATAATTAAAAATGATGATGCCATGATGCTGGCTGTGCTTACTGAATTTGTTAGGCTGTTGCTATCTAGTGACAATTTAACAGAAGATGACATGAATGAATTTATTAGGGAATGGTATAATTCAGCCGGAATAGCCAGTCTCAATCCGAACAGCGATTTGGCGGCCAAAATTATTGCTTTTACCCTCAAAGCAATCCTGAACCGCTGTGGCCTTCAAGGACTAGATTTAGCAGTAAATGGAGCTGGGCAAGTTGTACGGCTTGTTATTTCCAGGGAGGGGATCAAGAATTCATTTCCTTATGTTTTGCCGTTGTTAGACACGGGGCGAGAACTTCTAGCACGTGAACTTAAGTTTGGTAGTGGGGAATACGACGATTCTTTTCGGCAACGGGCGCTTTTTTCTTTGGTGCGAGAACTTATCGCTATAGCCCGTTATGCTACAAGACAAGGCACTTCTACGACTGTTAGCGATGTTATTACTGAATATTACCAATGTTGGTTAGTTTACCCTGAGCCATCTAGTGTTAAGGCTATTAAGAGATTTTGCCAGCTGATTATTGTGTATTGGCTAAGGGTAAGGACAAGACAGGAGAAAAAGATGGATGTGAGCGGTGAACTTGCACTACCGATGTTGCTTGATGACAGAGAAAGAGAAAAATTGGCCTTTTTTTGACTAGATAGTTGAATGTGGCTTATTTAAAATGGGCTGCAGTGAAAATCAGAGTTTTCACTGCAACCCATTTTTACTGCGATTTTCCTTAAACCAGATGGAAGAAACTGATGAGTTGTTTTAGGCAGAAATAGCGATATCTTGATTTGGGGAAGTTTTCGGAGATTGTTTGGCACCAGTTAGAAGTAGGCCTACAAGATAAAAACGTTGTGAGAATCTTTCTACTAGAGTACCGAAAAAGAGACTGAAAGTTGCGGTAGCCATAAATATGGCGATTACTACAGGTACATTAAGTGAAAAGTTATTTGTGGCAATAAATTTAGTTAGGTATGCTAAAATCAAGGGATGCACCAAGTAAACGGCAAAAGAGTAATGACCAAGGGTTTCTAGTATAGTGGATGTTAGTTTGTGTTGAGGCTGGCAAAATAGAGAGAATAAGAATAGGCTGGTAGCCAAAGTATAGATGACACCGATGGGGCTAAGTTGATGGACAATGCCAGCAGCTTCGGCTGGGGTTAATCCTCGGCTGGCTAATAACCAATAATAATTAAATAGTAGTGCGGTTAGTGAAGCCAGGAAGAAGGCAGTTATCATTGAACGGCCTTTTTTAATAAAACTGGAAAAGTCTGCGAGGCGAAGAGCACAGATAGCGCCGAAAAGGAAGATAAATAAATAGTGTAATACCAGGTAATTTAAACGGTAACGGACAAAAAGATTTGCAAGGTAATTATTTGGTTGCCAGTGTAATGAATAGCTAGAGTAATAATTAAATGCAATCTGAAGTATCAGGAGCATGGTCAGGGCAGGTAGAGGTGCTTTAAGAATAAAGCGAAGTATAATTCGCCATATGGGCATAAGAATATAAAACCATAGCAAAATAACTAAGAAATAAAGATGATATGAAGCCAGGCCAAAAAATAATGTTTCTATAAGTGTTAAAGGCGAACTTATAGAATTAGTTAGCAGGGCATTGTTTGCCAGATAGATTATTGACCAAATCAAATATGGTAAAAGAACGACCCGGAAACGTTTTTTTATGAAGGTGGTATAAGAGAATGGCTTTTCAAGGTCGTGATTAAGAAAGAGACCAAAAGAGGAAAGAAAGAAAAAAATTGGTACGCTAAACCTGGTAAAGATATCTAGCGCGGCAAAAAGATGAATGTTTGGATGCGGCGAGTCAAGAGAATAGGCACCGACATGGATGCCTATTACTCCTAGCATTGCTAGACCTCGGGTATATTGTATAGCGTTATTGCGCTTGATCATTTTGTCTCCTTTTAACTCCCAAAATGTTGCTCAATAAGTTGGTACAGAGAACATTTCTATGGTGTTGTTATAATGTTGGTGCATTTTTACAGGAGGAAGAATATGGATCCTATTTAGGTTTGCATATTATCTCACTGATATAAGTATCGAATATATTGCTAGCGTGACCAGGACGAATTATAACAGCGGTATCGGCACCTTTAGAACTGCCGCCAATTGCAATAATTTCTTTTCCAAATGGAACGAGGCCGGCGTCAAGGGCCATAACTGCGATTTCAACGCATACTTTGACTCCTTGACCGAGCATGCGTAAGGTATGAGCCATGATTTCTATCGGATATGCTCCACCAAATTTTCGACTTATGCCTCGTTCAGCACCAGAGAGGAGATGTGTAGTGGTAAGTACTTTTATTTCCTTAGTGATGAGGTCGGAGCGCATAGTTTCAGACATTTCATTGGTGCCTGGATCGACAAAGCCTTGGGCATGGGAAACGCAAACTAGATTGGAAGTTTTTCCGGCTAGTAGGAGTGCTGTTTGACCACTGCAAGATGCAACTACGATATCCTTAATGTTTTTGGTGGTCGCAGTTTCTAGTGCTAGTTTTATCGTGCCCAAGGTATTCGCGGGTCCGCTTGTTTTCCAGTACATTGTGGTTCACCTCGTTTATCTAATGATGAGAACATTTCCACGTTTTAGTGTGTTATTCCTGCAACTTTTTGCATGTCATTAAACGCAACTCTATAAAGATCAGGCCGCTTAAAGTCGCGGTACGGGAAGCTGGTTTCTTCCATTAACCGTGATGTTAAGGGCCTGTTATTAGTGCTTTACGTAGCTTATAATCAATAATTATAAGTAAATTGTAAATTTGTTTCTTGTAGTTTGATCGTATATAATAAAACGAAAACAAAAATAGGAGGAGTTTGAATGAACAAACCATGGTTGGTTATTTTAGCTGTAATGTTAGGCGGCAGTATTATAAAATATGGAATTTTGCAATACTTGATTTTTAGCCCCGTGATAGCGGTTATAATCGACTTGTTGGTGTTTAGCGCTTGTTATTTAACTCTGCGTCGTTATCCGTATATTGACTTAAAAAGGAGTATGCAGTTTATCGGTGTGATAATCGCACTTGAAATCTTGTTTGATCTTGGTATTATTAATGAGTTAATTCGCGAGATCGTCTTCTTTATTCTTATTGCCTGGGGTATTTCGAAACAAGGTGGTTCAGGCGGACCACCGCGACAACGGCATAAGTGGCACAAATAGTTGTAGGGAGACGACATAAGTGAAAAAAATAGCTAATAAGGCACTGGTACGGGCTGCTTTGCTTTTAACGTTAACTTTGCTTTTTCAGTGGTTGCGATTTTTGATTCCCTTACCAACTCTTTCGAATTTTATTACTGGTACATTGGTTAATGCGTGTCTGGCGATTGCAGTGGAAATGGTCGGGTTGTATTTGGCGGCAATTATTGGAGTTATTGCGCCGATTGTAGCTTATTCACAGGGCATTTTGCCGTTACCAATCTTTATCCTTCCAATTGCAATTGCTAATTTTATATATGTGGCAGTTCTTAAGATAGGTGTGACTTGGCGGCGCTCGCTATTTGCTATTGTTGCCGCGGTTCTAAAGGCGCTGGTTCTGTACTTAATGTTTGCATGGCTTTTAGTTTTGTTAAAAGTTGAAACAAAAATGGCAACAGCGCTGCTGTTTGCAATGGGATGGCCTCAGTTGGTTACAGCTTTTTTGGGAGTCACACTTGCTACTTTGGTAATGAAAAGGATTGCTCGATGGGAAAAGTGATTTTAACCCTGAGAGTAAATGATTAATAATATATGGCGGTGATGAAATGAGTAATTGTGAAAAGGTAGAGGAATTAGCAGGGAGTTTTTTTGAGGAAGGGTATAATTGTGCTGAGGCAGTTGTTCGGGCATATCGAGAGGAACTTAAATTAAATTTAAGTGATGAAGCGTTAAGAATTGCGACAGGATTTGGTGGTGGGATAGGGCATAACGGGTGCATTTGTGGAGCGCTGACAGGTTGTATTATGGTGATTAATATGTTACAAGGGCGGATTAGCAAGGAAGAAAGTCGCGAACCGGCTTATAAAAGTTCTGGAGAATTTCACCAGTTATTTTCCAAAAAATTTGGCGGAGCTTGTTGCCGCGTGTTAAACAGGCAACCATTTGGAAGTTATGAGCAGCGAAAGAATTGTTTCAATATTACTACAGGTGCTGCAAGCCTTTTGGCAGAGTATATTAAAAGTCAGAGTTTGTTAACTTCGACTAAGGATACGTGTCAATAGCTGTCCGTTCTGTTTTAACCAGCTGCGGCATTCGTTATAGTCGGGAAGCGACTGAGCTACCAATTTCCAAAAATCAGTTGAGTGGTTTGGAATTTTTATATGACAGAGTTCGTGGACAATCAGGTAATCAATTATTTTTGAGGGAGCCATGATAATATGCCAATTATAGTTAATATTGCCGCTGGGTGAGGCGCTTCCCCAGCGGGTTTTTTGTTCTCGAATAGAGATATGTTGGGAGCAAATACCAATTTGTTTAGACCAGTAAGCTGTCCGAAGAATGAGGTATTCGGTTGCAGTACGAATATACCACTGCCGCAGAGCTTGAAAAAGTGAATCATAGTGGTTTTGATCAGAAGCACAAATGTGGACTGTTAATAGTGGTCCATCAAGAGTTACTCGCGGTCTTTTGGCATCAGTTGTAGCTATATTTAATATTCGGGCTTCACCTAGATATAGCAATTTCGCGCCAGGAGTGAGGGAGGAATTGATGGGACAATTGGCAAGTTTTGTTATGTGGTCTAGTCGAGTGATAATCCATGCGGTTTTATCCTTAAGCAGGTTTTCGATTCGTTTTTGCGACAAACCAGCGGGGACGGTAACAATAATAATTCCAGTTGGCTCAATTTTAATTTGGATGGTTTTGCGGCGAATACTGTATTTTATTTGGTAATTAATGTTGGTATTGTTTAATGTAATGTTTGGCATTAATTGTTCCCTTTTCTTTCTTAGTTGTCCGGCAATAATTAAAAATAAAAAAATGTTTACTTCTACTTGACAATAATCTAATGAGATGGTATCATAATCAATGTCGTCAAATGAATATTGCCCGGGTGGCGGAATGGCAGACGCGGAAGACTCAAAATCTTTTGTTGGCAACAACGTGGGGGTTCAAGTCCCTTCCCGGGCACCATAAGTGAAATGGGACTTACAAGTATTTTACTTGTAAGTTTTTGTTTTGTATTTTGGGGTTCTTATTTTTTGGTAATCTTATGGGCGGTATATCGCCTATAAGATTACCAAGGTTTATCATATGTAGAATTAAGGACCAGTGAATTAGATTATTTGAATATGATTTGAATTAGTGCTAAGTAACTTAATGAATACTCTGAATTATGTAGTAGGCAGATAGAAAACCTAAAATATAACTTAAGAATGATTTAGGCATACTCCAACGATTATTAGATTGTTTACGTTTGCCATCACTAATATGAATATAATTATAATCGCGTAAATAACGTAGCGTTGAATCGGCTAGACCGGTTGTCTTTATTATATTCACCTGATCACCCCTGGAAAAAAATATTATTTTACAACTTAGGCTAGTACCACTTGCATGCTGAATAGTGTATTAACAACATGACAAAACATCCTATAAACTTTAACTTAATCCTACGATTCGACAGGAAAAGTAAAAATCCTTGAAAATAATTGGAAAATTAACCAAAATGTTACCAAAATTATCCCTAAAACATAAAAATTATCTTATTGTTAGGTATTAAACGTATATATTGATGCAAATAGTAGTTTCAGTTATAACATCATATTGTTTTCCTAATGCAAATAAAATACCCTATAGAGGTGACTTTTTAACTGTCAATTCTATAGGGTATTTATTTGCTGAATAGCATTGTGTTGGTTATTACTTCAACTTTAGTTTTTATGTATACGAAATTCCCAAGGATTAAATCCAGTTTTTCTTCCGTTGTTATTTGGTTGTTCGCTTACGCCAGAAAATAAATAAATCTTTTACAATTAAACATATTACCGTTAATAAGGTAATTATCATTAGAATCAAAGTGAATGGATTGCGATATTCTTGGTGAATTACTATAGCAGTGTAGGCAAAAAAAACAATACTAAACATTTTTTCTTGCATATTTTTTACACTTGCCATTACATAGAGAGATGAAGAAAGATAGGTAATACTTATGATATAAAAACTACTTGTAGAAGCTCTATTCTATATATGGCGTCTCCTCTTTTCGTTCAGCTTAACTATAATTATAACTCATAGCAAGGACGAAGGATAGTAGTGTTGTTTATTGCACTATGTATGAGTGGATAAACAAAAGTTAAACATACATGAATTTTTATGACATTGACAAGCTTTGGCTCTTCTGTTACAATATTGTAAACAAGATATAGCCTTTAAACTGGTCCTGTGAGGCCAGGAAGGACAATATACGAGATTGGTTAGTATAGCCTTCTTGCGCTCTCATACGCAAGAAGGCTTTTTTGGTAAGTAAATACCTTTAAATTGGTCCTGTGAGGCCGGAAGGGAGCTATACAGGTAGGCAGTATGACCTTCTTGCGGTTTCGCGTGTCAAGAAGGCTTTTATTTGTGTAATTTTAGCAAAAAAATGGCTTGGAAGCTGTTGACAGGGTATATTATATTACGATTGTTACGGGAGGGGTGTGGCTATGACAAAACGTCAGGTATCTCTTAGAGGCAAGAACATCCTCGGATTACAGGGCATGACGATAGCGGAGATGGAACTAATTCTTGATTCTGCCAGGGAAATGAAGAATATTATTGATCGTGATATTAAGAAAGTGCCTACTCTTAGAGGGAAATCTATTGTTAATTTGTTTTTTGAACCAAGTACCAGGACGCGTACTTCGTTTGAACTTGCTGGCAAATATCTTGGCGCTGATGTGGTTAACGTTACAACAAGTGCATCAAGCGTAGTTAAGGGAGAGAGCCTTAGGGATACTCTTTTAACAGTAGAGGCAATGGGAGTAGATATTATTGTTATGCGCCACGAAGCTGAAGGGGCTGCTGAATTTGCTGCTGCTTCGGTGAATCCTGTGATTGTTAATGCTGGGGACGGAGCTCATGAGCATCCTACACAGGGGCTTTTGGATATATATACTATCAGGGAAAAGAAGAAGGCTATCGCGGGGCTGAAAGTGGCAATTATTGGCGATGTTCTCCATAGCCGGGTGGCGAGGTCAAATATCTGGGGTCTTTTAAAAATGGGGGCAGAGGTCAGGGTTGCTGGGCCGCGGACGCTGTTGCCACGTGATATTGAAAAGTTTGGTGTCAAAGTTTATGACCGGGTTGAACCGGCTTTAGCTGGAGTAGATGTGGTCAACGTTTTGAGGATTCAGCGGGAACGGCAGCAAAAAGGGCTTTTTCCCACACCTCGTGAGTACGCCAGAATTTTTGGGATCAATCAGGAACGCTTGGCATTGGCGCAGCCTGACGCTCTGGTAATGCATCCCGGGCCGATGAATCGCGGGCTGGAAATTGCGCCAGATGTAGCTTATTCGGAGCAGTCATCTATTCAGGAGCAGGTTAAGAATGGGCTGGCGGTAAGGATGGCGATTTTGTTTTTGGTGCTGATGGGAGGTAAAGACATTGAAACTAGTGCTTAAGGGTGGTAGGATTATTGATCCGTCGCAAGAGCTTGATATAATTGGCGATGTATTGGTAAGTGATGGTCTGATTGCGGCTGTTGGCGATAAAATAGATGAACCTGGGGCTGATGTGATCGATGCTAGAGGATTGATTGTTGCTCCGGGACTGGTGGACATGCATGTTCATCTTAGAGAGCCGGGACTTGAGGCAAAGGAGGACATCGCTTCCGGCACTAAGGCAGCAGCAGCAGGGGGATTTACTACCGTATGCTCGATGCCTAATACTAGACCGGTGGTGGACAGCGCCATACTGGTGGCTGGGATGTTGCAGCAGGCAAAAGAGGAGGGCACTGTAAACGTCGGAGTAATCGGAGCGCTTAGTAAAGGACAGGAAGGTCGGGAATTGGCTGAGATTGGTGATATGTTGTTGAACGGCGCTGTAGCGATCTCTGACGATGGTCATTATGTAGAAAGCGCCCGGCTTCTTAGAACCGGGCTGGAATATGCCATGATGTTTGGCGGTATAGTTATTTCCCATGCGGAAGATGAGACATTAGCTGGGGACGGCTTTATGCACGAAGGAGCAGTATCTGCTATGTTGGGGTTACGGGGGCGTCCGGCGGTAGCGGAAGATATTGCGGTAGCCAGAGATATTTTGTTAGCCGAATATACCGGTGGCGCTATCCATATTGCGCATGTCAGTACCGCTGGAGCAGTGGAATGTATCCGTGCGGCGAAAAAGCGCGGCGTTAGAGTTACAGCTGAGGCTACGCCACATCATCTCACTTTAACCGATGCAGTGGTAATTGGTTTTAATACTGCCACAAAGGTCAATCCGCCGCTTAGATCGGTAGAACACGTAGAAGCGCTGATAGCAGGTCTAAAGGATGGAACTATCGACGCCATTGCTACCGATCATGCGCCCCATGCTTTTGAAGAAAAGGACATGGAATTTCGCTATGCGCCAAGCGGTTTTGCCGGTCTGGAAACGGCGGTGGGTGTAATTTTGACTGAGCTTTATCATAAGGGTAAGCTTTCGATTAATGAAGTAATCGAAAGCATGTCAGTTGCGCCGGCTCGCATTCTGGGGTTGGCAGCAGGTACATTAAAGACTGGCGCAGCTGCTGATATTGTTGTTATCGATCTGGAAAAGGAATGGACGGTAGACAGCAAGAATTTCTATACTAGGGGTAAATGTACACCTTTTGAAGGTAATACGCTCAGAGGCAAGGCTGTGGCTACTATTGTGGGTGGCCGAGTTGTAATGCAGGACGGGGAGGTAAAGTAATGAAGGGAAAACTGATTCTGGAAGACGGTTGTATTTTTGAAGGTGAACTTTTAAGTAGCAGTCAGGCAGTTGGCGAGGTGGTATTTAATACCGGGATGACTGGTTATCAGGAAGTGTTAACTGATCCCTCTTACTGCGGGCAGATTGTTACAATGACTTACCCACTGATTGGCAACTATGGAACTGCGGCGATTTTTGAGCAAGCTGCTAAATCTTATGTTCGCGGCTTTGTGATTGGCGAACTTTGCTTTGAGCATAGTAATTGGCAGGCGGAAGACAGTTTGCCAAGATATTTAGAAGAGCATGGTATCGTTTGCCTTTATGACGTTGATACCAGGGCAGTGACTCGTAAGATTCGTTCCGCCGGGACAATGAAGGGAGTAATTGTACCAGCCTCTATGGCGACTGATGAAATAAAGACGCTCTTGGCTTCGCCACTGGAAAAACAAGTGGTGGCAGAAGTAACGACAAAGGAAATTTACTGTCTAGGCTCGAACGGGCCACGTGTGGCGGTGATGGATTACGGCATTAAACGCAATATCTTGAATTCTTTAGTTAAAGCAGGATGTGAGCTGACTGTGTTGCCAGCTGCGACCAATGCGGAAGAGGTGCTGGCTCTAAACCCGGATGGAGTTTTTTTATCTAATGGTCCTGGTGATCCTAAGGATGTTCCTCAATCGATTGCTACAGTAAAGGAACTTATTGGTAAAAAACCTATCTTCGGTATTTGTCTAGGCCATCAACTCTTAGCTTTGGCACTGGGAGCTAATACTTATAAACTTAAATTCGGCCACCGGGGGGCTAATCATCCAGTAAAAGATTTAGTTAGCGGGCGAGTTTATATTACTTCACAAAACCATGGTTATGCTGTGGAAGAAGGGACCTTACTTGATAAAGACCTCATTATTACTCATCGGGCGGTAAATGATGATACAGTAGAAGGTATCAAACATCGTAAATTACCTGTGTTTTCGGTGCAGTACCACCCTGAAGCGGCCCCTGGGCCGGAAGACAATACTTATTTATTTGACGAGTTTATGGCACTTTTACGGAAGGGGGTTTAAGCGATGCCGAAAAAAACAAATTTACGTAAAGTTATGGTTATCGGTTCCGGCCCAATTGTAATTGGTCAGGCTGCCGAATTTGATTATGCAGGAACCCAGGCTTGCCGGGCGTTAAAAGATGAAGGACTGGAGGTTGTCCTTATTAATTCCAATCCGGCTACTATTATGACTGATGCTAATATTGCTGACCGGGTGTATATTGAGCCAATTACTCCGGAATTTGTTGAATCGATTATAGAAAAAGAACGTCCTGATGGATTATTGCCGACACTTGGAGGACAGGTTGGCCTTAATATGGCAGTAGAAGTAGCTAAACGCGGTGTTTTAGAAAAATATGGTGTAGAGCTGCTTGGTACGCCACTCGAGGCAATTGAAAAGGCTGAAGACCGTGATTTGTTTAAAAAGACGATGCAGGAACTTAGTCAGCCGATACCGGAAAGTGCTATCGTCGAGGATTTGGAAAGTGCAAAGGCTTTTGCAGATGAAATAGGCTATCCGCTTATTGTGCGTCCTGCTTATACTCTTGGCGGAACCGGCGGCGGTATTGTAAATAATGATGAAGAATTAAGGGATGTGACCATTCGTGGTCTTAAATACAGCCTTATTGGCCAGGTGCTGATTGAACGCAGTGTTGCCGGGTGGAAGGAAATCGAATACGAGGTTATTCGCGACGCCGCCGACAATTGTATAACGGTATGTAATATGGAAAACTTTGACCCGGTGGGTATTCATACTGGGGACAGTATTGTGGTGGCACCGTCACAAACATTAAGCGACCATGAATATCAGATGCTGCGCGCAGCATCATTGACAATCATTCGTGCACTTGGCATTGAAGGCGGCTGTAATGTACAGTATGCCCTTGATCCAAATAGTACCAAGTATTATGTAATTGAGGTTAACCCAAGGGTTAGCCGTTCGTCCGCTCTGGCCTCTAAGGCTACCGGCTATCCAATTGCCAAAGTGGCAAGCAAAATCGCTATTGGATATCACCTGGACGAGATTACTAATGCTGTAACTCAGAAAACTAAGGCCTGTTTTGAACCTGCGCTGGATTATTTGGTGGTTAAATTTCCGCGCTGGCCTTTTGATAAATTCAATTTCGCTGATCGCATCTTGGGTACACAAATGAAGGCTACTGGTGAGATTATGTCCATTGACCGTACTTTTGAAGGAGCGCTATTGAAGGCAGTACGCTCGTTGGAAATTGGCGTACACCGGCTGTCAATTCCGGAGATTGCTGCCCTTGATACCGTTGAACTCCGCGACAAGCTTAAGTTGGCTAACGATGAACGGCTGTTTGTAGTGACCGAAGCTCTTAGGCGCGGTATCACTGTTGATGAAATTCATGAAATTACTACGATTGACCGTTGGTTTTTACAGAAAATCCAGAATATCGTTGGCTTAGAGTCTAGGTTGGCAAAAGAAGACTTAACGACAGAGCTTTTGACTAAGGCAAAAAAGATGAATTTTGCTGATCGATCTATTGCCGAGCTTAGTGGTCGTAGCACTGACGAAATTCGGAGGTTGCGTAAGGACGCTGGTGTTGTGCCTTCTTATAAGATGGTTGATACCTGCGCCGCTGAGTTTGAGGCAGTTACACCATACTACTATTCTACCTATGCCCAAGAGGACGAGGTTACAACAACCGACCGGCGAAAGGTAATGGTATTAGGGTCGGGACCAATTCGCATCGGCCAGGGAGTCGAATTTGACTATTGTTCAGTTCATTCGGTGTGGGCGCTAAAAGAAATGGGCTTTGAGTCTATTATTGTTAATAATAATCCGGAAACTGTTTCTACTGACTTTGACACTTCTGATCGTTTGTATTTTGAACCGTTAACAGCTGAAGATGTTCTGAACATAATCGACAAGGAAAAACCGGAAGGGGTTGTCGTCCAGTTCGGTGGTCAGACGGCGATAAATTTAGCTGGTCCGCTTGCAAAGGCTGGAGTAAAGATCATGGGGACTTCGGTGGATGGTATAGATCGGGCGGAAGATCGTGAACGGTTTGACGCTCTATTAGAAACTCTCGGTATTCCGCGGCCCCAGGGTGGTACGGTGACTTGCGCCGAAGAGGCTATTGCCGCTGCCGAAAAAGTTGGTTTCCCTGTTGTGGTGCGACCGTCTTATGTGCTAGGTGGGAGGGCCATGGAAATTGTCTATAACACCAAGGAATTAATCGATTATATGAAATATGCAGTTAAGGCTTCGCATGAGCATCCCGTGTTGGTAGATCGCTATATGCAGGGTACAGAGGTAGAGGTTGATGCTATATCCGACGGTGAAACGGTACTTATTCCTGGCATAATGGAGCATATAGAACGGGCCGGAGTTCATTCAGGCGACAGCATCGCGGTGTATCCGCCGCAGTCCTTATCACAGAAAGTGATTGATACTATCGTTGACTATACCCAACGTTTGGCTAGGGGACTATCGGTCAAAGGACTGGTAAATATCCAATATGTGGTGGTGGATGAAGCGGTCTATGTTATTGAGGTTAACCCTCGTTCCAGCCGGACTATTCCCTTTCTCAGCAAGGTAACCAATGTTCCGATGGTCAATATTGCTACAAGGGCAGCAATGGGGATATCTCTTAAGGAAATGGGCTATGATAGCGGTCTTTTACCAACAATGGAATTCGTTGCCGTAAAAGCACCGGTATTCTCTTTCGCCAAAATGCAGCAGGTTGATATATCTCTGGGACCAGAAATGAAGTCCACTGGTGAAGTTATGGGTATCGATTATAATTATGCCCGGGCTTTGTATAAAGCGATAACCGCTGCAGGAATGAATATTCCTATGGATGGCACAGTGTTGTTTACGTTGGCAGACAAGGATAAAGCAGAGGCTGGGGATTTAGCTAAGGGCTTTGCCAGAATGGGCTATAGGATTGTTGCTACCGAAGGCACAGCTAAGTATTTAAGAACTTTGGGATTGGCTGTGGACACCGTGTCTAAAGTACGGGAGACTGGTTTAAATATTATTGATATGATTAAAGCCGGAAAAATTAATATGGTGGTTAATACTCTAACTAAAGGGAAGGAACCGGAAAGTGACGGGTTCCATATACGCCGGTCGACAGTGGAACACGCGATTCCATGTTTGACCTCTATCGATACGGCGCATGAGGTACTCCATGTGCTTGATTTGATGCGCGAACGGCGATTGGTTTATGTGTTGGCTTTGCAGGATTATGTCGGTGGGGGCGATGGCCTTGCCTAAAATGGTTGTTCGAAGCAAAGTTTTGGCTAATGAGCTTATCGGACCTTTAGTGTGGCGACTGACACTTAGCGCACCACAGATCGCGGCAGTCGCTAAACCAGGCCAGTTTGTCCATGTCCGAGTGATGGATTCTCTGGCCCCACTTCTCCGGCGTCCTATCAGCATTGCTGAAGTTTATGCTGCAGAGGGAACGATCAGCCTTATCTACCGTGTTGTCGGTCAAGGCTCAGCTATTATGGCTGAGGCAAAGCCGGGCAGTGAATTGGATTTGATGGGGCCACTGGGCAATGGATTTAGTTTGGAAGCCGAGCGACCACTTTTAGTGGGTGGAGGAATTGGTCTTGCGCCGCTGGTGTATCTGGCACAGGCGCTATGTCCGCGTCCGGTTACCATTCTTATGGGCGGTCGGACAAAAGAGGAAATGTACTGGCAGGATATTTTTAAGAATCTTTGCCAAAATATTTATATTACCACAGATGATGGATCGCTGGGACAGCAAGGTTTTACCGTAGATGCGCTTGACGATATCTTGGCAAAGGGAAATTTTGATTTTGTATATTCGTGCGGTCCTCGGCCAATGTTGGCTGGGGTAGCCCGTTTGGCGAAATTACATAATGTTCTTTGCCAGGTTTCACTAGAGGATTATATGGCGTGTGGCGTGGGCGCGTGCCTGTCCTGCACTTGTGCGGGAAATGACGGTAAGCGCCGAAAGATATGCAGTGATGGCCCGGTATTTATGGCCGGGGAGGTGTTGGACTGATGCTGGCGGTTAATATCGCAGGAATCAAGATGAAAACGCCGGTAATGACGGCATCCGGGACTTTTGGATTTGGACCGGAATACAGTGAGTTTGTTGATTTAAACCGACTAGGGGCGATTGTGGTCAAGGGAACAACTCTGTTATCTAGAACAGGCAACTTTGGTCGGCGTATTGCTGAGACTCCGGCTGGGATGCTTAATTCCATTGGTTTGGAGAATCCTGGGGCAGACGAGTTTCTGACAATGACGCTGCCCAAGCTTGCAAAGTATGATGTGCCGATTATTGTAAATATCTCTGGCAATACAGTGGAAGAGTATGGAAAAATGGCAACGAAGCTTAGTGTTTCCGGTGTTGCTGGTCTTGAACTCAATATTTCGTGTCCTAATGTTAAACAGGGGGGCATAGCTTTTGGCACTGATCCTGCAAGTGCCGCGGCAGTGGTATGTGAGGTCAAAAAAAATACTTCTATACCAGTAATTGTTAAACTTTCACCGAACGTTACCGATATTGTTGCCATGGCCAAGACTGTTGAAGAGGCTGGAGCAGATGCGGTATCACTTATTAATACTTTGCTAGGGATGGCTATTGATACAGCTTCATGGCGTCCAGTACTAGGAAATATCGTTGGTGGTCTGTCCGGCCCTGCGGTTAAGCCGGTGGCTCTTCGGATGGTTTGGCAGGTAGCCAAGGCGGTTAAGGTGCCGGTAATTGGTATGGGCGGCATAATGACAGCACAGGACGCGGTGGAATTTTTACTGGCTGGGGCTAGCGCTGTAGCAGTTGGGACCGCTAACTTTGTCAATCCGTACGCTAGTGTAGATGTGGCGGAAGGTATCAAGGATTATCTCAGGGTACGCGGATTGAGTGATGTACGGCAACTGGTTGGACGGGTTAACGATAATATAGTTTGAGGTTGCAGGCCTTAGACTTTTCAATAAGTAATTGGGAGGTGGATTAATATGAAGGCGAACAAACGGCTGATAGTCGCCCTTGACTGCAGCAATATGGATCAAATGAAGAAGTTAGTGGATGAATTGGGGGATACTGTTCATTATTATAAAGTTGGTATGGAACTTTTTTACAGCGTTGGCCAACAGACAATAGAATTATTACGGCAAGCGGGCAAGGAAGTTTTTCTCGATCTCAAGCTTCATGATATTCCTAATACTGTATCCCGGGCGGCTGCAGTCTTAACAGGAATAGGCGTTTCTATGCTTAATGTACATGCCTCTGGCGGTATCAGCATGATGAAAGCAGCCGCACTTGCGGTGGCGCAAGCGGCTGAATTTGCTTCGCTGGAGCGTCCCAAGCTTATCGCGGTAACCGTTCTAACCAGCATGGATGAAACAGAGTGGCGGTGTCTTGGCTATAATACTTCGGTAGCTGGACAAGCACTGCATTTGGCTAGATTGGCAGCCGAGGCGGGGCTTGATGGTGTGGTGGCTTCGCCACAAGAGGCTGAGGCAATAAGAGCGGAATGCGGGCCTGAGTTTTTAATTGTAACTCCTGGTATAAGGCCGGTTGGTAGTGCTAGTAATGACCAGAGCAGGATAGCTACCCCGGCAGGTGCGCTTAGGGCAGGAGCCAGTCATTTGGTAATAGGACGACCTATTACCGGAGCAAGTGATCCTAGAGCGGCGGCAATGGCAATTTTACGGGAAATGGAGGAACGGTAAATGGAAGAAGCTCAAGTACGGAAAATGTTGCTGGATACTGGTGCTATTTTGGAGGGGCATTTTCTGTTGACCTCTGGTCTACATAGTCCACTGTATGTGGAAAAATTTCAGGTGTTGCAGTGGCCAGAGTATACTGCAAAATTATGCGCCGTGTTGGCTGAGCGGTTTAAAAAAGATGCTGTGGACGTAGTAGTGGGGCCAGTAACAGGAGGAATTCTTTTGGCCCATGAAGTTGGTAAAAATCTTGGTACCAGGGCAATATTTACTGAACGGGAAAATGGTAAAATGACGCTACGGCGGGGTTTTGTTATTAAGCCTGGCGAACGGGTACTGATTGTTGAGGATATTGTCACTACAGGCGGTTCGGTGCAGGAAGTCATAGAGGTAGTTAAGGAACAAGGCGGGGAACTTGTTGGTGTTGGGCTTCTGGTGGACAGGAGTGGTGGCAAAGTGGATTTCGGTGTTCGTACCGAAGGCCTTCTCCAGCTCGTTGTACCAACTTATAAACCGGAAACTTGTCCATTGTGTGCTTCTGGTGTACCAGTCACCAAACGAGGACGAACCGGGAAATAGACGAAGCCTGACGCAGTAATGCGCAGGCTTTTTAAATGTATCTATTGATTGTTTTAGATTAAATGGATTGAGTCGATTATTGGTTATTCTTGGTGAAGCTTATTACGCAGGGTTTCATCGATCTGGTCAATGACAGATAACGTCTTTTCGCGGGTAACAGAATCAAGGCCGGTGTAAAGATTATCAAGCACTGCTCTAAGAATAGGTCTAAGTTTATAGAGATATTCGGTTTCAGAGGTATAATCGCAATTGGCCCAGTGTTCCAAACCTGCAGCAAAAGATCCATTACCGGTTTTTTGGAGTATCCAGCGCAGTTGATGCGCAAATTCATTTATATCTACAGCATTATTGAATCGTGCCATGTTTTTCACACCCATGATTTAGAATGGGATCGGTTAGGAATAATAATAATAATTGTTGTGACTATACAAACCCGTTGGGAAATACGGTTTTAAGTTTATTGGCTATTGGAAGGTCAGAAGTTACAAAGTCATATTTATCGAGCTCATAAGGAAAAACCCAATGATATTCAACATGTTCGGTTGGATTAATTTTGCCACTAATCCAGGAGCAAAAGTATGCCATTACCAGAATTTTGCCATTGGAATGCGTGTAGAGATTTTCTGTAAAGAAACGGTCAACTTTGATTCCAATTTCAAATTCTTCCTGTAGTTCACGAATTAGACATTCTTCTGGAGTTTCGCCGGGGTCAATTTTACCGCCAGGAAACTCCCATTGGTTTGCGCGTTTATCTAATGGGCCTTTTTGGGCGATAAATACTTTTCCGTGTTTCATTATTATTGCTGCTGTTACTTTCAGGATCATTAGAGATCCGCTCCTGTCAATAGTCTATAAGACTGCCGAATAGCTTATGTGTTGGTTTTAGCAATCTATTTTTGCTAAAAGGTTTTAAGGTGAATTTTTTCTTGCCGAAGCTTATTGCTTATAGTTCGATGTATTGCTTATAATTCCTTCTCACTTGATTTGACAGTATTTCACCTCAAAATTAGGTTGCAAATATGACTGACTGATTAATAAAGGAATGTATTGCCTGCCATAAAAGCGGTAACACTATCGATGTAGCAAAATTAAGGAGGGATATAATTTGTTTAAGGCGACTACAAATGAATATTTGTCAAATGGCGTTATCGTTACGCCGTCGAATCCTGAGATTTATGAGCAGGTTACAATTGTTTATAATGGTTTGCTTCCGAAAGCCGGAGCTCAGGATCTTTATGCTCATATCGGTTTTGGACCAAGCTGGGAAGGCGCTCAAGACGTGAAAATGTTGCGGACAAAAGCTGGGTTTGAAGCAACAATTACAACTGCTAATGCCGATTCGTTAAATGTTGCTTTCAAAGACATCGCGAATAACTGGGATAATAATTGCGGTGCAAATTACGTTTTTAATATTGAACAGTAATAAAAATAGGCTGTCCTATGTAGGACAGTCTATTTTTATTACTGTTCAATAGGTTATGGTGGATTGCTTACGAGGTATTTAAAGTTATTGATAAATAAGGAAGGGGGTTTTTACCATGACGTGGGAGTTAGCACTGCCAATAATTAATGTTTGGTCTGGTTTATATTCAGATAAAAAGGAAAATTGGTAGCCCGCATAAGTAATGGCTCGATAATGGATAATAATGTCGTTATGAATGGTGGTAAGGATGAAGTGGTGACTTTGTTCACCGTCACTTGTAAAGGTAAAGGAAGATAGGATAGTATTGCCTGATTTTATTTCTACGATGACATTTTTAATTTTTGATAAGGTAAGAGAATTTTGGCCGCCAAAAGCAGTGGAATAGTAAAAAGCCCAAAAATCATTATTATCAATTTTTGCTGTTAGATCGACGGTTTTAGAGTGTTCGGCCATGGCTGATGCGGGAAGTGTTGTTACCATGAAAATAAACAAAGATATAAAAAAAAGCCTAGGGAGATTTTTCATGGTGATTAACCTCCTGCATAAAGTGAATATGTGATATGTTGGCCAACTATTTTGTGTGTGACTCTACCAGTTAATTCGAGGTGCCTAAGATGAGCCAGGGCTTCGCCGGTAGCAAAGAGCTTTTGTGGTGGGGGGAAGTCTTCCCAAGAAAGTCTCATGTCCCAAGTCATTTGACCAGCAACTTGATAGGCGGTCAATTGACTGCCAGTAAGAATTTTTTCAATTTCACTTAGTCTTTGTTGATGGTGACTAATAAGTTCATTGGCTCGTTTCCGGCATGAAGTAAATATTCGACGATGCCCGGGGAGAACAAGATCAACAGAAAGATCGGCTATTTCTGTTAAAGATTTTATGAAATCGCCTAACGGATTGCCGATATCGGCCCAATAGGTAATGTTTGGGCTGATATCGCCAAGAAGATGGTCGCCAGCGATAAGAATTTTTTTGTGTGGTTCGTAAAGACATATATGACCTGGTGTATGGCCTGGCGTTGCAATAGTGGTAAAACTGTAGTTGCCGATAGTGATAACTGATTCTTTAGTGATTAGCCTTAAGTTTTTTGGGACTCGGGATAAGCCTTTTTTACCAGGATGACTTTCTACGGCCTGTTGAGCTTCAAGTGTGGAAAATCCATTTTGATAAAGGCGGTCGGGAAGAATGTTCCAATAACTGGTATGGGAGTTTTCGAAGATTATAGCGTCAGGTTCGCTGATGTATGTTATAGACATAGGACTTTGAATTTCAGCTACCAAGCCGCAATGGTCAGCATGCATATGGGTGATGATAAAATCTGTTTTTGTGAGGTCTACTGATAGCTCTGCTAGTTGCTCGGTTATTGCGCCTAAAGCTTCCGAACAGTATATACCAGGATCGACGATAATTGTTCGATCTGAACTTTTAAGGCAATAAGCATTTGTTGCTTTGAGGGGATTGTTAGGAATAGGAATTTCCATACGGTAAATTCCAGGCAGGATTTGTTCTGGCAATCTTTTCACTCCTAAGTATAGTGTATTATTAAGATGTGTTTTGTTTACGATGTTCGCCAAGGCTTTAAGGGATTCCTGCCAGTACATTTGCCAGGTAATATTATGAAGGAACTGGTAATTTTAAGGGGGGAATAGTGCATATTTTGTATTACGTATAGAAAAATTGTAAATAATTGACCTCGCCTGAGGCTTAATGCCTTTATGGCGAGGTTTTTGGGTTAGAAAATTAGTTTTTTAGCGTTTAACGGAAATTCCGTTGACAGTTGTGCGAATTTTGCGTATAATAAAGGTAAAATTATACTATAATGGTAAGTGATTCCAATTAAACCGAAGAATGTAGAACGTAAGTTCGGGAAATTCGGAGGCGGTAAAGAGATGGAGGACACTGCTGAATGTAAAATTGTCAATGAAAAACAAATTAAAGAAATTATTGACGCGATAATTATTCTGGTTTCTGCTGACGACTAGAAGAAAAGGCATCTATAATCATTTTTAAAGCCTCTTGCTGTTTGGGTGAGAGGTTTTTATATTTTTCTATTAGTTCTTGTATATCATTTATTAAGCTGATTTGAATAACATTATCAATTACTGATGTTTTTTGGATTAATGCAGGAATAAGAGCGTTGCGCCGTTCTGTAATAAAGTCAATAACTAAACGTTTTTCATTTTCAGGTAAGTTACGGGAGTTTACTTCATCAATCAGTCGGTTAAAGGTATAAATTTCTGCTTGTGATTTAACGTCGTCACTAAAAAATTCAGCCATTGTAACGCCAAAAGCTGCACATATCCGTGTAAGTGATTCTATTGATGGGTTTGCCTCGTTCCGTTCAATTTTATAAATCATAGTTTGGTCTAGATCAACTAAGGAACCTAATTTACGAGCTGAAAGGTTACTTTTATTTCGAAGGCTTCTTACCTTTGCTCCGATATCCATAAATACCTCCTATTAACGAACTATATTCTATAATTATTATACTTGTTTGTAACAAATAAAATAAAGTTAGAATATTATTACCAAAAATAACTTGACTAAGATAATTTTATTCTATAGAATAAAATTAGTTAAAACGCAATATAATATTACTATTTTTGTAATTATATTCCATAAAAGAAAATTGGAGGCGGGGATATTATGGAAATGTATAATGACTATTATAGGTTGACTGAGGGGTATTTAAAAAATTATAACAAATTGCACGTTGTTCTTGAAAACCTACTATTGGTTAAAGAACAAAAGGAAGCTGAAATTGCTGATTTCAAAATACCGATAGCAAAGTACGGCGTTGAACCTGGAGGCTCTAAAGAATTGACAACAACTGAAGCTTATAGCGAAAACCTTCTATATATGCAAAAGGATCTGCATAGTTTAAATGGGGATATTCTTGCCCTGAAGATAAAAATTAAGCAACTAAAAATAGCGATCGAATCTCTGAGTGATGTCGACAGGAAATTAGTTGAGTTAAGATATCAAAAAGGGATGCAGTGGAAAGAAATTTGCGAAGATGTTGGATACAGTGAAATACAGTCTAAACGGCGGACTTATCAAGCGGTTGGCCAGATTGCTAAACAAATATTTGGATATAGAATGCTTATGGATGAACGACGTTTTTTATTTATTTGCTAGCTAAACAGCGACGATACGGCACTAAGGTTAGAAATGATATGATTAGGGAAAGGACAAGCTGGTAATATGTATCCAAGGAGTTATATGAGTAGCTTCTTCATAGTGAGGATGCTACTTTTATTTCTATCTGTATTATGGAGTTGCTATGATTTAGAGTCTACAGTATCAATGGTAATAAATGGCTTGTTAATAGTATGTGATAATGAACATTAATATGGGAGTAATGCTTAATAAGTCAGATATAATTATAGAAGGAGTTTGTAGGTTACTGTCGAAATAAAAATATAAATATTAGCTATCAGCCTAATATTTATTTACTTAAAATTAGGAAAATGGGGTGATTTTAACTGAAAAAGGCTTGGTACTTGACAACAACAGCTCTGACCTTATTATTAGTAATGGGAACTTTAACAGCAAGTGCTGCTCCAAGCGACAAACCAATACGTTATGGCGATCGTGGTGACGACATAAAGGTTATACAGAAGCTTTTAGCTGAAAATGGTTTTTATGCCGAGGAAATTGACGGCATATTTGGTAATAGCATGCTGCAGGCAGTGAAGGCTTTTCAGAAATCACATGGTTTGATTGATGATGGAGTTCCTGGTAAAGAGACTATGGATTATATGCGTCGTAAGCAGGCTGTCTCTGACAAACCAATATCTTATGGTGATCGAGGTGACAATGTAAAAATTTCGCAGCGGCTTTTAGCTGAAAATGGTTTTTATGCCGGAGAAATCGATGGTGTATTTGGTGATAGCATGCTTCATGCTGTGAAAACATTTCAAGAGTTTCACCGGTTGCCTAGTGATGGTGTTGTGGGAAAAGAGACTATGGCCTATATGCGGAGGATGAAGTCTGTGCCTGACAGGTATAATAGAGTGCTTACGGTGACAGCTTCAGCTTATACTAGGTATGATCCTGGTAATGGCTCATATACTGCTAGAGGCCATGAACTGCGTAAAGGATTAGTGGCTGTTGATCCCCAGGTTATTCCTTTGGGAACTCGGATGTATATTAGAGGATATGGATATGCTATTGCTGATGATGTTGGAGGGGCTATCAGAGGAAATCGAATTGACCTAGCTTTCAATGACCGCAGCTCGGCTCTTCAGTTCGGGCGCCAAAATGTAACAGTCTACATATTGGATTGACAATCTTTTGAGGTTGGTTTTACAGTTAAATAGCAAACTTTATTATAAGAACGGCTAGGCTGCGCCAAATGAGTGAAAATATGGCAAAGTCGGTCGTTTCTTATTGTTTATAGTCGGGTAAAAGGCGAGAGATTGATTATTAATGTAAGATATGGAGAATTTATAGTTGTTATGTAAAAATATTATTATAATAGATTTGAGGTTAATAAAGTGCAGAATTATGTAAGCTATGTAAAAGATAACCTGGATAAGATTTATGCCAAGAGTCCTTTTGTGACGGTACTTGGCATTAGAATTACCGATATTAAGGACGGGGAGGCTACAGGAAAGATGCCTGTTTCACCTGCAGTGCATGCAAACTTTTATAATATTGCTCATGGTGGATCATTGGTGTCTCTAGCGGACACGGTTATGGGTATAGCTTGTCTGACAACAGGAAAGCAACCAGTGACGCTTGATATTAACATGAATTATATTCGTGCAGCCCAGATGGACGACATTGTTTCGGCAGTTGCTAAGGTTATTCATAATGGTAAGAGCACATTGGTATTAGAAGCTGAACTAGTAAATGCTGCAGGGCGACTTATAGCTAAAGCGCGGGGAACATTTTTTGTCAGTGGTAACATAGATAGTCAGAATGAGTGAGACGCTAATAATTAGAGGGCCTGATAGCGATTTAGCGGCTGTCATTCATCGCCCAAAAACAGTAGATCTAAACTGCAGTCTAATATTTTGTCATGGCTTTCGTGGCTCAAAGGAAGGGGGGGGCAGGGCAACTTTATTGGCTGAGCAGGCGGCAAAACTGGGGTATATTGCTGTTCGCTTTGATTTTACACCGCTTGGTTGTCTTTCTAAGCAGGTTGCTGAGCTCAAAGCTGCGGCTCATTTTTGTCGTTACCACTTGGCGAAGCGGATTGTGTTGTTTGGACGCAGTATGGGGGGGAGTGCGGCTCTTGCGTATGCTGCAGGTTGTGACGATATAAATGGGTTATGCCTTTGGGCGACGCCGTGGAATCTAGAAGAGACGTTTCGCTTAGCTCTTGGAGAAGCCTATGAGAACCTTCTTCAAGGGGAAAAGCTGTTAGTGGCAGATGCTTGTGGTAAGTTATCTTTAACCCCGGATTTTATCAGGGATTTTGCCAATTATGATCTTAAACGCTGTATAAGGCTTTTAAGCGGAACGCCGATTTTGTTTGTACATGGTGACTCTGATGATACGGTACCCATTTATCAAGCTGAAACACTATTTCAATGTGCTGGAGAACCAAAAGAGTTTGTTGTGATTAAAGGCGGTAACCATCAGCTTAGTGCTCACAATAAGGCGGCAGCAGCAGCTGTAATCGCGTGGCTAACGAGACTGTCGGCAGTAGGCGGATTATAATTGAGGTTTGGGTTCATACTAGCTACAAGTCTTTTGATAAGAGGTGGGCTGGTTTTGGATTTTATTCCGCTTCATTTAATGCCGTTAGTGTTAGCGATGATTTCTGGCATACTAATGGCCATTCAGGGTTCCTTAAATGCGTCGCTTAGCAAAACGATCGGGCTATGGGAAGCTACTTTTGTTGTATATGCAACAGGAACAATAGTGCTATTAGTTGCATTATTGGTATTTAAATTCGGCAAAGGTGATTTGACTGACCTAGGAGAGGCATCGTGGTATTCGTATTTCGGCGGACTGGTTGGCGTATATATTATTTATCTGGTAGCGGCTAGTATTCCAGAAGTTGGAGTTTCTAATGCGACAACCGCAATTATTGTTGGACAGGTTTTGACCGCGGTAGTGATAGACCATTTGGGTGGCTTTGGTCTACAACGGATTGCTTTTGGTTGGAATCAGGTTATTGGGCTTATTCTTTTGTCGATTGGTGCAAAATTACTCTTAAAGTGACATTTTTTTCCTTCACAAAGTGAATGTGTTACTGTATAATTAATGATGGAATTTTTATATGTGAACATAAGGAGGATGAGTAATGGATTTAGGCTTTACTCCCGACCAGTTAGCATTACAAAAGATCGCGCAAGATGTTGTGGCAAAGGAAATCACACCATATGCGTTGGAGATGGATCATAAAGGGGAAATTAAAGAGGGCTTATTGACGAAACTTGATGAAGCTGGGTTTTTAAATTTACCAGTGCCGGAAGAGTATGATGGTCCTGGCCTTGATGCCATAACCATCGCTTTGATTTATGAGGAACTGGGAAAGGGCTGTGCTGGGGTAGCGACTACTGTCGCTGCGAATTCGCTTGCTTCTTATCCGGTGATAGTTGCCGGAACAGATGAACAGAAAAAGTATTTCTTTGATAAAATTAATAATGGAACGCTTGCCGCTTTTGCGCTTACCGAACCAGGTGCTGGATCAGACGCTGGTGCGGTTGCAACTACAGCCGTAAAGGACGGCGATGATTATATTCTTAATGGCACAAAGTGTTTTATTACTAATGGTGGTAATGCTGGAATATATATTATTTTTGCTAATGCGCGTAAATCGGCTGGCATACGTGGGTTAACTGCGTTCATTGTTGATCGTGATGCACCGGGGTTTTCTGTGGGCAAAGAAGAAGATAAAATGGGTATACGTGCTTCAAATACTTCGGAACTAATTTTGGATAATGTCCGGGTTCCGGCAGCTAACCGTTTAGGTCGCGAGGGCGAAGGTTTTAGAATTGCAATGAAGACATTGGATGCTGCTCGCCCATTTGTAGGAGCTGTATCTGTTGGTATTGCTCAGGCAGCTTTAGACGCAGCTGTAAAGTATGCAAAAGAGCGTATTCAGTTTGGTAAACCAATTGCATCTTTTCAACTTGTGCAGGCATTAGTTGCCGATATGGCTATGCAAGTAGAAGCGGCTCGGCTTTTGGTGCACAAGGCCTGCTGGCTAAAAGACCAGGGAATGCCATTTAGCAAAGAGGCGGCAATTGCTAAATGTTTTGCATCTGATACCGCAATGAAGGTTACTACTGATGCTGTACAGGTTTTAGGCGGATATGGTTATATTAAGGAATATCCGACTGAAAAATATATGCGTGACGCAAAGATTATGCAAATTTACGAAGGAACAAACCAGATTCAACGAATGGTTATTGCTAATCAGATTTTGTATTAACATTGTTGTTGACTTTTATAGTTTACAGTAATATAATATAAAATGCGGCAGTTGATTAGGCTGCCGCTAAATGTTGGGACTATAGCTCAGTTGGTTAGAGTACTACGTTGACATCGTAGGGGTCACTGGTTCGAGTCCAGTTAGTCCCACCAGTAAATTCAAGGGTTCTGAGAAATCTCAGAATCTTTTTTTCTGTTTTGACAACAGTTGGCTTTAATTGTTGTCAGGAGTTTACCCATCTTTTCGGCTGCGTTCTGTTGTCCACTTAATGTAGCGTGAATGTATCGGCGAGAAGACCGATAGTCTTTATGTCCCATTTGAGCTTCAATAAGACGCTGGTGAATATTCAGAGCGGCAAGTTGGGTTCCATAGTTGTGTCTAAGGTCATGAAAACTAATATCTAAGTTTATCGTATCTGAATTAGGATTTTCCTTTTTCGTGCGATGTTTATTGAGTTAACGGCTTCTTCAACTTTTAATTTATAATCGCGATAGAAATTTTTTGGATCAATGGGATTTCCTTTTTTTGATTGAAATACATATGTTGTATTCGGATTTTTATCTTGTTTTAATTTAAATTCTTGAATTATTTCCGGCGGCACAGTTAAAATACGTGTGCTGCTTTCTGTTTTTGTTATAGATTTAGTGTCGCTCCATTGAACTTTATTTTTTACCACAACCCATGACTTATTTATTGAGAACGTATTATTACCAAAATCAATATCATCCCAGGTTAAACCTAAGAATTTCTCCGCGCCTTAATCCTGTACTATATTCCAAAAGTACAACATGAAATGGAATATGAAGTTAGGTTAATTGGGGTTAGAGATTAAAGAAAACTATATTGTTACCAGTCGTCCGAATGATCTGCGGTGGTGTTCTACCTGATCCGATGGTCCCTTTTGCAGATATTCTCTGATAGCAATAGTTTTGCGCATTATTGGTGCCGGGTCCCCTCCGCCTATTGGTAAGATAGTAAAAATATGTAAAGAAATTTTAAGCATAAGTTTGCCGTTTCGGCGAGTTTATGCTTCTTTTTGTATTTGGCAATTTTATGGTTCCTTTAGTTTACTGAAATGAAAAAATAAATATAATAACGTAAAATAAATTTCGCACAAATGAAAAAGGGCTCCAATGAGTGTGCAATTCAATAGGAATTGACAAGAAACCAGTCCCAAATACAAAAAGGAGCTAGCCTACGATTCAATAAGATATTGTGTATTTAGCGTGTCTAGCATGCTGGGGTAAGGATAAGCTGTTTATTGGCTTAAACCAAGCAATCTTCAAAATATGTAAAGCGTCGTCATTTCAATACATTATTTCAGCCATTAGGCATTTGGTTTTAAAATGGGAAAAATATACGACTACTTTTCATAGTGGGAAAGGAAAATAGTTTAAAATTTAGTAATAAATACCTTGTTTTAAGAGGTTGGAGGAAAATACAAGTGAGCTGATTATTGGCATGCTTCATGCTTATTACTTATAATACCCGTGTCGATTTCAGCACGAGTAATGGAATTTAGGTAGAGAAGTTAGTATCAGAGCAGATAAGATAAACCAGAATTTTATAGGCTCAAGGAGGCAGTTATAATGCATAACACTATTGTTGTTTTTACTAAAGTTCCGAAAATAGGAGATACCAAAACACGATTGACAATAAAGAAAGGGGGGATATTGACACCGGAAGAGGCCTTGACTGTTTACGAAGGGTGCTTGCTAGACGTTATCAATGTCTGCATTGCAGCCAAGTGTGGCGAAGTACGAATTTGCTATAACCACGATGGAGACAGGGAGTATCTGGAAAAATTGCTAAACAAGACTTCTGACCGATCTCAGATTATCGAGGTATATGCCGATAAAGGTGGTAGCTTTGATGAATGCATGCAGTTTGCTTCAGATTATGTATTCAAAAATAGGGGCGAAGACAGACTGGCAGACAGTATTCTAATTGTTGGCGGGGATATTCCCAGTCTGCAGCCATTTGTTCTTCAGGATGCCGTTCGTAAATTAGAAAAGTTGTCATGCAGCGAGAGTGGTCGGGAAACTGCAATAAGGAATTGTGGGACCGCAATTCAGCAAGTTGGTGCGGCGTTAGTGGAGGGGGCCTGCCAGGAAGGCGGTTTTTCGGTTGTTGGCTTTACTTACACGACGCCTTTTGATTTTAACCGGGTGTTTTATAATGCCGAAGGAACAACTGCTTTAGACATGCTGGTAATGAAGGCTTTGGAAAAAGACATTCCCTACGGGGTGATCGAGGCTGCGCCAGATGTGGATATTCCGGTTGATCTGGGCAGCATAATTCCGGTTTTAAAGTCACTCGAACTTGCGGCACGTTACGATGAAAACATTAAGGTACCTCAAAATACTATTGCAGTATTTGACAAATATGGTTTGGTAAGTTCGTCTTTTCCGCCAGTACGCTAATGAGTCAAATAAAATGAGTAGGTAACTAGTAGTGGTTGAAAATTGCATTTTAGAACTGGTATTAAGCAATTGTTTAGCATGCAGTAGATGTATAACTACTCGCCCTCTTTTTTATGAGATTGGACAATCGCCGGCCATGATGGTGCATCCGGTTCCTTTACAGTATTGTCATGCCCTCACGGCAGCTAGGTGCAGCATATATATTGCCGGCGAGTTGAAGCACTTATGTTTCGATACCGTACTGCCATGTTGTGTGCTATACATGTGTCGGCCGGTGCCCGGAAAAAGTAATCCAACTGATTTCAAGTGAAAAGAGATACTGGATAAATTGGGGGCTAAAGCATGAGTGAACTAAAAAAACAGCTTGCCATTTCTGCCATATGAACTGCGGTATGCTGGCAACTGTTGAAGACGGAGTGGTAACAAAATTGGTAGGTGATCCGGAGCATCCATTCAACCTCGGAGCGCAGTGCCCTCGGGGCGCTTCAGCGCTAGATCATCTCAATCATCCGAACCGGATCAACTACCCACTGAAACAGGTCGGAAAACGTGGGGCGGGTCAGTTCAAGCGAGTGTCTTGGAAAGAAGCGTTGGACGATATTGCAGCTCGTCTAGCCGTTTTGAAAGAAGAGTATGGTGCTGAGACCATCGCTACCACAGGGGGAACCAACCGGACAGACGATTTTGCCAGGAGACGGTTCTTTAATCTCATAGGAAGTCCTAACGTCGTTCATACCGCTCCGGTGTGCTGGATTCCAAACTTTCTGACCGAGTCGGCATCCTACGGCTGGGCTGCTTTTGACCCGGAAATAGCGGGAGCAAGGTGTGTCGTCGTATGGGGGCACAATCCCGGATCTTCTTATCTGCCTGAAATGCGCGGACTATTGCAGGCCAAGGCTAATGGTACAAAAATTATCGTCATCGATCCTATTTACAGCGAAACCGCGTCAAAGGCGGAGCTGTGGCTTCCGATCAAGCCAGGCTCAGATAACGCTCTGGCTCTAGCATGGTTGAATGTCATCATAAACGAGGGCTTATTCGATTATAAGTTTGTTGCCGAGTGGACAGTCGGTTTTGATGAACTGAGTGATCGGGTACAGGAATATACCCCGGAGTGGGCCGCCGAAAAAACCGGCATTTCGCCAGAATTAATCGCCGAAAGCGCCAGAATATACGCCATGAGTAAACCGGCCTGCATCCAGTGGGGAGTTGCTACTGACCAACTGGGTAAAGGCAGTACTGCTTCGGCACAGGCTCGGGTAGCCTTGAGGATTATCTGCGGTAATCTTGACGTTCCCGGCGGAGATGTCATGCCCGGCCCCCATCCCACTTTCGTTACCGACTGGGAAATGGAACTGAACGAGATGTTGCCCGAAGTGCAGCGTAATAAGCAGTTGGGCTCAGAAAAGTTCAAGCTGAACTCTTGGCCTGGCTACAAACTTTTGACCGAAAACATGCTTCGGGTATGGGGCAAAAGCATACCGGCGGAATGGTTTTGTGAAGCTAACCCCTCTAGAGTTTTCCGAGCAATGGCTACGGGAAAACCATATCCGGTAAAAGCCTGCATCGTACTGGCCAATAACCCCTTAGTATCTTACGCCAACTCCAAGCTGGTCTACAAAGCCTTAAAAAACCTTGACTTACTTGTTGTAATGGAGTACTGGATGACGCCTTCGGCAATGCTGGCTGACTATGTACTACCGGTTGCCTCTTGGCTGGAAAGACCGGTTATGACCACCACTTACGGTGTTTCCGACTGGCTGATTGCTTCCGAAAGGGCAATTGAACCCTTGTATGAGCGCAAAACTGATTTTGACTTTTGGAAAGAATTGGGATATAGGATGGGGCAGGTTGAGTACTGGCCGTGGGAGACTGATGAAGACATGTTCAAATATCGTCTCGACCCGATTGATCTTGGTGTGGACAGTTACGAAGAATTCGTTCAGTATTACCGTATGCACTTTGCTGACAGGGAATATCGCAAGTACCAGACAAGGGGGGGTGCTACTCTATCAGGCAAGATCGAGCTTAAAATTTCCCTATTTGAACAGCTCGGCTATGATCCCTTGCCTCACTATGTTGAGCGGCCGTTTAGCCCAGAAACCAAGCCTGAAATAGCGGAACAGTATCCTATGACCCTTGTCGCCGGTGGCGGATTCATGCCATTCTTCCATTCCGAGCACAAGGAAATAACAAGAATTAGACTATTACGTCCTTATCCACGGGTTACCATCAATCCGGCCCTAGCAGAAAAATTCAAAATAGAGGAAGGCGAATGGATCTGGATCGAAACTCCAACCGGAAAAGTAAAACAGACTGCTTTCATTAGCCCGGCAGTAGCGCCGGATGTCATCCAAGCGGAACGTGGTTGGTGGTTTCCGGAAAAAGAAGTAACCGAACCTAGTCTAATGGGGGTATTCGACTCTAACATCAACGTATGCGTAGATGACGATCCGGATACCTGTGACGAGCTTTGCGGCAGTTTTTGTTCAAGGGGCATCATGTGCCGGATTTCAAAAGTAGAGGAGGACGCCTGATGCACTGGGGACTTCTGATTAATTTGAAAAAGTGCGTGGGTTGTCAAGCGTGTACCATCGCCTGTCAGAACGAAAATGCGCTACCATCGGACCTCAAATATTGCAAGGTTGCCAAAGTTGGACCGCATGGTCGCTACCCGAACCTGACTTCCTACAACATTACAGTCGGCTGCATGCATTGTGAAGATGCGCCTTGCGTGGACGGCTGCCCCACCGGCGCCAGTCATCATCGCGTTGACGGCATTGTCGCAATCGACCCGGAAAAATGCGTCGGCTGTTTATTCTGTATGCTGGTTTGCCCTTACGGTGTCCGGCAATTAAACGACGAAAAAGGAGTTGTCGAAAAGTGCACCATGTGCTGTGAACGTCTTGACGAGGGCCGAGTTACCCGGTGCGTGGAAACCTGCCAACTGCAGGCGAGATTAGTTGGCGATCTTGATGACCCAGAGAGCGAAATCGTGAAACAGATCCACAAACAAAACGCCCAACCGCTGTATCATCATCTGGGGACAAAACCATCGGTTTACTATATTATGCCTTAGGAGGAACTAATATGGAAAAACAGCAGGAACATTGGGGAAGTCTGCCTGCATGGTACCTTTTTCTGGCTGCGATGGGAACATCAATGTTTATTATAGTAGCGGTGACGGATATGCTGGGAAACCAAATTTCTGCACAGATTAACGGCTGGGTGAGTCTCGTGTCATTTGCAATGTCTTCTGTAGGCGCGATGTTGCTGATGTTAGAGTTAACTCATAAAACCAAAGGATATTTAATTATTGCCCGTCCATTTGCTTCTATTTTGAGTTTCGGAGGAGTAATACAAAGCTTATATATACCATTGGTGTTAGTATACGCGTCGTTTTTCTTCAACTTCATTCCTTGGGTAGGGCTTGTTTGGCTAAAAATGATTGTTGCCTGTTTGGCGATTCTTACCGGACTGCTCTACGTTTCCTATGCAGGAATCGAGCTGGGTGAGGCCAAGGGCCGGGCCTTTTGGAACGGCGGTGGCTTGACGTGTCTGTTTTTGATCAACGGGGCTGCTACGGGGATGGCGGCATTGATACTGCTCATGATAATTCTGGGTTATGATGGGCAGGCCTACACATTGGCAATCAAAGACCTATCGGTTGCTCTGCTGATTGCCCAGGCTATCACCGTGCCGGGCTATGTATTGGGCATGAGGCTATCATCGGCCGAAGAGGCGCGACAAGGCGCGGATAAATTATGGCGAGGCGATTTAAGCCGGTCTTTCTGGGTGGGGGTGATTACCCTGGGAACGGTTGTCCCAGTTATCATCAATCTGTTATTTTCGTCTGAATACTCGTTGTCCTTGTCCTCTGCGCTGATTCTCTTCGGTGGGATCTTTTTCCGAGTCGACTTCCTGAGAGCGGCGGTCCGAGCTGCTCTGCCGGGAGAAGAACGGGATGAGCCGTCAAGGAAGGAAATTGTCGAATTGGCTGCAACGTTGGAAAGTCGTTGGCAGGAAAAGGCCAGATGGCTTAATAGGGAATAAGGCTCTCTATACGAAATTTTTTTGCACCGGGCTGATTTCGTCCGAATCTCAGACGAGGAAGGAGGAAATGCGCTGTGTTTGACAATTATGCCAGGAATATCAATTATCTACGGGTTTCTGTCACCAATAGGTGCAATTTGCGTTGCAAGTACTGCATGCCTGAAGAAGGGGTTGAGGACCATGGTCATGACGGCATCTTGAGATTTGAGGAGATCGAGCATCTGGTTCGAGTGGCCACTCAGATTGGGGTCAGAAAAGTCAGGTTGACAGGAGGGGAGCCGCTTGTTTGTAAAAATATCACTAATTTGATTGCTGACATTGCCCGCATCCCGCAAATTGACGACATTGCGATGACAACGAACGGGATTCTGTTCGCTGACATGGCGGATGAATTGAGGAGAGCCGGGCTGAATAGGGTTAACTTCAGTCTCGACAGCCTTAATCAGGAAACTTTTCGTTATATTACCAGTCGAGGTGACATTAACCGAGTGTTCCGTTCGATTGACAAGGCGTTGGACATGGGGATGGCTCCGATAAAAATTAACACGGTGGTTATGAAAGGTATCAATGACAACGAAATCATAGATTTCGTCAAAATGACAAAAACCATGCCGCTACACGTGCGGTTTATTGAGTTTATGCCGATTGGTGATCTGCCATTTTTCAAAACCGACCAGGTCTTCACTGAAACGGAAATTAAAAAGACGATCGAGCAGAAATACGAATTGCATAACGCGGCTATGGTAAGCGGGAATGGCCCGGCTAGATATTTTGCAATCAAGGATGGGATCGGCACAGTTGGCTTCATAAGTGCGATGAGCAATCATTTCTGCGGTCAATGCAATCGTATCCGTCTTACCGCCGACGGTAAGCTTCGGAGCTGTCTGTTCGGCAAACAGGAAATTAATCTCAAGCTGGCTTTGCACAATCGTGTTAACGACGATAAATTGGCCGAAATGTTTTGCAAGGCGATCAGGGAGAAGCCAAATCGCCATCATATGGATGAAGGCTGGGGCGCCGATAATAGACGAAAGATGTACCAGATAGGGGGATGAGCATATCGGTGGCTTCGTGTAATTAAGCTTTTCTTCTTCAAACCGTTTGAAGCCTTCTTCAGCACTTTCGCTAGGCTTAAGTTCTTTAGTTGTTATTTTTTAGGTTTTCGGCTCTTTGCCAGGAATAAATGGTGATTATTTACACCTCCGTTTATTTAATGATTTTTGGTGTGTGCTTTTATTATAGTAGCCATAGTCCATAACTTTCAGAATTACAGTGCTTATAAGGGGGGGCGAAAACAATATAGATATTGAATAAACAAAAAAGTGATAGCTACTGAGGAAGGGGAAAATCTAGATGATATTAAGGAACAAAAACCAATGCTCAAAAAGGATGGACAGTACAGACAAAATTTATGGAGAATTGATTGCAAATGTTCCAGAAGATTTGTCAGTGTTAGATTGTTTAGTGGGTTTGCATTGGACTTTGGTCCGCTCAGAAAAGGGAACTGGCATGGCTAAAACGCTTGAAGGAGGTGAGTGTGAAGAAGAACTTAGGAGTATTAATGGCATGCCGCTAAAAGAACTGGCCACCTATGTGAAATCAGGGGATTTTATGCATGCCTCGCTGGGAATGGCTGCAATTAACTCGGCTCTAAATCACCTTAAGAATGTCGAAGATATAACTGATCCAGAGAGTCCCAATGGGTTTAATCACTTCTTATCAAACTTTGCAGGAAAGAGAGTAGCAACCGTTGGGTATTTTCCTATGTTAGATCCGTTAGGAGAAATATGTCAGCTTTCTATTATCGAAAGAGAGCCACATGATAACAGTTATTCCGAGAAAGTTAGCCACACTATTCTTCCATTTCAAGATTATGTTATTATTACCGGAACGACTTTCTTATACAAAACAACCATTAATTTCATTCAACAGGCTCATAAGGCTAGGATAATACTGGTAGGAGCTAGTGTACCACTTTCCCCAGTTCTATTTCGTTATGGGGTAGACACCTTGGCTGGAGTGGTAGTTACTGATGAGAAAGTGTTGTGGCGTGCCGTCAGGGAAGGTAGCAAAAAGAGTTGCTTGACCGAAAGTACTCAATCCGTATTTATTCAGCGTTGATTGTGGGGAATGTAATCACTTTGAGATTATTATTTCCCGCGTAATTCCCGTTTTAAAACTCCGGGTTCTATAGGCAAGCTGTTTTTTTAGGCCATTCCTTTATTTCTTTTATTTATATTGGTGGCATGTTTATTGCTTTAGATGTGAGAACAGAAGCAACTGGTTGGGCGCCATTAAGAAAACTATGGTTTTATTCTTACTGGCATTTGCCTTGTCGGCTTCAGAAGTTGGTTGCTGATGATGTGGGGATTTGAGCAAGTACGATTTATGCTAAGGAGGGATAGGCATGCTAGGGTAAATTATGACATTAGAAGATTGACGGTGATTTGCCAGTTCATTCTATGCAAATTTATCAAGGACAACGTTATAAAGTTGTTTCATTTGGTTCAATCGTTATTTGAACGAAAAAAACGAGTGTTAATGGAGGTAATACCATGTGTTTTAGACCACCAGGAGCTGCAAAAAATGTTAAGTGTCCGTCATGTGGGATGTTTAATCCACCGACTCTTGAGAAATGCCGTAAATGCGGGACTGAAGTTCCCAAGATGATAACCTGTCCAGAATGTGGCGTTACCCAGTCGGAAACCAACAAAGTATGCATAAATTGTGGTTTCAATGGAAAGCCCGGTTCCGGAGATCCGGCTAAGCGAAAGTAAGCTAAGAAAAAAAATACAGATTTCTATAGCCCATGTGCTAAATTTCTTGCAATAATTAATTGTTGTATTTTTTCATTCCCTTTTTGAATTTAGTTTTCCAAACAATTCCCAATTAGATAAGGCTAGAGCTTAAAAGCATTTTATTTCGCCCTATATATGGCATGAAAAATTCATTAATAAAAGGTTCTGTGCATTTTTTATTCCAATATAAGAACTTGGCACAGGTATTGCAATATTAAGAAAACGTCATGGAAATCTTGTGTGTGGTGAAAGGATGGTGATTGTAAGTAGTGCGCAGAAACCCGCCGTAGGTTTTATTGACCGAATAGTGAAAAATTTAACTCTGGTTTCTGTTAACAGGGATGGCTATATAAATCTATGGGGAGGTGATTGACTGTGGGTGAAAACGAGAAGTTTGATATGAATAAAGACAACACAAACAAATTTACGAACTATAGTTTTAGTGACTATGCTTCTAAAAACGTAAAGTGCCCATCATGTGGGATGTTTAACCCACCGAAGTTGGAAAAATGCCGCCGGTGTGGCACGCCCGTTCCTAAGAACGGATAGCAACGTTCACTGGAAAGCTTATCTTTAACAAAGAAATATTTGAAACTGGTCATAATGACTTCAATGATAAGATCAAACGCGCCTTCGATCCTAATTGGCGATTAAGCCTTTATCTAATCGGAATTTTTTCAGAGGGTATTAATGTTAGGAGGAATGCACCTGTGTCTGATGACAAAAAAGCACAGGGTAACAGCGGAAAAGTGCAATGGCAAGAAGGCGACTTAACTGTTACCCGTACATGCTCGTGGACAGCTCCTGGTTGTCATGATGGTTGCTCAGTCCTTTATTATACGAAAGGAAATAAGTTGGTTAAGGTTGAAGGAGATCCCGAGAGTCAATATAATTTTGGCAGGTTGTGCATGCGCTGCTTGAATCAGCCTGAACTAGTTAATGACCCAAATCGAGTTAAATGGCCGATGAAGCGCATTGGTGAACGTGGAGAAAATAAATGGGAACGTGTAACCTGGGATGAAGCCTACGATATTATTGAAAAAAATGTTCGGAACATATGGAGAGATTACGGACCGGAATCTATTGTAACCGCCATTGGAACTGGACGAAATACATGGTCAATCGTGCCCAAACTCACATATTCCGCGTTTAAGAGTCCCAACTTCTCGATGGGATTTCTGGCTGGTGATTCATGTTACCTGCCACGTGCAGCGGCTATGGGAACTATGATCGGAGACTTCTTTATTGTTGATGCATCACAACTGGATGAACGCCGTTATGCAAATCCCGAGTGGAAGCGTCCGGAATGTATAATAATATGGGGCAACAATCCGATAATTAGTAACGGCGACGGGTTTCTGGGTCACTGGATCGTAGACATGATGAAGATGGGAACCAAACTCATTGTGGTAGATCCATATCTGACCTGGTTTGCTTCAAGAGCTGATTATTGGCTGCAACTGCGCCCCGGTACTGATGCGACCGTTGTGCTCGCTATGCTTAATGTAATCATTGAAGAAGGACTCTATGACAAAGACTTCGTAGATAAGTGGACCTATGGATTGGATAAACTGGCGGAAAGGGTTAAAGAATACTCGCCGGAAAAAGCTGAAGAAATTAGTTGGGTTCCCGCCGAAAAAATTAGAGAGGCAGCTCGTTTTTTTGCAAAAGCAAAACCGGCCTCGGTGCAGTGGGGATTGGCCGTAGACACCCAGAGAGCGGGAGTTTCTGTTGCAAACGGCATTTGCGCACTGGTTGCGATTACCGGCAATCTTGATGTGCCTGGCGGACAGCATCTTATTCGTACTGCCTTCGGCGTTGACCGTCTTGCCCATGTGTCATCCGACTGGGGCTATGGTGAATTGTCGCCTGAAATGCGTGCGAAGCGCATTGGTACAGATAAATATCCGTTGTTTAAATATGGTCTTTGTGCAACCGCCCGTGGCGATTCGGTTTTAGAGGCTATTGAAACTGGTAGGCCATATCCCGTTCAGATGTACTGGTTTGAGTCTACCAACCTTTTCATATGCACCGCATCGGAGGCAAAACGTGTTTACAAAGCGATGAAGAAAGTTCCTTTCGTTGTATGCGTTGACCCGGTGTTAACACCATCTGCGGTAGCATTTGCTGACTTGGTTTTGCCAGCTGCCATGAGCATAGAACGCAGCTCCCTAAGGACATGGTGGACCCCCTTAAGATCGATTTCTAAGATTCTTCAATATGAAGATTGCAAGACCGATGAAGAAATCTGCTTGGATCTCGGCAAGCGCCTGAATCCAGAGCAATTTCCCTGGGATACTGTTGAAGATATGATAGACTGGGCATTAAAACCAGCCGGTGTCACTTACAAAGAACTCGAGGCAAAGGTTATGATGTGGCCGGAAGTTCACTACAAAAAGTATGAAAAAGGATTGCTTCGCGAGGATGGGGAACCCGGTTTCAATACTGATACCGGCTTGGTCAATCTTTATCAGGACATCTTCGATGAATGGGGATTGGATCCACTGCCTTCCCATATGGAGCCGCCATACAGCCCAATATCGACACCGCAATTAATGAAAGAATATCCTCTGATTTTAACTGCTGGAAGTCGCCCATGGGAATTTTTCCATTCTGAACATCGTCAGAGTGCTACCTTACGTGAGTTCCACCCTAATCCCAGACTTACCATAAATCCTGAAACTGCTGAAAAACTTGATATTAAGGACGGAGATTGGGTATGGATCGAAAATAACCTAGGGAAAGTTAAACAGGTGGCGGTACTTGATCCCGGCATTGACCCCAGGGTTGTTCATGGCGAACATGCTTGGTGGTTTCCTGAAAAAGAAGCTGCAGAACCTACTCTTTTTGGAGCATTCGAATCTAACATCAATATTCTTACAACACAGTGCACAACTGGGCCGACAGGCTACGGTGCTCCTTTAAAGAACACTATTTGTAAGGTTTACAAAGCTTAAATAATGGAGGTAGATAACGCATGTCACGTAACGGCTTGTTAATAGACTATGAGTTTTGTACTGGTTGCCATAGCTGTGAAGCTGCTTGCAAAAAAGAATTGAATCTTCCCGCAGGCAAGTTCGGTATTAAACTAGCAAAAAATGGCCCTTTTAAACTAAACGAGGTTGACGATAAATGGGAATTGACTTATGTTCCCGTTCCCACTCAATTGTGTAACTTGTGCGGAGACCGGGTGGCTAGCGGGAAAAAACCGAATTGCGTACAACATTGCCAAGCATCTGTAATTGAATATGGACCGGTAGAAGAATTAGCTGTTAAACTAAATAACAAAGCCAGACAAGTATTGTTTATTCCTTAAAACAAGTTTCTTAGATAATTGAATAATTGAACAGGGTTACCTCAATAATTGAGGTGGCCCTTGTTTAGGTTAGAAAAGCGCTTTAGTTCATAAAGGAGAGAAAGATAATGACTGAAAAGCTGGCGGCATGGGAGAAATTATCGAGGAACGATAAACTGCTGATAAATATGCTTCATCTAATCCAGGAAGAGCAGGGCTACATTTCGCGCAATCGGTTAGCTGAATTAGCTGAGAAGGCCGAAGTTCCTGTATCGCAGTTACAGGGACTGGTGAGCTTTTTTAATTCCTTTCGTACTTATCCAGCCGGTAAACATAGAATTTCGGTATGTTATGGGACTGCCTGCTATGCAAAGGGGGCGCCCTTAATAAATGATCGTCTGGTAGATGAACTAAAGCTTAAGGACAATATTGATACCTCTTCTGACGGCCTTGTAACTCTAGAACACGTTTATTGCGTTGGCGCTTGTAGCCGGGCCCCGCTGATAGTGGTAGATGGGGAAATAAGCGGAAAAATAAAATCCCACCAAGTGCCTCTTATACTTGAAAGTTTGAGAAGAAAAGAATGATAAGTCGTTCGGAATTGAAGGGCCCATCTGTACATAAGTATCAGGTATGTAAATCCGGCTTAGAATCAAAAAAAAACCCGATAGGATTGGCGACGTACAAGGTGCCGGACTTTCCTGTGAACGTTTCACTGGAAAGCCTGATCGCGGAAGGGAAAATAACTCTCTGTAGTAACCAGTCTCGTATCAATGTGGGAGTAGCTACATGTGGGAGAGCTGCGGGAGCTATGGATATCTATAATAACTTAGAAAAACGGGACTGGTGCGGGGCGGTTCGTGTCTTTAAGGTAGGATGCATAGGGGCCTGCTATGCGGAGCCTCTGGTTCATATCAGAACACCTGAGGGAAAACATTACTTTTATGGAAATGTAGACATGAGTATTTTTTGGCATATCATAAAAACTGCCGAGGAAAAGCCCGGTACTAAAACACTGCCTTTTCTGTGGGCTATAACCCAGGAAAGTAAAACAGGAATCTTACGTGGAATTCAAGATATGGAGCTAATAAAAGTACAAAACTCAGGTTTTCGTGACTTTTTTCAGCCTCAAGTGCGACGCATAAGCGGCCGGTGTGGTCTGATTGATCCAGAAAATATAGCTGAATTTGCCGCCATGGGCGGCTTTGGGGCCTTGGAGAAAGCCCTTTTCAGATTAAAAAGAAAACAGATCATAGATATAATAAGAACTTCTGGACTGCGTGGCCGGGGTGGAGCAGGATTTCCCACCGGTGATAAAATGAATATTGCTTATGAGAATGCTGATCTGGTACGCTATGTAATTGCCAATGCTGATGAGGGAGATCCGGGTGCTTATATGGACCGTGTCCTTTTAGAAAGTGATCCTTTTAGTGTTTTGGAAGGTATGATGATTACCGCCCTGGCAATAGGAGCATCTCAGGGCTATATATACGTACGACATGAATATCCGATGGCCGTGCATGCATTGAAAAAAGCGATAAATTGTGCTCATAAAGTTGGATTTTTAGGAAACAACGTTCTGGGTTCAAGTTTTAGCTTCGACATTACCCTGGTGGAAAGTGGTGGTGCTTTTATATGCGGTGAAGAGACCGCTATGCTGCAGATAATGGGTGGTAAGCGTGGGGAACCGCAGCTTCGTCCCCCTTACCCAGTCAGGCAGGGCTTCCAAAATCATCCTACGGTAATAAATAATATTGAAACTCTAGCCAATATCCCCTGGATTATACTTAACGGGGCTGAAGCCTATCGAGAACTTGGTACACCCAAAAGCCCGGGTACGAAAATATTCTGTCTAGCCGGAGATATTAAGCGCATGGGGTTTATTGAGGTGCCTTTAGGCACTAGTACCAAGGTATTGATAGAAAAAATCGGGGCTGGAGACAAAGAATCAATTAAAGCTTTACAGATTGGGGGACCGTCAGGTGGTATAGTTCCATATAAAGATTTTAGCCTGGATTATGAAACAGTTGAGTCGGCTGGAGCCATTATTGGTTCAGGCGGATTGGTTACCCTGAATAAAAAACGCTGCATGGTTGATATAGCCAGGCATATGGTCAACTTTATGGCTAGCGAATCCTGCGGCAAATGCAGCATTTGTCGCGGGGGCTTACTGGAATTAGAAGCCCGGCTTTTGACCTTAACTAGTGGGAAGGGATATCCAAGCATATTGACAGAGATAGAAGCATTAAGTAAAGCTATTTCCTCAATATCTCTTTGCGGCTTTGGGAAGACCGCAGCAACCCCGGTGACAACGACTTTAACTTATTTCAGAGACGAATACGAGGCACATGTTAATGGCAAATGCCCAGCTGTATTCTGTAAGCCTCTAATAAATTTTGAAATTGTACTGCCTTGCAGGGAATGCCATGCGTGCCACAGTGTTTGCCCTAGTGGTGCTGTAAAAAGGCGGACAGACAAGAATGAGCGACTGGTCGTTGATTCAAAACTTTGTATCAAGTGCTGGGCATGTTATGAGGCTTGCCCTTTTGACAGGATCCGGATAGTTTCGGAGGAATTGCATGGAAAAGATGATAGAAATCATAGTTGATGGAAATAGTCTGGCTGTAACCCCAACAATTATTGTATTACAGGCTTTACAAGAGCATGATATAGATATACCAGCTTTATGCTATCACCAAGCGCTGGGGGGAAGTGGCAACTGCGGAATGTGCATGGTGGAAGTCTGGAATACAAACTCCTGGGAGCCCAGGCACGCCTGCTTGTTGCCTGTTAAAGATGGTCTTATAATAAAGACAGCCACCCCCCGCTTAAAATTACTACGAAATTGGGCTGCGAAAGTTCTATTGCGTCACAGGCCGTTCAATAATATTAGAGTTGAGGAACTACTGGCCAAACAGATACAAGACGAGATGCAAAGCCAAGAAGATGAATGGTTAGAAGGGAGCATAAAAAAACTGGCCGATAATTGGAGCGACGGATGTGTCTTGTGTGGACTATGCATCAAGATTTGCAGTAAAGTAGGCAAGAATCGCTTGACTTATTTACGAAGAGGTAAAAAACTATGTATTAGTCTGGTTCGAGGACAAGACGATAACGCTTCTTGCGGAAACTGTCGGGCTTGCAGTCATATTTGTCCAACCGGTTTTATTACGCCTAATCCACAGCAGACTTTTACAGAAATATTAATATAGATGAGAGCAAGATTAACGGCAAATTGCTAAGCTGTACAAAAGCTGAAATAAATATTTTTCAGCCTTAAAGTATTTTCAGAAAAACGAAACTTCGTTGCAAATTACGATGATAGAAGCATATTTGCTTAATGTTGTTTCATTTTACGAGAATAAGTACCTTATGGTGCGGTCAGGAGGATTCGTGGTGAAAACAAAACAACCGAGTCCAGCTAATAAAGGCACTTTTGGTATCGAAAAATATGTAATGACCCAGGAACGATGGAAAGCCATACAGGAAAGCAAGAAAAGATTCTTGGAAGATAAAAACTATGATCCGCGCGACTGCTCCTATATGAATCCATGTGTAGCTACTTCCTTACTTAGATGCCGTAAAATGGGACTTAACCCGTATCAATCATTTTTGGGCCACCGGCTAAAACCCGATGAATTTTCAATAGTTTTAGAAGAAAACCGACTGCTAATAGATATTACCAAGCCGCTAGTAAATACTTTTAAAAATCTGGCCATCTCAACTGGATATGGATTGTACTTGACCAATAATAAAGGTGTATTTTTGCTGCATGAAGGTGAATGTCTGTCTATGCAAACAGATGATAATCCTTTAGTAGGAATGCTCTGGGATGAAAAAACCGTCGGAACCACGGCTCATTCACTTAGTATATTGTACCAACATCCGGTTCAACTAATAGGGGCTGAAAACTACAGCCAGGCATTAAAAAATGTCGTTGCTTCAGCTGCACCGATACTAGGATATGATGGGAAGGTTATCGCTACTCTTGTTTTAGCCCAAGTGATGATCGACGAGCCCTGGAAGGATAATTATCAGAAACTATGTTCAAACACCCTGGGATTAATAACAGCAATCAGTACAGCGGTTGAATCGCAACTTAAACTACAAAAAAGTTTCAGCACTCTTAAAATGGCGAATGAAACACTAGAAGCCACGTTAGCCTTGATAGACGAAGGCATAATTACTATTGATAGAAGAGGCACTATCATGTATAGCAATGAAGAAGGACGCCGTATATTTAAATTAAAGCCTGATCAAGTAGGACAAAAGTGTATTCGAGAATTTTTGAGAGATGATTCACGAGTTATGGCATTGGTTGAAAAGGGAGAGTCAGTGACAATCGAAGAAACCATTAATCGCGATCAAGAGGACGAGCGGTATATAATAAATATTCAATCTATCATGGATAAAGATACACTGGAGTTAGATGTGGCCTTGCTGACTATTAACCCTGCTGGAAAGGTAAATGTTATAACAACTAATCGGGCTGGTGCAGTGGCTCGGTTTTTCTTCAGAGATATTATTGGTAAAAGCGATGTATTTAACAAGGCATTGATCAAAGCTCAATTTTATGCAAAAACGTCTGAGAACATACTATTAATAGGTGAAAGCGGAACCGGGAAGGAACTTTTCGCTCAGGCAATCCACAACCAGTATAATGCAAGTGGACCATTTATAGCTGTAAATTGCGCGGCTTTACCGCGAGAACTTGTTGAAAGCGAATTATTTGGGTATGAAGGTGGAAGCTTTACGGGTGCAGATCGTAGTGGGAGGCCTGGCAAGATAGAGTTGGCCGAAGGCGGAACGCTTTTTCTTGATGAAATCGGTGACATGCCCCTTGAATTGCAGGGAGTATTACTTCGTGTATTGGAAGACAAGCACGTTATGCGCATCGGTGGTAAACAATACAAAAAGGTTAATTTCCGAGTAATCGCTGCCACCAACCAAAACCTTAGGAAAATGGTAAAAGAAAAGCTGTTTCGAGAGGACCTATATTATCGGCTTTCAGTTTTAGCCATCTCTATTCCTCCATTGCGTGAAAGAAATGGGGACAGTGAAATTCTAGCCAATTACTTTATTAAGAAATATAGCAAAAGAATGGGGAAAAAGACTCCTAACATAAGCTTGACAGTATTAGAGATGTTTAGGAAATATGAATGGCCGGGTAATGTGAGAGAGTTGGAAAATGCCATGGCTTACGCTGTTATTAACGGACGGCTAGATTTTATTGAACCGGCAGATCTGCCGGAAGATATTTTGCTTAAGTTTGATTTTGAGCCACCAGTTGAATTTAACTATAATAAGAATATAGACGTCAAAATGGACGGATTTCCATCGTTGACGACTATAGAAAAAAACGCTATTTCCCAAGCCCTATCCAAGGCTGAGGGCAATGCAATTCTGGCCGCATGTTTGTTAGGTATTAGCAAGTCCACAATTTATAGAAAATTAAAGGAATATGGTATTCGGCATAAATGATGCGCTGATTTGTAGTTGTTGTATCTAAAATATCCCAATTTGAGCCTGCTACGGATTTCGTATAAACCTCCAAATGATGTAAAATAAAATCACAAGCTTGGAGGTATTTTATGGGAAAGGAAAAATTACTCCGTAACGAAGAGAACATTGTTCAAGGAAATGGTAAGCTCGGTCCTTGAAAATGGACTGGAAGGCGAAATCTTATCCATGTCAGCAGTGCGTAATCCGTCAAATCCGCAATTCGACTAGATTTGTCTCCTACAGGGATATTAAAGAACTGATGGCTGATTTGAAAAAGATCTACGCCGTCGTTGATGCGCAGACGGCATTATATCAACTTAATTCTTTTGATGAAAATAGAACAAAAAATATCCGAAGATCGCGGTGTCCTGGCGAGCTAACTGGGCGACATTATCCACCTATTTTAAATATCCGCAAGAAGTCAGAAACTTGATTTATACTACGAATGAGATCGAGAAAGCTTTAACCGGCAGCTCGTAAGGTCGAAAGCAAAATCGGTTTTTCCGACCCGCCTCCTGGTGTTAGTTTGTTAAAAATGCTATATCTAGCAATGCTGGATATTACGAAAAAATGGACAGGGCGCTGCTTCTTCATTAAGAATACGAATTACAGGCGGGATTATCTTAGGTAGCTGCATTTTACTACATGGATTCTTATATAAAATTTTATCCTCAACTGCTAATTCGAGAATGTATTCTTGTTGTCATTCTTCTAAGTATTAAAGAGTTTGCTGGGTATATTTAAAAATAATAAAAGGCATGATTTTATATGTAACCGTCCGAGGGGCGGTCTTTCTATGTAATAATTCGCATATGATATCTTGTCCATTAAATGCGGCAAACATAATAAGAGCGCATACTGTTTGCCGTGCCTGCTTGCAGGAAACAAATTCCTTTTGCCGAACGATGTATAAAAATGGTAATAGGAGGATGTTTTATGGAAAAGGAAACCAATGAACTTTATGTTTTATGGAAGAGTGGAGATAAAGAAGTGGCCTTGAGTATGGCATTTATGTATACATATAATTCTAAAACCCGTGGGTGGTGGGATGAGGTAACTTTAATTGTATGGGGACCTTCGGCGAAGCTTTTAGCCACAGACGAAGAAATTCAGGGAAGGGTTTCCCAAATGATCGAGGCAGGGGTTCAAGTTACTGCTTGTATAGCTTGTGCACAGATGTATGGCGTAGTAGGAATCTTAGAGAGGCTAGGAATTGATGTAAAGCCAATGTGAAGTCAACTTACAAATCTTCTTAAGGCGGATGAAAAAGTTCTTTCCGTATAAGAGATTTTAGATGTATTTTTCCGATTCACGAGCGTCCTACAGGGCGCTTTCTTTATGACTAAAATGTGCAATATAAGGCGTCTCTGTTTATTATGTATTTAGTCGTCATATATAGGAATTATCGATATCCAGATATCGGAATTAGCTTTATGTTTGGCAAGGCTATTATATCATTTTAAGGTTCGAGGAGGTTGCCAATTCTTTTTGTAATACGTATTCTGCCGTATTTTAGATAGATACCCCACGATTTTTTCAAATAATCATACTTTGTAATACAGTTATTGTCATAATTGGGCAGGTAAGTATATCCATTCAGTATTATGGAGATGGTGACGGGTGTAGATGGCAGAAATGTATGGGCTTGCTGTTAATGATTACATTCTTGACATGAAATATAAAGATATTGCCGCTAAATATAATGTGTCAATTGCCACGGTAAAATCATGGAAGACCCATGGAACGAGATAAGACTGTAAAAGGTTCCAAGCAGACGGCAGACAACGCATACAAAAATATAAAGGTATAGGATAGTCCTTTAACCTTATAGGCAACGCGATCGTGGCAATAAAGGCCGCACATCATTTCTTATAAAGATATCCCCTTATTGCGTAAACAACTTACAGAACTTACTAAAATAATACTTGACTTGGACTTAACTCCAAGTGATAGAGTGAATTTCAAGGAGCAAGACTCACTTATATGTTTGGAGGAAGTTTTATGAACGACATTTGACGGCGTGAATTCTGAAATTGGCTAGTGCAGCCGTAGGAGCGATTTGGATGGACGGTATAAGTGTAACAAAGACTCAGGCGGTTATTAGCAGTATTGAGGGCAATACGCATATTGTTGCTGATATGATTACTGAGACAACGAGAGCAGATGTTTTCTGAAATTAAGACGGTAAAACAGTATCCGACGAATTATCGTGAATGCACAGCGGTGGCAAAACAAGAGCTTGCAACTAAAGTAAATAATGTGCAGGATTACGATGTGATTTTTCTCGGATATGCCGATATGGTGGAGTGATTTACCGATGCCGATCTATATTTTTATGGAAAGCTATGATTTTTCTGACAAGGCCGTTATTCTCTTCTGTCATCTGCGGGAGATGTTATGATAGGAAAGGAAAGCGCTATTCTATGATGGCGCGACACTATGAGCCTCTATTTCCAGTACTGGAAGAACTCAATATAGGCTTTGTTGCTTTCTCGCCGATGGTCAACGGTTTTTTGACAGGGAAATACGATAAGAATTCGAAGTTTGACTATAAGTGTGATTATCGCGCTATAATGCCGCAGTTTACGGCGAAGTCTATGGAGAAAAACCAGCCGCTTCTCGATTTTCTCCATGAAACGGCAGAGGTGAGGAATGCCACACCGGCGCAAATTTCTTTGGCATGGATGATTTGTAAGAAACCTTGGATTGTGCCAATCCCAGGAACGCGCAAGTTGCATCGTCTAACAGAAAATGCCGGTGCGGCAGATATTGAGCTCACGCCAGAGGAAGTCAGAGAACTGGACGATGCGCTGGCTAACATGGAAATGTCTGCTGTATTCGGTGGATCGAAATAGGAGAAAGGGGAACAGAAAAATGGCAAACTCAAAGAGTCTTATTGCATATTATTCACGTAAGGGAAATAACTATGTTGGCGGCAATATAGTAAACCTGCCAATTGGCAATACCGAAGTAATTGCAAAGAAAATACAACAACTAATAGGAAGTGACCTGTTCGAAATCAAAACTGTAAAATCATATCCGGAAGATTATACAGAAACAACGAATGTAGCAAAGAAAGAACTGAAAGAAAATGCTAGACCGGAGCTTGCGGAGACAATAAATAATATAGCGGACTATGAAGTAATTTATCTTGGATATCCGAACTGGTGGGGAACATTTCCGATGGCGGTATTTACGTTTTTGGAGTCCTATAATTTTTCAGGCAAGACTATAGTTCCCTATTGCACAAATGAAGGCAGCGGTATGGGAAGCAGTGAGCGAGATATTAAAAAACTTTGCCCGAATGCAAAGGTGATATCCGGCTTAACGATAAGAGGCGGCAGTGTTGATAAAGCTGACAAAGATGTTGCCAACTGGCTAAAAAAGCTTAAGTTGATACCATAAAGGTTGATGCTCATAGAAATAAAATTAATAGACAGGTCGGCTACAGTGAGCTGAGACTACTGTAATCGGCCTGTCTACTAATTAGAATTAAGTGAGCAGGCTAACAAAATGCCTAAATTGAAAAACGAAATGCGACAATAGAAAGTTAATGCGTTATTCCAGGAGGAAATAATGAATAAGGCTGATATAAGAAATCTGCTGCAAAAAGTTAAAAATAACGAAATTGAAGTCGAAGCAGCCATGGGTATCATAGAAGATCTACCGTATAAGGATTTGGGATTTGCTAAGATTGATAATCATCGAGAAATACGGGTGGGATATCCGGAAATTATTTATTGCGAAGGAAAAACAGTGGAACAGGTAAAAGGCATCATACAATTTATGCTGACTAAAGATAATAATATCCTGGCAACTTGCGCTAACGAAAAAATGTATGAAGCAGTAAGAAACATTTGTGCTGATACCCAATATAACGTTCTGGGAAGGACAATCACCATCCGCAAGAGAGAAGAACAGCTTTCCGAGAGTTATATTGCCATTGTTTCCGCAGGAACTTCTGATATGCCTGTAGTGGAAGAAGCTGCAGAAACAGCAATTATTCTTGGCAATCGTGTGGAAAAGATTGTGGACGCGGGCGTTGCCGGTATCCATAGACTTTTTGCTAAAATCGATATCATTCGAGGAGCCAAGGTAGTTATCGTTGTTGCAGGGATGGAAGGAGCACTTGCCAGCGTAATAGGAGGGCTTGTCGATAAACCTGTTATTGCTGTCCCTACAAGTGTTGGATATGGAGCTAATTTTGGCGGATTGGCAGCTCTTTTAGCCATGTTAAATAGTTGCGCAAGCGGTGTCAGTGTAGTTAATATCGATAATGGTTTCGGTGCCGCTTATACTGCCAGTATAATTAATAAATTATGATGTTAAAAACAAATCAGTAAGGAAAATAGGGCTAGTTATGTAAGAAAAAATAATTCACTGATTTTGGAGAGTGTCGTATGGATAGTAAGAAATATACGAGGTACAACTGGATAGGCTTTGGCGTGAATGTAGCTTTGCTGCATTTGATTGGTATTGCCTGTTTGCTATCTTCAACATCCGGTCCTACTTTTTGGGGCTTAGGATTTTTAGCATACACGCTAGGATTACGGCATGCTTTTGATGCAGATCATATTGTAGCAATTGATAATACCATACGTAAATTAGTGCAGCAAAATAAGAATGCTGTTGGTGTTGGATTCTACTTTTCATTAGGACATTCCACAGTTGTATTCCTTATGACATTGGTTACCGTTTTCGTAACTCAGTGGGCAGAAACTAGTATGCCTCAATTAAAAGATATAGGCGGTATTATCGGGACTACTGTTTCAGGTGTATTCTTGATTCTAATAGGGGTATTAAATCTAATTGTTGCAGTTAATATTTATAAGGTATTTGTTAATATGCGCCAAAAATCTTATGATGAAAATGAAATGGAAGAATTGCTTCATAGTAGAGGCTTTATGGCTCGTTTTTTAAATCCCCTGTTTAATTTTGTCAGCAAGAGCTGGCATGTGTATCCTATTGGATTTTTATTTGGCTTGGGCTTTGATACGGCAAGTGAGGTTGCCTTATTGGCAATATCAGCAGGGGTAGCTAAAAGTGATATTGGTATTACCAGTATTATTGCTCTTCCTATTTTATTTGCAGCTGGAATGAGTTTTCTTGACACCGTAGATGGAGTATTTATGACAACGGCCTATAAATGGGCTTTTAGCGCACCACTGCGTAAGGTATATTACAATCTTACAGTCACTAGCTTGTCAGTTGTTGCTGCGCTATTAATTGGGGCGATTGAGCTTGCGCAAGTAATAGCTCCTAAAATAGGGTTAACAAATGATATTTGGAAATGGGTACAGAATCTGGATATTGGAGCGGTAGGCTATATCTTAGTGGTGTTATTTGTGCTTATTTGGCTGACTTCTTATGGAATATGGAAGTTTGGTAAAGTTGAGGAAGGCCAATTGTATTAATACTGAATGCTAAAAAATACTTGACATAGACTTAACTCCAAGTGTTAGTCTCTGAAGGAACCCTATATAGAGAGTATAAAACGGAGATGAATAATATGGAAAAAAGATTAGGCTTTGGCTGTATGAGACTACCACTATTGGATCAAAATGATCAAGCGTCATTTGATACAGAAACCTTAAATAAACTAGTGGATACCTTTTTGGCAAAAGGATTTACCTACTTCGATACAGCTTATACTTATCATAGCTATCGTGCGGAAGAAGCGATGCGTAAGGCTTTGGTAGAACGTCATCATAGAAGTTCGTTTCAATTAGCTACTAAATTGCCGCTGCGTGATTTAAAAGATCGTGATGACATGGAACATATTTTTAACGAACAGCTTGAAAACTGCGGTGTTGATTTCTTTGACTACTATCTATTACATAACATGGGCTCTAATGTTTATGAAAAGTGCTGTAAGTATGGCGCTTTTGATTTTGCAGCAAAAAAGAAATCCGAAGGAAAAATCAAATTTGTCGGTATGTCTTTTCATGATATGCCAGAGCTATTAGATGAAATTTTAGTAAAGTATGGCGATCGATTGGATTTCGTTCAATTGCAAATTAACTATATCGATTGGGAACAACCAAATGTTCAAGCCTGTCGTTGTTTAGAAATTGCGAATAAGTACAATAAGCCAGTTATTGCTATGGAACCTTGCAAAGGTGGAACTCTTGTAAATGTACCAAAAGAGGCCGAACAATTGATGAAAGCTTACAATGCTGCTGCTTCTATTGCAAGCTGGGCACTTCGTTTCGCAGCCAGCCAGCAGGGCGTATTTTGTGTGTTGAGCGGAATGAACAGTATTGAACAGATAGAGGATAATATAGCTCTTATGAGCGATTTTAAGACTTTGAATAATGAAGAATACGATATTATTGAAAAGGTCGTTAAAATCATTAATGACAATACAGCCGTACAATGTACTGCCTGTGAATATTGTACGCATGGCTGCCCAAAGAACATTCCTATTCCTAAATATTTTGCACTATACAACAGCATTATGCGTACTACCAGCAGCTTCTCAAGTCAGATGGTATATTACAACAATATTGCTATTAGCCATGGAAAAGCTAGCGAATGCATTGATTGTAAACAGTGTGAGCTGGCTTGCCCGCAACACCTGCCAATTACCAAACATTTGAAAGCTGTGATGGAAAAGTTTGAAAAGAACAGTATTATTCCTACTAGAAAATAACTGTTGTTCATTTAAGGAGGGCGAGAATGCATAATGGGAATCAGTGAAGCAGCACACAAAACCCATGAGGAGTTGTTTCCTAACCATAAATCAACTCTAAAAATGACAGATCCCGAGCTTATAGAAGTTTTTGATAACTTTGCGTTTGATGAAGTAATTAGTTATGGGAATTTAGACACAAAGACCAGGTTAATGGTTATTTTAGCGGCATTGATTGCAAGCCAAACGTTAAGCGAATATAAAGTAATACTCGGCGGTGCTCTTAATGTTGGTGTAGTTCCCATTGAAGTTAAGGAAATTCTATATCAAGCTGTACCCTATATCGGCATTGCCAAAGCTTTTGATTTTATCCATGCTACAAATGAGGTGCTTGAATGCCGGGGAATAAAACTGCCGCTGGAAGGTCAATCGACGACTTTACCAGAGACACGCTATGAAAAAGGCTTAGCAGTACAAAAAGCAATTTTTGGCGAAACGATTGATAAAATGTATCAGGAATCACCAGCAAATCAAATTCACATTCAAAAGTATTTATCAGCAAATTGCTTTGGTGATTACTATACAAGAAATGGGCTGGATATAAAAACAAGAGAGCTTTTAACTTTTGCCATACTTTTAGCTTTGGGCGGATGTGAGCCACAGTTAAAGGGACATATACAAGGCAATGTAAATGTTGGTAACGGTAAAGACACCTTGCTTAGTACAATTACACAATTATTGCCGTATGTAGGATATCCAAGAACATTAAATGCCATAAGATGTTTAAATGAATTGATACCAGAGTAAGTATCAATTGCGTCTGAAAGTGCCTCCTGATAGCGTAATCAGGTGACACTTTCAGAATCTATGGAACTATAACAAATTTGTTATAGTTAATTTGTTATAGTTACTAAAGAGGCTTAAATCCATTGATTTAAGCCTCTTTAGTTAGCTATAACTTTGCAAAATCAGCTAGTATATTGCAATTTTTAACAATGACGATGCAAATAATGTATTTTAAAAAACTTTAAGAGAGTTGTAAGATTGAAATGAATTTAGGTACTTATTCGGAGGCAATTTATTGTGGTCAATTTTTCAAAAGCATTAATCACTAGGATTGTTCTATTTTTAATTGCATTATTTTTTATGGGGCTAGGAATAGGTTTAATAACGAGAGCGAATTTAGGAACTTCTCCAATTTCAAGTGTTCCATATATATTAAGTTTAATTATTCCGCTTACATTTGGAGAACTAACATTTTTATTCAGTATTTTTTGTTTGCTTGTAGAAATAATCATATTAAAGAAAGAGTTTCCTAAGGAGCAATATCTCCAGGTTTTAGTAGGGCCATTTTTTGGATGTTTTACTGACTTCGGAATGTATGTATTTTCTTTTTTAAGGCTGAATTCCTATATTGATCAAGTCTTCGCTTTAATCGTAGGCTGTGCAATTTTGGCATTGGGGGTATATTTGCAAGTTGTGGCCAATGTAATTATAAATCCTGGTGAAGGCGTGGTAAAAGTTATTGCTAATAAAATAGGAAAAGAGTTTGGAAATGTAAAGGTGATGTTTGATTTTAGTTTAGTTATTATTGGTGTAATCATTTCGTTATGCGCTTTTGGAACTATAAAAGGATTAAGAGAAGGAACAATTATCTCGGCTATACTTGTCGGACCTATAACAAAAATATATAAGTCGATTTTTGAATTTTGTTCTTATAAACAGAAAACAGAAAAATTCTTGTAAATGCGCAGCAAAAATCCAGCAAAAATCGTTGTGACTCGACATGTGAGTCTGTGTGAGTCGGAGAACCGTCCCCTGACTCGCTTAATTAATTGAATGAAGTGAACATATTGACAAATGGTTCTTAGAGAGGATGAAAGTTATGGTATTTACAAATTTTGAACAGTTAATTACAAAGGTGAAGGCATACCCGGCCATGAAAAGAATGGCTGTTGCCGCAGCAGCCGATGAACATACCTTGGAAGCTGTTATGGCAGCTAGGAAAGAGGGTATTGCCGATCCGGTTTTAGTTGGCGATAGAAAAGTAATTTTGGCGATTTTAGGTAAGTTAGGGGAGACGGTTGCAGACGAAAATATTTATGATGAACCGGAAATTGAGAAGGCTGCAGTGCTGGCAGTAATGCTTGTCAGGGAAGGTAAAGCAGACTTTTTGATGAAGGGAAAGCTGGATACTGCCGTTATCCTAAAGGCTGTTGTGAATAAGGAACATGGTCTGGGGATGGGAAGGGTAATGTCCCACTTTACGATGTTTGAAATACCAAATTATCATAAATTATTGCTGCCTGTGGATGGCGGAATGGTTACATATCCTACGCTGGAGCAGAAGAAGGCAATAATTGAAAATACGGTAGAGACACTGATTTCCATGGGCTATGACTGTCCTAAGGTTGGCGTTCTTGCTTGTGTGGAAAAAGTGAATGCTAAGATGCCGGAAACAGTTGATGCAAATGAACTGAAGGAAATGAATTTAAGAGGTGAAATTGCAAATTGCATTGTGGAAGGACCAATTTCATATGATTGTGCTGTAAGCAAAGAAATAGCAGATTTTAAAGACTATAATAGTAAGGTGGCGGGAGATGCAGATGTATTGGTAGCTCCTAATATTCATGCCGCTAATATCATGGGAAAGATGCTTACATGCACCTGTAAAGCCAGAATGGCTGGATTTGTTGTCGGTGCTAAATGCCCAATTGTTTTAACTTCAAGGGGTTCTTCTGCTGAAGAAAAATATTTATCAATTGTAATTTCGGCAGCGGCAGTTCAGTAAGGAGAAGGTATATGGAAAAATTGCTGATTATTAATCCAGGGTCGACTTCTACGAAAATTGCAGTATATGAGGATGAAAACCAGTTATTTGTTGAAAGTATTTCCCACAGTGCTGACCAGATTGCAAAGTATGATTCTGTTGTCGATCAATTTGAGTTTAGAAAGGAATTAATAATCGAAGCTCTTGGCAGACACAAAATTTTACTGGATGAATTGACTGCTATTGTGGCAAGAGGAGGACTGCTGCCTCCTTTGAAGGCTGGCGCATATGAAGTAAATGAGGACATGGTTTGGCAGCTAAGGTATGCACCGGAGCATGAACATGCATCCAATCTGGGAGCGATTATTGCTTATGAAATTGCAAAATTAAAAGGGATACCGGCATATATTTATGATGGCGTAAGTGTTGATGAGATGCTGCTTAGCGTCAAAATAACAGGTTTACCTGAATGTGAGCGAAAAGGAACGGGCCATAACCTGAATATGCGGGCCATTGCCATGAAATATGCCCGTGAACATAATAAAGCCTATAAAGACTGCACGTTAGTAGTAGTACATCTTGGTGGCGGTATTTCAGTTAGTCTTCACGCAGATGGAAGAGTGGCTGACATGATCAATGATGAGGATGGCGGATTTTCACCGGAACGGGCAGGCGCACTACCTATGTTTCAATTAATCGAGATGATGTCTTCCGGTGAGTATACCCAAAAAACGATGATGAAAAAAATCAAGACTCAAGGAGGCTTGGTTGCTTATTTAGGGGTGAATGATTCACGGATCGTAGAAAAAATGATTGCTGCCGGTGATGAGAAGGCAAAGTTAATCTACGAGGCCATGGCGCTAAATGTTGCCAGAAATATTGCCAGGGAGTTTCCGATCGTAGAGGGCAAGGTGGAAGCAATTCTTCTGACAGGAGGCATTGCCTATTCAGAAATGTTTACCGCGATGATTAAGAAGCGTGTGGATTTCCTGGCTCCTGTTATAGTGTATCCAGGCGAAAATGAGATGGAATCATTAGCGCTCGGAGGGTTGCGCGTATTAAGAGGAGAGGAAAAGGCAAGACCCTTTGTGAGAGTTGTTAAGTAAGACAGAACAAAGGAGCATATAAAATGAGCAGAAGAAAAGAAAGCTTAGCTAAGAATATTGCATTCGTAGGCTATAATGATATGAATAAAAAGCCCGGATTTCAAATGGCAATGCATAAAACAGATGATGGAAGATATTACATTTATACAGGAAGCTTCCGTCACAATGGTTGGAACATTATTGATGTTACAAATCCTGAAAAACCAAGAAACGTTAAATGGATGGAAGGTCCTTGGTTAGATGGGATGACTGATGGAGCAGGAACACCTAAAATTCAAATTGCTGATGGAATAATGGTAACTGCTCACGGACCTTTGATGAAGGAACTGCATGGTATTCAAGGAACCGAAAAAGCCTTTGCCGGTGTTATGCTTTGGGATATTAGGTCTGATCCGGAAAATCCGAAGTTTTTATCACAATTTGAATGTAAGGGTGGTGCTGGTGTCCACAGATTCTGCTACAATGGTGGCAGATATGTGTATGTAACAGGAAACGCCGAAGGGTTTAATGGGTTTATCCTAAGGATTTTAGATATCAAAGATCCTACAAAGCCGGTAGAAGTGGGAAGATGGTGGGCTGACGAACAATACATAGGCAATAAGATAGCCAAAGAAGCATTTCGGTATGGCTCGAATGAGGCTCTTTCAGCACCGTTCTTGCATGCATGTATTGTAAAAGATGACATTGTCTACATGGCCTATGCCAATAAGGGATTTATTATGCTGGATGTTAAGGATAAGGCAAATCCTAAAATGCTAAATTGTCTGCCATTAAACCCACCCTTTGGCGGAGGCGCGGCAGGAGCGCCTATTCATTCTGTTCTGCCGTTGGGAGACCGGCCGTATGTAGTAGTTACTACCGAGGGGGAGCGTTCCCGGTATTTTGCTAATGATATTTCAGAAGGCCATTGGAAAAAACTCACAACACAGCCGACGAATATTATTGGAATAGTAGAAATAACCGATATAAAGAATCCTAGCTTGATCTCGGTATTTCCTTATCCGGAAGTTCCGGAAGGCTATACGCACGGGAAGAACTTTAACATCGTTGATGGAGTTCGTATTCCCTTTGGTCCTCATAATATTTTTGATGCGTTCAACCAATCGGTATATAAAAAAGTAGATGATAGAGTATATTGCTGCTATTTTAATGCAGGTCTTAGAATTTATGATGTAAGTGATCCGTTTGTACCTAAGGAAATAGCATATTTTATGCCTCCTGATCCTGAAGATAACTGGTTTGATAATGAAGAAAAGAATTTGGTTCCTGGGGCAAAGGTTTCAATTACTGAAGACGTTCTAGTTGATGACAGAGGATACATCTATTTTGATACCTTTATGGGTGGACTTTATATTGTGCGTTGCACAGTATGATGAATCTCAAAAATTAAGCTTAAAACAATTTAAAAAGTAAAGGAATGGTGTGAATTATGAAGATATTAGGAATTTCGGGCGGCACTAAGAATGGTAGAAATGACTGTATGTGTAAGGAGGCTCTTAAAGGAGCGAAAGAGCAAGGCGCAGATATTGAATTTATCAGGTTGTTAGACTTAGATATTAAGCATTGTAATGGCTGTACGGCGTGCGTACAATCTATCCTTAGCGGCAAAGGAAACATGTGTGTTTGTAAAGACGACTTTAATTGGTTATTAGATAGGATGTATGATGCTGACGGGATTGTGTTTTCGATTCCTATCTTTGAAAAAGGTCCTGCAGGGATATTTAGAACTCTTATGGATCGTTTTGGGCCAAGAATGAGCAAAGGACACCAGGTTATCGGAGATAATCTTGCGAAACAAGGTAAGGGAAAACCTATCGACCAAAGATTTTTACAGGAAAAGGTAGTGTCATATATGGCCATTGGTGGTTCTGAATGGACAACTGATGTGCAGCTTAGCTTTGGTATTCATGCGTTAACACCGATGTGGAAAATCGTAAACAATGAGGTGTTTAGCTGGTCACTGGGAATTATGATGGATGATAAAAAAATTCAAAGAGCCCATGAGGTTGGGGTAAATATTGCAAAGGCGGCAGCAGATATAGCGCATGCTGAGTACAAGGGTGATGACGGCGTGTGTCCTCACTGCCATAGCAGAAACTTTTATATTACAAATGAAAATAAGAACGCTATTTGTTGTCTTTGCGGTATTGTGGGCGATGTTGTTGTTGAGAACAACACGGTTAAATTTAAGTTTGATGAGGAACAGTTAGCGCATGCCCATGATACTATGGAAGGCCAGATGATTCATGCCGATGATATCGGCAGAAACACTAAAGCCGCTATTGATGGTATGAAGACTGAGACGTTTAAGAAACGTATGGCCGAATATAAAGAACTTATTACAGCAATTGTACCTGAAAAGTAAAATCCTATTGATGTAATACCAATAAGACTCCGTCCTCTTAGGGCGGAGTCTTATTAGCTATTACACTCGAACTAAGTTTGTGCTAAGCGTTCGATGGGGCAAGTTTTGGTCTAGGGTCTTGTGGCGCTTCTACAGGGATCAAGCGCTGGGCGTGGTGCTAGTGCGTCAGCGGAACCGTGTCCCCGTGACACTGGCCTATGAGCCGTCAAAAAAAGTGTATGTTCGTTGATCTGGATGAATTTTTTGCGAAAGCAGATGTGTTTGCATCATTTTTAGCAGATAAAACCTAACAGTTTTTGTAGAATACAATATGTAGGTTGAAATGTGGGGCTTAAGAAACTACCCCATTTATTATCCATCTATCCATTAAAGTGTTTCTAATGAGCAATACTTTTCCAGTGCTGATGGATCAATGACTTGAATTTGTTTTCGTTTTGTTATAATGATGTTTTCCTTTCGAAGGCGAGTAAGCCCTCTTGTAAGATTAACTCGGCTGATTCCGAGAATATCTGCAATATCGTCTTGCGTCATACAATTGAAGTGATTCTGTTTTCCGGTCTCGTTCACTAAAAGCAGATATAGTAAATTACACAACTTAATAAACGAGTTATTGTACTCCTGATGTGCCGTTTCGTAGAGCAATAGATTTACATCTTTGGAAAACCAATCAATATCTTGCGCACTTAGCTGTTGGTTTTGCTGGAACATGCGGCGAAACTCCACTTTGGTAAACTCCAGTACTTCCATGTCAGACAGTGCGACGGTAATGAGGGCGCTTTCAATTTTATAATCCTGCTCATGGTAGCCGGGAAAAACCGTTCCGCTTCCGTGGAAAGAAAGAATTTTCCTATGGCCGTTTTCATGCTCCAGATAGTTTTGAGCAACGCCAGAAATAATGTAATGGATTTTTTCGAACGGTTTATTCGGTTCCCATAAATAGTCGCCTTTTTTGAAAGACTTCTTAATATGCGGTTGAGATAAAAAATATTCATAAAACTGTTTGAAGTCATTGGTGAAAAAATAGCTTGGTATAAGCATGAAATTGCGCTCCCTTAACGCATAAACATTAACAACCTATTTAATTATTTTATCAGAGTTTCATAAAGAGAACAAAGGATATGCCGATAATATCCTGATACATCGAAAGGAGAGTAAAAATGAAAATCGTTGTTTTGACGGGCAGTCCACATAAAGTCGGAACTTCTTCTTTACTTGCTGATAGTTTTATTGATGGTGCCAAGGAAGCCGGGCATGAGATATATCGTTTTGATGCTGCCTTTGAGAAAGTTCATCCCTGTATTGCCTGTGATAAGTGCAAATGTGGAGAAAATCCATGTGTTTTTCAGGACAGCATGACAAAACTGTTCCCCCAACTCAGAGAGGCCGATATGATTGCTTTTGTGACGCCGCTATATTTTTATGGGCCTTCTTCCCAAATCAAAGCGGTGATTGACCGTTTCTATGGCATTAACAATTTGCTGCGCGGAACAGATAAAAAGGCCGTGCTGCTTGTGTCTGGTACCAATAATCGGGATTGGGCTATGCACGGTATTGTCGGTAATTACACTGAGGCACTCCAATATCTCCGGTGGCAGGATTGCGGCAAAGTGCTCGCAAAAAGCTGTCGTACGCGGGAGGATATTGAAAAGACTGATTATCCCGAACAAGCATACCAGCTCGGGAAGATGGTATAAGCATGCAGTATAAGTTTCGATGTTGCCAACCGTTCAATGTTAATGGTGGTACATTGATGGACACAGATGTCATGCGGTGAAAAGATTGGAGAGATTGAAAAATGAATGATGTGATAAATGCGATGGTTACCAGACGGAGTACAAGAAAATACAAACCCGATATGGTATCACCGGAAATAATTGAGCAGATTGTAAAAGCTGGTACTTATGCCGCGACAGGCATGGGGAGGCAGTCTCCCATTATTATTGCGGTAACGAATCAGGAAATTCGCAACCGTCTGTCAGAGGTAAATGCAGAAATCATGGGGGCCGTTGGCTCTGATCCGTTTTATGGGGCACCCGTCGTACTGATTGTGCTTGCGGATAAGAACTGTCCGACCCGTGTATATGATGGCAGTCTTGTCATGGGAAACATTATGCTGGCTGCTCATTCTTTGGGGCTTGGAGGCTGTTGGATTCATCGGGCAAAAGAGACATTTGAGCGGGACGAAGGAAAAGAAATTCTGAAACAGTTGGGGATCAAAGGAGATTATGAAGGAATTGGGCATTGTGTCATTGGCTATTCCGATGGACCTGCAATATCTGTTTTGCCTAGAAAATCAGATTATTTTTACTATTTGAAATAAGTCACAGCTTAAAGCAACGGGAATTTCGTATATGGAAGCGCCATATCGATTTCTATTTGCAAATGGAGGAATAAAAATGCAACACAAATGTAAAATTACCGTACTAGAGACAAAATGCTTCCCAGAAATGCAGGAAAAATATCTTGCCGATCCTAAGTCTGGACCGTGTCCCTGCTTTAAGGTCGGGCAGGAGTTCATTCTGGAGCGGAACGGAGAACGGGATGATTTTTGGCACATGCTAGACGGAAAATTTTGCTCCGAGGCCTGGGACTGCGTCAGCCGGTATGTCTACGCCGCCTTGCAGGGTGGCTCTATCATGAAGGGCTGGACAAACGATGAGAAAATGATGATTGCCTGCTGCAACGATGGTACCCGCTCGGTCATCTTCAAAATCGAGCGGATTGATGTGGAGGAATGACTATATGCAGGTATTGTTGGAGTAAATCTATCCGTCAAATCGAGCGAGTGACTGGATCTTGCTCGATTTGACGCAAAAAAGTTGACAAAAAGGAACTCCCCTAATGTCTAGTGTCCTTAAATTAATGGACGTATTACTAAACGAGTTTTATCATTATGGGAACCAAGCAATTAAATGCGGCAATCAAGTAGGATACAGACTACTTGATTGCCGCATTTGAGTTAAAACAGGATTTTTAAGATATTGGGGCTGAAAAATCAAGCGTTTTCGCCAGGCTGCTGTCCCCGTGACAGCCGTGATTCGCTGATCATAGGCTGAAGCATGTTTTTCTAGTGGGCTGTAATAAGGAATAAATAAAGGTAATAAAATGCTAGAGAATAAAATTCAGGGGGTTCTGAAATGACAAAGAAAAACGAGGAACCTAATGTTGAGAAACGAACAAAAAGCTGGTGCGCCCTTCCTGATGCTTATCCTAAACCAAGTGTTTGCCAGCAAAATTTATTTTATGCTACTTTGCTCCTTGAAGATTACGCAGGAAATGCAAGCGAACTGACAGCAATCAACCAGTACATGCATCACCACTTTATGTTTGATGATAAATATAAAGATCTGGCTGAATTAGAAGAATGTATTGGTATTATAGAAATGCACCATCTTGAATTGCTGGCTGAGAGTATTCTTCTTTTAGGAGTTGACCCTAAGTACCGAACTCTTACAAATAATTCCCCAACCTTTTGGGATGCATCGTATGTATTCTATGGAACAGATATTTACGACATGTTAGCAGCTGATATTGTTGCAGAAAAACAAGCAATAAAACAATATCGGAAGCATCATTTTCTGATTGAGGATATTCATATTAAGGGATTACTGGAGCGTATCATCAAGGACGAAGAATATCATTTGAAGCTGTTTACCCAGGCGGCATCTCATTATTGTCCGGAATTGTTCAGAAAAATTACAGGAAGCTCAGACCAAGACGATTAAAAACCAGCTATGTTTGTTATCGTAGATTTAACATGTAGAGTGCGGGGCAATCGTGTCAAGTATTCAAAAGGTAAAATTATTGTTTTGCGGTCACTTGATACAGAGGATTGGAACGGTGTAGACGCAGCAACCGTGAAAACTACGGTATTATCAAAGACGGAAAACGGTTATTAAATACTCAGCCTTATCAATGATGTTTAAGTTGCTAAGCCCCTTGACTGTTTTAGTGACAGTGAGGGGCTTAGAGGGTTTTGGCAGATAATTCTACAGGATTTTTGATGTAACCAGCGAATTATAACGCTACTTATATTATTGTTTTGTGGAACGGAGGTGTTAAGTTGCAGCGAGCATTCTGTTTAGTGCTTATTTTGTTACTGTTGCTAACTCCGGCGTTTGGTTTTGCGTCGGCACCGGTTTCTCCAAGGACTGTTGCTAAGATTACGCAAGTTCGCTGGGATACCTATACTGATGGTGTCACAGGAACAAGCAGTATAAGACTTAGTTTCGATGTGTCAGATTCTGTGCAAGTAACCGCTCAAAACAATGTTGCTCCCTTACCGCAATTGGTTGTCAATATTATAGGAGCAGTACCAGAGAAAATAGCCAGTTCGATAAATCTTGACACAAAAATAGCTGACAAAATAAACATTACCTCAAGTGATGGACAAAACAGCAAAATAACCATTGACTTACCGGTTGCACTTAACGACGGCGACTATAAAATACTTACGCTGCCTGGAGACCTCAACACTAATAAACCATTCCGGGTGGTAGTCGATATTAATAAACCGACGCCTCCTGCTGTTTTTAATTTTACGTCAGGCCTAAAAGGCAAGGTAATTGCGCTTGACCCTGGGCATGGTGGCAGTGATGTTGGAGCTGTTGGCCCGGATAATATTCAGGAAAAAACAGTAACCCTAGCTGTAGCTTTAAGGGTGAAGGACTTACTTGAACAAGCCGGAGCAAAAGTGTATTTGACCCGGAACGATGACCGCGATGTATATGCTCCGGATGATAGTGCTACCGAAGAACTTGGGGCTAGAGTCGCTGTTGGCAACGAAAACAAGGTTGATGTGTTTGTCGATATTCATGCCAACTATTTTGGAAATCCAAAAGTTAGTGGAACCGGCACCTATTATTATTTAAAATCATCCTATGATAAACTATTGGCGCAAAGTATTCAGGATAGTTTGGTGAGTGCAGACGGATTAAATGATCGTGGTATTTATGCGGCTAATTTCTATGTTCTTAAACATACTTTGATGCCAGCGGTGCTTATTGAATTAGGATTCCTTTCGAATCCTAATGAGGAAAAACAGCTTAATACGCCGCAGTTTCAGCAGAAATTGGCGCAAGGGATTGTTAATGGTTTGGACAGCTTTTTTAATTCGGCTGCGCAACAAGGCGGCGGAAACTAATGCTGCGAAACCTCTCTGGTAAAAAAGTAGAGACAATTTCTGGTCACATGGATACCAGTGAACCTTTCAATTGGTCTGAATAAATTATTAAACAGTCATTATAAATTTTTAGCCATTCAAACTATTAGTTTGAATGGCTAAAAATTTTATACCCGATATAATAATGATGAGAGGTTGCAAAAGTTAATATTAATATAGTAAGAGGTTCTTTGTGGAAGCAAAGCTGATAAAAAGGGCTGACAGTTGTTCTTGATAAAGGCGAGGCAGTTTATTTCTTGCAGTTTCATGGTAAGTGTTAATTCGGTGTAGTTTTTTCGATAGTGTTAATACGAACAAGTTCGGGGAAAAAACGCATCCAAATGAGGGCAACAATTATTGTACCTATTCCACCAATAAATACGGAGGGTACAACTCCTAGCCAAGCAGCAGTCAAACCCGATTCGAATTCTCCTAATTGATTGGATGTTCCGATAAACAATGAATTAACTGCGCTTACTCGACCGCGCATTTCATCTGGGGTTTCCAGTTGTACCAGAGTCGAGCGAATAACGACGCTGAAGACATCAGCCGCGCCAAGAATGGCTAATGCGGCAAGTGACAGCCAAAAAGACGTTGAAAGGGAAAATATTATGGTTGCAATTCCAAATACGATTACCGCAACAAACATAATTTGTCCTACTTTATGCTTGAGCGGTTTATGCGCTAATAACATTGACATTGAGATTGCCCCTACGGCTGGGGCTGAGCGGAGCATACCTAGTCCGACTGGACCTATAGCAAGAATTTCTCGGGCGTAGACGGGAAGTAATGCTGTTGCTCCGCCTAGAAGGACGGCAAAAAGATCTAGTGATATTGCACCAAGGATCTTCTGTTTGCTGCGAATAAAGCGAATGCCAGCAAATAGCGAGTTCAGGTTGAATGGCTCCTGTGCTGACTGGCTTTGCTTAATATTAAGCAGAAAAATTAGTAGACCGGATAGAATGAATAATAAGCCAACACATAAATAAGCAACGCTAGGTCCGGTAATATATAAGAAGCCTCCGAGTGCTGGGCCTATAATGGTTGCTGCTTGAGTTGTCGAAGAGCTTAAAGCAACAGCACGGGAAAAGAGCTCAGTAGGTACAAGCGCAGGCATTAATGCCTGCATCGTCGGACGATCAAAAGCCCGTGCCGCTCCAAGTATAAATACAATGCCCAAGATGCTCTCTTTATTTAGCCAGCCAGCATACGTGCCAAGGGCCAGAATTAAGGCTCCCAGGCCTTCGCAAATGTAAGCGACTATCCTGCGATTATAGCGATCAGCAACCTGACCTGCAATAAGTGTAAGGAGAAACATGGGAAGAAATTGCGCTAATCCAACTAGGCCAAGATAGAAGGCGCTTTGGGTAAGAAGATAAATTTGCCAGCCAACGACAACCGACAGCATTTGGTAAGCCAACATATTATATACTCGTGCGAACAAAAACAATATTAACGGTTTGCTATATAGGCTTGATAGAGAATTTGGTGCTTTAGTTGAAGAGTGAAGCATAGTAAGTATTTCCCTCGTTGCAAGTTTAATTATGTGTTTAAATACAAAATTATCTATGACATAAAATTACACGTCAAAAGCCATTTAACGTCAAATTATTATGTTTAATGACATATTTGCCTTTTGGGCCGGAGGAGAGCAGGCTATAACACTCATCTACCTTTTCTCATGCTCCAAACGGATGGGTTTGCAGGGCCTTGGATTGTCCTTAACGGAGATAATTTGGATGCAAGTAAGAACCAGTAAGTATGCGGGTTCTTTTTTTGTGTCAGTTTGGCTGAAGATGAATTTAGTTGGCTGGCCGTGTAAAAAAAGATGGTGGAAACACTTGACATCTATTTTTGATAGTATTATATTAATAATAACAAAAAGATAATATCTTCAAAGGCGGTGATATTTGGCAGGTTTAATCGATAAAATAGGATTACCGAAAGCAGTAGTATCAGCATTATGATGCTTTAAATGAGCGCCTGCGCAATAAGTTGGAGTATACCGATATTGGATTGAAGTTGATGCCGGATCGTAACAATCATAGGCCGGCAAAACTGTATTGATTTAGCGTCAAATGGCGAAACTGCGATGACTGGAGAAAAGAGAAGAGCTTTGATTTTGAGATGAGGGGGAAGTTGAATTGTTGGGTTTTAGATTTGCTAAGTTCGAGCCGAACGAATATGTTTTGATGTACCGCAACGGGAAAGTTGTGAGGGAAGGTGCAGGGTTGTCGATTTTCTATTTTGCCCCATCAGCTTCGCTGGTAGTGGTGTCTTCCGGCAGTGTTGAGGTGCCGTTCATCTTTGAGGAGCTGACGGCCGATTTTCAAATGGTCACAATTCAGGGGCAAGTGACGTATCGGGTGGAAAACCCTAAAATGCTTACCACCTTGTTAAACTATACAATAGATGGAAATGGCCGCCGATACGTCTCTGAGGATCCTCAGCGGCTGCTGCAGAAGATTATCAATATTGTTAAAGTGCTTATTAAAAAGACGATCGAGGGTATGCTGTTGACAGAAGTGCTGAAGTCTAGTGAGAGTTTGGGAGCAAGTGTATCAAAGGATATTGCGGACTATGGCGAAATAAGTTTATTGGGCCTGGAAATTTTAGGACTGTCCATTCTGGCCATTTTACCTAATAAGGAAACGGCTAGGGCGTTGGAAGCACAGACTAGGGAAGAAATTCTACGCAAGGCGGATGAGGCTGTTTACGAGCGGCGTAACGCGGCCATTAAGCAGGAATGCCTGGTTAAGGAGAATGAGCTTAACACAGATATAGCTGTGGAGAATAAAAGGCTCCAGATCCGCGAAGCCCAAATGGAGGCTGAACGATTGGTGCAGCAGAAGGAAAACGAACTCAAAGAAACCCAAATGCTATTTGAGACGGCTATTGAAGAACGGCGGAAAGATCTCATAGCCTTGTCGGTGGAGAACTCTCGAGCTGAAGCGGATGCAAAGGCGTATGAACTGACTGCGATGATGAAGGCTTTTGATGGAATGGACAAGGGTGTGATACAATCCTTGGCAAATGTAGGCATGCAGCCGGATAAGCTTATTGCGATAGCGTTTCAGGGACTTGCTGAAAAAGCCGAACGAATTGGACAATTGAACATTACCCCGGATTTACTACAGGACTTGATAAAAAGGGCGGATTAATCATGGCGGCAAAGGAGCAAAAAATAATTATTATCAAGCGAAGAACCCGCCTAGAGGAACTTGTTGAAAGGTTCAATACCGTTTTGCAGGCCAAGTTTTATATTGAGCACATGGGAGCTGATTTTTCCGACTATCAACGGGAGGCTGAAGTTTATAATTCAGCTGTCGCTCTTGCTGTTGAATCTCTTGGCCGATTTGGGAGGGTCCAGATCGTTGATCGTGCGTTTGTACCAAACTTCATCTTTGGGTCGGATGATTTAGTTGTGGCCATTGGCCAGGATGGCCTGGTGGCCAATACGATGAAATACTTGACAGAGCAGAGGATAATAGGAGTTAATCCTGATCCGGAGCGATGGGACGGAATTCTGCTTCCGTTTACAGTAAGTGATTTGCGATTGATCATTCCTGAGGTTCTGCGTCACTCAAGACCGTGTAAGGAGGTTGCAATGGCAAAAGCCCAACTTAATGACGGTCAAAATATTTATGCTGTAAATGACCTTTTTGTGGGGCAGCGCACCCATGTTTCCGCCAAATACGAAATTCAGATCGGTGCAGATCAGGAACGGCAGTCTTCTAGTGGGATAATTATTTCCACAGGACTGGGCTCTACGGCATGGCTGAAGAGTGTTGTCACAGGGGCGGCGGCAATAGTCAAATATTTAAGTGGTAATAAAGGCTTTAACATAAAGACTGATACTAAGCTGGACTGGAATGCCGATTGTCTCTATTTTTCTGTTAGGGAACCTTTCATTAGCCGAACCTCGCATGCGAATCTTGTGATTGGCAGGGTGACAGCTCAAGAATCGCTTGTTGTAAGATCTCTGATGGCTGGCGATGGCGTTATTTTCAGCGACGGTATCGAGAGTGATTTTATCCAGTTTAATGCAGGGATTGAGGCAACGATCACAGTGGCTGAAAAAAAAGGATATCTGGTAATATAAGAACGGAACGTTTGAAAAATTGAATTTTGGATAAGAAAATTGATAAAGTTGAGTATAAAGACGTGGTAGCAGGGTTACAGGTATGATTCGGCGAATTGCAGCAGTAGCATTCCGGTCTTATTTTTGTTTGAAGGATGGGGTAAAGCCATGGGCGAGAGCTCGTAGAATGCGTCGGAAGCTTTGCCGCGAAGAAGAATGGGGCAGATATTAGTTTTAGTTTAATTGATACTAGATGATTGAGGTGCTATTAGTGAAGCCTGCAAGACAATTGGTTTCAAAAGGCGGTATGTATTTTATTGTTACAGGTATTGGCATTGTCATTAGTGGTATAATACTAGCTAGCTTCATATTTGGGTTTACTTTTGGTACTGTTGGAATGATTACGATTGGCTTAATATTATACATATATGGTATTACATTTATTCAAACGAGAAATAAAAAATTAAATCTAATATTTTTGCTGATACGTAGGTTGATTTCAATTAGTATATTACTTGGATTGTTTTCTTTTGTGTGGATTGAATTGCTGATTTTTCAAGCTATAAAATCTAATGATAATATAAATGTAAAATATGCTGTAGTGTTAGGTGCGGGAATTGATGGGGAACAACCATCGCTGTCTCTTAGAAGAAGACTTGACAGTAGCATAAAGTTTCTTAATGAAAATCCTGAGGTAAAGTTGATAGTATCTGGTGGTTTTGGAGAAGGGCTAAGGATATCGGAAGCGGAGGTAATGAAGCGATATTTAATTGAGCGAGGGATAAATGAAGGTAGAATTTTAAAAGAAGAAAGATCTAAGACAAGTAATGAAAATTTAAAATATACGCGAGAATTGTTAAACGAGATTCATGGTGAACAGAGGCAAGATATAGTTGTAATTACTAGTGATTATCATATGTTCAGAGCAAAGTTAATTGCGAGCAGATATTTTCCCAGAGTCTATGGTATTGCATCAACTACGCCGACAACTATTATGATAAACTACAGCGTTCGGGAATATCTAGCAGTTTTAAAATTGTTAGGTCTGGCTATAGTGCAAAGTTAAATATTCTCCCTAATGCTTCCCTGTCTACTGCTGGTAACAGGATGTCCCTGTAATTGGTATTGTAACCAAATTTGGTATTTGCAAAAATCAAGATATCATGGTATATATGAATCAGGCTATAACACTTAGCAAGAACGTATGTAATAAACATCAATATAAAAAAACCGCCAGTAAGGCGGTTTTTTTATATTGATGAGGTTAAATCGCAATTTCTATCAAATATAGGTAAGGGTTTAGTTGTATAATGAGCTAGGAGGAGGGAGATATGAACTATTTAGAGGATACATATAAAATAGTAAGTTATATTGAAGATAATATTGATAAAGATATTTACATAAATGATGTTATTCAGTTTACCCAACTGTCAAAATTTCATTTCATCCGTATATTCAAAGCATTAACCGGTATTACAGTTAATGAATATATAAGAAGGCGAAAGCTTTCTAAAGCTGCTTGTGAATTGGTAGAAACTAAAAAGGCTATTATTGATATCGCTACATTTTATGGGTATGGTTCGCAAGCGGCATTTACCAGAGCTTTTAAAGACATGTATGGATTAACGCCTAAAGCATATAGAGTGAGTAAAAGGCATTTTGCCAATTTAGATCAAGTTGTATTTAGTGAAGCAATATTATACAACAAGCGGAATGAAGATGAAATCAAGCCTAGTTTTATTGAAATGCAAAAAATGACCATTGTTGGAATGCAATATAAAGGAAACAATGAGAATAGGGAAATTCCGAAGCTGTGGAGCCGGTTTGTTCCAAGGGCGGCTGAGATAAAAAATGCATTGAATGGCGGCCTAGGTTATGGTTATGAAACATATACCGAAGATAGTAAAGGCAACGGGGAATTTACATATATTGCAGGTATCGAAGCAGAGTGTAGGGATATAGTTCCGCAGGGAATGGTTTCAATCGAAATTCCGGCCAATCGATATGCGGTATTCCCCATTTCGTCGATAATTGATGATGTGCCACAAATAATTAAACGGATATATAGTAAGTTGTTATTTGACTTAAAACTGGAGCCTTGTGATACTTATGATTTTGAGCTGTTTGACGAGAGTTTTATTCCGAATGACTGCGAAGCAAAGCACTGCTTATATATTCCTATCAAATAGTGATTATTGTATATTGTATTAGAGAAACGGAAGATAAGGGCGTCTGGGGGCTCACTTATATTGCTGGGAGAAATAATACTGGACTAGGGAAAATCAATTTACAGCAGGATTGGCAATTGTCTTGGTGGATTGGTTATAAAAAGAAAGTATTTCTGAACAGTTTGATGCCGCGGACTGGCTTAAGTATCGAGTTGTTTATGAGGATGGAAACGTTGCCGCCCTGATTAGCTACGGCTAAGTCCGGCTTGCCGTCGTTGTTTAGGTCGGCTGCTATAATACCGGTAGGTGATGACCCTACAGTGAAGCTTACCGGTGTGCCAAAGGTGCCGTCTCCGTTACCCGGCAGGACAATAACGGAATTGTTATTAAAGTCAGTAACCGCCAGATCCAGATTGCCGTCGCCGTCAAAATCAGCCGCAACCAGCTGAAAGGGTGTGCTTGTGGGGCTAAGTACGATTCCGGGTGTTGATGTAAATCCGCCTATTCCATCCCCAAACAAAATTGAAATATTATTAGAAGAAAGATTAGCTACAGCTAAGTCCAGATTGCCATCACTGTTAAAATCAGCGGTTGCAATTCCACGTGGGGTGGTGCCCACTGAATAAGTTGTTATGGTAGGAAAGCCACCAAGTCCATTGCCTAACAGGACGGCGATGTTTCCCGAGTTGGAAAGGGAGACTGTCAGATCCATATTGCCGTCGCCGTTAAAATCGGCGGTCACCAGCTCGATCGGATTTGACGACGGAAGAACAGTAGACAATGCTCCTGCAAAGGTTCCGTCTCCATTACCTGGCAGAACGGCAATATCACCCGAAAAAATATTTGCCACCGCAAGGTCAAGGTTTCCACTGGCAGTAAAGAAGGCGGATACAATTCCGCAGGGCCCGTCTCCAGCAGGGTATGATACGGGGGAAGCGAAAACGCCGGAACCATCGCCCATTAACAAAGTTACGTCATCTGAACTCTGGTTAGCTACCGCGAGGTCGAGGTTACCATCACCATTAAAATCAGCTGATACAATGCAGAAAGGTCCTGTTCCGGCAGCATAGTTTATACCAAGTCCGAAAGTGCCGTCGCCGTTGTTTGGCAAGAAGGTAACGTTGTTTGATGCAATGTTAGTGATTGCCAAGTCCAGGATACCATTATTGCGAAAATTCGCGGCGGTGAGAAAAACTGGCCCGCTACCCGCTGGATAATTTACTACTGGCTGAAAGGAAATAGTGGCCATGACCAGCCTCCTTTTTACTGTGCCAAATGCCTTCGCTAGAATTTTAGGCGTAACAACTTTTTGTATAGATTATGCTGCTGTAATGGCCATGGTTCCCAAGTATAACAGCCAGAACGAACTTAGTTCGAGCGTTATAGCCGAATACAAGACTCAATTGTATATTCTTTGGTAACTTAGAATGGGGTTAGGAAGAAGGACGGGCTATAAAAATGGTTAATAAGGAAGCTGGAAAAAGATCTCTATGGTTTATAATCACGGTCATGGTTAGTTCGATAGGGTATTATTTTTCGACCGGGATTTATAATTGCTGGATTTTAATTTGGCTGGCTCCAATCCCGCTTTTTATATATGCGCTGGAATCTCAGGCCGTGGCAGCGGCGCTTGCCGGTTTTGTTACATACTTTATGGGGTTTTCTAGTATGATTTTCGCATATTCAGGCACGGTAGTAATTCCTATTTGGCTACTTGTCGCCGGAAATATCCTAAATGCAATAATATTTACGATTTTGTTAGTGTTATTCCGGTATATGGCTTCTAAAAAAAAGTATTGGCTGTGGAGCTTCGTTTTGGCCAGCGGTTGGACGGCTTTTGAATTTAATACGTCATTACATTCACCGGCGGGGAGTTTTGACAGTATCGCCTATACACAAGTGTGTAATTTGCCTTTGATACAAATTGCTTCTGTTACCGGAGGTTGGGGCGTTACCTTTTTATTAATGCTTATTCCTGCTAGTTTAGCGTTAGCTTGGCATTACCGTAAGGAAGCAAAGCTATGTGTAAAGACAATGGTTTTGCCGGTAAGTATTCTGATTCTAACTGTTGCTTTTGGCTTGTATCGTTTGAATGTGCCGGTTCAAGGTCCTGGTGTAAAAATTGGCCTGGGGTCTGTTCCGATGAGTTTAGAGGAGCTGCGTTCTAGCGGGCAGCAGCAAATAGCTGAGAAGACTATTGCCAGATATATTCAGTGTATTGAGGTGCTTTCACATTCAGGGGCTGAGGTTATTTTACTGCCAGAAAAGATTGTGAGTCTAAACCTGAATGACCAGGCGGATATTTTGGCGCGTTTAGCTGCTGCCGCTCGGGCACAGCAAATTACTTTGATTGCAGGGTTAAGTGTTCAAGAGGATTCGAAATTATCTAATTCGGCTTATATATTCGCGCCTAGCGGTGAAATCGCTAAAAAATATGATAAGCAACATCTTTTGCCACTTGCTGAGGGGCGTTATTCTGCCGGTGAAGAACTTTGTATTAGCGAAACGGAAGATAAGGGAGTCTGGGGGCTTGCTATTTGCAAGGATATGGACTTTGAAGAGCCAAGTCGGGGCTACAGTCAGAAGGGGATTAACCTTTTGTTTGTACCGGCGCTTGATTTTAAGGCCGATGAGTGGCTGCACGCACGAATAGCTATCATGCGTGGGGTCGAAGAAAATTTTGCAGTGGCACGGGCAGCACAATGGGGACTCCTGAGTTTAAGTAGTAATAAGGGAAAGGTTATAGCTATGACATCGAATGCTAGAGAAGACAATGCTGTTTTAGTGCTGGGAGAAATAAGACTGGACCAGGGTAAATCAATTTACGGCAGGCTTGGCAATTGGTTTGGTTACTTTTCTGAGGGACTATTTATTTTTCTATTGCTGATTTTTCTATTAAGCAAGCGAAAAATGAATGAATGAATTCTGCGTTAAAACGCAGGAAGGGGGAGAAGAAATGTTACTGTTGTCAAAACTGCTAGTAAAAATTGGTATTGCTTTGGGTATAGCAATTGGTTTGACCGTTATTGTATTAATAGCCGCTCTTGTTTGTGGTGGACCAGCGGCTCCGAAAGCTATGGACAGCATTAATTTATCATTTCAGAAGGTGGATTTTTCTGAGTTACCTGTACTAGAGCATTACGCCGCCCGCGATGGCGTAGCTTTGGCATACCGGTTTTACCAGTCAAGCTTGCACGCAAGTACCCAATCGGTGGTACTTATTCATGGTTCATCGGCAAGCAGCGCGAGCATGCATCCGCTTGCGCAAAGTTTGGCGCGTGCCGGTTTTAATGTCTATGCTCTGGATATTAGGGGGCATGGCGATTCGGGGACTAAGGGAACGATCGGGTATATTGGGCAGCTTGAAGATGATCTTGAGGATTTTGTTACTAAGGTTAATCCGGCGTTACCGCGGACTTTGGTCGGATTTTCGTCAGGAGGCGGCTTTGTTCTTCGGTTTGCAGGCAGTGAACGGCAAAATATATTTGATCGGTATTTGCTATTGTCGCCATTTATTCATCAAGATGCCGAAACCTACAAAGCCGCTGGCGGAGGCTGGGTAAATGTTGGCATTCCAAGGGTGGTAGCTCTGTCGGTGTTGAATCAAGCGGGAATCAGGTGTTTCAATAATTTAGATGTCAACGCATTTGCGATCAATGACGCGGCAAAGAATGTTCTCACACCTGCTTATTCGTTCGCGCTTGCAACTAACTTCCGGCCGCTGAATAACTATCAGGCTAATATTCTGGCAGCCAAACAGCCAATGTCTCTTATTGTGGGACAGGACGACGAGCTGTTTTACGCGGACCAGTTCGGGCCTGTGTTTGAAAAAGCCGGCCGTCCGATTAAGATAACCTTTGTTCCAGGCGTAGGCCATATCGGCTTAACGCTCGATGACGCAGCAATTCATACGATTACTAAGGAGTTGGTAAATGATTCGAAATTCTAGGGGACACGCATATTAGTGGAGCATGGCATAGACTGCTAAAAAATCATGGCTAGGAACGGATTAGTGATATTGAGGGAAACGTAAGGAGCTGCTCATTGCAGCTCCTTTGACATATATGCAATATGAAGGGAGAAGATGATGGTTTGATAATGATTTATAACTCTGTAATAATATTTCGATTTAGATAATGAATAAAAAGGTTATATTGATGTATTGTAGAAATTATAACACGTGTATAAATAGTGATCGTATACCTATGACGAGTGGAGTTTTTATGCTTGGTAAATGGATGTTACATAAGAAACACGGGCTATTCTAGGTGAATAGATATTGCTTGAAAATATCGGCGGGAATTTGTTTGTCGAAAGTTCTTTAAGAAACAGGAGTGAAGTCTTTGATTTTTATATTGATTTCAGCAATTCTTACCTTTCTTATAGCGGCTGGAGTATGCTATTTTAGCGGCTACAACGGCAAAGGGGCGATATTTTTAGTAATTGGGTTAGTAATGATGTTTGGTACTTATGAGTCTTATAGGTCGAAAAGGCGAGAAAAAAGTTTAGCTGATAATACAAATAACACCGGATGGGGCTTCTTTGATTGTATCCCGCCCATTGGCGAAGATTGTACCAATGTTGATTGTGGTAACGCCGATTGTGGTAGCCCTGACTGTGGTAGTCTCGATTGTGGTGGAGGCGATTGTAGTAATTAGAGAGGAATTGTTGGTTCCACTGAAAAGAAACGTAATTTCATTGATTTTGTTGTTGCCATGCCATAGAAAAACAGAAAGGTGTTTTTCTATAAAGGGTAATCCTATGCCTGTCTGTGCGCGCTGCTTTAGCATATTAGTGGGGTATATGTCGATACCTTTTATTTTTTGTATGCATATACCATCGTGGGTGGGAATTCTGTGTCAAGCACCTATGATTATTGATGGATATACACAGATGCTAAAATGGAGGACCAGTACCAATACGCTAAGGCTGATAACTGGACTGATAAGCGGAATTGGATTATCGATTGGTATTGTTAGTATAGTGAATTTCCTGGTTGGCTTATAAAACGGCTGTGCGGGGTATGATATTGCGACAGTTGAATAATATATAATGGAAAAGAAAAGAGAATAATGTTAGAATTAAATAAGCTATCCTTTTAATAAAGGACTTAGGTATGATTATTACATACAAAAATTATTAGGATGGTGGAATATGAAGAAGATTAGCGTAATGCTGGTGATGATGCTGGCTATGGCAACAATTGCTTCGGGGACAGCATCTGCCGGGGAGAAAAAAGCTGGTGAGTGTCCTGTGGTTTCTACGGTTGTGGTGGTTGGAGACAATAGTGGTATGGCACCGGAAGCTATTAAAGTTAAACCCGGTAAATATTTTAAGGTTGTGTTATATGCGGCTGGGGGAACCGGTTATGGCTGGCAGCTTTCTGATGAAAATTTAGTGTCAATAGAAGCGGTAGCTGATTCCAAAGGGCCGGTTGACAAGCGACCGCTGCCGGGGGGGAAGGCTCGGTGGGATTTCTGCTTGAGGGTAAAACCTGAAGCTGTGGGACAGGAGACGCTTCATTTTTATCTCAGCCGTCCCTGGGAGAAAGGTAAAAAACCAGTCCAGATGTTTGATTTGACTGTTGTTACAGAGCAGCAATAGGTAACCCATTTATTTTAACTATATCAAGCAATAGAGTAGACTTCATAGTATTATGTGATGTTCTACTCTTCTTTTTATCTCGTTAACAGCCTGTAAGCTTCAGTATATCTTAGTGCTACAATATTCGGTAATTTAATATTGAGGAATATTAAAATGCTCCGGCCCTTGATGGTCGAAGCATTTTTTTGAAATTAGAGAGCCAATGCGCTGCAGTTTAGTACATTAAATAAATGGTCGGAGGGGATGTCCTCTAGGGGAATTTTGAAATTTTCTATTGGCATTTTAAAAGGAAAATGATATAGTATAACCTAATTACAGAAATAATTTAATTAGTATATTACAATTGTTGAAAATATAAAATGATGGTATTTCGAAGGAAATAATATAGTATATACTAATTAGAACATTTAAACAAAAAGTATACTTTGATTTGAGGGGAAGGTAATTTTGATGGACAGAGAAGAGAAATTTTTATTATGGTTTGACGAAATTAATAAAAGCGATGTTCAGATTGTTGGTGGAAAGTCAGCATCGCTCGGGGAAATGACATCAAATACTAAAGTACCGGTTCCATATGGTTTTGCTACAACTGCTTATGCTTACCGCTACTTTATTCAAGAAAGTGATCTTGAGAGTAAAATAGCCTTTTGGCTTAATCAATTAGATGATGATGTCGAGGATTCAAGGAAACTCCGCGAGATAAGCGAAAAAATTAGGACTGAGATTATGCAGGCGGCTATGCCAGAGGATTTGTACAAAGCCATTGCTGATGCATATAAGACATTGGCGGCTAAGGTCGGAGAAACGGCCCCTTATGTTGCTGTACGTTCAAGTGCGACCGCAGAAGATTTACCTGATGCGAGTTTTGCAGGGCAACAAGATACATATTTAAATGTTCAGGGAGCCGATACCATCGTTAGTAAAGTTAAAGAGTGTTACGCTTCCACATTTACCGACAGAGCAGTTTATTATCGGGTCAAACAAAATTTTGATCACATGGAAGTAGCCTTGAGTGCAGTTGTACAAATGATGGTATTCTCCCGGGCTGCTGGTGTCCTGTTTACCGTAGACATTACCAATGGAAATGATGAGAACATACTGATTGAAGGTGCTTGGGGCCTTGGCGAGTATGTGGTGCAAGGTACGGTTACGCCGGATAACTTTACCGTCCGTAAAAGTGATCTAGCAATTTTAACCCGAAATATTCATGAAAAACCAGTCATGCTTGTACGTAAGTCATCCGGCGACTGTGAGGAACAGCAAGTTCCAGCTAATATGGTGAAGGCGCCGGTATTGACTGACCAACAAGTTGCGGAATTGGTTCGATATGCGATTTCCATTGAACAACACTACGGTTCCTATATGGATATTGAATGGGGCATTGATGAACGTGATGGGAAGGTATGGATACTGCAGGCGAGACCAGAAACAGTTTGGTCGCGGCGGAATAAAGATAAAAGCAAACAGGCAAGTTCAACTGAAAATACGTTGAACTTGGACCGTAAAGCTATTACCAAAGGACTTCCGGCTAGTCCTGGTAAGGGCGTGGGTGTCGCCCACGTTATTAATGATCCGTCCCAAATTGACAAATTTAAAGAGGGCGAAATATTAATTACGGAAATGACAGCTCCTGATTGGGTACCGGTTATGAAAAAGGCGAAAGCTATTATTACTAACTCAGGCGGTATGACTTGTCACGCAGCTATCGTAAGCCGTGAACTTGGTATTCCCTGTATTGTTGGCACCAAAAGTTGCAGTACGGCAGCAACCGATGTGATTAAAGATGGAATGGAAGTATCGTTTGATGCAACGACAGGCATTGTATACGAGGGAACGGTCGGCGACTTAGTAAAACCAGCATCTAATGATGTTTCCGCAGCCCGTACCGAACTTGTCGAGCTATTTCCGGTTACCGGTACAAAGATATATATGAATTTAGGCGATCCTGATTTAGCCGAAAAATATTCGAGCTTGCCTAGCGATGGTATTGGCCTGATGAGGGAAGAATTTATTTGGACTACTTTTATTCATGAACATCCGTTGTATCTTATTGAAACCGGCCAACACGAAAAAGTGGTTAATAGTTTGGCGGCAGGTATATGCAAAGTCTGCCAGGCAATGGCACCGCGCCCGGTTGTGTTAAGGTTCAGTGACTTTAAATCGGCAGAATACCGTGATCTCAAGGGCGGAGACAAATATGAACCCTGTGAACCAAGTGCATTGTTAGGCTGGCGTGGAGCTTCTAGATATTGTGACCCGAAATATATTGAAGCTTTTAAACTTGAATTAAAAGCGGTTCGTAAAGTCCGGGAAGAGTACGGGTTAAAAAATTTATATGTAATGATTCCTTTCTGTCGCACAGTTGCTGAGGCTGAGGAAGTAACAAACCTGATGGCGGTGGAAGGGCTAAGACGCGGACCTGATTTTAAGGTTTGGCTTATGGCGGAAATACCTTCAAACATACTGTTAGCCGATAAATTTAATCAATATGTAGACGGATACTCGATTGGTTCAAATGACCTAACAATGCTTTTATTAGGATGTGATCGCGATAATGATACTGTTGCGCATCTTTTTGATGAACGAAATCTAGCCGTAAAGCGGGCCATTCGACATTTGATTAAGGTGGCGCATCGCGACGGAAAAACTGTCTCGATCTGCGGACAGGCACCAAGCGTTTATCCTGACTTTGCTGAGTTTTTAGTAAAAAGCGGTATTGATTCAATGTCAGTTAATCCAGATGCGGTCAAAGCGACGAAAAAGTTGGTTGCTCAAGTTGAACAAAAAATTATGCTGGACAAATTAACTGGCCGCGGCCTTGCAGAAATTGAAGACTATGAGTTTTAGCGGTTAGTATAGAAATACAATATCAATATAAAAAGCTGACCATTTATTTGAAAATATTTGGTCGGCTTTTTATATTGAGGGGAAGGATTTACTAACTTGGTCTTGTTGATTATATGCCAGGAAAGGGAATTTTCATAAGAATGCAAAAGGCTGGTGTAGCTGTCATAGGGTATTACCAAGCGCTGTTTTATAATATTCAAGAAAAGTCTGAGCAGCGATTGATAATGAAGTTTTTTTAGAAAAAATAATCCCAATACTTCTTGAAGGGATTGACGGTATTACTGGAATTTCAACAAGGGTTCCGGTATTAAGTTCTTGGGTAACAAAGTTCTTTATTACCGCACTTATACCTAAGCCGAGTTTTGCGAATTCAATTAGAAAATCCATATTGCTAATTTCTATTTCTGGTTTTATAAATATGTTGTTTTCAATAAGATATTGATCAAGGTATTGACGTGTAATGTTGCTAGTTTCGAGCAGCATAAATTTACATTTGGAAAAGATGTCGTTTGGCGCGATAACGTTAATGGAGGTAAGGTATGATTTGGTGGCAACAAAAATATCCTGGATAATTGCTACATCAATATAATGATAGGAAGGCAGAGTAAGCGGGTGGCTAACAATGCCTAAGTCAATTACTTCTTCATCAATATGCGCCAAGGTATCCAAGGTGGTATTATTGATGATTTTTATTTGTATTTCTGGGTATTTATTCATAAAAGGTTTCAAATGGGGGAGAAGAAAGTTTTTACATAAGGTGGTGCTTACGCCGATTGTAATTGTCCCTTGGTCTTTATTTTTAAGTTGTGTTAATATGTTTTCACCGTCTGAAATCACATCAAGCGCTTTTTTTATATAATCATAAAGGATTTTTCCTTCGCTGGTTAGAGTTACTCCCCTCGAACTACGCATGAATAATTTAACACCAATGGCATTTTCGAGTTTTTGTATTGATTTACTTACTGCTGGTTGACTTATATACAAGGCCTCGGCGGCGCGGGAAATATTCTTGTAGTACGCAACAGTATGAAAAATTCGATAAAGTTCTAAGTCTCCATTCATAATATAACTCCTGATAATAGTAAGTATAATTAATATGCACTTCAATTATATAACGGGGAAAGTTATAATTACAGATATTAAAGAACTTTAGCGGAAGAAGGCGGTAAATATGATTGATATTATAAGTAGAGGTGGAGACTATCAATGTTGTTTTGCAGCGAAGGAGAATATTGTAATTGATACTACTCAGGATAAAGGTGGTACAGGAGTTGGTGTAAGGCCGCATCAATTATTGGAGGCAGCTTTAGCAGCGTGTATGAATATTGCCTTAAGAATGAAAGCCAAGGAATACGGAATTGAGTTAAAAAAGGTAACGACAAGTGTTAGCTTAAACCGGGATATTGCAGGAAAATCGATATTTGAATATCAATATAATATTTGTGACGAATTGCCTGAGAATGTGAAGAATATTATAACCGACATAGTAAAGCATTGTGCGGTCCGGAAAACATTATCAAAGCAAATTGAGTTTAAAGAAATACAATAGGAGAATTATTATCGAGAGCTTTGGTGTCTGCATCATATTTAGCGGAAGGAGGAGTTCCTTTGGAAGATTGGAATCCAAATTTGTATTTGAGGTTTGAAAAAGAGCGAACACAACCGGTTAAGGATTTAATTTCAAGGATTGAAAAGGCTGAGCCGGCACGCATCATCGATATTGGTTGTGGCCCTGGAAATAGTACCAGGGAACTAAAAAATAAGTGGCCCCAAGCTTATATTGTGGGCCTGGATAGTTCTCCTAATATGTTAAAAAAGGCAAGAAAAGTTTCAACGGAGATAGAATGGATCGAAGCTGACGGCGGTGCGGATTTATCAGTTTTAGGGAAATTTGATATTGTTTTTTCTAATGCTGCGATTCAGTGGATACCTGATCATGAAGGTTTATTGCGTAAACTATTTTTTATGCTAAATAAAGGAGGCGTACTCGCAGTACAAATTCCGCATGTCGGTAATATGGGTATTAATAAAGCGCTTCAAGCTGTTGTAACCAGTAATAAATGGAATCGATATTTTAAATTAAATACAGTTGAACTAGTGTTTGAGTCACCGCAAGTTTATTATGATATTTTATCGCGGCTAACATCGGTAATTTATTTATGGGAAACGCATTACTACCATGTTATGGAGAACCATCAGAGTATTATTGATTGGTATGAATCGACTGGAATGAAACCGTACCTTGATAGGTTGCCTGACGCGAAGCTTAGGTTTGAATTTTCTGGTGATATATTGAAGCTTGTTGAACACGAGTATGAAGTCCAACAAGATGGTCACGTGTTATTTCCGTTTAGGAGAATATTTTTTACTGCTTATAATGAGTAACAGCAAAAGGTGCTGTTACTTTTGGGAAGGCTGACAGTGCAAAGGAATGAATATTAATATGATTACCTGTAATACAATTGAATTAAAATTACGTGAGCTTGGTTTACGGAAAGGTATGTATGTTGAAGTACATAGTTCTCTTAGTAGTTTTGGTCAAGTTGACGGTGGGGCAAAAGTGGTAATCAGAGCCTTGCAGAATATAATTACCCCAGACGGTGCAATTATTATGACTTCGTTTCCTATGTCAAAACAAATTGAACTTACTGAGGAAGATAAAGAAAGAGGGATAACCTGTAAAATAAAAATATTGGACTCTAATACAAATGAAAGAACCGGAATGGGAATTGTCGCCGATACATTTCGGAGAATGCCTGATGTTTTGACCGGTGAAGGAATGTATAGAGTGTCGGCCTGGGGGGCCGAGCAAGATAAGAACAGTAAAGGGTTATCAAATTTACACTTGAAAGATGGGTATGGCTTATTAATAGGCGTCGACATATATAGATTGACAAGCATGCATTATGTAGAAGATAATCTACCAGCGGAAATAGAAGATATCTTTAAGCCATCGGCTGAAGTTCAAAACTATTACCCAAAAGACGAATGGTATATTGAAACAGGAACCCCGCCGGAAAGGGCCTGGTACAAAGTACAAGATCAAGCCTATGCAAACGGTTATATAAAAGATATCAATATTGGAAATGCAAAATGCATGTTTTTCAAAGTAAATAATGTAATAAATCTTTACAAAGGTGCATTAGAAAGTGATCCTTTAAGTTTATATGGATTAAAAAAACTAATATGAAATTCCGAAAAGAAGGTTATTTGTTGACATATTCACGAATAAGCAAAAAGTGTTGTAATGATTACATGAAAGTATGTATTATATATGACTAAGTTGATTGTAGGGGAAACTGCGAATTGTAGAAAGTTGGTAAAGGTGAATATGAAGAATCTTTACGACCAGTTTACTACTCTAAATAACCTAAAACTTTCGGAACGATTTATTGTCTGTTTGCTGGAAGAAGAGCGTCAGGCGAAGAATTTTAACAGGATCAAGAAGCTGGAAACGATTCAAGAGACTATCAATAATGCTAAGAAATTTAATATCTTGGCCAATAAACTTCATGATGGAATTCATATTGTCAATAGTAAAGGTGTGGTTGTCTATGTCAATCAAGGGTTTAAGAGAGTTTCAGGTTTTGGTGAAGAAATAATAGGGTTTCATATTAGCGATCTAGCGGCTCGGGGGTATCAGACGGAAATAGCCGGGGAGGTATTAAAGACTAAAAAGTTAGTAAATACCGCTCTAACCAGTCCGATTACAAAAGTTAATGTCACTACAGCGGCCACGCCGGTGTTTTATGAGGATGGCAGCTTCATGGGAGTTATCATCATCGACAGAGATATGACCGAACTGGAGCAGATGCAGGCTGCGATTATAAAATCGCAGAACAATATAAAAATAATGGAAGATGAAATTGTCATTAAGGACAGGGCGCTGACTCAGCTTACAAAGGCGAGTAAAAACAGTGTGCTGATTGGCTATAGTGCTGGAATGCAGCAAGTGAGGGAGTTAATCGGCAAAATTGCGCCATTGGATGCTACTGTGCTAATTACCGGAGAGACTGGCACTGGAAAGGAAAATGTGGCCAATGAGATAAACAAGTGTAGTACGCGTTGCGAAAAACCGTTTGTAAAAGTAAATTGCTCGGCTATTCCCAGCAATTTGATTGAAGCCGAACTTTTTGGCTATGAAAAGGGCGCGTTTACCGGAGCTAATACTACAGGTAAGATGGGGTATTTTGAGCTGGCCCAAAAGGGAACTATTCTTTTGGATGAGATTGGCGAGTTACCATTAGAGGTTCAGCCCAAGCTGCTTAGGGTAATTCAGCAAAAAGAATTAATTCGCGTTGGTGCGACAAAGCCTGTAGAACTGGATGTAAGAATTATTGCCGCTACTAATCGAAACCTTTACCAAATGGCGTTAGCAGGAACTTTCCGTATGAATCTATATTATAGACTTAATCTTTTTCCCATTGATATACCTCCGTTACGGGCACGAAACGAAGACATACCTGTATTGGTGAAACACTTTTTTTCAATTTATAATGCAAAATATACAAAAGCGGCTTGGTTTTTACCTGATGCCCTTTCGTTGTTATATAATTATTCTTGGCCGGGAAATATTAGAGAACTGGAAAATATAATCGAGCGAATGGTGATTATTTCTAAAGGAACCGACGCAATTACCAAAGATGAACTTTCCCCGCTGATGGGTATTGCAGCTGTGGATAGTGAATTGAATTCCCGGCTTACTCTGGCGGAGAAGGTTGAAGCGCTGGAAAAAAGAGAAATCATTAGCGCACTGGCGGCAGGAAAAACAGTTAGGGAAACTGCAAAAATATTAGGAATCAATGCTTCTAATGTAGTGCGAAAGATGCAAAAATATAAAATTACTAGAAATAGTTAAATAGATAGTTGCGATAATGCATAATTTTATTGCGTTATCGCAACTTGAGTATAAATAGAAAGACAACAATTTAAACGGCAGGTTTGTTGCGAATTCGCAGCAAACCTGCCGTTTAACGTTTTCCTAGGGTTGATTAATAAGGCTTGCCAATATTGGCATAGGGCTTGCATATTATATGAAAATAGGTACAAAGAAGGGTATATTTCAGCTAAGTGAGAGGAGTTTGATGATGAAAGAGATCAAAACAGACCTTATTGTTATGGGAAGCGGTCTCGCCGGATTAACCGCTGCTGTGAATGCTGCGAAAAAAGGGGCAAAAGTTGTCTTGCTTGAAAAGAGACCGTTCCAAGGCGGCGGTGTTTCTAATACGCCTATGATGACCATGGCGGTTAAGAATAAGGTAGAGTATTTGGACAAGGCCTTTAATACGCATATGAATTATACTAACTGGAATGCTGATCCGGCAGTGGTTCGAGCCTGGATCAAAAATTCCTACAGAATTCCAGAATTCATAAAAGACTTAGGCATTGATTTTCAAATGGTTGTAGAAACTCCGTTAGAAAAGATAGGAGCTGAACGCGGGTACTGCGGCGGGTTTCCCAACGGTTATAACTTAGGTGATTATTATTTTTTTAAACCGCGGGGAAAGGGACATGGCGCGGCGATAATCTGCTTTAAAGCTGTGGAAAAGCTGAGGGAACTGGGCGGGAAAATTGTTTTTAATACCGCGGTTACTGGTTTGATTAAAGAGGGAGATGCTGTAATTGGTGCTATTGCTCAAGAAAAAGGAGGGCAAGAAGTAAAAGTAACGTGTAAAGCGCTGATTGTTGCCTCTGGTGGTTTTAGTGATGATGCAGATATGATTAAAGAATATACCGGTCATATTTATACCAATAACAACTGTGATGGAGAAGGAGATGTATTGTTCAATACCCAGCCGAACGCACAGTTGACCGGCGACGGCCAGAAGGCGGTATGGGCTATTGGCGGAGCTAAAGGGGCTATGGGTATAAACGGGCATAATTTAGTTCCAGGGCCGGGGATTATTGGAAATAATCCGTGGATTGTTTATAACCAAATCCGGACAATACAAGAACAGCCTTATTTATGGGTAAATCAATTAGGGCAGCGTTTTATTAATGAAGCTATGTCGAATGATCATATGGCAATGGGTACCGCTATTGCGCGACAACCGAAAAAACGCGGGTACTTAATTTTTGATGAAGCAACTAAAAGGAATATGGAGAATGTCGGCTTAGACTATATTTATCATATATTTCCGGCCGATAAACTCCTTAATGTTACGGCCCAGTTTGAAGATCTGATACAGGTAAAAGGAAATAGGCATGTATTTATGGCTGAGACTATTGAAGAATTATGCCAACAAACTGGCATTGATTACGCAGGAATGTCAGAGACGCTGAAAAGATATAATCAATATTGTGATAAACAGCATGATGACGAGTTTGCGAAGAACCCCGGTTTCCTTCGCCTGGTCAAAGAAGGTAAGTTTTATGCACTACGGGTCTTCAAAGGCGGTTATCAAGCTATGGGCGGAATTAAGGTTAATGGTAAATGTCAAGTATTGGATAACAATTTTAGAGTAATAAAGGGATTATATTCGGCGGGTGACTGCGCGGCAGGGGAGGTATTCGGCAATCCGCCTATTGGCGGAATTGGTACATCAACGATAAGTTTTTCCCAGGGCCTGGTTGCTGCGGATTGGGCTTGTGATTATATACAAAAAGCGGAGGTTTTATAATGAAGATTGCAATCAAAGATTTCTGTATTCGCTGCGGCTTATGTGAGGATTTGTATCCGGAACTGTATCGAATCAATTACGAAAAAGATGCTATCGACATTTTGGTGGAAGAAGTACCGGAAGAGTTACGAGAAAAAGCTAGGAAGTCAGTGGCAGATTGCGCCGTTACGGCTATTTATCTTGTTGCTAAATAGTTATCCTTATTGTCACGAAATCTTAACGTAAATGCCATAATTCTGCCAAAATAGCATAGTATAATAAAGCACATAAAACAACGATGGGCATAGTACTTTTGTTGATTTTACTACTATGCCTGTCGATGATATATTTTTCAATCAGTCCCTTACCTAATGGTTGGGGATTTTTCATATGGACTGAAATATTCAAAAAAGCCCTCGTACCAGTTCGAAGTAGGTACGAGGGCTTTTAGGGTTGTTAAACTTTAGAAGTTACACCTATTTCCGGACCTTTAAAAGTGAAGTAATCTTCGTCATAGTAACGATAGTCGGCATTAAGTGCGATATTCTTATCTAATCAAATTTTTTCATCAGAGTGCTAACTATCATGCAGCGCTGGTGTAATAGCCAGTTTCCTATCTCCTTACCCTGTAATTCATCGGGGGCATCAGTACCTTTGACTAGGTTAATTGCTGCAAGTATTTGTTCGGCTTTAGCTAAAAACAACGGGACGCCGCCACCATCGAAGAAAATTATTGTGCGAAAGCCGTCAATACCTATTGGATTTTTTGCAATTTCTAAAAGCACTTCAACAATTTTTCGGGGCTGATTCATTCTGGCAACTCGCATATGATGTTTTATTGCTATTTCAGCCGATTTATACCATTCGGTGGGAAGCGGAATGCGGTTTGCAAATGCATTTAACGCTGCTAAGCCATTGGTGTCATGACCGATATGTTTCGGTAACTTTTCCTTGGGGGTCATTCCTTTGCCGATATCATGCATGAGGCCAGCAAATCTAACTTTTAAGGGTAAGGGTGTAGAGGCTAATTGATCGATAATTTTCATAGTGTGTTCAAAGGCATCGCCTTCAGGGTGATGTTCCGGCGGTTGAGTCTGACCAATTAGGGCATGAATCTCAGGGAACACGGTAGCAAGCAGGTCAGCCTTATGTAAGTATTTAAAGAATAGCGATGGTTCAGCGGTCTTAAGTACTTTCTTGAGTTCTTCGAAAAGTCGTTCTGGTGGTTCTAGCTTAAGCTCTTTTGTACATTCAGACATCAGTGCTATTGTTCGTGAGTCAATAGAAAATGCTAAGTCGGAAGCTTGTCTTGCTGCCCTTAAGGCTCGAACAGGGTCATCTTTAAAGTGGTCTGATGTAGCAGTGATGATTTTGGCTTTAATATCATTTATGCCGTCATAGCAGTCGATAAATTTATAACCAGGCAACTCTGCTGCAATACTGTTCATTGTGGTATCGCGGCGAAGCAAATCTTGCTCAATGGTAACTGAAGTGTTGTATAGTGCTTCAAAACCTTTGTAACCAACGCCAACTTTACGTTCGGTTCTGGCAAAGGCTACTTCGCAGGTGTCCCCATCGATTTCCAACAGGAATACAGGAAAGGACTTTCCAACCTGGTTAGCCGTAGGAAACGTTGCAATAAAGTCAGGGTAATGAACACCGGTCACAACATAGTCTTTATCTTTAGGTTTCCTTCCTATTATAGTATCTCGAACCCAGCCACCAACGATATAAGCTTTGCCACCCAATCTATTGATTATATGCACAAATTGTTGTTCAGTCATTTTTCCTCCATATACTTAAGCAGCTTTGAATTGCCGGAGCTGGTTGATAGCAGTACTGATAGTTGCTGTTCGGATGGGCGACGAGTTTTCTTGAAGAAAAGTTGTTTGTTTTTGCATTGGGGGGAGGGGAGTTGTTCCTTTTCAGTAGGTTTTCTTTACTGCTATATTGTACAATCTTAACTTCTTATACAGTGTGCTCCGATCAATGTTTAGCATATGGGCTGCTCGTGAGATATTCGAATTGCAGGCAGTTAAGGCTTCTGTAATTTTGTCCTTTTCCGATAATGGCAAGGGAGAAGGTAAAGGGGTGTTTATCTTAGGGGTGTGTTTTCTATCCCAGTACTTTTTCAGTACTGTGGCGGTAATGACTTTTTCGTGGGCTATTATTACCAGCCTTTCAATGAAGTACATGAACTCTCTCACGTTGCCTGGCCAATGATATTCGGCCAGGCAATCATAGGCTTCGGGGCTTATTTCAATATGTTTGTTATATTTATTTTTGAACAAATTAACGAAGTGGAGCGCCAAAAGCTTAACATCGCCGCTTCTGTCGCGTAATGGCGGCAAATCTAATGTCAATAATTTTAATCTATAGTATAAGTCCTCCCTGAACTGTTTTTCTTCAATTAATGCCATAAGGTCTTTGTTGGTGGCCGCAATAATTCTTACATCTACAGGAATTACTTTGTCATCACCGAGACGCATGACCTGCTTTTCCTGCAATACACGAAGAAGACGATTTTGACCGTATTTATCCATCTCAGATATCTCGTCAAGAAATATAGTTCCGCGATGGGCCATCTCGAATAGGCCAGGCTTTCCTTTTTTGTTGGCACCGGTGAATGCTCCTTCGACGTAACCAAACAATTCGCTTTCAAGCAGGTTGGAGGGCAGTGCGGCGCAGTTGATTGCAACGAAGGGGCCGTTTTTTCTTTGAGTGTTGTTATGGATGCTTTGGGCAAATAATTCTTTTCCTGTTCCGGATTCGCCATAAATTAAAACAGTAGCATCAATTGAAGCTATTTCCTGAGCAATTCGTTTGCTTTCGACTAGTTCGGGTGAAGTGCCAAGAATATCTTTAAATTGATATTTGGCAATAAATTTTCTAGCCAGGATATCATTGCGAATTTTGGTCTCGATTTCTTGAACGCGGGTGATATCTTGGAGCGTTATTATGGCTCCGGTAATCAGTTTATCTACGATAATGGGAGCAATATTAAAACTTAACCAACTGTCGTTTAATTGAATTGTTTGGCCGATTGATTCCTGCCCGTCGTTTAAGCATGGAATGAGATCAATAAAACTGAGGACTGTGTCAGCAGTTTTGCCCAGAGCGTCTTTGGCGGCGATATTAAGCAATCGCTCGGCTTTGGGGTTAAAGACTTTAATAACTCCATCCTGGCTTACGCTGATAATTCCATCTGAGGAGTAGTCGACAAGTGCTTTAAATTCCTGGGCGGCTACTTTTTCGATTTTTCTAGCCAATACAATCTTCTGAGCTTCGATAATTGCTGACTTTATGGAAAAATTTCCTGACTTTATCAGCAGGGTTTTTACTCCTTTGCGTGCCGCTAAAAGAACTGATCGTCTTCCGCCTGCGACAACATCGATGGTATTGGGGTCGATTTCCTCGTTTTTGATAGGAATATCATTCATATTATTTAGGGGCAGAATTGTCAAATCGATTCCTAAAATGCTGGCAAGGGTCTCGATATCATGGATCATATTGCTGAATGCAACCATGGCGAGTTTAGGAGCGGGATGACCGGTAATTTGTTTTGCCTCGTGAAATAACTGAGCGAGATCTTGTCCGGTTATGGGGATTTCAACAACAGGGATTCGGATCTTGGAATCAATGATGGAGGTCGCGGTTCCTCCCCGGCATATGATAACATCTACGTCTTCGCTTTCCAGGCGTTGGGCAAGCAGTATGGCTCGTTTCAGTCTAGCTAAATAGATATCAATTTTATGCTCCAAACCGAGTTCTTTAATGATTCTCTTGCCTTGTAGATATATCTGTTTATCTGGTGAGATGAAAGCAATCTTAGACATTATTCACTCCAAATGTTATTTGATACAGTAATTGTATAGCCTTTGCAACATAAATTCAACAACAATTGTTGTTGAATTGGCAACAGTTGCTCAGTTTAAAACTACATCATTTTTAGAAATTTCAACGTTTTTGAACTTGGCACGCTATTTGCGTTATAAGATGAGTGTGAAAAGTTTATAAAGCTACTGAGCATTTTACTTAAAAGGAAATGTCAAGAAAGGAGCTTTTCGTGGGTATGAACAACAGAAAAGACAAGGGGTTTCGGGCGCGAGGGATTATACCTGCCGTTATTACACCTTTTATGCCGGAGGGTAAGTTTAATGAAGCGGCAATGCGTAAACTAATCAATTATTTGATTGATGGCGGCGTGCACGGACTTTTTTTAGTCGGAACGACTGGTGAGTTTTATGGGCTTACTCCTGGTTGAAGTCATTATGAGTGTGGAAGAGCCTGAGGGAGGCTATTCTTTAGAAGATACTGTTGCTTTCGCAAAGCTTGCGGAAGGTTATATTGATATTTTACATCTGCGTGCTGCAGACGGAGACTTATCTCATCCTACCGGTTTTAATTTACGACCGAATACTACTCCGTATATTCATTATACCGAAGCGGTTAAAGCAAGTGGTGTAAAAATGGTAGTTGAAACTGCGGGAGGTTATTTGGATCTTGCTCAGTGTGAAAAGGTTATCGCGTCCGGTCATACTGACTTGATTGCTATGGCGAGGAGTTGGATTAGCAACCCTGATTTTGGAACAAAAGCGTATCAAGGTAAGGGAGAAGACGTAGTACCCTGCATAAAATGCAACAAGTGCCATGTAGATAAATTATACGGCCCTTATCTTAGCGTATGTTCGGTTAATCCGCTCATTGGGCTGGAACATAAAATTTATGATATGATTCCATTAAAGACGGAATCCAAAAAGATTGCTGTAATTGGCGGCGGTCCATCAGGTATGGAAGCGGCTTTGGTGGCAGCAGAGAGAGGTCATAAAGTTACCTTGTATGAAAAAAGCAATACGTTAGGCGGACAACTTAAACATGCTGATTACGCTTCATTTAAGTGGCCGTTAAGAGATTTTAAGAATTATCTTGTTCGTCAGGTGAATAAAGTCAATATCGATGTACAACTAGGAATAGAGGCTACACCTGAAATGATTTGCACGGAAAATTACGACGCCGTATTTACTGCTATGGGTTCTACTCCTATTATTCCTAAGATTTCCGGTGTGGCCGGAAAAAATGTCATATTCGCGGAAAACGTGTTTGGCAATGAGGCGGCATTGGATGAGAATGTTGTCGTGATTGGCGGTGGCGAAATTGGTGTCGAAACGGGGATGCATTTAGCTGAAACTGGCCATAAGGTGGTTGTTCTGGAATTACAGGATAAGCTTGCTGCCGATGCTACAGCTATTCACTACCGGGAAATGTTTGAAGCGGCATGGCAGAAGTTAAAAAAATTTAGTTATATATTGAATGCGAGGTGTACTGAAATATCTGACAGTGAAGTTAAATATGTAAATGCTGAGGGCATAGAACATAAAATTGAAGCCGGTAGTGTTGTTCTTGCTGTTGATACAAGAGCAAAACAGGCAGAAGCGTTAAAGTATTATGGTACAGCAAATCAATTTTTTATGGTTGGAGACTGCCAAACTGCTGCAAATGTACAGCAGTGCATGAGAAGCGCTTTTGCGGCAGCTTCCAGGTTATAAAGTGTTGACTTAGAATTAAGTAGAGAATTGCGAGACGGCGGATTGGCAAATCCGCCGTCTTTTTTATGCCCGCCTTGGAAAACCAAAGCGATAAACCACGGTAAGACGATGGTGTGTAAGTTTTTCTTTATGAAACTTCTGGATGATTGAATAATGACGATCTTCCTAGATAAGACCATTTACCATTATGGTTATAATCTTTCGCATTTCTTGGTTTAAGTCCATATTACCATCATATAGACACCATTCGTATACAACGCCTCTGGCTGCTACGAACAGAGCATTTGTTATTTCCTGCGAAGATAATTTTCTGGTAAGCTGGTTATTTGCCTGGCCGTTCTCAATAATCGCATTTAAGATAGCCTGCATAGCTCGGCCTTTAGTTATAAACATCTTGTTATCAGCAATATAAAGCTTTTTTACCATTTGAATACCATCTGATTTGTTAAAATCAGCATACCTATCAAAAAACTCTACTATTTGGCCTGCGGCATCTTGGGATTGTAAGTTATTCGCCACATGGCTTTGAAAGTATTCATCAGCCCTTTTGTAAATTTCACTGAAAAGGTCAAATTTAGACTGGAAGTAGTAGTAGTAAGTGCCGACAGAAACACCTGCTTCTTTAGAAATCTGCTCTATCGTTACCTGATCAAAACCATGCCGTCTAATTAAATTGACGCCGCATTCAAAAATCTTATTTTTGGTAGCCACGGCCTGCTTTGCACGGTTTGTCAGTTTTGTCATTAAGCTTCACCTCAAAAATTATATATAGCATCTTCAGTAAAAAGCAGGCGTAAGAGCCTGCTTCTAAATAATACAAAAATCTGCTTATTTTTACAATTATTCTAGAAAAAAAGGCCCCTGATGTTTGTCAGGGTATAAATCTAGTATAATTATAAATTGGCTGCAACTTCATAAGCGTCCCAAATAGCATACATTATATTTGAAACCTTACGGGCATCTCCTATTAAATAAAGGTCGGATAAATCATATTTTAATTCGTTATATAAGGAGTTATCGGAATTGTAGCCAACTGCCAGAATTACGCTGTCAGCAAGAATTTCCCGCTCATTTTCATTAACATTTACTAAAACTCCTTTTTCCGTGGTTTCTATGACTTTTGATGAGGTTAATACTTCAACTCCCCTAAAGGGAACGAGCCTTTCAAGCATTTCCGAATTGGCGTGGCATAACGGACCGTTTACCGCTAGTAGTTTATCTTGAATTTCGACCAGCGTTACTTTCTTTTGGTTTTGGGCCAGCCAAATGGCTAGTTCGCAGCCAACAAGTCCGCCGCCGACCACAACAACTCTTTCGCCGGGATCAACATTTTTCAGTAATACATCGGTAGCCGCATGCACTTTGCGGTTATCACCATAACTAAACATTTTTGGTTTTGACCCTGTGGCAATAATTGCGGCATCATAAGTAGTTTTCCGTAGAGTTTGGGCGCTAATTTCAGTGTTAAGGTTAATTTTTACACCGAGTTCTTTAAGCGTATGTTCATACCAATGAACTAAGGCATGGTCATCTTCTTTGAAATCCGGGGCTCCGCCGGGAATTAAGTTTCCGCCTAACTGATCGGTTTTTTCGTAAATTTCTGGTTTATGGCCTCTAAGCGCTAGGACGCGCGCTGCTTCACAGCCGGCAACCCCGCCGCCGATGATGACTACTTTTTTACTTTTGAGAGCAGGTGAAAGAGCTGCTTCTTTTTCACGGCAGGCCGCAGGATTTACGGCACAGTTTAGGGCGGAATACTCCTGGATGCGTCCCATACAGCCTTCCTGGCAGGACAGGCAGGGGCGAATATCCCCCAATTTTCCTGCCCGAAGCTTATTTACATAATTTTCGTCAGCTAATAGCGGGCGCCCAAGGCTTATTATATCGCAGGCACCGTCATTTACCGCGCTTAGGGCTAAATTAGGATTATCCATCCGCCCGGCGCAAATTATCGGCACATTAACATGTTCTTTGATTATTTTAGCGTAAGGGATATACAGACCTTTGGCTTGGTACATCGGCGGATGGCTCCACCACCAGGAGTCATAGGAGCCGACATCGATATCTAAAGCGTCGTAGCCGTAATTTACAAGCAGTTTGGCGGCCTCAATACCTTCAGGAATATCTCTGCCTTTTTCTTTAAATTCCTCACCAGGCAAAGCACCTTCCCGCCAATCTTTGATAAAACTTTTAGGACTATATCGTAAGGTAACAGGGAAGTCATTACCGCATCTATGCTTAATTTCTTCGACTATTTCCCTGGCAAATCTCAGACGGTTTTCCAGGCTGCCGCCATATTCATCGGTTCGATGATTAAAAAAGGATATGGCAAACTGGTCAATAAGGTATCCTTCATGGACGGCGTGAATCTGAACGCCGTCAAACCCAGCCCGTTTAGCATTAAAAGCACCGTCGCCGAATTTTTTAATAATAGACTTAATCTCTGGTACTGTCAGTTCACGGCAGGTTTTATCAAGCCAGCGATGCTTAATCGGCGAGGGCGCTACCGGCGGATACTCACCTAAATTTGTAGGGATTGTTACTCTGCCAAAGCCGCCGCTTAACTGAATGAAAACTTTGGAATCATAGGCATGAATGCGTTCGGTCATTTCCAGGGCTGTACGTATAAACTGCACTGGATTGTGGGTGGAGCAGGGGACGTTAGGCATTCCATGCTCTTCGACAATATTATCGACAAAAGTTACCCCGGAAATGATGAGGCCGGTGCCGCCGCGGGCGCGGGCGGTGTAGTACTCGATGCCGCGCTGGTTAAAGCCGCCTTCGGCATCGGCAAGTCCTAATGGTCCCATCGGTGCCATGGCAAAGCGGTTTTTCACTTCGAGGCAGCCGATTTTAACTGGTTCAAATAATTTATTATATGTAGGCCCCAGCTTATACTTAGACACTATAAATTCCTCCTAACTAATTTCATCTAACTAATTCAGTGAATTGACTAAGTTAATATTATAACAATGTTATTTAATGAGCAAGATAATTTAACTATTCTTCAGGAGTCATTCTTACAATATACTTGAAGTAACGAGAAAGCGGGCTTTGATCAACAAAACCTTTTAAGTGCTTGCGAAAAATTCCATATCATAGTATAATTTGAACAGTTCAAATTATAGAGGTGAGAAATTTGCCTAGGCCTCCCCAAGATCCTCAAATTAGAATAGATGAGATACTTGATGCAACTGAGCTTTTAGTATCGACGAAAGGCTATCGCAAGACAACAATCAGTGATATTGCAGGAAAGCTTGGCGTTGCGCAGGGTATGTTGTATTATTACTTCAAGTCTAAAGATGAAATTATCGAGGCAGTAATGTTTCGTCAACTTTCTTCTCTTTTGATTAAAATTGAGAAGGTAGTTTATTCTGATATGTATACCGCTACAGAACAAATTGAAGTTATTATCAATATTATTATTAAAATTATCGAGCACGATGCTCAAGATTTGATTCAGAGTATGTTTAGAGAGGAAAAATTTCTGCCTATACAAAAGAAAATTTTTAATCGTACTATACTGTGTTTGAAACCATATCTATTAAGAATTATTGAAAAAGGAAATCAGGCAGGTTCTTTTCATGTTACAAATCCTAATATAACTATTGATTTTTTCTTTTCAATACTAAGATGTCTATCTGATGCGTTATGTGAGGATAACCGAGATGAACTGCCTTGCCGCTTACGGATGACGGAATATCTGGTCGAGAGTTTATTTGGCATGCCGAAGAATACGATACAGTTATCGTGTTAACAGCCTGAGAATCGAACTATTATATCTTTAAAATTTTCAGTGAAGGTTTTCCTGAAAGGTTTTTTTGATTATTATTTGAACCATTCAAATAATAATCAGGGAACTTGTTGATTTAGAGAGGAGACTGGAAAAAAAATATTTTTCAACCTTTTTTTGAATAACTCAAAAAATAATAAAACGAGTTTTTTTATGTGTGATTAACTTAAACTTTGAAGGAAGAGAGGGAACGATAGTGCGTAAATTCATTTGTTTGTTAATTATTATTAATTTTGGGTTGATGAGCTTTATGCCGGAAAAGTCATATTGCCAATCCAACTCTAATCTTGAACAAGATGACTCTATAATTGAAATGGATTGGGACTATTTAACCCACGCATATTTCAAAGACCGCTACATAGATACGGTATCGCTACATGTGCTTAAGAATATTTCGAAAACAAAACATAGGTTTATTTATAGAGGCTTTACAATTACCCGACCGTATGGTTACATTGTTGAAAATCAACAGCCTGAAGATAGTTCTGCAGTTGGTATTGGGCCAGTTTACATGGTTCGCTATGAAAAGAATCTTACTGGAAAGCTTTCAGCAGCAGTAGATGCTAGTAGTAGTTTTATTGTATATGACGAGGCATTTCCGGCCGGAGGAAGATATTATAATTTTATGTGGAGGATCGGGCCCCGATTCATTTATAAAATTGGAGAAAGCTCCTCAATAAATTTCGGTTATACGTTTATGCATGTTTCCAATGGTTTGAAAGCGCATAATCCTGGCTATAATGCCAAGGGAGTTTCTTTGAATTTTGAGACAAAGTTTTAGAAATTGGCATTGTGCTGAAATTACATGATGCTATGAACGAGCGGTTATCATCGCAGAGCCAAACTTGAGTATAGTTGTATACGTCAAGTTTGGCTCTGTTTTTAGTTACTGCGAAGCGCATAGTGAGGGGGATTTGATGATAATTTGATATATGAATTTATGTTTGGTTATACTTTGAGAAGGTTCCGGTACAAAAAAAAAGAAGGCGTGATATAATTATTATCCTAAACTTATAAGTTTAGGATAATAATTAGTATAATGGTTATCGGCAAAAGGAGTTAGACACGATAGTAAAATAACTGAAAATTGTTGCCGGGTAAAACTATAGTGTTGCCCCGTCCTTGGAATGAACATCAAAATTGGGGACGGGGCTCTATTTATACTTGAAGTGAGAGGTCACATAATAGGAGTGATTCATCTGGCTGGTCCTTGTGAAAACGAAGATGAAGTTCAAGCTATTCGTCAGCAGTTAGCGGTAGAGTCACACATGAAGTTGGCGGAGAAGTTAATAAATCAGCATAGAGAGAAGCTTATAAACAGTCAGGAACTATTGAAACTTATTGCGAAGATTCGCAGGAGAGAGGCAGACCCCAGACTATATTTGGCTATGGTTGGCGAGTTTTCTAGTGGCAAAAGTACATTAATTAATGCCTTGATTCATGATGACTTGTTGTGGACAGATGTTTTGCCGGCAACAACAGCTGCGGCAACATTGCTGCAATATGGCAAGGGGCTTGATGTAAAAATTGAAACGCAGAGCGGTGAGAAAAAGTCATTTTTGAATGATGGAATATCGACTATTTCTAAAATAGGTCGGTTCTTTTTTCGACCATCTTTGTCAGCTGAGAAAAATAATATAGATAAGTTTCTTCATTCTGTTAGCGCAGATGAAAGAATAGCTCAGCAGATACGGAAGGTAACTGTTGAACATCCTTCGGATGTATTGAAAAAAGGACTTGTTATTGTCGATACTCCGGGAACTAATACAGAGAATGCCCGCCATACTGAGATTGCGAAGTGGGCAATTGAAGAGGTGTGCGATGCGGCGGTTGTTGTTATACCTGCTCCTATTCCCGTATCAGAAACACTTATCAAGTTTTTACGCGAAAATCTAAGTGAGGTTTTGCCGCGCTGTATATTTGTTGTTACTAAGATGGATCAAATACGGGAAAAGGACAGGAGCGGTATAATAAAAAATATTGAGCGAAGGTTGTGCCAAAGGTTAGGGTTTAATCAGGTGGTATTGTTGGCGGCAGCCCCGCAAAAAGTTGTTGAAAGCCTGGCGAATTTAGCTGACAAGAATAAGGCTGATATTAATGATGTTTTTTTAGTTCAGTTTAAAAATGTTGAACAGAGAATACAACACATATTGCAGTCGCAACAGGTATTGATTCAAATTGAAAAAATTATTCTTTTGCTAAGTACACTTTATACCCAGTTAGAAAGTGATTTGAGAGAAATGGATCGCAAATACAAGGAGAGACATGAAGCCTTAGCGTTGAACAGCATTCAGGATTTGTCAAAGTTTATCCATTCCCAAAAGGATTTACATGTTAATAATATACTAAATGGTAAGCGGCATATTGAAGATTACGCTAATACTTTAGTTGATAGCTTATGTGAAGAGGTTGTTGAGAAGATTTATACCGCAATTGACAATGCGGAAGATGCCGAGCAATTAAAATTGGCTGTAACGAAATTTACTGATCAGGTTTTAGCTGATACCAAGCAAATGTTGCTGGCGAAGTCGGCTGAAATACAAGATTATATACAGCAGTTAGGGAAAGGCAGACTACAGCAGTTTGAAACAGAGTTTATTGTGTTGTACCGGTCATTAGCTACGTTAGGCGGCAAGCTGAAAATAAGTGATGCAAGATATAGGGATATGATTCCTAAGGTATTCAAAAATGAACAAGACAATTTGTTTATCCGGCTGAAAAAAGCGGTAAAAGATGATGACATGACGACGGCGTTTAAAACCTTTGGCGGGGCAGGCATTGGGGCAGTTATTGGCACACTGATAATGCCTGTGTATGGTACTTTGTTGGGCGGAGCTGTTGGCGGATATCTGGGGCAGTTGTTTGGTCCATCTTTACAGAAGCAGAAGACAAGATATAAAAATGAGATGGGTCATAAGATTCAAGAAACCTTTCAGCTAACAAAAAATTCGGTGCTGGATGGAATAGAAGAAATGATAAATGAGATTATTCGAGATTTAAATAAAATAATTAATATGTATTTTGTTAAGTATGATGCTTTGATAAAGCAAATGATTGAGCGAGATGAACAAGAAGCAAAACACTTAAAAAGTGAACAGGAAGTCATAACCAGACAGATTAGTGAAATTCATGGCCGGCATGTAGAGATCCTGCATATATTTGAACGGTTGAGAAATATGCAAAGTTGTGCGTGAGCAATAGGAGGAACTTTAAGAACAATAGGAGACAGACTAACGGTGGAGATTGTTAAGGTAGATAAAGCAAATAGCTTTGTGGCAAGGTTTAATACCGAGAGCGGTTTCTACATACGTTCAGGAGTGATCAAAAATGGCATTGATACTAATGTAGACCCATTTATGGCAAGCTTTCCTGAGTTAATTGATGTTGGAATTATGGGGAGCTGCGCTCATGCTACTCAATGTACTGTAGGCTGTTATCAAGGCGGGACCAATAATCAAAAATCGGATATGAAGCTTGAAAACTATAAAAGCATTATTGATCAGTGTGAAGGCAAGGTTTTTCAAATAGCTTTAGGTGGTCATGGTGATCCCAACAAGCACGAGAATTTTGCACAAATCCTAAAGTACACCAGAAGCAAAAACATTGTGCCCAATTATACAACAAGCGGATTCAATTTGACTGACGAGGAAGTCAGGTTAACCAAGGAATATTGTGGCGCTGTAGCTGTCAGTTGGTACCGGCAGAATTATACTTTTAGAGCATTAAACAGTTTTCTAGATGCAGGATGCACAACCAATATTCATTATGTGTTATCCAATGAGTCTATTAATGAAGCGATTGATATTCTCTCAGGCAAATATAAGTTTCGAGAGTTTAACGCTATAATCTTTCTGCTGCATAAACCTGTTGGCTGCGGTAGTAAAGAGGCAATATTGCATATAGATTACCCAAGGCTTAATGAGTTCTTTGGTTTAGTAGCAAAGAAACATCAATTTAAAATTGGGTTCGATTCATGTACTATCCCTGGGCTTGTGAATTATGCAGATATAAATTTTGATACGGTGGACACTTGTGAAGGCGCAAGGTACTCGATGTATATTTCACCAGATATGATTGCAGTTCCCTGTAGTTTTGATCAAAGTCACAACTATAGTGTCGATCTTAATTTATTTACTATTCAGGATGCATGGGACTCCGGCAGTTTCGATGAGTTTAGAAGTCATATGAAAACTAATTGTACAGTATGTGATAAACATGAGATTTGCAAAAGCGGCTGTCCGTTAGAACGCGGGATTGTCTTATGTAATCGAAAGGTGAGGACTGTATAGTGAAAATCAGAAGTTCATTTGTAACCAATAGCAGCAGCAGCTGTTTTGTGGTTAATCTAAGTGAAATAGACGTGCAAAAGAAGGAAGCGTACAAGAAACTAATTACTTGTTGTTGTAAAAGTGTAACAGTAGCAGAAATAATGAAAATGTACAACAATGACTGTGATTTTGATCAACTTTACTATCTTGTAGACTACAGCGGCGGAGATATCATGCATGTTTGGGTTAGCTATGATGCAGGGAGGTATAATCCACAATTAGACGACATTTTATGTGAATACGATAGTGATATCGAATGCCCAAAGATCGATCTTGATATTTAGGAGAAATAATATGTTTGACTTATTTTCATTATTGCATTCTCAACAATACCATAATATCGATGATGATTTATTAGAATATAACCAGGCCAAAAATGTTGCCGACGATGCTCTTAGGAATGCTTCTTCGGTACTTCTAGACAGTGGGCCAACCTATTGCTATAATATGGGCGCAAACTCATTAGAGTATAATCAGTTAAAGTATATGGCAGTAGATGTTTTTAGAAATGCTTCTTCGATACTTTTGGACAGTGAGCCAACCAACCGTCTTGAAATGGAGACAAATTTATTAGAATATAATCAGGCTAAAAATATTGCCGATGATGCTCTAAGGAATGCTTCCTCGGTACTTTTGGACAGTAATCTACCCAACTCCAATCATGATTTTGACCCAACCTATGTAGATCCTTATAATTTAGATCAATCGTCACTTGACACGGGGATTAGCCACCAAATGCTTGGCGATCAGTTGCTTGATGACCATCAAAGTGAAATGAATAATTATCATATTCAGGAGGGCGACTACTCATGCGCTGTTGCTTCGCAGCGGAATGTTATTGAGTCTATTACCGGAATAGATCTTCCAGAACAGCAATTAGCTAAGTTCGCAGAAGAGCACGGGTGGTATGACACAGCTTCAGGGACAAGTCCTTTGGCAATGGGAGATATTCTTGAGGCAGCAGGTATACCGGTAGAAAATTCATTTGATCTAACGGTAGCAGATATTAAAGCGGCGTTGGCAAATGGGGAAAAGGTAATTGTAAGTCTTAATGCAAATGAAATTTGGAATCAGGCTGCAGATTCGAATGGCTTACCGATTGAACAAGCTGTGGCTGGACACGCCGCCCAAGTGACAGGTATATATCAAAATGATGATGGACATTGGTATGTCATTCTTAATGACACAGGCAGGGGCAATGGAGCCGGTGAAATGGTTGCACTGGAAGATTTTAATAATGCCTGGAGTGATTTCGGCAATCAAGCAGTAATTACAAAGCTTAATGAGGGGGTAGCGTAGTGCATGATTTGGGATTTAATTAAGTCTGCTCATGCAAAGCCGCCTACTCGCGAATGGGTTACTCTTGAGTCCAGGGTCATGAAGCCGTTAGTGATAAGAACAGATAAGGGGGCAATTGTCCATACTGTTTTAGCGACACCGCGCAATGAGTCAAGTCTAAATGTATGGGGTTATCTTTGCTGGAAATGGCCATCCTGTCGGCTCTTAGCAATGGTTGATATACAGTGTTTTATTGAAGGGAAAGCTGTTGCGTTGCAGGAAAGTGATGTTTGTAAAAAGCTGGATGCAGATGCCATACAATTGGCATTGGATAACCACAGCAGTATTCCCGCTCCCCAAGGAAAGCTGTATGAAGTATATTGCTCATTACTTAAGCAATTCAGTTTTACTTTTTCGGCTGCGAAGCAGCAAGAAAAGGTCAAAATGATGAAAGATAATGAAAACAAGGCACATTTTGTGTGGAAGGACATACGCCTAGAGGTACAAAAAAGAGCGGGCAATTGTAGTAAGTGGGTAGCAGAAAAAGTCTATAATCAAAAAGACATTGTATTAGAGCAACTGCGCTATGAATTACGGCATACGCCAAATTCGAAGGAGTGGGTTGAGAAGGATTTACCGTTTCGGGTACGCATGCTGTTAATCCAAATAACAAAAGGATTTGAGATGCAGTTGCAGCAGAAGGTTGCTAGTGATGCGGTATGGTTAAGTCAAATATCGAAAGAAAGAAAAATACGACAAGATAGTAATGGCTTTCAAGAGCCTATATTTGATATTGAGGGGTTACTATTGCCAAAAGTTGACGCTGAAGTGGCTGACTTGAGTAATATTAAATTATTTTCCCGCCTTGGTGTAGGCGCGGCCGCGGTTGCTACTTCCGTGATATTTGCCCCGCTGGGGATAGTAGCAAGTATAGGCGGTTTGATAGTAACTGAAAAAATACTTGGGAATAAGCAGGAGAAGCAAAAAGATAGTCTTGATGCTGCACTAAACGGGTGGTTAGAGGATGTTTTACAGGCGGCTGTTGAAAAAGTGCAAGACCGGTTACAGTTATTTTATAATAAGATGATTAACGAATGCGAAACGTATGAAAACGAAATACCCAGAGGGTTAAAAGCGGCTTGGAAAATAAATGATGAAACAATTACAGCTCTTCCGGATGAGGCAATAAATAAACAGTTATTAAAAATACAACAAATTAAAGAAGTTTTAAAAGAAGACAGGAAGTATTATAGGAACAGATAATGTTTTTGAGGTATGATGGCAATGAATAAATATATAAACAGTTCTATAACTGAACAAAGAAAGATTTTAGCCGCATTTGACGCTAAAACAATTAGAGTTTACCAGGCATATAGTGACAGGATTGCGGATGAAGCTTTAAAATTAGGCACGTTTGGTTCGTGTTTTAAGATGGATAGAATGACATGGATCAAGCCATCATTTTTATGGATGATGTATAGAGCCGGGTGGGGAATAAAACCTGGACAAGAACGAATTTTAGCTATTGATATTGACAGGTCTGGATTTAACACTATTTTAGCAAATGCAATTCTGGCTTCGTTTAATGCAAAAACATATTCGTCTCATGATGAATGGAAAAGCAAGTTGCAAAATTCTTTAGTAAGATGCCAATGGGATCCAGATAGAAATATCTATGGAGCTCCAATCGATAGAAGAGCCATACAGCTTGGAATACGTGGCGATATGGTTAAACGGTATGTTAATGAATGGATAGTAAAAATATCAGATATCACAAGTGAGGTTGGTCAATGGAGAATGGAAATTGCTAATGGATCTTGTGATATTAGCCACTTGCCAAAAGAGATAGAATACTATGTTAACAGCGATATAAAACAGATTCTGGGAATGTAAATGTAGAAGCCGACAAATGACTGGAGGCTATGATGAAATGGTGCCGTTGCAGGTATCGTTAGAGGTGATGTGACTTCGACTATAATGACGATTATGAATGTTATTGTAAAAAGTGTGGAGCGATTGAATCTGATTAATCGCTTATATTTGAACTTTGAATCAAATTCAGCCGATAATAATGAACTGCACTCCCAGGGAGTGCAGTTCATTATTATCGGCTGATATATATATATTTGCTATATCGAAGTGTCTTTAATGATACCATATAAACATATGGGGCCGGATGGAACAACCGGTGGGTATTTAGAAATATAATTAATGAATTTTTCCATATTATATCCCTCCTTACATTTTTTAATGATAGCAAAGAGTGGAGAAAAAGTCAATAACAATTATCCACTAATACGAATAATCATTTATTCAAACTGTTTAAAATAGTCAATATGAGTGTGCTATTTTAAACAGTTTGAATTTAGCAAAAATATATTCTAAGCTATGCCTACTTAGAAAGCTACATCGCCATATTTGACGGTGTAGCTTTGAGATAATTAAATGTTTGCTTTTTAAGAAATACTAGTATATATTAATATCATGGACTCCCACCCCTCTGGGAGGGGGATAACTATTCCAGATTGATAGTGCAGAACTGGTTTAGTTATTAGGACAGTGTGGTGAGTGTATAATTTAGAAAGGAGATGAACGTGTATGATTCAGAAAATTATTATTGTTGGTGGTGTTGCAGGCGGTGCTTCTACAGCTGCTCGCCTGCGAAGACTGAATGAGAATTATGAGATTATCATGTTTGAAAAAGGTGAATATATATCATTCGCTAATTGTGGTCTTCCTTATTATATAGGGAGGACTATAACAGATCGGGGAAGGTTAATTGTACAAAGTGTTGAAGCAATGGCTGACCGGTTTAATATCGATGTAAGGATATTTAGCGAAGTAATAAAAATAGATACAGCTAAAAAATCGATTACGGTTAAGAATTTGAAATCAAATGAAATTTATGAAGAAGCCTATGATGTATTAGTGCTTTCTCCAGGAGCTAAACCAATTAAGCCTCCGATTCCCGGAATTAAGGAAGCAGAAAATTTATTTACGCTTAGAAATATTCCGGATACTGATGCGGTTACGGCATTTATTGATGAAAACAGACCGGAACAGGCTGTGATTATAGGCGGTGGCTTCATTGGTCTTGAAATGGCTGAAAACTTGCATCAACGCGGTATTCATGTAACCATTGTTGAAATGGCAAATCAAGTAATGGCTCCGCTTGATTATGAGATGGCGTGCATTGTTCATGATCATTTATTGGATAAAGAAGTTGACTTGATTTTTGCAGATGGCGTCAATTCATTCCAAGACCATGGTAGAAAGGTTGTATTAAACAGTGGTCGTGAAATTGATACCGATATGATCGTACTTGCTATCGGTGTTCAACCAGAAACAACAATGGCAAAGGAAGCTGGGCTTATACTGAATAAGAGAAATGCCATTGTTGTTGATTCCCATATGAAAACATCTGATCCGTATATATATGCATTGGGTGATGCGATAGAAGTCAAGGACTATATAAATGGTAACCCGACAATGATACCCTTGGCTTGGCCAGCTAATCGCCAAGGGCGAGTGGTTGCCGATCATATTTCGGGAAGGAACGCTCAATATTCCGGTACATTGGGGTCGTCGGTAGCCAAAGTTTTTGATTTAACGGTTGCTACAACCGGAAATAATGAAAAAGTGCTCAAGAATGCAGGGATAAGTTATAATGTGTTGCACATTCATCCGGGTGCGCACGCGGCGTACTATCCGGGGGCATTTCCGATGTCGCTTAAATTATTATTCTCTCCAAACGAGGGAAAAATTCTTGGGGCGCAAGGGGTAGGTTTTAATGGTGTAGATAAGCGCGTTGATGTAATTGCAACCGCTATTAAAGGCAATTTAACCGTCTTTGACTTGCCTGACCTGGAATTATGCTATGCTCCGCCATATTCCTCAGCTAAAGATCCGGTAAATATGGCTGGTTATGTTGCAGAAAATATCCTTGATGGACTTGTCGAGACAGTTCAATGGCATGAAATCGATGAGATTATACGAAAAGGCGGATTTGTAATTGATGTCCGAGAACCTTTTGAAGCAGAATTAGGAATTCTCGAAAATGCAGTTAATATTCCACTGGGGCAACTGCGAAAACGGTTAAATGAGATTCCGAGGGACCAAGAAGTTTATGTATATTGCCAGGTGGGGCTTCGGGGTTATTTGGCTTGCCGAATACTTACCCAACATGGATATAAGTGCAAGAATCTTGATGGCGGTTTCAAAACATATGGATTGGTAAAAGGAATTAATGGTGATAAAGGTGCTAAGGTCTGGCACAGCACTAAAGATGATGGCGTGCCGGAAGGTATAACAGAGTTTTCGAATAAGATTATTGCGAAACTAGATGTTTGTGGGCTTCAGTGTCCTGGTCCGATTCGGCTTGTTTTTGAAAAAATGGCTGAAATGAAAGATGGAGAGCTATTAGAAGTTAGTGCTACAGACCCTGGTTTTCAGAAAGATATTGGTGCTTGGTGCGCTAAAACAGGAAATATACTGTTAAAAGGTGAGTTTGAAAAAGAACATAATCGGTTTATCGTGCTGATTCAGAAAGGTACTAAAGATATGATTCAGCCAACTGCCAATATTGCGACTGCCGCTCAGAACAGTAAAGACGGAGCTACATTAGTAGTATTTAGCGGCGATCTGGATAAAGCGATAGCATCATTTATTATTGCTACCGGTGCAGCCTCAATGGGCAAACATGTTACGATGTTCTTTACCTTTTGGGGACTTAATATTCTCAAACGAAAAGATAAGCCTGTTGTCGCAAAAGATATAATTGCTAAGATGTTTGATACGATGCTACCGGGGCATGCCGGAAAATTACCGTTGTCTAAGATGCATATGGGCGGTATGGGGCCCAAAATGATCAAGTATATTATGAAAAAGAATCATGTAGATGATATAGAAGCATTGATCGATAATGCGTTGAAGATGGGAGTTAAAATTGTAGCTTGCTCCATGTCGATGGAGTTAATGGGAATTAAGCAAGAAGAGTTTATTGATGGAGTAGAAATTGGTGGTGTTGCGTCCTATTTGGCGGCAACAGATGATGCGGGATTAAATTTGTTTATATAAGACGAATCCTGACTACGCCGCTTATAATCTAGATGCTTGGATAACTTGAATAGATGATTTTAAAGGTAATGGATCAGACAGCGAAAAGTTAATTGCACATTAGTATGGCAAGGTAATTGGGGGTTCATTACCCTCTTTTATTTTTGTTTTGAGTATATTTACTCTAAGATAGTAACAAACGAGAGTTGTTATGTATATATATACACTATCTTATAGTCTTTCTAAAAAAGGTGAGCTTTTCCACAAAAAAACAGGATTGAGATTCTAAATTAGAGAGGAGATAACGGTTGTGCCATATTTAAATTTCTTAGCTAATAATCCTCCAAGTGGAACTTATGTTTATCAAGTTAAAGAAGGTGATAATTTATGGCTTATATCGGGCACGTATACTACTAATAAAAGTGAAAAACTCATATATATTCAAAAGTTTAAAGATTTGAATCCAGGGATAAATCCTCTTAAAATGCATGTTGGAGATAAAATATTGCTGCCGGAGAAAGTGGATCCTTCTGATTATTTGAAGTTTAATGGGACTGTCAAATTTGTGACGTTGGAAGGCGGATTCTGGGGAATAGTAGCTGATGATGGAAAGCAATATGATCCGGCGAACCTGGCACCGGAGTTTAAACAGGATGGTTTACAAGTACAAGTGGAAGCCGTGATAAAACACGATGTTGCTAGTATTCACATGTGGGGAACCATTATTGAAATTATTAAGATGAGTCGTATAAAAAGAAAGTAATTCTTGAAATTTAAGACAAACGTCCGAAAATAAAAACTGTAGCTAGCCTTGTTATATGGTGAGTTTTAGTGGGGCAAGCTGAGGCCATTAATAGCCAATTGACCGCATAGCAGTTTGAGATACTAGAAGGGGATATGTGATCTAAGTGTTTTCTAATTCTGTAGAGCGGTTTTTGATATGTAAAGGGATACCCTATATAATAGCGAATACTGTAAATAAAGGAAAAGTAGTTAAAGTTTGACTGATTAGGTGGAAAAGGGCCTATTCAGTAAAATCTCTGGTTTTTTGCAGGTGGGAGGAACTTATGAAATTATTTGTATATAGTTATCGAGATTTTGATGAAGGTGAATTTTTTAATAAATATAGCAGTGAATATAACATAGAGCTTGGCACCTGTAGGGAAGCGCCAACGTTAGAAAACGCATATTTGGTATCAGGATATGCGTATATTAGTGTTATCACGACGAAGATTGATGCTGATTTAGTAACACGCTTTCACGAATTAGGGGTAAAAATGATCTCTACAAGGACAGTAGGCTATGATCATATTGATTTGCATAAAGCAGAGGAACTTGGTGTTCAAGTCAGTAATGTTACGTATTCTCCTAATTGTGTGGCGGATTATACTATTATGTTGATGCTTATGTCCGTTCGTAAGATGAAACGGATTATGGAGCGAGCTAACATTAATGATTTTTCCCTGCCAGGAATTCAAGGAAGGGAGATGCAAAACTTCACTATTGGAATAATTGGTACAGGGAAAATTGGCCGTACGGTGATAAAGTATTTATCAGGATTTGGCTGTAAGGTCTATGCTTATGATTTATTTGAAAATAGCGAAGTAAAACAATACGCAGAATACGTGGATTTAGATACAATTTATACAAAATGTGATATGATTTCTCTACATATGCCGCTGGAAGATTCCAATTATCACTTAATTAATAAGGACAGTATAGCTAAAATGAAAGATAAGGTTATTATCATTAATACAGCTAGAGGAGCCCTTATTGATTCTGTAGCCTTAATTGAAGGATTGGAAAGTGGAAAAGTCGGTGCAGCTGGCCTAGACGTTGTGGAGAAGGAATTTGGACTATACTATTATGATTTAAAATCTCGAGTGCTAGATAATCGAGAACTATTGATTCTTCGCGGTTATCCTAATGTCATTGTCACACCACACATGGCATTTTATACCGACCAAGCCATCGATGATATGGTACATCACGCTATCAAGAGTTGTTGGTTAGTTGAAAACGGCAAGGAAAACCCGTGGCAAGTAGTGTAGAGAAAATGAAAGAAATGAAGACTTGACAAGTATATTTTTGAAATGGTATATTTATACAAAAATAGATACGTAAAGATGATGATAGGGAAGAGTAAGTGTATTCGATTGCACAGAGAGCCGGTGGGGGGTGTAAACCGGACAATTGAATACAACGAAGTACGCCCTTGAGTTGCAGACTGAATCCGTAGGGTAGTTCCTTGCGTAAAGTAGGTTGTGCCGGCGGCCACCGTTAACAGGATAGGATATCAAAGCAAGTGCTTTTGTATCTGAAGTGGTAGAAATACAAGCTGGGTGGTAACACGGGAATAAATCTCGTCCCTATTAGAGGGGACGAGATTTTTATTTATAGTGTGAATTTATTACGCTGACATTCGAATAAGGGGATGATTACGAAGATAGTTAAGAACATTATGCATTGTCTTAATATTGGAATAATTAAAAAATAAAGGAGAGGATTGTTGAATGGATAAAGAGCGAAGAATAGTCCAGACCACAGCATGGTCTGCTGGAGCTGGCTGCCACGGCGGGTGCGGTGTATTGGCGCATATTGAGGATGGTAAACTGATAAAAATTGAGGGAGATCCTAATCATCCATGGAATCAGGGGCGGTTATGCGCTAGATGTTTGGCTATTACCCAGTATGTTTATCACCAGGATAGGATTAAACGTCCGCTAAAACGCGTTGGAGAGCGGGGTGAAGGTAAGTGGCAAGAGATATCATGGGAAGAAGCATTTGATTTTATTGAAGAGAAGCTTTCGCATATCAGACAAGAATATGGTGCGGAAAGCGTAATCTTTTCTATGGGAACAGGACGGGATATTGGAGCTTGGATTTGTATGCTTGCATATGCTTATGGTAGCCCTAATGTCATGTTTGCCTTGAGCGGCTTGGCCTGTTATAGTCCGCGAATTGCAGCAGTAACGACAGTTCAGGGAGATTACTGCATTATGGATGCTTCGCAATGGTTTTCCAAGCGGTATGATGATCCGCGTTATACGAAGCCGGAATGTATAGTAGTGTGGGGTTATAATATCCCATCTTCTTGTCCGGATAATGTTTTTGGGCATTGGATTATTGATTTGATGAAACAAGGTACAAAAATTATTTGTATTGATCCACGACTATCGTGGTTCGCATCTCGTGCCGAGCATTGGTTAAGGCTCAGACCTGGTACTGATGGGGCGCTGGCCATGGGATTTCTTCATGTAATTATCAATGAAGGTTTATATGATCGTGCTTTTGTTGAAAAATGGACTAATGCTCCTCATCTTATTTGTTGTGACACAGGGAAATTACTTAGAGCTGATGAATTAGATGTAAATGAGTCTCCGAGTAATTTTGTGGTTTGGGACACGTCTATTGCTAGTCCTGTGATTTGGGATACAACTGAGGTTCAGTATAAATCAGCCAATACAAGTCCAGCTTTAACGGGAAATTACGAAGTTATTTTGGCTGATGGAAAAAAGGTTAGGTGTATAACCGTTTGGGATGCGCTTTGCCAACAAGTCAGTGAGTATTCATTAGATAAGGTTGCCGAAATTACATTAGTATCGGCAAAGGATATTCGAGATGCTGCACTTTTATATGCTAAAAGCAAGCCGGCGGCAATTCATTGGGGTGAGCCTATTGATATGACCCCGGCGATTACTCCGACTACTCAGGCCATTGCTGATTTATGGGCTATTACTGGTAATCTTGATATACCTGGAGGTAATGTAATCTCTCGCTATGCATTTGATGCGGTTGCCTACGCTTTGCCCGGCGCTGAGGGAACCATAAAATTAAAGTCTAAGGAAATTGATAAAAAGAGAATAGGGGTGGATCAATACGGCCCGATTGGGAAATTTATCTGGCGGGCTCATACCGATTTAGTTATCGATCAAATCTTTTCCGAAGATCCTTATCCAATCAAAGGGATGTGGTTGCAAACAACGAATCCCTTGGCTGGGATTGGAATGGACCCACTAAAATGGCGCGAAGCTTTAAAAAAACTTGATTTTGTTGCAGTAGTTGATCTTTTTATGACACCAACGGCTCAGCTTGCCGATATTGTTTTGCCGGCAACGTCTTTTTTGGAGAAGGATAGTATCAGGTCATGGTGGATTCCGTTACAGACAATTAATAAAGTTATTGAAGTGGATGACTGCAAATCGGATGCCGAGATCAATTTTGAGCTAGCAAAACGCCTGGATCCTGATTTCAAGTATAATTCTATTCATGAGGTTTTTGATGAGATTCTTAAACCTTCGGGTCTGTCTTTTAAGGAATTACAGGAGAAAGGATGGGCTTTTCCGCCTGAGGGGCATCCTAGCGCTCCGTATTTGAGGTTTGAGAAGGGGCTGTTGCGTAAAGACAAGAAACCAGGGTTTCAGACGCCTTCCGGGAAATTCGAGCTCTACTCTACTTTGCGCGAGGAATGGAAATTGGAGCCGATTGCACACTATGAAGAACCTCCGTTTACTCCCGTAAGCCGACCTGATTTAGCAAAGGAGTATCCGCTTATTTTGTGTACTGGAAGGAGATCGGCTGCTTTCTTTATTTCGGAACATCGGAATATTCCTTGGCTTCGGGCGCTTGATCCAGACCCTATTGTGGAGATTCACCCCAAAACGGCCAGAAAATTAGGGATTGGCCACGGCGAGTGGGTTTGGGTAGAAAACTGGTTTGGAAAATGTAAGCTTAAAGCTAAGGTAACTTTAGAAGTTCCTGAATGGATGGTTATGGCGGCGCACGGTTGGTGGTTCCCGGAGGAAAAAGGCAGTGAACCTTCTTTATATGGAACTTTCAGGTCTAACATTAATACGCTCATTCCTATGAACAGCGTTGGTAAAGATGGGCTGGGTTCGCCAATCAAGCATATGCTATGTAAAGTCCACAAAGTTAAAGGAGATGAGGCGTAATGAGCAAAAAAAACAATGGTTACGGGTTACTTATTGATTATGAATACTGCACAGGATGTCATACTTGTGAAATTGCCTGTGCTCAGGAATATAAATGGCCGGCTGGAATGGGCGGTATCCGGGTTATAGAATCAATTCAGGAATTACCTAATAATAAGGCGTATCTTACTTACATACCATTTCCTACCGAGCTCTGCATTCTGTGTGCTGGACGGACCCAAAAAGGTGAAAAACCAGCTTGCGTGCAAAATTGTATGGCGGCGTGTATGGAATATGGACCTGTTGAAGAACTGGCTGGGAAAATTACTAAACCGCGAATGGTTCTTTGGGTACCACGGTAGGGTGATGCTGGCAACAGGCATTATATTGTTTTCAAACTGTCTTGGGGATAAAATCCTAAGGCAGCTTATTTTTATGCAGAACTATAAGTTTGTTGGTTAGATGTAAGAAATTTTAATGATAAGGAATGAAAAAACGACCTTCTTTGTACTATAGATACGGTTTTCGGCAGCCGATCTATAGTACAAAGAAGGTCGTGTCCGAATGGACAACAATAGTTTAGGATATACAAAACTGTAGAAATATAATGTGTTTTTTACTATAACTTTAATTTTTCGTAACCCGTAATAAAATATTAATTAAGTTCTGATTTTGTGATTTAAATGCGAAATATAATGGTTTTCGCATTTCATTATTACTTATATTGGGATTTGCACCATGGTCTAATAATGTTTGCGCTATTTCAAAGTTGCCATTTTTGCATGCAACTATTAAAGGCGTATCTCCTTCGTTGTCAATTTTATTTATGTTTGCGCCTTTTTTAATCAAGTATTTTGTTAGTTTAATATTGTTAGGGGTGTTGTATTTTACAGTCCAGAACAGGACTGTCTGCCCATCTTTCATGGCTAGGTTTGGATCTGCACCAGCATTAATTAATAATTCTACCATATTATAATTGTGTTTAATGATTGCTGTCCATAAGGGAGTTGATTCCCCAAAGTTTATGTCATAAAGATAGAGGTTAGGATTAGCGCCATTATCCAAGAAGCTCTGCACCATTTCAATAGAATTACTTTCAATTGCATCAATGAACGGAGCGCCAAAACTATTACGTTTAATATTAGGATTAGCACCAAGGGCAAATGCTCGTTTTACTTGTTCTAAGCTATTGGAAACTAATAAAAGTTTGTTAGCGGCTTCGTTATAGGCTTTATGTTTTTGTGTGGTTCTGTTTATAGGAGTAGTTTGTCCAATTGTAATAGTACAGATGAAGAAGATTATGGTTAAAACTAATAGCTTTTTCATTTATATTACTCCTAGTTTTAATATTTATTATGTATCTGTGGTGTGTTGGTTAGTAGATTTTGAAATATATTTATTTTATACGACAAATTATATTGGTTCCCTGCAAATAAATAAAATAAGATCATATTGCAGGATGGGAACTCGAAAATTGCAGGGATGGATAAGAAATAAAGTCCTATAGATTTATTGAAAAGTGTTTATGAAGTATATCAAATATTTCACCAATAATAAGCCACAATAACCAAAATATTATAAGATGAATTATGCTCTCAATATAAAAGCTATAATTGATTTGAAAGTAATCATCTACTAGCATTGATAAGATCCATACAATAATTACTTGTATACTTCCGATTGTGATTCTTGTTTTTTTAGTCAATGTATTCGCCTCCGGTAAAATTTCGTTTATTTTTAAATTTGACAATTGGTAAAATATTCCTTTTAACATATGCAAAAAAAATCAACTAAATTTTAATGCTGCCTCTTCAGGAAGACGAAAACAAAAGTCTTGTCTTAAGTAGCAACAAAACTTTTGTTTATTAAAACATTACCGAGGTGCCACTTTAGTGGACTAAAGGAAATCGTTAAGACACGAACAGGCCACAATTAGTCTACATAAAATTACTAATAACTACACTGAAATAGTTTGTTTTAAATAGCTAAGACTACTGGACTACAAAATTGGTAGTAAGATTGATTCGGATACATAAAAAAAGAGCAAGGTCAGCTAGTGACCTTGCTCAAAGGGCGAAGGAGCGTAAGATATATTGCATTAGGTTGATGGATGATTAGGATCTTCGGTGCGTCTACCAAACTTATTATTAATCTCCTGGTTTTCCCTTTTAGCTTTTTTTTGTTCTAAAGAATCGTTTGATTTTTTTGAAGCCACAAGTATCACCTCCGCAAATTATTGTTTGCATAATCAATAATTTAAATACTAACACAGGCGGTTATATGCTGCCTCTTCAGGAAGACGAAAAATGAAATAACAGACTCAATAGTGGTTAGGCAAATGACTCTAAGGTCTTTCTGATTTTATTAATGATGCCATCTTTGGTTTTTTGTAGTAGTCGATCCCAATCTTCGGGGGAAAACAAGATTTCAGGATGCATACTTGATAAAGTATTGGTGATATCATGGATACTTTTACCGGTTCGGGTTACAGCTTTTTCAAGTTCATCAATTACTAATCCCATAATTTTGCTGTTTAAGATTAAGGCCAAAGTATATCACATCCTTTTAGTATATTTTACAATATTTTGGCATGTTATTATTACGTAAGTATTAATTATTTATTAATACTTAAAAAGAAGACTATTATGGGAGCAGAATTATGTTTTTCAGTGTTGGAGAGTTAAGGTCCTGTGTCACCAGAATAGTAATAATGAGAAAAGAGCCATTATAATGGATATTCTAGTTAAATAGTGCAGGAGAAGGAAAAAAAGTTATTTTGTCGAAATGTGCGAAACAAAGGCGTTTAGGAGGTGTTTTCTAATGAAAAAAAGGTTGCGTATTACAATTGGAGTAATGTTAATAGTTTGTTTCTGTAGTTTTCAGAATGTCTATGCTGCTGAATCTAACTGGATTTGGTATTACTCAAGCGATTATGTAAGTGATTTTTATAATCCCGAATCACTTAATATTGTTAAAGATTACAATGGAAATATTGATCATGTTGAACTATGTATAAAAACTACTTATAGCGAAGCAGGCAAGAATAATGCAATAAATAATCATCGATTAACTGAAGTGCCTAAAATAAATGACTTGAAGTTTAAATTAGCCCAAATATATATTTACCCTAGTCAAGGTAAAATTTTATTTCAACATGAAGCGTTTTTTGATGAAGGTGGACGAGTTCTTTGGAGTAAAGAAAGCACTGTTTCAGACAGTTTTGAATTTGTGCCAGGTAGCGCAAATGAAAGATACTATAGTATAATTAGCGATTTGGCATTTCATAATAGTCAGCAGGTTTATTTTTTGCAATGGAAAGAAAACAAAGATCGATGGGTAGGTCTAACTTGGTATAAAAATGCAGACGGAAGTGAAAGTGAAGTTTGGTTTGATAAATTATCTGTAACTTTAAACGGAGATTGTGTAAAAGTGTGGAAATGGGGTAGAACAATATTAGATAATGAAGTTATTGGAAATTCGTATTATTTGGTTGAATATGATTTGTCTAATAAAAAAAGTAAACCAGATATAATTTCTTCTTGGACTAAAGATAAAGGACGTTTTTTTCAGCATGATGATAATCAGCCATGGAATTCAATTATTATTGGTTCAAAAGATGAATATGAATTTCAGACAATTAAAAAGTATGTAGACGAACATCGGGCAGAAATTATTGAGAATATGCACATAAAATAAGCGTCCTTCGGGGCTCTTATTTTATGTCAGAAATCAGGCTGGCAACATGCAACCGCTTCACCTGAAAATGTTGACCAATATATCAATGGTGATACGTTATTAATTTACACAATATTCTAAATTTATATTAAAAAAAGGGAAAAAATGTTTTTTTGATAAAACTGTTATAATCTAGTAAAATTAAAATAGTATTATATAGGATAAAATATTGGAGGAATGTTTTATGAACAATATAACAAAAAAAATAATGTTTTACTCACTGGCGGGGATTATGCAATTTGGGCTCGGTGCAACAGTAATAGAAGCTATACCATTATATAATGAGGATTCACAGCGAATTGTTCAATTAGATGATAGACGTCAGCCTGATAATGACAGACAGCGTAAACATGATGAAAGGCAGCGCGAAGAAAATGAGCGGCATGAGAGAGAGATGCGGCGGCACGATGGTGAAAGCGATCGAGATTGGCATGAGCGTCAAGAGAGAGAAAATAGGCGTCATAATGATGCGTTGAGAGATATTTCCAATATTTTACTTGGCATCGCAATAGGATCAGCAAGGGATTAGTTTATTATTAGACGTTAGACCTATTTTGATAAATCAAGATTCTCTATTTGAAGTAATTATTATGTGGTTGTTAGTATGGTAAAAATAAAGGTGAATTTTGTGTATGTCTAAAAGCGGTAGTTCTGATTTCAGAATTACCGCTTTTAAGTGTTAGCGCAATAAGTGATGAATGGGATTAATATGCGTCCGTAATTAATGGCAGTGGATTCTTAGTTTCTTTATCTATTGCACGGTTAGTTTGAATGATAATGTTGAAAAGTGGCCTAAGCCCTTGTGTAATGATGGGCAGGCCACTTTTAATTTGTTAATAATTCAGCAATGGCCGAAATTTAGTTTACAGTACATTATGCTATCTAGATAATGTAGCATATTATGTTACCTTTGCATAATTTATATTAGGATGGACGCTGTCGTAATGCGCTTCAGGCGACTGTCTTCCGAATTGTTTATCTCGTTAACAGCCTGTAAGATTCCGTCCTCTTAGGTTGTAGATCAAACAGGCTATAACACTCGAACTAAGTTCGTTCTAAGCGTTTGGTGGGGGCAATAACCACCTCCGAACGCAAGACTCACTTATATTGATGGACCGGAACATTAGAATTAATCTGTGGAGGTATTATCATGTTTAAATCTGTGTCAAATATTCGTATTTCCGATGCCAGTTTAGAACAAGCTCTTAACGATATTATAAAATCAATTGCCGCTGAAGAGATTGCTCTTGCTAAAATTCTTAATTTAGAAGGCGAAATAATACAAAAATCAAGGAAAGGCGCACGCAATATTAAAGAATTTGTAGTTGTTAATGAGTCCGTAAATAGTATTATAGAAAATATAATAAAACTACAAAGGTTGACTCAGGATAAACTTGACTTTTTGGAAGGATTATTTCAAGGAAGTGGCTGTTTTAAGGAATGTGACGAATTGGAAGAATGATGCAGTAAAAGGAGAAAGATTATGTGGGCCAAAATAGAAGTAATATCTTCCGACCGTGAGATTATTTATTTAACTTCTTCATTATTAATAGACTGTAAACAGTCTATTAATATAATATTTGGCAGAAAGTCAGTTAATGCATCAGTGGAGTATACTGATGATTCGAGTTTAGAAGAAAGTTCTTTTGAAAATCCCGGGAAAATTGTGATTACGGAAAAATTAAAGAAGAAGCTTCTCATTCCGGAAACTCAGGTTTATCGGGTTAAAATCTCAACTTCTTCTATAGCCATAGGGCCAGTTATCGGCCTATTATTGGGTAACGATACCAAGCGTTATAATCCTAACCATATGAAAAAATATTCTGACCGCTTTGGTATTTACAATAAAGTTGGTGGGCTAATATATGCTTTTTCTCCCAAGTCAATTAATTGGCAAAATCAGACGGCTTATGGTCTTTATTATAATATAGTTGCAAAATCATGGGAGTATGGTTATTTTCCGCTGCCGGAAGTGATTTATAGACGGGACTTTCATTCTAATCCTAAGGATATAGAAAAATTGATCGAATTTACTGGTGGTAAGTTATTTAATTCTTATCGATTCTCCAAATATGAATTATATAATTTTTTTAGACTAAATAGTGAAGTGAATAAATACCTTCCACCTACAGAGTTATTGCTTAAATTTGAACAGGTAAAGGCTTTTATCGACTGTTACAATAAAGTAATTTTAAAGCCAATTGATCTCTCGCGGGGTAGAGGAATATGTATTATTGAAAAAATAGATTTAATTTATAAACTTACTGATTATAGAGCTAAAAATCCAAAAGTTTCAGTTTTTAATGATGATGAATCGTTAGAAGACTTTTTTGCAATGAAAAATAATAATTTTTTTGAAAATTATCTGATTCAAAAATGTTTGTCATTAGCCAAGATCGGTAATTCAATTTTTGATATTAGGATTGTTATGCAAAAACAAAAGAACAAAGTTTGGGGCTGTACAGGAATTGAATGTAGGGTTGCTAGCATTGATAGTCACCTGACAAATATATCAAAAGGTGGTTATGCCTTATCTTTAGATGATGCTTTATGTCAAGCGTTTCCTGAAGATGATAAATCGCTCGCACAGCAAGTAACCGAATTGAGTCAAAAACTCTGCTTGTATATGGACGCTTCTACGGAACATTTTGCAGAATTCGGAATTGATATTGGTATTGATAGCGATAAAAAATTGTGGTTTATTGAAGCAAATGTCTTTCCAAGTTTTAAAGGGTTCAAAACAATGGATTGGCAGATATACCTTGCTATACGTTATACCCCTTTTCTTTATGCGCTCTCGCTTACAGAGTTTAGGGCCTGAAAGGATAAGAATTATATGTCTTTTGGAAAAAATGTTATAACAATAAAAGCGAGTGCCAATAGTGATTCTGAAATAGTTATGCATCCTAAGCAAGCGGATGAAATCAAGCTTGGAAGGAAGAAGCGTGGTTTTATAAGCTTTGGAAGTCAAAAACAGTATATCAATATATTAATGAATAATGAAATATCACCTGATAATGTTTTGATTTCTCCAAAGCTTATGGCGGAATTGCATCTGCCAGATTACCCGATATATGAAATGAGTGTAGATAAAAATGAGATTATTATCGGACCATATATTGGCCTCCTAGTAAGTGAGAACGATGAGAAACTGACAGTTTCTCGTATGAAAAGAACGCTGGCTTATGTAAGGGAATACTCAAAACTGCATGGCGCTATTATTGTTTTTGCATTAAACAAGGTAGATAAGACAAATCGGCTAATCGAGGGCTACTGCTATAACCCTATTAAGAATTACTGGCAAAAAGGAATATTTCCTTATCCAGCATCTATATATCGAAGTATTGGACTTAGTGACCAGTGGAAAAATCATTTTTTATCAGTTAGCGGGGATAAAATTTTTAATAATCATTACTTTGGAAAATGGGAGATGTATCAATGGTTTTCTCAAGATAGCGAATTAAACCATCATATTCCATATACAGTATTATATGAATCACCTCAAGATGTATTTAATTTGTTGGAAAGGTATAAAAAAATATATATTAAACCGGTTTCAGGTTTAAGAGGCCACGGAATAGTAAAGGTAACTATGGAAAACAAGATTTTTGTTTTCCAGTATCGTGAACAGGGAGTAAACGGTCAAGCTGTCTTTGAAAGTATAAGTGAAGCAAATGAATATATTCAAAAACGTTTCAATAATAGAAAATATCTGATCCAACAAGCGATTGACCTAATTGAATATCAGGGTGGAATTATTGATTTCAGGTGCGTAGTACAAAAAAACCAAGCCAATATATGGATATGTAATGCTATAGTTGGGCGACTAGGAAATAAAGGCAGTATTGTAAGCAATATTTCTAGTGGCGGGGCAGGTTTCTTGGCAGCAGATATACTGGGAAAAGTTATTTCTTCTGATGAAGAAGATATATTAGCATTGATAGAAAGAATAGAGTCTTTTGCTATAGCGGTGTGTAATGCCTTGGACAAATGTGGAATCAACTGCGGAACACTTGGAGTTGATGTAGGTCTGGACACTAAAGGATATCTTTGGCTAATTGAAATAAATAACCGTGATCCCGACCCTAAAATTGCATTGGATATTCATGATGAGCAGTTATACCATATTTTGAAAACCAGTCCATTATTTTATGCGAAATCATTAGCCGGTTTTACAAGAGCGGGACCAGACTTGCTTAACATGGTGGATTGCGACAGGTAATTACAGTATAATAATATTAAAACAGTTTTGTATTGAGGTGGAGGTATGAAGGGGGCTTTAAAACATAATTGATATATTTTATTATAAAGAGCAAGTCATATAAATCTGGCTTGCTTTTTCATATAAGCCAGATTTATATGACTTGCCTGTTGGTGAAAGATATGGAGCGATGCGACTGGTAGTATCTGAAAACACTCGAGTAATTCGTGATGAATTATCGCCCACTGCTCGCACGAATGTTGTGGTTGAGGTAGCATAAAATAACTAAACTAGAGGATGAACAATTATGAAAGCTATCGTTAATGGTAAGATTATTACTGAACAAGAAATATTGCGAGATCACGCGATTGTATTTGATGAAAAAGTTGTAGCAGTAATTCCTGAAGCTGAGTTAAATCGGTATTCTTTGAAAGAGCGGCTAGACGCCGCAGGCCGGTATGTATCGCCAGGGTTTATTGACGTTCATGTCCATGGTTGCTGCGGCTTTGATACGATGGATGATGACGGCGAGGCTTTATTAAACATGAGTAGATGCCTGTTGGAAACAGGTGTAACTTCTTTTTTGGCGACAAGTATGACCATGGCTTATGACAAAGTCGCTAAAACGTTGGAGCGGATCCGCTTGGCTATGAACAAAAGGAGCGGGGCTGAAATTTTGGGTTGCCATATGGAAGGACCGTTTATTAGTGAACTTTATGCGGGAGCACAAGACAAACGCCATATTTTAAGGCCTGAGTTTGTCAAGTTGCAGAAATATTTAGATGTTATAAAAATTATTACATTAGCTCCGGAATTAATTGCAGAGAGGACATTTATTCAAGCTTGCATTGAACATGGCATTGTGGTGTCAATCGGGCACAGTAATGCTACTTATGAGCAAGCAATGGCCAGTATTACTGCGGGAATCTCTCACGTTACGCATATTTTTAATGCTTTGCCGCCGTTGCATCATCGGCAGCCAGGCGTCGTTGGGGCTGCTATGGATAGCGAAGTGGTCTGTGAACTTATTGCCGATAATTTTCATGTGCACCCGGCTATTCAAAGACTGCTGTTAAAGGTCAAAGGCTTAGATAAAATTATTTTGATTACTGATGCGATGAGGGCCAGCATGCTGGGTGACGGTGACTATGATTTGGGTGGCCAAGCTGTGACAGTAAGTAACGGACAAGCTCGGTTAGCTGATGGTGTTATTGCCGGCAGTATATTAACGCTCAATCAGGCGGTGAAAAATTTCATGGATAATACCGGAATTGATTTAGTTAGCGCGATCCGATTGGTAACGGTCAATCCGGCTAGAGAAATCGGCGTTTTAGCAGAGAAAGGCAGTATAAAGGTCGGAAAGCAGGCTGATTTTGTTGTTTTTGATGATGATTTAGGGGTTTCGGCAACTTTTGTGCATGGTAACTTGTTATATAGGAGGCAATTGGATGCGGGTTGTAATTGCTAAAGATTACGAGGATATGAGCGCAAGAGCGGCGAGAATTGTTGCCGGGCAAATTTATTTAAAGCCTAACAGTGTGCTGGGGTTGGCTACAGGCAGTACGCCGCTTTTAATGTATAAGAATTTAATAATGGTTCATCATCAAGTTGGGTTGGATTTTTCCGAAGTGGTTTCTTTTAATTTGGATGAATATCTGGGATTACAGTCAAGCAATGAGCAAAGCTATACATATTATATGTACCACAACTTTTTCAAACATGTGAATATTAATAAGAAAAATATTCACATTCCTGACGGAATGACACAAAATGTTGAATTAGAGTGTCAAAACTATGATAATAGTATTCTTGAGCGGGGCGGAACCGATTTGCAAATTTTAGGGATCGGCACCAATGGCCATATTGGCTTCAATGAACCAGATATTAAATTTGAAGCCACAACGCATAAAGTTAAATTAGATGATGAGACAATTCATGCAAATTCGCGTTTTTTTAACAGTATTGAGGCTGTGCCTAGATTTGCAATTAGCATGGGAATTAAGAATATAATGCATGCGAAAAAAATTATTCTGCTGGCGGATGGGGAAAATAAGGCGGATGTCATTTATCGGGCTTTATTTGAAGGGATAACGCCAAAAGTGCCTGCGTCGATTTTGCAATTGCATCAAGATGTTACCGTTATTGTGGAGGAAAGAGCGGCGCAAATGTTAAAAACTCGGTCCCAGTTCGAGAATAAATAGGATTTATTTAACAATGCTAACAAGTTTGCTTTTTCTGAGGATTTACAAAATATGTTGCGGATTATAGTTGCTATTTGCGAAAAACTATGAATGAGATATTTGACAAGGAGGAGTATGGCATGAATGATCGTCATCGCACCATTGACCGGCTTCGGAAAAAATATAAGAATATTGCCGCCGGTGTTCTTGCTGGAGCAGCTATTATGTCGTCGGTTATATTATCGCCAGTAGCCGGAGCTGCACCGCAGAATGCTGCGCAGCATGAATCCACAAAGCCTCCAACAAAGTACGAGCAAGTTATTGATATTAAGGCCACTGCTTATGCTCCTGGTGCGCATGATAATGATCAATGGGGTAACAAGACTTTTCTGGGTACGCAAGTTCGTCCCGGTATAATTGCTGTTGATCCAAAAGTTATCCCTTTGGGGTCAAAGGTGTATATAGAGTATCCGGACGGTCATGGTGTATATGCGGTAGCAGAGGATACCGGCGGAGCTATTAAGGGAAATCGGATTGATATTGCAAAATGGTCGGTTGGTGAAGCCGAAAAATTTGGAATTCAGCATGTGAAAGTGTATATTGTTAGTTCGCCTAATAAAGCTGATCTTAAAGTGTAAGCCGTTACCAATAAAATTGGTTATGGCCTTTTTTTTGCGAGAATATCAGTATTACAGATAAAAGGACATTGAGCTCCGGCTGGCGAAATGTATGATGCTTAAAAAAATAGCTATGAGCTTCGTTAGGAGCCTGAAACTTAGGATTATTTATTTACGAGGTGTAGTGGTGCATAAACTTTCGGTAACAAAGGCATTTTCGACCGGCTTGACTGAGAAAAGAGTGGCTGAATTAGCGGATGAAACTGGTGTAAATATCGTTCTGGTAGATTCAAGGTTTATGGGAAAAGGTAAATGGCTGAATGATTTCGAGGTAGCTGGTACGCCGGGAAAGGTCGCGGGATTTTTCGAGCGCTTGGATGATGTTAGACGCGATTAATCTTATTTAAAGGCATTTAGTATGAATATCGACAATGATACCAGACCGCCGGCAATAAGTGGTCCGATAGCTACGCCATGAAGGAAACAGACGCCAAAGGTTGTACCAAGTACAAGAAACCCGACCATTTCGGGAGAAGTATTGATAAAAGTAAGGCCGCGGCCAGCGACCCAGGCAACGAAAATCCCTGCTACAAGAGCGATGATACCGACCGGGGAGCAAAAACCAGCTAATGTTTCCTTCAGAGACAGGCGCCCTGATGCAAGCGGTGTTAAAATGGCAATAGTCAAAATAGTAATGCCAATGTTCAGGCCCTTACTTTCTAATGTTGGAAAAAAAATGTCGAGGCCAAGGAGTTTAATAAGTAAAAGAAATCCGGCTGCGACGGCAACAGATTGGTTATTACCGAGCACCGAAATCACCAGAATTATCAAGAGCGGCAAATTATCAAGTGACATATAGTTCCTCCTAATCTAATAACATGAATAATATTTTATATGCGGTTTAGAGTTTAATGGCTATAAGATATATTTTTTTTCAAATTGGAAATAGACTGACCCCAAATTAATTTGGGTCAGTCTATTTCCATATTATATCAACCTAGAAAATTGAAATAAGTTGATACCACAAGTATTCTGGAGTAGAGAGGGTTAGGGTACTTTCTCTGGTAAGAGTGCTTCTACCCGGTTGCGGCCGCAGTTTTTTGCCTTGTAGAGTGCTTCGTCAGTACGTTTAAAGACATCAGCAAATGAATTATCGCTCGGCAATGCTATTGTAATACCGATACTAATGGTAAATTGGATGCATTCACCGGCAATGATGGTTTTAAGGTGACTGATCTCGGTTCTCAAGCGTTCGCCGATAATTTGAGTAAATTCAACCTGTGTATTAGGCAAAATAAGAATAAATTCTTCGCCGCCAATTCGTCCCCAGATGTCAGTTTGCCTAATGCTTTTTGCAATGAAGTCAGTAAACTGTTTTAATATATGATCTCCGACTTGGTGTCCGTATTGATCGTTTAAATTTTTAAAGTTGTCGAGATCAAACATTATTATTGATAATGTTTGATTGGTGCTTTTGTATATTTCGAATTCTGCTTCCGCCAATTCGAATAACTTTCGCCTGTTCAAAACTCCGGTTAGGTCATCGGTTGATGCCAGTATTCGGAGCTTTTCTGTTATTCGGGTTCTTCTCTTAATTGAGTTAAAGATTTGGAACCTATGGTTGTGCATTTGGATTGAAAAAAATAGCCCAATAAGATTAGTTATTAAAAATGTTATAAATACAAAATTAAATATGACATCAGGTGGGTGGCTGAAATAACGATATAATACTAATTCACCTATAGAATGAAAAAGGATAATTGCTTTTGAAGTTGTTGTCGGCGGGAAAAGCAGGTACCCTACTAAGGGTACCAATATATTAAGAGTAAGATATTCGGGAAACTTCGATAACAAGTTGTAGTCAAGATAGAGTAGTGTAATGACGGTAAAAATTGCGAATCCTATTACGGCTCTGTCGTATTCTTTTATAGAGGTTGTTCTGCCAATAAGACCAACTGTTATAAGTGATGCCATTATAAATAAGATTGTCAATGCTAGTGTGAGCCAAAAGATATAACTGAAGCCAAGTAACAGGTAGTTAGAATAAATACTTAGAATGCCGGGCAGTGGTATAACGGCAAGTGCAGTTCGTAGACAATTGCTATCACTAGGCAAATAGTGCTTGCGATATTCTTGTTCCAGGTTTTTAGGGATGGATCGAAAGAACTTAGCCATAGTGTCCTCCGTGGCGATGATGATAAGGCGTTATACCACTACTACCTTGTTTCGGCCAGCTTGTTTAGCTTGATATAAAGCTATATCTGCTCGTTGGAGCACTTTATGTAAGGCAGAGTCTGTGGTGTTAGCATTTGTTACCCCAATGCTTATTGTAATTTCAATTGATACTCCATTTGCAAGAACGCGTAGGTTGTTTGTATCTAAACGAAAGTGTTCGCTGATATTTTTAGCCTCTTCACTGGTAGTATTGGGGAGGATAAGGACGAATTCTTCTCCCCCGATGCGTCCCCAAATATCAGTAGATCTAATTTTGTTCGAAATAAAGGTGGTGAAAATAGTTAGTATTTTATCTCCGGTCAAATGTCCATAGGTATCATTTAACTTTTTAAAATAATCAATATCGATTAAAACTACTGATAATGGCTGTGCCGTACAGAGAAAGTGATTAAATTCCTTTTTTGCCAGCTTAAGTAGCTTACGACGATTAAAAATTCCGGTAAGATCGTCGATTGTTGCTAACCGGCGATAGTTTTCACAGGCAGCCAATTCTTCCAAGCGGACTTTGTACTCTTGACGACGGGAGTTATGGACATAGGCGTAAAAAACGAGGCCAAAAAAATTCGCGGTTAAGAAAATGATAATGAGGAAAGGGGTGGAACTCGATACGATACCTTCTCCGGACCAATGGTTGAAAAGAGCGCTAAAAGTTAAAGGTACTGTTGCCAAGAGTATGGTAATTAATTTAGTTGCGAAAAGAACATAGACTCCGCAAATCATTAAAAGGTCGATGCTTGTTTGCATTGTTCGCAACTGTGGTGCACAGTTAGTACTCATGTATGTCCCAAATAGCATATAGACAATTACTGTGAATAGAAGCGTCCTGTCATATGTTGCTATAGAGCGGGACTTTTGAAGAACTAGCACTGAACATAGAATAGACAGCGTAAAGGATAGACGAGCTATTAAATACTGATAAAACTGAATACTGGCTCCCATCATTTGGAAATCATTAAAGATAAAAAGCAGATTAGAACTTAGGCAAATAAGTAGATTAAGGCTAGCCTGCCGTACGTCGGATTTAAAGTAGTGGGCTCGGTATTTAGGCTCAAGGTTTCCTAATGATTTTACAGGCGATGATATGCTAATTGACATGGCGCCTCCAAATTCAAAAAACTGTTACAGGAATATTCTGTATTTAAAGGAAAATTCCTGCAAATTTTCCATATACATATCAATTAAGCGGCGGCTTAAAATATAACTGGAATATTATTACAAATCAAATTGCGATTAATCTTGTTTTGTATGCTAATGATTTATCAAACATATAATAGCAAGGAAGGGAGTGAGAGTATGAAGATACTTTCTCTTGGCCTAACCGGCGCGTACGATGAATTCCGATCAAAATTGCAGGATGATTGCTATGCACTGGTGGAGGAGGGTTTTCGAATTGCTATTGATGAAACTAATAAAGGCAGCTATACTTTTATCGGTTGTAATATAGCTGAAGGTGAGCTGTCGTTTCGTAATTACGAGCGGGTTAAGAATATGCTCAAAGGCTATGTTTCACAGCTCTTAGCCGATAAGATAATTAATAGTGAGGAAAAATTTCTTTTACGCAAAATAATAACCAATAATTATCGGTATTTTAATGAAGAAGAGCGGAAGAAAATTCTTGATAATGCCCTGAAGTTGCTTAATGAACATAGTGGCCTATTTGAGGATTTTAGTTATGCGGCTCGGCATAATCAGGTGCTCACAAAGATTCAGGAATATTTAGTTAATCATCATGAACTTGTATTAGAGGGTTTCGTGGCATTCCGGCTAAAAGATTATCATGGAAAGCTGGTTGCGGTAGTCGATAAAGCTGTAGATGAATATATGATGGATATTGAATACAAGGAATTTATTCAGGTACTCAGATATTTTGTCGATATTCAGGAAGTCCAAGTAGAGGAAGTCCATGTGATTGTGGACATTGAGGGTTGCTTTACTATTCGTGACTCCGCAGGTAAGATATTAAATCATCAGTATCTTGAGGCCTTTATCATGAAAAATGGCGAAGAAATAAGCTTTGAGGATATTCTTATAAGTGCGCTTATTACTATTGCACCGCATTATGTAGTGATCCATTATAGTGGTGCAAATGGTGAAAATTTTGCGTCTACTATAAAAAGTGTTTTTGAGGGCCGGGTGATATTATGCCACGGTTGCGATATGTGTAAGGAATATCTAACCGGACAGTTTGACGGTAGGAATTGACAGCAGCATAGAATAAGGGTAAAATAATTTAAAAGGATAGTGCAAATAGTAATGCCGGGAACATGGCAGTGCCGATAGGCGTATCAGAGAAAAGGCGTTTTGGCTGTGAGCGCTTTTGCGCAAACGACATTGTTACCATCCCGAAACTGCACAGGCAGAAAGTTAAGTAAGCTGTGCCGGGAATACCCGTTATCGTTGTTAAGCCGGGCCGAATGGTCAAGCAGGGTGGAACCGCGGGCTAATTCCCGTCCCTATTAGGGACGGGAATTTTTATTTGTTAATTATTAAGGAGGGAGCTATAGTGACAAGCATCAATATTACGCTTAAAGATGGGGCAGTACGGCAAGTGAACCAAGGGGAAACGCTGGAAGCGTTTGCGCAGTCCATAAGTCGAAGTCTAGCTAAAAAGGTTTTAGCAGCTAAATTCAATGGAGAAGTTGTTGATTTAAGGCAAAAAATAATTTGTGACGGCAGTGTAGAATTCGTAACCTTCGACGATGAGGAGGGCAAAGATGTTCTACGGCATAGTGGATCTCATATTTTAGCACAAGCTGTGAAAAGATTGTATTCTGATGTTAAATTGGGAATTGGTCCATCAATTGCTTCAGGTTTTTATTACGATTTTGATACAGCTTATACCTTTGTGCCTGAGGATTTGGAAAAAATCCAAGCTGAAATGGAAAAAATTGTTCGTGAGGATTTCCCGATAGAACGTTTCGAAGTGAGTCGCGAAGAAGCATTAAAATTGTTTGGTGAAATGGGTGAAAGTTATAAGGTTGAACTTATTCGCGATTTACCGGAAGATGTAACTATATCAATGTATCGGCAAGGTGAATTTGTTGATTTATGTGCCGGACCGCATGTGCCTTCTACTGGCCGGGTTAAAGCAATAAAATTGCAGAGCTTGGCGGGAGCATACTGGCGTGGTGATCAAAAAAATAAAATGCTTCAACGTATTTATGGCACAGCTTTTGAGAAGAAGGCTGATTTGGACGAATACTTGAATATGTTGGAGGAAGCGGCTAAGCGCGACCATCGGAAGCTTGGCCGGGAACTCGATTTGTTTAGCATCCAGGACGAGGGACCGGGATTTCCCTTTTTCCATCCTAAGGGAATGATTATTCGAAATGAGCTTGAAAACTATTGGCGTAAATTGCACAATGAATATGGTTATCAGGAGATCAAGACGCCGATTATTTTGAACCAGAGCCTTTGGCAGCAGTCTGGCCATTGGGATCATTACCGGGATAATATGTATTTCACCACAATTGACAATGAAGGTTATGCAGTAAAGCCGATGAATTGTCCTGGCGGCATTCTTATTTATCGTTCACATCATCATAGTTATCGCGAATTGCCGCTGAGGACATGTGAATTGGGCCTGGTTCACCGCCATGAGATATCAGGCGCACTACATGGACTAATGCGAGTGCGCAGTTTTACTCAAGATGACGCCCATATCTTTATGTTGCCTTCGCAAATTAAATCAGAAATTAGACAGGTTATTGACTTGTTTAATACTGTTTACAGCACCTTTGGCTTGTCTTATCATGCTGAACTTAGCACTAAGCCGGAAAAGGCTATGGGATCGGATGAGGTATGGGAAACTGCTACAAGTGCATTACGTGAAGCATTGGAGGAATATGGCCTGCCATATAAGGTTAATGAAGGGGACGGCGCGTTTTATGGCCCGAAAATTGATTTTCATCTAAGAGATTCGATTGGTCGGACTTGGCAGTGTGGTACTATCCAGTTGGACATGCTTATGCCAGAAAAATTTGATTTGAATTATATTGGTGAGGATGGTCAAAAGCACCGCCCAGTAATGATTCATCGGGTTGTCTATGGCAGCATTGAACGGTTTATTGGTATTCTAATCGAGCATTACGCAGGCGCCTTTCCTGTCTGGCTCGCGCCTGTACAGGTGAAGATTCTGCCGATAACCGCCAGACAGGTAGAATATGCTAAGGAGTTAGCTAAGCTGTTTAAGACGTCTGGGCTTCGGGTGGAAGTTGATGATCGTAATGAGAAGATTGGCTACAAGATCCGTGAAGGTCAGATGGAGAAAATTCCTTATATGCTGGTAGTTGGAGATAAAGAAATGGAGACACACTCCGTAGCGATACGCAAACGGGGCCAGGGAGACATTGGCGCTGCTCCTGTTCAAGAGTTTTTGGCTACTGTTCTTGCTGAAGCAACAACTAAGGCATAAAATACATCGCACAAGTTAAATGATGCTTGACTTAATTGGTTTTTGATGGTATGCTGATTAAGCATTAGAATACTTTATAAGTAGAAGCCATCCGCTTCTCACCTTACGACGCTTGGATGCTGTCAGTATGGTTTAGGATAAAAGCCTTATTTGCGGGTGGCGTATGCCACCCGTTAATTTTTTTTCATCAAAGTATGGCTTTCTGTAGTGGATAGAATGACAACTGACGCCTGATTCCTTGAGGATATGGTGTGAGGCGTCTGTTCTTATCGCAAAAATAATTGGGAGGTGTTCAGCAATTAGCAAAGATACTCAAAGGATTAACGAGGAAATCAGAGCAAGAGAAGTACGGTTAGTTGCAGCTGATAACGAACAGCTGGGAATTATGCCGCTCAGGGAAGCTTTACGACTTGCCACCGAACAGAATCTTGATTTGGTGGAAGTTGCACCGCTAGCACGTCCGCCGGTATGCCGGATTATGGACTTTGGCAAGTTTAAGTATGAGCAGCAAAAGCGGGATAAGGAAGCTAAAAAGAAACAAAAGGTTGTTACAGTTAAGGAAGTAAAAGTTCGGCCCAATATTGAAGATCATGATTTTAATGTGAAGCTTAAAAATGCCGAAAGGTTCTTGTTGGACGGCGATAAAGTGAAGGCTACTGTTATGTTTCGAGGTCGTGAACTTTCACACCCTGAACTGGGCAAAAAAGTACTTGTCAGAATGGCTGCAGAACTTAAAGATATAGCCAATGTTGAGCGTGATCCAAAGCTTGAGGGTAAAAATATGATAATGATCTTAGCTGCTAAACAACAACATTAAAGGAGGACCTAAATTATGCCAAAAATTAAAACTCGCAGAAGCGCTGCGAAGCGTTTTAAAGTTACGGGTAGTGGAGAGTTTAAACGTTCCAAATCTTTTAAAAGTCACATTCTTGAAAAGAAATCGCCTTCACGTAAAAGGAATCTCCGTAAAGCAGCTTTGGTAAGCAAGGCTGATCATGAACGCGTTTCATTGATGCTTCCCTACGCCAAATAGGCATACACCATTATAGATATGTTCTGAGATCTGACTATTCAAGGAATAAAAATGATTAATTAGATGGAGGTATGAGACATGCCAAGAGTTAAAAAAGGCGTGACTGCACATAGAAGACATAAAAAAATTCTGAAGCTGGCGAAAGGCTATCGCGGCTCAAAAAGCAAGCTGTTCAAAAAAGCTAATGAGACGGTAATGAAAGCTCTATATTATGCTCGCCGAGATCGTCGGGCTAAGAAGGGTGAATTCCGTCGCCTGTGGATTGCTCGGATTAACGCTGCGGCACGCAGCAATGGTATTTCTTACAGTCAGTTGATGAATGGCTTAAAAAGAGCTGGCGTGGAAGTAAACCGCAAAATGCTTGCAGATATGGCTATCAATGATAGTGCCGCTTTCGGCAAATTAGTTGTTACCGCTAAAACTGCTAAGGCTCAATAACATGAATCCCGGACAAATAATGTCCGGGATTTTTTTAGAGTACTGTTTTTCTGCTGCGGATGTCATTTGATTTGTCTATATAATAAGTTGTGGTAAGATATAAGTGAAGGGGGATCAAAATGAGTATAAATGAATTGGCGCATCTGGTAAAAGAAGCTTCGATAAAACTTGCTGGAGTCAAAGCAGAACAAAAAAATAATGCTTTGGCACAAATAGCTGAAGCGTTAAAAAACAGTAAGGAAGAAATAATTGCCGCAAACCAAGTGGATTTAAGGCGCTGTAGAGAGGAAAATCTTCCTGATCCACTGTTAAAACGGCTGAATTTTGATGAGACAAAAATTAATGATGTAGTTGATGGGATATTCAGCCTTATTAAATTGGAAGATCCGGTTGGAAAAACGTTGCTTGCAACCGAATTGGATGATGGTCTGGAATTATACAAAGTTACGTGCCCTATTGGGGTAATTGGAGTTATTTTCGAATCAAGGCCTGATGCACTTGTACAGATTTCTACTCTTTGCCTGAAAAGCGGCAATGGTGTGATTTTGAAAGGCGGTGCTGAGGCCAAAGAGACTAACCGGGTATTGGCTGAAGTCATTATTAGGGCAACTAAAGAAGCAGGCATTCCATCAAACTGGATTACGCTCATAGAAACACGTTCTGATGTTAATGAAATGCTTAAATTAGATGAGTATATTGATCTTATTATACCAAGAGGGTCCAATGAATTTGTTCGGTATATAATGGACAATTCCAAAATTCCGGTTATGGGGCATGCCGATGGAATATGCCACTCTTATGTGGATGATGATGTAGATATTGCTAAGGCAGTTAAGATTATTGTTGATTCAAAGACACAATATGTTTCGGTATGTAACGCATTAGAGACCTTGCTGGTACATAAAGAAATAGCCCCGACTTTTTTGCCTGAACTCCAAAAAGCACTAAAGAGTAAGCGGGTGGAAGTGATCGGCTGTCCAGAGACCTGCGCTATAATTCCGGCAACTCCAGCAACAGAAGAAGACTGGAAAACCGAATATCTCGATTATAAACTTTCCATAAAAGTGGTGTTAGGGCTTGATGAAGCAATCAACCACATCAATAAATACGGTTCTGGTCATACCGACGCAATCTTGACCAAGGATAAGAATAAAGCATCACGATTCATGGAGTACGTTGACTCAGGTAATGTTTTCTGGAACTGTTCCACTCGATTTAGCGACGGCTTTCGTTATGGATTTGGAGCCGAAGTAGGGGTGAGTACAGGAAAAATTCACTCTCGAGGACCGGTAGGCCTTGAGGGACTGGTAATTTATAAGTTCAAACTTATTGGAAATGGTCATATAGTCGAGGATTATGCCAATCGCACACGGAAGTTTAAACATACAAAATTAAACCAAGAATTTTCGCTTTAGGAAAAGAAATTCAATATTTTAGATATTGATGCTACATTAATGCACTGTGGCAAAAGACAGATTGGAACATTATTTTATGGTCTGGTCTGTCTTTTGTGTTTAAATGGTAGTGGCTAGAAAATAATTTGAATAGTTGCGTCAAAATTGGAAATAATTTTGATAATATCATAATAGGCAAGCGATATAATGGCCAGCCCTTTTGTTGTTCGAAATTTTTCTAATATTTCGAAGGTTTTATATTCAAATGCGCGAATATGATAAATAAAAGACCACAAAACCAATGTATAAAGGAGGGGTTTACTTGGCCTTAGTGACAATGCGGGAATTACTTCAGGATGCGCGGAGACGAAAATATGCGGTTGGCGGATTTAACGTTTTTAATTTTGAAACATTAGGCGCAGTTGTGGAAGTGGCCGAAGAATTGAAGACTCCCTTGGTACTTGGCGTTCCAGAAAGGCTGTTTAAGTTTGTGGATGTGGAAACACTGAGTGCTGCGATGAGCAGAGCTGCACAAAAGGCTGCAGTACCGGTGGCACTTCATCTTGACCATGGTCATAGCTATGAAGGAATAATGAAGGCAATTCGCTGGGGTTTTACGTCGGTGATGTTCGATGGTTCGTCTTTTGGTTTTTCCGACAATTTAAAACGGACGAAAGAAATTTCCCGCATAGCCCATTCTCTCGGTATTACGGTCGAGGGAGAATTGGGCTATGTTGGCTGTTGTGACGGACTTGACGCCGAACAAATGAGTAAAGGCTCGAGTTTGGGTGAGGTTGCCGACTTTGTCGATAAAACCAAGATTGATGCGTTAGCAATAGCGGTAGGTACAAACCATGGTACTATACGGGGCAATGTAAAACTCAACTTTCCCCGTTTGGGCGAATTAAATTCAGTGCTGAACATGCCGCTGGTATTGCATGGTGGCTCAAGGTTGGGCAAAGAAGAATATCGAAATTCTATTCAATCAGGGATCACTAAAATTAATATAGCAACAGACATGTCAATGGCAGCTGCAGGCAGATTGAAGAATGAACTCACTAATAATCCTGGAGCTAACTATATACATTTGATGACTGCGGTAAAGAAAGGGGTTAAGGATTCGGTTCGAAAGTATATGCTTGAGTTTGACTGCATTTCTAAAGCTATATAATCGATTGATAAGCGTCTGCTACCAGTAGCAGACGCTTATCAATCGATTATAGGGGTATAAATAGGAGAATTTTCCTAAATTGTCATAGACGACAATAAATATGAGCGTTATAATAAGTAAATATTGGCTACACATTTGAATATCGGGAGTGAGATTACGATTATGTCTTTGTTAAGTCATAGTACAGATGTGTTTTTGAATAAAACGAAATTTAAGTTTACTCCATATCAAGTTTTGGTTTTTGGCTTTTTTGCGCTTATTCTTGTTGGTGCGTTAATGCTCACAACAACTTGGGCATCAGCTTCCGGTGAACGAATAGCCTTTATTGATGCCTTGTTCACTGCAACGTCTGCGGTATGTGTTACCGGTCTCGTAGTTGTTGATACAGGCACGACTTGGTCGACGTTTGGACAAATTATAATTATCGGCTTAATCCAGGTCGGTGGTCTGGGGATTATGACTATGGCTACGCTGATGATGCTTTTAACAGGAAAAAAAATTCACTTTCGTGAACGGCTGATTATGCAGGAAGCACTTAATCAATTGACGGTTTCTGGGGTAGTAAGGCTGACTCGATATATTATTAAGGCAACTCTTATTATCGAATTTGTGGCCGGTACAATACTTGCTTATCATTGGTACCATCGCTTTGGGTTAGAAGGAATATATTATGGGTATTGGCATGCAATTTCCTCTTTTTGTAACGCCGGCTTTGATTTATTTGGTGGTTATCATAGCATAACTGGATATGTGGATGACATTACGGTGAATGCGGTTATTTCAATCTTAATAATTTTGGGTGGCGTCGGTTTTACGGTTATTGCTGATGTGCTGGAGAAACGGAGTTTATCTAAATTATCACTACATAGCAAAGTAGTTTTGGTTATGAGTGGTTTTCTTATTATATTTGGTATGGCGGTAATATGTCTTTTAGAATGGGATAACCCGGGGACCTTGGGCGAACTTTCTTTAAAGGGCAAGTTGCTTGCAGGGTATTTTCAGTCTGTTTCGGCACGAACGGCTGGCTATAATTCGATTGATATTGGTGCTATGCAAGGTGCGACTCTGTTTTTCATAATCGGGCTGATGTTTATCGGTGCGTCACCAGGGTCAACTGGCGGTGGAATTAAGACAACTACAGCCGGAGTACTGGTGCTAGCGATCTGGTCACTAGTCCGAGGCAATCAGGATGTGGAGATTTTTGGCCGCCGCCTTTCGCAGCATCTTGTTTATAAAGCTTTTGCAATTTGGTTCATTGCATTATTTTTGGTAATATTCGTTACCATGATGATGAGTATAAGTGAGAAAGCACCTTTTTTAAATATTATGTTTGACGTGGTATCCGCTTTCGGTACAGTTGGACTTACGACAGGGATTACACCAACATTAACGGTAAGCGGTAAGATATGGCTTATTTTGACGATGTTTGCCGGACGAGTTGGACCGGTTACATTGGCATTGGCTTTTGCGCTCAAACAGAGAAGAAAAATGGTACAGTACCCTCAGGGAAAGGTTATTGTCGGATAATTTTAATACGAGTTTGGCAAATATCTGATAGATGGGATGATTTGGTATGGCAAAGAAGAAGCAATTTGCAGTAATCGGCTTGGGACGATTCGGTTTTAGTGTTGCGCAAACGCTGGCTAAAGCCGGATATGATGTGTTGGCAATTGATTCAAATGAAGAGAGTGTTCAGGGAATCAGTGAATTTGTATCTCATGTGGTGCAGGCAGATACTACTGATGAAAATTCACTAAAGGCGCTGGGTATCCGTAATTTTGATGTGGTGGTAGTAGCTATTGGAGAGAATGTACAGGCTAATATTTTGACTACTTTGTTACTTAAGGAACTTGGGGTTCCATATATTGTAGCTAAGGCTAAGAATGAATTGCATGGCAAAATGTTGGCAAAGCTTGGTGCTGACCGGGTGGTATATCCGGAACGCGACATGGGGGTTAGAGTTGCTCATAACTTAGTTTCGTCTAATGTTATGGATTATATAGCACTTTCGCCGAACCTTAGCTTAGTTGAAGTAAGCGCTCCAAAACCGTTAATTGGCAAGAGCCTTGCTGAGGCTAATTTACGGGCTAAGTATGGTGTTAACGTGGTGGCAATGAAACGCGGCGACCAACTTATGGTGCCGCCTATGCCAAGTGAGAAAATCTTGGAAGAGGATGTTATGATCATTGTCGGTGCTAGTGCCGGGGTTCAAAAACTGGAGGATTTTGGATGAGCTTTGTGATAAGCAGTCTCCAGAATAAGTTTGTAAAATCTGCCGCTGGCCTGAAACAAAAAAAGCATCGTGACGAACTAGGACAGTTTATGGCGGAAGGTGTCCGGCTTTGTGAGGAACTTGCTGCTTCAGAGTGGCAAATAGATACTTGCTTTTTTACTGGCTCAGCTGCTCAAGACGACCGAACGCTTCGGGTACTTGATACACTTAGAAATAAGGGGTGTTCTTTATTTGAAGTTTCTGCCTCGGTTTTGGATAAGATTGCCGAGACAGAAGAGCCGCAGGGAATAATTGTTATTGCTCGCCAGCGAAAAATGTCTATTAAAGAGCTTCTATCGCTTGTGAAGGTGCCGCTTATCGCGGTGTTGGACGACGTCCGTGACCCAGGCAATGCTGGCACAATTATACGTACTGCTGATGCCGCGGGTTGCAATGGCGTGATATTCTTGAAGGGATGCGCAGATTTATACGCCGGAAAAACTATTCGGGCGACAATGGGATCTTTGTTTCATCTTCCTGTTATTGAAGGGGTAGCACGGAGTGAGTTGGTGGCTGCAAAGCAGGATTACGGTATAAAGTTAGCGGTAACATCTTTGACTGCGGCGCAAAGATATTATGAGGCTGATTTGACTGGCGCATTAGCGCTTGTCTTTGGAAGTGAAAGTCAAGGCATCAGTGCGGAAGTGACTGAGGCAAGTCAGTCCAGAATATTTATTCCTATGTTAGGAAAAGCTGAATCGCTTAATGTAGCAGCTGCTGCTGCGGTAATCTTATACGAAGCGGCTCGTCAGCGAGGCTTGTAGCTTGTAATTAGTAATAGATTATGCTATAATATGGCTAAAGCAAGGATCTGAATTTACTATTGATTAACTGAGAGGGTGTGGTCTCACATGATGACCCCCGATTTCTTGTGGCGGATATTTGAAGCTACCGGTTCCATTGCTGCGTACTTATTATATCGTAGGTTACTGGTTCAATAGCTTTTTCCCAGCAATGACGGAGAGAGTATGCCGATCATGTTTCTTCAGGGAGGATCATGTCTTGACTGGGAACAGGTCCGAAACAAGCGGCAGAAGTTCACTCCTGAGCATCCGGGCTGAAGGGATTTCTTGCGTAGGCCGGACGGTTTTTCCCCGTTAAAGGAAAAAAGAGAATTATTAGGGTGGTACCGCGGAAGTTAGGCTTTCGCCCCTTGTTGGGCGAAAGCCTTTTTATGTTCTGGGATATTTTTGAATTAGTCGATAGAACCGCGCTTTGACTTTTTCTTAGTATATTTTTTAGGAGGTATATATGGAGCAAGAACTTAAAACACTCAGGGAAGCGGCGTTAAATGAGCTTGCTAAAGCTTCTGATCTTGATGAACTTAATGATTTACGGGTTAAATACTTAGGCAAGAAAGGTAGTCTTACAAGTGTTCTTCGCGGAATGGGAGGATTAAGTCCAGAAGAACGGCCTAAGATCGGTCAGATTGTCAATGATATCAGGGCAGATCTAGAGGGCCTTTTAACTGCGCGTTCCGAAGAATTTAAGCAGTCTGCACTGGAAAAACGTCTGGCATCAGAAAAGATCGATGTGTCATTGCCAGGACGTAGGCCTAACATAGGGCATAAACATCCTTTAACACTAACGTTAGATCGTATCAAGTCTATATTTATGCGCATGGGATTTGACGTAGCAGAAGGACCGGAGGTAGAAAGCGATTATTTTAATTTTGAGGCCCTAAATTTGCCCAAAGATCATCCTGCCAGGGATATGCAGGATTCATTCTATATCACCCCCGAAATCCTTCTTAGGACTCACACCTCTCCGGTAGAGGCCCGGGTTATGCAGTCGAAGAAACCTAATGACCCGGTTAGGATTATTGCCCCAGGCAAGGTATACCGCTGTGATTATGATGCTACTCATTCACCGGTATTCCAGCAGGTTGAGGGGCTGGTAGTAGACAAGGGAATTAAGTTGTCGGATTTAAAAGGAACGTTAGATCTTTTTGCCAAGGAAATGTTTGGTTCAAATGTCAAACTAAGATTTCGCCCCAGTTTTTTCCCGTTTACCGAACCAAGTGCAGAGGTTGATATTTCCTGTGTAATGTGCGGCGGCAAAGGGTGTCGGACTTGTAAAGATACTGGCTGGTTAGAAATACTAGGTTCAGGCATGACTCATCCGGGAGTACTGGAAATGAGTGGCTACGATCCAAACCAGGTAAGCGGATTTGCTTTCGGCATAGGCGTAGAGCGGGTAGCGATGCTGGTGTATGGCATTGATGACTTACGCTTATTTTATGATAATGATGCGCGTTTCTTGGCGCAATTTTAGGGGGGATAAAGTTTGCGTGCTTCAATTAAATGGCTCAAAGATTATGTCGAGTTCAACCAGTCACCGGAAAAACTAGCGGATATGATGACAATGGCCGGTGTTCCGGCTGAAAATATCGAGTACTTAGGACAGGGAATTGAGAACGTTATTACCGGAAAAATAATGGAAGTTGCTCCGCACCCTAATGCTGATAAACTTTCTGTTTGTAAAGTGAATATTGGCGACATAAAACTAACTATTATCACCGGGGCAACAAATATTAGCCAGGGTGATATTGTTCCGGTAGCAATGGTGGGCGCAAAATTGCCGTCAGGAATGGAGATTGGTGTTGCTGATTTTCGTGGGATAGATTCACATGGTATGCTGTGTTCAGCTGATGAACTTAATATGGACAGCAAGATATTGTCACCTGAAGCCAGAAACGGTATCTATATTTTGCCGCCGGATACGCCGATCGGGACGGACATCCGTAAGGTATTGGGGTTAGATGATGTTGTCCTGGAGTTTGAACTTACCCCCAACCGAGCAGATTGCTTCAGTGTACTTGGTTTAGCCCGTGAAGTTTCGGTGTTGACTGAAGGCAGGCTAAAAAAACCGATGCTCAATGTACGGGAAGAAGTAAATTCAAGAACGACCAGTTTAGCAAAAGTAACTATTGAAGCTAAAGATTTATGCTCCCGCTTTACGGCGAGAATATTACAAGACATCAAAATCGGGCCGTCGCCTCTATGGATGCAGCAACGTATTCAGGCAGCGGGAATGCGCCCCATCAGCAATGTGGTTGATGTCACCAATTTTGTAATGTTAGAACTCGGTGTTCCAATGCATGCCTATGATTATAATTTCTTAGCCGAACATAGTATCGTTGTCCGGCGAGCTAATCCGGGGGAAAGACTAACTACCTTGGATGGTGTTAAGCGTGAATTGACGTCAGATATGCTGGTTATTGCCGACGCTGTACAGGCGGTAGGAATTGCCGGAGTTATGGGTGGACTAGCTACTGAAGTAACTTCAGCTACCAGGACGGTACTTTTGGAAGCTGCGGCGTTCAATGGAGCAAGTGTTAGGCGGACTTCCCGTGCTTTGGGGTTAAGGTCAGAGGCTTCAGGACGGTTTGAGCGCGGGATTGATCCGGCTGCTGTAGAGCAAGCTCTGGATCGAGCGGCAAGTCTGCTGGAGGAAATGGGGGCCTGCAAGACTTGTCAAGGAATTATCGATATGTATCCTGGTGTTCAATTGCCCCGACAAATAGCTTTCAATCCTGAGGAAATTAGTGCTCGTCTTGGAGTAGAGATTCCGCAGTTTATGATAACGAATATTCTGCGGCGTTTGGAGTTCGAGGTTGAGTCTAAACCGGGGACGGTATCTGTTACAGTTCCATCTTGGCGGGGCGACGTAACCGGGTCTGCAGATATTAGTGAAGAGATTGCCAGAATTTATGGCTATGATAATATTCCTACCACTTTGCCATATGGCGAAGTGGTACAGGGACGTCAGAGTTATAAAGAAACTATTGCCGCTCAGACCAGGGAGAGTTTGAGCAGTATCGGTTTTAGTGAAATTATTACCTTCAGCTTTATTCATCCTACAGCATTTGATAAATTGTCGGTTGCAAATGATGATCCATTAAGACAGGCTATTCCACTTTTAAATCCGATAACCGAGGAATTTCCACTTCTTAAGACGACGCTGATGGCGGGAGTACTAGACACAGTGGTAAGAAACTTGGCCCGTAAGAATGATACGCTTAGAATCTATGAATTAGGTGCGGTATATCGAGCCAAAGGTTTCCCGATTGTTGAGTTGCCCTCAGAACCTTTAATGGTGTGTGGCGCAATATGTGGCAAGAGGCAGGAAGAGTCCTGGAATCAGCCGCGGGAAACAGTAGACTTCTATGATGCTAAAGGGGCAGTGGAAGTAGTATTAGAAAAGATGGGCATCTCAGATTACTCAGTTATAGCAGGCGAGTATTTGGCGATGCATCCTGGCAAAACGGCACTTTTTGTCAAGAATGGTGAAGTACTTGGTGCGGCCGGAGAAGTTCATCCCAAAGTATTAGCTGCTTTTGGTATCAGCCGCCCGGTATATTTGTTTGAACTTGACCACGCGATGCTGGAAAAATATGCTGTGACTGTTGGGGAATATCATTCACTACCCAAATTTCCTGCTGTCGAAAGAGATCTTGCGGTAATTCTGCCGCAAACAGTGTTTGCCGCTGATGTGACAAATGCAATTATAGCTAGTGGCGGCGAGCTTTTAACTGAAGTACGCTTATTTGATGTATATTCCGGAGAGCAAGTGCCGGAAGGCTCGAAGAGTATGGCATTTTCGCTTACTTTCCGAGCTGCTGATCGGACACTTACAGATGATGAGGTAGATGGCTACTATAATAATATTGTAGCTCGGCTGGAAAATTCACTGACGGCTAAAATGCGCGTCTAATATACGAAAGCACTATTTGCCCCCTGGTGACAAATAGTGCTTTCGTTAGGTTATACTATTATAAGAATAAATACAAGGCTCGCCTATATTCGGAGTAACGGTGTCTCCCAGGATGAGGTGCAGCAGGATAATAAAGGATAGGCGCGAATATTTTAGTAAGACCTGCGGGATTAGGGTGATGTTATGGCAACAAAAAAGAACAAAGTAATGGTGGAAATTTTCGGCGAGAGCTGTTCAATTAAAGGCGAAGGTGAGCCGGCAAGAATGATGGAAGTAGCCGCACTTGTGGATTCGCGTATGCGGCAAACGGCTCAAGGCAATCCTAGGTTATCATCAGCAAAGGTAGCTGTGTTGGCGGCGCTCAATATTGCTGACGAATTTCTGCGCCTTAAAGATGATTACCGTGAATTAGTGGAGCTTTTAGAGATGGTGGAAACAGAGAAAAAATAGCTAAAGATATCTGTTGATGCTTATATAAAGTTGCAAATTGTATACCACCTCGGTGTGCTTGGTTAGAATATTTAATATATAATCAAGCATAAGGAGGGAAAGCGTTTGGAAGTTGGTACTGTCGGCCAGGTTTTGCTTAGGATGGTAGTTGTCTTCGCATTAGCGTTAGTGGTAGTTCGCTTTATGGGCAACCGCACTGTTGGGCAGTTTTCTCCATTTGATTTTGTGCTGATGGTTGGGATTGGCGATATTGTCGGCAATGTGGCCATGAATCGAACGGAGAGCTTACTTATTGGTCTGGAGGCGCTTGTAGGGATTTTGCTGTTGCAACAAGTTCTGGCTCGTTTGTCACTCAAAAGTGTTTTTCTTCGCAAATGGTTTGAAGGTACACCGGTAATTCTTATTCAGAATGGAGCTATTTTAAGGGAAAACCTTGTGAAAACTCAATTTAATTACGACGATTTGCGCCAAGAACTTCACAAATTAGGAATGGATTTTTCTAATTTAAAGGATATCAAAATAGCGCGGCTGGAAAGCTGCGGCGATTTCTCTGTAGTTAAGTATCCTGAAGCAGAGCCGTTTACTAAAAGCGATCTGAATGCGTTCATTCAGAGTCTTCAAGATAATCCGCTTAGCCTTATTGGTAGCAAATTGTCTAAACTCGAGCAACTTTCTGCCGATATTCAGAATATAGCGGAGTACGTAAAAAGCCAGCAAGCGATGGAAAAAAATGCGCAATCCGCCGCGTTGCAATCAAACGAGAAACTGCATTGAGGAAGGGGATGCCCTTCTTCTTTTTCTACATAGGGGGAAACATGCGAAAGGTTCTTTTAATATTTATTGATGGATTTGGCTTAGGGGAGAATAATGGTAAAATTAATCCGCTGGTAAGATTTAATCCATCAATATTCCAATGGCTTATTGGTTCGCCGCTGTCTGTTGCAGCAACACCTGCTTTTAACAGTAAGGCGTGCCTTGTGGCAACTGACGCAAAACTTGGGATAGCAGGCCTTCCGCAAAGCGCAACCGGGCAGACGGCGATTTTTACCGGCGTTAATGCATCAGCGGTAATGGGCCGACATATTCAAGGTTTCCCAGGTCCTTCGCTGGCTAAAATAATTGCTGAGCATGGTGTTCTTAGTAAGCTGCGAAATAATGGTTTTCGAGTAACTTCGGCTAATGCTTATACACCACGCTATATGGAATTGGTAAAAGCACGGAAACGGCGTCATTCGGTGACGACTCTAACTATTCTTGGCGCTGGTTTGAAGCTTAGGTCAGTGCCTGAGCTTGAGGCTGGTCAAGCGCTAAATCAGGATATTACTAACGAAATGTTGCCGATTGTCGATGTAAATGACATCCCGGTGATAAGTCCGGCCCTTGCTGGCCGGAGGTTGGCTAATTTAGCTAAGGATCATAATTTTACTATGTTTGAATACTTCCAGACTGATCGGTGTGGCCATAAAATGGATTGGGATAAGGCTGAGATAATAACGGCAGTTCTGGCAGAGTTTTTGACGGCGGTTTATGAGACATCAGAAAATGAATTGTTGGTGGTTGTTACCAGTGATCACGGGAACTTTGAGGATTTAAGCGTTAAAACCCATACCTATAATCCGGTGCCGACTATTATTTGGGGGCCGGAGTGCCGCAGCGTGGCAGCGAATATTAAAGATCTTACTGACATCAGTTCGGCGATTACTAGATATTTAGAAGGTTAATTAAAAAATCAGTATTTTTGAAAAGACGGTGATTATTTAGTGGTAGAGTTATTAGCTCCGGCCGGCAGCCGGGAAGCTTTTACAGCGGCTCTGGAAAGCGGCGCAGATGCTATATATTTAGGAGGACGCCATTTTGGGGCTAGGCAGTACGCCGATAATTTTGATGATGACGAATTGAAGGCAGCAATCCGGGAAGCACATCTGAGAGGAGTATTAGTTTATGTGACAGTTAATACTCTTGTGGATGATAGTGAGTTTCCTGAGTTGGCTACCTATTTACATATGTTATATACTGCTGGTGTCGATGCTGTCATTGTGCAGGATGTAGGGGTAGCTGCTCTGGCCCGGCGGATTGTACCTGGACTCAAGCTTCATGCCAGCACCCAGATGACAGTACACAATTTGGCGGGGGTAAAGTATCTTGCCGAGATAGGATTTGATAGGGTTGTACTAGCCAGGGAACTATCGTTGAAAGATATTGAGTTTATTTGCCGTAATTCATCGGTAGAGATAGAAGTTTTTATTCATGGAGCCTTGTGCATTTCCTATTCCGGGCAATGCCTAATGAGCAGCATGATAGGAGGGCGGAGCGGCAACCGCGGCAAGTGTGCCCAGCCATGCCGTTTACCATATACGTTAGTTGATGCTCATGGTACTGATGTGCTTACAGGTGTTGACGCCGGGAATTACTTACTAAGTCCCAAGGATTTATGTGGTATTGAGCTTCTGCCAAAGTTTATCGAAGCCGGGGTAGGATCTTTAAAAGTTGAAGGCCGGATGAAGCGGCCTGAGTATGTTGCAATAGTGGTAGATAGCTACCGACGGTCAATTGATGCCTATTATCGGGATAAGCAAGGTTTTAATGTTCCTGAAGAAGATCCGCGAAGTATGGCCCAGCTATTTAATCGCGGCTTTACTACTGCCTATTGGTTAGAACGCCCGGGCCGTACAATGATGAGCGACCGCCGCCCGAATAACCGCGGTGTTTATGTCGGACGGGTACTGTTTTGTCAGTACAAAGATAAACAAGCGACAATTAAGCTTGATCAACCTTTGGCGGTAGGCGATATCATTGATTTTTGGATCAAGGTTGGCGGCAGAACAAATGTAACGGTTAAATCGATCCAAATGGACGGCAAAAATGTTGAAAGCGCCCCTGCAGGAGCAGAAGTTATAATACCAGTAGATATGGCTGTAAAGGCTGGTGACCGAGTTTTTAAAACCTACGATGCCTCCCTAATGGAAAAGGCTCGAGCTTTTTTTACCAGTGGTAGTGCTGTTCGCAGGATTCCTGTGGAAGTGACAGTAACGGCGGCGGTTGGTGAGCCGCTTGTTGTTACAGTACGAGATGACGAAGGAAATATCGGTGTGGGTCGGACCGACTTTTTAGCTGAAAATGCGCTTAAGCGGCCGTTAGATGAAGCGATGGTAGCTAAACAGCTGGGACGCCTGGGAACCACGGTATTTGCTATGGGTCAGCTCAATTGGGACATTAAGGGCAGTATTATGGTGCCGGTAAGCGAACTTAATGAAGCGCGGCGGCGGGCAATTGCCGAATTAGAAGCTGCCCGGCTGGCTCGTTATAATAGACTGCCATATCAAGAAATCCGGGCTAATGATATTTTGCCTGATAAAGCTAAGCCTAAGGCGGCATTAAGGACGAAATTGACAGTTAACGTTGATACGGTGGATAAAGCAATAGTTGCACTATCGACTGGGGCTGATATTATAATGTTTGGCGGCGACAGTTTTCAAGGGCGGGCCGTGACTGCCGATGAATATCGCCGGGTAGTTGATATGGCCAGGGAACAGGGCAAAAAAGTTATTCTTGGTACACCGCGTCTTGTTACTGAAAAAGAAACTGCTTCTGTTAACGCCGACCTAGAGCTTTTCGCTCGCTTGGCACCTGATGGGGTAAGTATAGGCAATCTTGGACTGCTATATTCTGCCCGGCAGTATTCTGAACTTGTTCTCCACGGCGATTATTCGCTTAACATTTTCAACAGTGCGGCAATTGAATTTTTCCATAAAGCTGGACTATCCAGTCTAACGCTATCGCCAGAACTTAACTTTGGTCAAATAGAGGCTTTACGAGTTGATGCTGATGTCAGCTTGGAATGCCTGGTTCACGGATACTTGACGCTGATGGTTTCAGAATACTGTGTAACAGGATCTTTTTTGGGATCGAAGAATAGCGGGTGCGGCAAACTGTGTCAGCAGGGAGAATTTGGACTAAAGGACCGGATGAATGAAAGATTCCGGGTAGTTGGTGATCAATTTTGCAGGATGCATGTGTTAAATGCCAAAGAACTTAGTATGCTTTCACATGTTCCGCGGTTTAAAGAGAGTGGAATCGAACGTATCCGTATTGAAGGTAAATCACTAACAAATGAACGAATAAAACAAATAACCAGGCTTTATCGTGAAGCAATTGATACAGGTAATATCTATCAGCAATCATTAGCGCAAAAAATTGCCGCGGCGGAACATGAGGACATTACCCGTGGGCATTATTTCCGTGGTGTGTTATAAGGAGAAGATGATGGATTCAGCGATGCTCGTTATTCTGGAATACAATAAAGTTCGCAAAGTCTTAGCCGATTCTACCGGTAGTGCTATAGGACGAGAACTGGCTGAAAAGCTAGAACCGGTTAATGATTATGACGAAGCGTTGGCCAGGCTAGAGGAAACGCGGGAAGCTGCCGATATCATGATTGCAGTGGACAATGTCCCGCTGGGCGGAATTCGTGATATTCGTGCAGTAATAAAGCGTTCTGGTCTTGGCGCGATGCTGGAGGGGCATGAACTTTTAGCTGTTGGCAGTACACTTTATGCCGCTCGCAGGGTAAAACAGTTCTTTACTGAACTGGACCATAATGCAAAGCAGCTTGCGGCAGTTGTAGAGCGGATTACGGTGCTGCGGGGACTCGAAACAACAATTGATAATACGATCAGTGACCAGGGAACAGTAAAAGACAGCGCCAGTCCAGAACTAGCCCGCTTACGGCGGGAAATACGTACTTCTCAGCAGAAAATTAAGGAAAAACTGGAGAGCATACTTCACTCGGCGGAGTATCAAAAGCTATTTCAAGATGTTTTGGTGACCATTCGCGGCGACCGTTATGTTATTCCGGTTAAACAGGAATATCGGCATAGTTTTCCGGGCATAGTTCATGACCAGTCGGCCAGTGGAGCAACAGTGTTTATTGAGCCAATGGCGGTGGTTAATTTAAACAACGATCTAAAGCAACTTATTGCTGCTGAAGAGAATGAAGTTGAGCGTGTACTTCGTGCCGTAAGCTCTCAGGTGGCGGCAGTCAGTCAAGTGCTTTTTGATACGTGCTTGGCTTTAGGAGAACTTGATTTTGCCTTTGCCAAGGCTCGCCTGGCTTTAAAATTCAAGGCTTCCGAACCGCGTTTAAATATTGAAGGACGAGTCAATATAAGGCAAGCACGCCACCCATTAATTCCGGCAGAGGTAGTTGTACCAATTGATATACGGCTGGGTGATGATTTTACGGTGTTAGTTATAACCGGCCCCAATACCGGCGGTAAAACAGTTACGCTCAAAACCGTGGGGCTATTCGCGGTTATGGCTCAAGCCGGGTTGTTTATTCCGGCGGCGGCCGACTCGGAAATTGCCGTTTTTCGGAACGTTTTTGCCGATATTGGCGACGAACAGAGTATTGAACAAAGTCTTAGTACTTTTTCAGCCCATATGACCAATTTAGTTCACATTCTGGCAAAGGCTGGGGCTGGGGATATTGTACTTATTGACGAAATCGGCGCCGGCACTGACCCTGATGAAGGTGCAGCTCTGGCGATGGCGCTGCTTGAAGAATTCTATTCCAGAGGAACACGGGTTATTGCTACAACTCACTATAGTGAATTAAAAACTTTTGCATATACGCGACATGGAATTGAGAATGCCAGCGTAGAATTTGACAGTCAGACTTTGAAACCAACCTATCGTTTGCTTATTGGCGCTCCTGGCAGCAGCAAAGCTTTTCATATTTCCCGGCGGCTGGGATTAAGTGAAGATATCATTAATCGAGCCAGAGAACTTGTTGATGAAGATTATGCTGAATTTAATCAGGTGCTTAGTGCGCTGGAGACGCAAAAGCGTTTGTATAGTGAGCGTCAGTCTGAAATGATTGTCCTTCGTAAGGAAGTAGAAGAACTACGCCAGCGAATGGCTGATGAACACCAGGCCATGATCGGGAAAAAGCACCATATTATTGCTAAAGCCCAGGAAGAAGCTGCTCAAGTACTGCGGTTGGCTAAACGTGAAGCGGAAGAAGTTATTGTCGAATTAAAAGCCCAGTTTGCTGTTGCGAATACTCGTGAGCGGCAGCAAACTATTGAAAACTCACGTGGGCGGATTAGAGATGGCATGGCAAGAGTGAGAAAGAATTTGCCTGATGAGCCGGTCTACGGTGAGGCTGTGGCGGCGACTGGACTTAGGCCAGGAACGGCAGTGTATGTTACAACCCTTCAGCAAAAGGGTATTGTGCTTGTTGTTAACGGTGATGAAGTAACAGTACAGCTTGGTATTATGAAGATGAATGTTCCGCTCTCAGCCTGCAGGAGCGTGGAGGAGAAGAATGCGGTGAAAGCGCGTTCTTCATCAGCATCAGGCGCTGTTAGTATGACCAAAGTGCAGAATATTTCCCGCGAAGTTGATCTTCGTGGCATGAATGTGGAAGAGGCGGAAAATATTCTGGATAAATTCATTGATGATGCGGTTTTAGCTGGTTTAAGCGAAGCTATTATTATTCACGGTAAAGGAACTGGTGCTCTCAGGAAAGGTGTACGCGACTACTTAAAAGCTCATCCAAGCGTAAAGGAAGCTCGGATTGGCGAATTGAGCGAAGGCGGCACTGGGGTGACTGTGATAAAACTAGTTTAATAGGGATAAATAGGGAGGCGCAAAATGATTACAAAAAGCAGGGAAATTGAAGAGCGGGCAGTGGAGCGAGTTGCGGATTTAATGTGTATAGCGGCTCGAACTGCTCCTAAGGCCAAAGGCGTGGATAATCTTGAAACAATGATTGTAAAGGCCAGGGAGAAAGATCAAATAGCCGAAGAAATGCGCCGCATTGCGCGTGAAAGCGCTGCGCCTACGTTTGAACGTGACGCAACCAATATCGATAAAGCTGCTCTAGTGGTGCTCTTAGGGCAAGCGGTTACTCCTTTAGGGGTAGCGCCATGCGCCTTTTGCGGGTTTGAAAATTGCAGCGCCTGCACCAAGAGTGGCGGCCGCTGCGCAATAAGTGTGGGTGATCTTGGTATTGCCCTCGGTTCAGCAGTAAGCGTTGCAGCGCTGCATCATGTTGATAACCGAATCATGTACACTGTAGGTCGAGCTGCACTTAATTTGGAGTTGTTTGGGAATAACGTTCAGGTTGTTTATGGTATTCCACTGAGCATTTCGGGCAAAAGTCCGTTTTTTGACCGAAAGTAAGAGTTTAAAGAAGTTACTGGCTGCTCAAGTATTGGATAAACAACCCAACTGCAAAAGCTAGGCCGAAGATTGTATTGGTTTTAGCGGTTGCAACCATAGCAGGCATCAAAACCATCGGCGAAGCAGTGTTTTTCCGAAACCCTTTTGCAGCCTGCACTGCCTTAGGCAGGCTGCAAAAAGCTAGTAATGACCATGGTCCTACTATACCGAAACTAACTAAGAGGATAATTCCAAGATAGGCTAAAATGAACATTAATATTAATGTTTTTGTGGCCACAGTCCGCCCCAGCATAATCGCTAAGGTTTTTCGGTAGGGTTTATCATTTTCCAAATCACGAAGGTTATTTGACATTAATATTGCACCAATCAGAAGCGCTGTCGGAATGGATACAAATATGGTTTCCAAAAGTATTGTTTGGGTTTGAATAAAAAAAGAAATTAAGATAATGACAACTCCCATACAAAACCCCGAAACTATTTCTCCGAAAGGTGTGGCTGAAATGGGATACGGGCCCCCTGAGTATAAGTAGCCTATTGTCGCTGAAACCAGGCCGCAAACGAGTAGCCACCAACTAGTTGCATTAGCAATATATAATCCGATTATGAAAGCTACTGCTAAAGTAATTTGGGCAAGTCTTAACACTAAATTTGGTGCAATGCCGTCGCGGACAATTGTTCCGCCGATACCGACAGAGTGCGCTTGATCTAATCCGCGTGAGTAGTCATAATACTCATTGAATATATTGGTAGCCGCCTGGATGAGCATACAGGCAAGCAACATGGCAAAAAATAAGTCGATGCGAAAGTGCGCATATGGTAGTGACAGCGCACTGCCAATTGTTACTGGGACAAATGATGCTGTTAAGGTGTGGGGCCGAAGCATTTTCCACCAGATTGACCAACCGCTATTGACTGGCAGATAATTGCCGTTTGAGACCTCTGTGGTTTTAAGTTGTGTCTGCACAGTAATTCTCCTCTTTCCAATTCTAAATAGCTTATTATATCGGTAAGATAACCATATAATAAACCGCTAATGATAATTGCTAAAGGTGAATGTTAGTGTATTGTAACATAATTGTAACACAATGTTGTCACAATACACATATATAATCTGGTATAATAAGGGTTGTAAAAATTATTTTGCCGCTGGCGGGAAAGAGGTAGCTAAATGCTTAATATTTTGAGTAAAAAAAGAAGTCTAATTATTGGAATTACGGCAGCAGTGTTAACTCTAGGAGCAGCTGGAATTACTGTTTCTCAAGGCGGAACTATCTACGCAGCAGCATCTTCATCAACAGTTGGCTATGTTGATATGCAATTGTTAACGTCTAAACATCCGGATACTGCTAAGGCAAATGCCACTATGCAGTCGGCAATTGATCAGGCGAAAAAAGATTTTGACGCAAAAACCAAAACAATGAATGCAAAGCAAAAGAAAGACTATTACACTAAATTGCAGCAGGAATTAAACGCTAAACAGCAGGAACTTTTCAAGCCAATTACTGAGAAAGTTAATGAAGCTATAAAGAAAGTTGCTGAAAGTAAAGGGATTAAAGTCGTAATTGAGAAAAATGCCGCTATTTATGGCGGGCAGGATATCACTGCTGATGTAGCAAAAAGTTTCTAAGACAAGTATATAATAAAAAATGAGCTCTTCGCTTATGGCGGAGGGCTCATTTTTTTGTTCAAAAATTACTTTTCCAGTTAAGATAACGTCCTATTCCGCGGCGGTCTGGATATTCTGATTCGTTTTTTTCGATTTCTTCAGAACTTGTCAGAGCCGCTGCTGGGGGTGATGGAGGGGATGACGGACTTGGCTGTGGCTTTTCTTCCGGAGTACTTTCTTGAGTAGCTTTAGGGGGTTTCTCTTGTTTATCGTTTTTGACTGAGTCTCCTTTGTCACTTAAATTGCTGATTAGACCGAGTACTGATGAAATTGTAGCAGGGTTAAGTTTTGATTTTAGTTGCGGGCTATTTAATAAAGGAAGAAGAGACATTAAAGTATCAGGACCGACTCCGCCGTCGCTTTTGGTGAGGTCGCCGATTATTTTTTGCAGTGGATTTGGAGTTCCGATCGCAGTTGTATTTGAAGTTGAATGATTGCTACTTAGTATTGACACCAGGCATATTAGTGATAATACGTTAATTATATTTTCGTAGCTTGCGCCATTGCTAACGGTAGAGTCCAGCATGCGGATCACCGATTGCATTAAAGTTCCCGTTTTTTCGACGGTTTCGTTGGCCATACTTTTTCCTCCTTAAAACAGCCCGGGAATGTTAGGCAGGTTAAAATCTTTGGCCAGTTTGCCCATAGCCTCTTGGTGCAGTTCTCTTGATTTATTTAGAGCATTGTTAATTGTAGCGACCAATAAATCCTGAAGAAGAGACGCATTCTCAGCTGATAGATAATTGCTGTTAATTTCAATGGACACAACGGTTTGTTGACCATTAACCATAACTTTAATTACATCGCCGCTAGTTATTTCAATTTTTTCGGTTTTTAGTTGATCCTCTGTTTGGCTGACATACTGTTGTACTCTTTTGACCATTTCCATTACATTGCCAAATTGCTCCCACAAGGGCAATCACCTCCATACGACTATATGCTAATGTATTCAATCTGATGTAATTTGTGTGTGTCCGATTGTTTATATTGAGACCGTTTGCCTTCTTGCGTCATATATTAGATTAGAAATAGACAATAGCACAAAAGGAGTGAGCCGGTATGCGCAAAAAACGCAGGCACTCGGCACGACAGGAATCTGCTGATGGAACGACAGGTGACGAGAATGTAAAGGTCGCAAATCCTGTAAAATCAGCAAGCTCATTGAAACCGTTAAAATTCCTGCGGCATATTGTAAGTGACCCTAATTTGAGTTATCAGATTATGGTGATTTTGCTAACGTTAACATCAGAACCTACTAATATGAATCGTCGAATTGATACCATGAGCTCATCTGTTGATACACTTCGCGGAATTACTGAAATAATCGGTAATTCGATGCAATCGCTTAGAGCGGCTGCTGAAGCTCCTCAGCGCATACGTAGTTTAATTAAGCCGGATATCAATTCTAAAACTAATCGGTAGAGTAACACTTTACCGTCAAGCTCCATATATTGAAATTAGAAGGGCGGCGGTAGTTGCGATATAAATTTAACATAAATTGACCTTACTTTGGTGCTGCTATGCGTTATGCGCTAGTGCTAAGAAGATGAGGGGATTGCATGATAAAATCACCGCCCTCAATATTGATTGGAATAAGGGGGGAATAGTTTATGTCTAGGGGGTTCTGCTGCGGTAATGGATCAAGTATCGTTGTGATTATAATTATAATTATCCTGCTTCTATTCTTTTTTGAAGAAGAAAATTCCAGCATCTAACAGTCTCTACTTACTTTTAGGAACACGTCAAGGCGTGTTCCTAAAATTTTAGAGTTGCGGTAACCGATGCTATATAAATACCATATATTAAATCAAACGGATTTACCAGCTACAAGGTACATTGTAGAAAGGAGGACTAATTATGGGTCGAGGGTTTTGTGGAGGTTTTAACGGCAGCATAGTAATTGTCATCGTAATAATTATTTTGCTTCTGTTCTTTCTAGAAGATGATACTAGTGTAACTATCTAGCAGGGAGGAAGAATATGGGTTTCTGCACCGGTAGAAACAATATACCAATAGTAGTAATAATAATCATATTGTTGTTTTTCTTCCTAGGTTGTGAAGATTCATCGTTTGGATTATAGAATTGATTTAAACTGAGGTTGATGTAGTAATATATATGCAGCTGTCATAAGAAAAAGACTCTGGATTGAATAAGTGGACAGCAAAAATACAATGTTATTTGGTACAGGATCATCTAAATCCGGAGGTGTTGGCGAAGTACATTTGGATACGGTTATAAACCCGGCTTGCGCCGCGCTTATGTGCAGCGTAAGTCGTTGGTTGCACTTATGTCTTATTGACGGAACACATGAGCTTAAGTTCGCGTACAAAAGTGTGTAGAAAACCTGCTTTCTGCCTTTCCGGGGCTTGAAAACAGGTTTTTTACACTAAAGTGGCTGTTATATAGCTAATTGTGAATGACTTTTGTAGTTAGTTGCAGGAAATTTCTTCTTGTAGCTTGAAATAAAATTAAAGGGGAAGGAACATAGGTTTGAACTTTGATTAACTAGTATAAGGTCCGAATAAATTAAAGCAACCCTTAGAGTATTGTGCAAGAGTTATCTGATACAATAATCTAAGGGATGCATTGTTTAAAGTCCGAAAAAGAGAACAAACAGGCATGGGTAAAATGATCCCCATGCCTGTTTGTTCCGATTTCAAGTGCCAAATTTGGCAAATTAATAATGGAAAGTTATAAATTAAAATTTCACGATAAGTGAAACTTCAATACGCTTTCGCAATTTCCCGCAAAAAATGACATAAAAGCATGAAATATAGAAAAAAATATAGAAAAAAATCTTATTAAACGACAAAATATTACAGGATGTACAAATTTTGTATTGAACTATGTAGTGTGAACCAAAGGGAAAGGGCGTGCTTCATTTGAAGTGGGATAAATTAATTGGTGATGAACATACTTACGCTATAGAACATCGGATTTTAAACGTAATGCTGCTTTTTGGAATTATAATAGGTCTTCTGACAGGCATTTTCAATTATCTATTTGAGTTTACTATAGCTTCAATAGTCAGCCTAATAATAATTATTATTGTTATTGCTGTATATTATATATCTTTGAATAAAAAACAGTATTTCTTGTCCATTTGGACTATGGTTTTAGTGATTATTGTTCTTATTCCTGTAATGTGGCTTTATAATGGCGGAATAACAGGTGGTACTTCTTTTTATATTCTAATGTTTTCAGGGGTCATTTCAATTTTATTTCGTGGTTTTAAAATTTTTGCGATTACCGGTATTATACTGCTAATATATTTGGGCTTAATAATAATTGAGTATTATAACCTAATTTCTATTATCGGCTATGCTAGTACTTTCGATAGATATAGCGATTATACATTCAGTTTGATGATTGCTATAATAGCAAATGTCTCGGTTTATGGAATAACGCTTAATCAGTATAACCGAGAGCGTGAGCGTGCACAAAACTATGCTTCAAAACTCGAAAAAAAGAAAACTGAACTTCAAATGGCTCGGTTAGAAAACCTCAATCTTATCGGCGAGATGGCAGCAAGTATTGGCCATGAAGTTCGTAATCCATTAACAACTGTTCGTGGTTATTTACAATTTTTCCGGGGAAAAAAAGAATATGCACATCATATAGAACAATTTGATGTTATGATTGAAGAAATAGATAGGGCCAACACCATTATTACAGAATTTCTTTCTTTAGAAAAGAACAAAGCGGTTAAGTTGCAGTTTGTTAACATTAATCAAACTATTTATACTTTGTATCCGCTAATTCGTGCGTCAACACTTTGCGAACGAAAAGAATTACTTTTAGAGTTGGATAATAATATTCCGGACATAATGGCAGATGAAAACGAAATACGGCAGCTTATATTGAATTTGACAAGAAATGCACAGGAAGCAGTAGCTGAGCGTGGAAGAATTATACTTTCTACTAGCGTAGTTGGCGATACTGTCGAGTTAACGGTTAAAGATAATGGTAGAGGCATCCCACAGGAGATATTAGCAAGATTAGGTACGCCTTTTTTTACAACCAAGGAAAAGGGAACTGGCTTAGGTCTTGCAGTATGTTATCGGATTGTGGAACGACATAATGCAAAATTAGTTGTTGAAACCAGTACGGAAGGAACTAAGTTTATAATAAAATTTAACTTGAAGCAACAAGTATAAAGGGATTTACAGAGGGTTTGTCGTAAATATTATACAAATATATATTTAGGGCAAACTTGTCGAAAGGTAAGGGCGCAAAGCTATGGGTCTAAAAACAATTTTTGTTTATGACTGCCAGGCTGCTAATTTTAATTGTAGCAGTCTGGCAGTTTTTTTATGGTCATAACATATATAATATCCAGCCGAATTACAAGGAGGCGATGGTTAAGTGCAAGTTTTAGTTTTGGATGATTCAGATATTATGCGGGATATTCTTGTAAACCATGTCTTGGAAAGCGGCGTTGAGGAAGATTGTATTCATCAGGCTTTTGATGAAGTTGAAGCTATTCGGTTGATTAATGCAAATACCTATGATCTGTGTCTGCTGGATATTATGACGGATCGGACGGGGGGGATTGCTATTCTGCAAAAACTTAGAAAACTTCAACCAAGAATAAAAGTTATTATGTTTAATAATTTCCTTAAGGCTGAGTGTGTCAATGATTTAGCTGAAAGGGAAACAGACGATTTTGTTATTAAACCTTTAGACTATGCGCAACTTAAACAAACAATTATCGATAATATACCACTGAATTCAATATAAACAAGTAAAACACAATATTGAGATTTGGGTAGGTAAAAGTTTTTATAGTTGGGAAAGATCAAATGGGGTTTCCTGGTAAACACAGTAATTGAGCCAATTGGAAAATAGTAAATTAGCAGTGCTTCGCCAGAGAACGATTGGCATTTGTGAAGGATCGTTATTAGGATAGTAGTTTAAAGGAAGGTCAATTGCCAGGTTCTGTGCTATATCCCTGTCGTATTCCATTTTAAGGGATAAAGGATCATATTCTGAGTGACCGGTAATAAAGAATTGTCTGCGTTTCGTGTCAGTTACAGCATAGACGCCTGACGCATCGGATTCTGAGAGGATACATAACTCAGGGACTTTTTCAATGTCCTTACGGAGAACTTCTGTATGGCGGGAATGCGGAACATAAAAAACATCATCGAATCCCCGGAATAGCTTTTCTTGGTTAGGAAAGTTGAGGCTGTGAGGAAAAACGCCAAACATTTTTTTGGCAAGAAGATATTTTGGTATACCATAGTGGTAATATAATCCTGCCTGGGCCCCCCAACAAATATGCATAGTTGAATATACGTTTGTTTTACTCCATTCCATAATTTCGCATAGTTCGTTCCAATAAGTTACTTCTTCATAAGCGAGCTGTTCAACAGGGGCGCCGGTAATAATCATACCGTCATATTTACGTTCTTTGATGTCCGCAAAGGTTTCGTAAAATTTTACTAGATGCTCCTGTGGGGTATTGGTTGGGGTATAAGAGGCTGTATACAAAAAATCAACGTCTATTTGCAATGGAGAATTGCCTAAAAGACGAAGAAATTGAGTTTCAGTGATGATCTTAGTGGGCATAAGATTTAAGAGCAAAATATTAATTGGTCGGATGTCTTGGGTATATGCCCGGTTTTCATGCATTACGAAAATATTTTCCCCTTCAAGAATGCTTGCAGCCGGTAAGTTGTTCGGTATTTTTATTGGCATGATAAGAACCTCCAGTCAGTATAAATAATATATCTAGTTCAAAAACCAGTTTCATAATACTGGAGGCATTCAAATTTCGTGCAGTAGAAATTGAATGCCTCCAGTATTATAATAATTATATTCTAGATTTCGCAACCGAAATTGTCAATCTGTCATTCTAAAATACCTTATTTAACGAGCGGATACATATTTGGCACAATGATTGCTTCAACTTCTTCTAAAAACAAGGGAAGCGATGGATTGGGGTTATTACTTTTCCAAGCGGCTATAACATCAATTTTAGTGTCAGCTCCGTCGAGATCAATGCAGCGGAGATTCTGGCTAGCATAAGTTTCAGGCACTATGCTAGGCAAAATTGCAAAGCCCGCTCCTGACTCAACCATAAGCAATATTGTTTGCATATGAGTGACAAGCCGGATATTAGGGCTAATTTTCCGGTCTGAGCAAATTTGCAGCAAGGTATCAAAACAGCGACTAGCCACATCACGATCAAGTAAAAAGATAGATTCTCCGTTTAATAGTGAGAAGCGCTTACTTATTTTATTAGCCAAGGGATGCGTAGAAGGCAAAACTAGTGTAAGTGAATCGGTATAAATTACTTTCCAACTCAGCAAAGGCATCATCTCGGTTTTGCTTTTTAAGGTAATGGCTATATCGATGTCACCCTGAAGAAGTGTTTTGTCCAGGTCGGTAAAAGCGTTGAAATGAACTAAATTCAGTTCAACATTAGGAAACTTATGGTTGAATTTTGCAAGCAACTGTGGTAAAAAGCGTCGCTCTGCAGCGCCAAGATAGCCAATTGTTAAACTGCCAACGGTGCCGGTTTCAGCTAGACGAGTAATTTTGATGGCCTCATTAGCTTTAGCAACAAGGCCCTTAGCTTCTTTTAATAATGAAATTCCTGCTGCAGTAAGTCGGACTGAATGTCTGTCGCGATAAAATAGCTTTACTCCAATATGACGTTCCAAGTCTGCAATTTGCTGGCTAAGGGACGGCTGTGTAATATAAAGTGTTTTAGCCGCTGCAGTAAAACTAAGGTGTTCTGCTACGGAAATAAAGTATTGCAGTTGTTTGATATTCATATTTCCTCCAGAGTAAAGCAAAAATGATCAATGACTTTGTCATTGATTTTAATATATTAAGTATAGTGAATTATAGAAAAATTAACAATCTAATTCTGATATTTGATTGTTTGTCTAACGTATAAAAGATAACGGCTTTATTTTTTTTAAAAGTAATGATAAAATTGTGGTAAATAGTGCTATTAATGCATAAAAGGAATGAGGTGCAATTAAATGAAAAAAATTATATTGCTATCGCTTATGCTGCTATTGCATTGCGTGCCAGCAGTAGCTGCAGATGACAACAAAATAACAACTACAAAAATAAAAGATACCAAAATACTAGAAAATCAAATAACCGATAATGGCAAGCAATGCATAGATAACACTATGAATAAAGTTTTTGATAGTTATAAAGGGGTTCATTATAATGTAGCATATAACCAACCCATTCGTTCTATGGGGATACCAGGCTATTGGGCAAAAATTAGTGGGTCCGTCGATCACAATTACAAAGTTGATATTCAAAAAGTCAATTCGACTTCACCAAATTATGTTGCAAACCTTGAGGTAAATTTCGATTATGTTTTCTCTCAGGTTTATACTACAAAAGCTGAAGCGGAAACTAGCAACAGCATAGCCAAAACTACAACCGACAACTACAAATTTAAATTAGCTTATAAGGATGGCAACTGGATTGTAACAGACGCTAAAAAATACGATTCACTGCTAGGTAAATGGTTTACTATCGAAGCTAAAGATATTTATGAGGTATTAAAATGCAAGTATGAAAGCCATTAAAGCTTTACTTAGCTTTTATGCCATAAGCTAAGTATATTGGCAAGTATCTTTCTGGCTTTACTTGAATATGTAATTTTAAAAGCACGGATAATATCTCAAAAGAGATATTATCCGTGCTTGTTTCTTGTTTTTATTGAATTTATTTAGCTGAATGCTTAGAGCTGAAGTATTGATTGCTTAGACAATTGTTGCGTTTGTTCCAAGAAGCAAAATTTCGCCAATATTTATTGCGATTATTGTACCGCTTGCGAAGGTTATGGTATGAGTCGGAGTAACAGTTGCAGAAAAAGAAGTCGGAACAGGGTTAGTCGTAATAGTAGTACTAGCAGACCCGGTAACAGCTTCGGCAAATCCAAGTGGTACCACTAGATTTGATGTTAATTGGATAAGAATAAATTCCGGTTCTTCATCCACTTTTACATCAACATCTACTTTAGATTCTGGTACTTTGACATCAATTTTAGGATTCACTTCAATTTTAGGCTCGGATGGTGGCACTTTAACTTCAATTTTGGGTTCAGACGGTGGGACTTTAACTTCAATTTTGGGTTCAGATGGTGGCACTTTTACTTCAATTTTAGGGGGTGGGCATACAGGAGGTTCGTCATGGTGACGATCTTCAATTTCAGCAATAAGTGTTCCGGTTAAGGCTATAGCACCTTTTAAAACAACATAGACACTAACATTGGGAAGAAATTCGACCTGTTCCAGACATTTTGGGAGTTTTCGTGGCATTTATTTTCGCTCCTTTATTAATTTGTTTATCTGGCGAGAGGGGGTTGATGCCTGATATATATTATGTTCCGATTATGGTAAATGTGATATGTTGAAAAGATGAAGGATGGTAGCTAGTTTCTGACGGTTTTGTCCAGGTAAGTTGGCAAAACCTTTTTTTATGTGATACTTGACTATAACACTGATGTCATACTTTATAATAAAACCAGAGAGGAGAAATAAAAGTGCGAATTCGCGAACTATCACAGAAAACTGGTGCCAGTATGCGCTCACTAAGGTACTATGAAACAAAACAGTTGTTAGTCGCTAAACGGTTGGAAAATAAGTATCGGGAATACGATGAGTCGGCTATCGAAACAGTAAAAACAATTCAATTTTATCTAAGTATTGGACTTAATACCGACGACATTGCCCAAGTGTTAGAATGTCCGATAACATCAGAAAATCGACCATTGTGTAAGGTGGCATATGAGTTGTATAAGTCAAAATTAAGTGAAGTTAATAAACAATTAAATATCTTAAATAAAGTAAAATTACAGTTACAAGAAAGAATTAGTGAGTTTGAAAAATTATAAAGAGAGGGGCTCAGCGGTATGATTATTGACAGTCATGCTCATGTAATGCTTCCAACGCATCGACAGTTAAAATTGATGGAAGATGCTAATATTGATTGTACTATTCTATTTACATCAACTATTCACCCTGAAACAGCGACAAGTATAGACGATTTAGAAAAAGAACTGAATAATTTGTACGACATTCTAAATGGAATAAAAAATCCGTTACAAGAAAGGATACGTGCTATTGAAGAACTTGCTGAAATAATGAAGGAAAATCCCGCAAAATTTATTGGCTTTGGCTCAATTCCGTTTGGTTTGTCTTATAATGAAAACTTGGAGTGGATAGAAAGATATATTTTAGCTAATAATTTCCGTGGTATTGGAGAATTAACCCCTGGTACAGGTCAGGTAACTCAAATGGCCCCATTGTTTCTTGCGTCCCAAGAGATGGGAAATCTACCCCTTTGGGTGCATACATTTGCACCCTTGAATTTTGAGGATATTAAGGAATTGATATTTTTAGCTAAAAAGTATCCTATGATACCATTGATATTTGGACATCTTGGAGGAATACATTGGCTTGATACATTGAAAGCAGTAAGAAATATCCAGAATATATATTTGGATTTGTCTGCAACATTCACTACGATAGCACCATCCTTTGCTATCAGGGAATTTCCGGAACGGACGCTTTTTAGTTCTGATGCACCTTATTGCTTGCCATTAACGGCAAGAACCATAATAGAACAAATAACTTCAGACCGACATATTTTAGAACAAGTTTTAGGGGGTAATATATCCCGACTTTTAAATATATGATCTTGTTCGTAAAACCCTTTAGCGTCTGAAACTCCTAGCGGTTCAGACCGATCCATAAATTACTTATAAGTATTAATTATAATGATAATTTAAACTATAAATTGTTCAAAATCATAAAAGTTAATTATAATGATGAAAGGCAAATAATTCTGAATTATTGTACTTTATCAGGAAATACTATTACAGCAGGTAAAATTAGGAGGTAAGAAAATGCATAAATATCCTATTCCAATTGAAAAAATGCCGTTTGATGTAAAAACATATGATACTCCATTACTGGATTATTCTACTCCGGCTAAGAATATGCCTGGCAAGTGGGCTATTACCAGTGATATGGTAATGGTTGATCTATCTCACCCATGGGGCAATGATCAGCCGACTTGGCCTGCCGGTGCTCAGCCATGGACCACTCCGGTACAGTACATGGCAAAGTTTAATCGTCGTACACAACTTTTGCATGACTTCCCGCTGCATGTTTCTACGCATTATGATGCGCCTGCTCATGTTTGCCAAGAAAGCCCTTTTACTGACGAAGTAGCGTTGGAAAAGTTTATTGCGCCGGCTGTAATATGGGATGTTAAATGCACCCCTATGCAGACAATTACTATCGATATGCTGAAAAAATGCGAACCTAAACTTCAGCCTGGTGATTATGTGCTTATTGTAACCGGCTGGCATCGGTTATATAGTGATTCGGACCGTTACTTCCTGTGGAGTCCCGGGTTGTCGGAGGAGGCAGGGGAATGGCTTGTTGAACAAGGTGCGGCAGGGTTCGGCATAGATTGTCAGGCTTTGGATCATCCTTGTGCTTCGTATATGGCTGAGCATGGTCCTGGGCCTTTGGTTCCGCGTGTTATCGACTTATATGAAAAAACATTTTTCCCTGGGCGAAAAGCGAAGGAAGATCATCCTAAATGGGAACCGGTTCATGAGGTATTTCTAAAGCGAAATATTCCTGCTTGGGAAAATGTCGGCGGGGATGTCGATAAGGTTCTTGGTAAACGTTGTGTAGTTTGCGCCTTCCCAACCCGTTGGCATAAAGGTGACGGTGCTATTGTCCGTATGGTTGCCTTTATAGACAAAAAAGATTTGAATGATGTTCCTACCAGAACCTATAAGTATGGCACATATTAGTCAGAGCCAACAGTCTAACGAAATTATTCCAAAAGTCTCTAATTTAGAGTTTTTAAACTAGGCATATAAAAAAAGAGCTAGATCTTCCCCTGTTGGGGAAGATCTACAGCTCTTTTCTGTGAATTTTACCATTTGTTTTTAATTAACCAGTAAAGTTAGCTGCCAGTATGGCTTAAATCATTAATAGTACCAGTTGAATTGGTTTTTGAATAAAAGTACATATCTAGCGCCGACAGGAAAATCGGGATACAGGGGTTGTAACTGTCTTCTTTCCAGGCGGCAATAACATTAATTGATACATCTTCACCGCTAAGAGGTATATGTTTCAGCAACTTACTTGAATAAGACTCTATCACGAGGTGGGGAAGAATCGCAAAACCCTGGCCTGCTTCCACCATCATAATTACAGTCTGGGCATTGTCCACCGGTACCATCTTCGGTTTAATCCCGCGAGCAGCGCATATCTGAAGTGTTGAATCCCAGCTGCGACCGGATGCTTCGCGCCGTATATGAAACAAAGTTTCCTTACCAAGGGATTCGAAAGGATTATCACTGTCCGCATCAAATGGATACCCTGCAGGCACAATTAAAGATAAGGTATCCTCATAAAGGATTTTATAGCTAGAAAGAGGGAGCGTCTCTGTTTGCTTTTTTATCGTAATCGCAACATCGACATTACTGTCGATAATTTCCCTGTCCAGATCAGCAAAGTTAGCGAAACGTACTAGATTCAAAGCAATTTTGGGATAATTAGCTCTAAAGTAGTTGAGATACTGTGGCAGAAATTTTCTTTCAGCGTCACCAAGATACCCTAGTGTTATCTTGCCTGTTAAGCCAGTTTCAGCTTGGCGCGCAATATTTGCAATCTCATTTACCTTGGCAACAACGCCTTTAGCTTCTTCTAATATCGAGGTACCAGCAACCGTCAATTGTACAGAATGCTTGCCCCGAAAAAAAAGCTTTACCCCAAGCTCTTTTTCTAAATCAGCAATTTGAAGGCTTAAGCAGGGCTGAGTAATATATAGTTCTTTAGCAGCGGCAGTAAAACTGAGATTTTCGGCAATCGCGATAAAATATTGAAGTTTTTTGATGTCCATTTTATACCTCAAAAATAATAACTTCAAAAAGTCTTTTTATTTTGTTAATTCTACATTTTTAGCATATTTCCTATTGGGGTCGAATAATTCGTAACTTATTTATTTATATTTATTATAACAAGAATTAAAATTCTAAATTATTCAAAATCTCAAAAATTTATTATACTAGTAATAGATAATACAGAATTATTCGTATTTTATTGCGAATGTCTTTGAGAAAAAATTCACGAAGGGGGACAAGTAAATGAAAAAAATGGAAGCCGATGTAGTGGTAATAGCAGGTGGGGCGTCAGGATTAGCTGCCGCTGTAGCCGCAGCGGAGAAAGATGCCAGCGTTATTTTGTTTGAAAAATCCAGCACGACCGGCGGAGCCGCTAATATGGGAATGGGACCTCTGGCTGTAGGATCGCATTACCAAAAGGATCAAATGGTAGACCTTACGGTCGATCAGGCCTTCAGAGTATTGATGGATTATACTCATTGGCGCGTAGATGCCCGGCTGGTAAGGAAGTACCTGGATCTATCAGGAAGCACAATCGAATGGCTGGAGGGAATGGGCATAGAATTTTTGGGGGCCTTCAAATACTTTGCCCAATCTCATCAGACTTGGCACATTGTAAAGGCATTCGGTAGCAACAAGCCGGCGGAACGTGCAGGTTCAGTTATGGCAAAAGCGATGACTGATCGTGCAGAGGAACTAGGTGTTGAGCTCTATCTGCAGACCCCTGTTAAGAAGATATTGACCGAGAACGGTAAAGTAACCGGTGTAATGGCGCAAGGACCAGATGGTGAGGAGATCATAGCGGAATGCAGCTGTGTAATTATAGCAACCGGTGGGTTTGGAGATAATCCGAAGATGATTAAGGAATATATCGGTTATGACTGGGGCAAAGACCTGTTTTCCTTCCGTATCCCAGGAGTGGTCGGTGATGGCTTGAATATGGCATGGGAAGTTGGCGCAGGCAAAACCGAAGTAACAATGGAGATGACATTTGAGACCCCTGGAATAACGAATGTTTATAAAACACTTAGCGAAACTGTTCGCCAACCGAATCTGATGGTTAATCTCGAGGGTAAACGGTTTTATAATGAAGAGTTTATAAATAACACAGTATTTACTGGTAATGCGATCTGTCGACAGACGCAAAGGTGTGGATTTACCATCCTGGGAGACAGCGTAATTGATCATTACCGCAAAAATGGTCTGGATTATGTTACGATGCACCACAATATTAAGAATCTTGATAAGTGGGATTCGGAACTCAATACTTACCTAAGCGGAGATAGAGTGAGCGACGACCCGTTGGCAGGTCTGCAGCAAGAAGAACAGAAGAATGCGCATAGCCTGTATGTAGCAGATTCACTCGAAGATCTTGCCGCGCAGGCAGGAATAGACGCCAAGAACCTTATAGACACAGTAGAGGAATACAATGCAATGTGTGGCAAACAAGACACGTTTTTTAATAAGAATCCGAAATACTTGCTGCCGATCAAAGGACCGAAATATTATGCGGCAAAACACTTCCCAGCGGGCTACGGCAGTCTGGGCGGAATAAAGATCAATGATAATATGCAGGTCTTGACTGACAGCGGAAAAGCGATACCAGGGCTTTACGCCTGTGGAACCGATGTCTGTACGATATTCGGAGACAGCTATTGCTTTATCCTGCCTGGTAATACAATGGGATTTGCCCTGAACAGTGGCCGGATGGCTGGTATGAATTCTATAGATTATATCGACTCGGATGATTTCGTCGAGTAGACAAGAGGGTTAGTCGGTAACCCCACTTCAATAGTGGGGTTACCTTAATTTTAAAAAGCAGGGAGTTATATATGCAAAAGGTCAATATAACGATAAATGATATGAAAGTTGAAGCCAAGGCAGGTCAAACTGTATTACAGGCGGCGCTTGATGCCGATATCTATATACCTCATCTTTGTGCACATCCTGATTTGACGCCTCAGGGCGGGTGTAAGCTATGCGTGGTTGAGATCAATGGGGTCGAAAGCGCAGTAACTTCTTGTACGACAGAAGTTGAAGAAGGCATGGTTATCAGGACAAAGACAGATAATCTGAGTCGTATAAGGGGAGTAGCTTTAGAATTGATGCTGGCATCGCATCCCGGGGACTGTACGTCCTGCCCGGTATACCTCAATTGTGAACTGCAGGCGATGATGCAGTACCTTGGTGTAGCGCACTCCAGGCTGAGAAGGATAGAAAAAAAGAACATCCGGATAAATAGCAAGAACCCACTGATTGTAAGGGAGATGGAACGTTGCATCCAGTGTGGAAGATGCATAAGGGTATGTTCTGACATTCGTGAGGTAGGAATACTGAAGTATAACCAGAAAGACGGCGAGATATATGTAGGTACAGAGAACGATTTGCCGTTTAGGGAAGCCGACTGCCGATTCTGCGGTGCTTGTATAGAGATATGTCCAACCGGAGCGTTGAGGGACGTGGAAGGAACTTTCTCCAAAGATTCACCGCGGGAGATAGCGTTGACGCCGTGTCGTGATACCTGTCCTGCAGGAACCGACATTCCGAAATATGTTCGTCTGGTAGGTGAAGGAAAGTATAGTGAAGCGGTAGGTATAATTAGAGAGAAACTTCCATTCCCGCTATCGCTGGGATACGTCTGTAACCATACCTGCGAAACAGCGTGCAAACGCTCGAAACTTAACAGCCCGGTTGGAATACGCAGCCTCAAACGGTTTGCGGTGGAAAATGACCTTGACGGAATATGGAAAGACAAAGCAATGAAGAAACAGGCCCCGACCGGAAAAAAAGTTGCGGTAATAGGTGCCGGCCCCGCAGGATTGACATCAGCTCTTTATCTGGCTAAAAAAGGCCATGCCGTCACGGTATATGAGAAACTTCCTGTCGTGGGCGGTATGATGACTGTGGGTATACCTGAATACCGGTTGCCGCGAGAGGTAGTTAAAGCTGAGGTCGCCTTCATAGAGAATATGGGAGTTGAGATCGTTACCGACAAAAAGATCGATTCAGCCCTGGAACTGAAAAACAGCGGGTATGACGCTGTTTTGATAGCAGTCGGCACACATAAGGGCCGGAAACTGTCGATGAACCTTTCTGATCAGAAACAGGTATATACCGCATTGGAGTTCTTAGCTAGTACATCCCTGAAGAAAGAAATAACCTTAGGCAATAAGATCGCTATAATTGGCGGGGGAAATGTGGCCTTCGATTGCGCACGGACAGCGGTTAGACTAGGTATCAAAAACATAACGGTAATCTGTTTGGAGCCGAAAGATGCGATGTTGGCTGACGAAGAAGAGGTAATCCAAGCCCAAGAAGAAGGGGTAATCATAAAGAACTCCAAATCCACCATCGGGCTCGAAGGCAGTGAAAGCGGGATAACCGGAGTAAAACATATTGATGTTAACAACTTTTCTTTCGGACCTGATGGCCAACTTCAGTTAGATGCAGTTGAAGGTTCTGAGAGCATAACCGAGGCAGATACGGTCATATTCGCTGCCGGCCAAATGCCAGATTTAGATGAAAATTTTGGTGTCGAACTTAATAGAGGAAACCGCGTGGCAGTAAACCCAGAAACACTAGAGACGGATAAAACCGGAATCTTCGCAGCCGGAGATGCAATATACGGGACTAAAGTCGTTATAGAGGCAGTAGCCAGCGGCAGGAAGGCTGCATCCGAGATAGATAAATATTTAGGCGGCGACGGAAATATAAGCGAAGAATTGGTATCGCGATCTGTAATGGACAAGAAATTAGGAAAGATAGCTGGGTTTTCTGAACAGAAGCGAGAAGAAACGGAAGTTTTAGAGGCACAAAGCAGAAAATGCAGCTTCTCAAAAGTTGACTTGGGATTGGATGAGAATAAGGCATGCCGTGAAGCAGGACGTTGCTTGCAGTGCGATCTGCGCATTGATTTGCGTAAGGTTAAGTTCTGGGCAGATTACAAGTACAAATAACAGAGGAAAGTAGTGGTCTAGTGATGAAGATAACATGCGAGAAAACCGCACTTGCCGTTAATCCTGCAGTGATTGAAAACAAGGCTGATGACTTGTGTAGTGTCGATTGGGTGAAAACACTGTTCGATGAAGCTAGGCGGGCATCTTGCGGGAAGTGCACGTTTTGCCGCGAAGGAACGCAACAGATATACAAAATAATCGAAGATATAACAAACGGCGAAGGAGAAAGCGAAGATATAGCACTCCTGACTGAGCTTGCTCAGATGATCAGAGGCAACTCAAGCTGCGAGATCGCTAGGGATGCGACAGGGCACCTTTTGACTGTACTGGAGAAATATGAAGATGAATGGGATATGCATATAAAGCGGAAACGATGTCCTGCTGTGGTTTGCAAAGCCTATATATCTGTCCATATCCTTCCGGATAAGTGTCAGGGCTGTACGGCGTGTATAACTGCCTGTCCTGAAAAAGCGATAGTTGGTGGCGATGGACTAATCCATGTGATTGACCAGGAAAAATGCACCCGTTGCGGAGAATGTTTCGCACCATGTAAGTATGATGGGATCGTGAAAGCCGGAGCCGTGAAACCAAAGACGCCGGAAACGCCTGTACCTGTCGGCACATTTGAATCCGGTGGTAACCGAAGACGCCGGCGGGGTTAAATACAAGTATCGAACCAGTGGCAAAGTAACCATCCATGTGACTCGACAGTAATCTATAAGCTTTGAAGGATTGATTAATAGGGATGGCGCTATCGCATTAGGGATGAAAGCCATCCCTAATGCGATAGCTTTTATAGGCAACTTTGACGCCAAACTTTCTGGTAGAAATGATATAATGATTATTTAAGATATAATGATTATTTAATTAGTAGTGTTTATATAATAAATTAGCGGACGAAAATATAGTCGGTCGGTCTTTTAGCTTAATGTTTGGGTTTGGAGGAGAACTTAGAATGATAACAAATATACATACAAGAAATTTAATAGCTCCAGCAGATATTGTAGGGTCATTGCTAGATAGTCTTGCTTCAAAGCAGGACTTGTTATGGCCGCACGAAAAGTGGCCACCGATTCATTTTGACAGACCTCTCAGCGTGGGTGCTGTTGGAGGACATAGTATAATTGGTTATACTATAGAATCATATGAACCAGGAAAAAGTATATTATTTAGGTTTAATTCTCCTAAAGGATTCGTTGGAACCCATGGCTTTTTTGTTGAGAAAATCAATCAGAATATTACGCAAATCCGACACGAAATTCATATGAAGTTGGAGGGCTCGGCTAAACTTTGGTGGCCTCTAAGAATTCGTTGGATTCATGACGCTATAATTGAAGATGCTTTTGATAAGGCTGAAGCGTTCGTAACCGGACAACCAGTAAATCGCCAATGGTCTTTGTGGATTAAATATCTGAGATATTTGCAGAAACGAAAAAACAAAACTAATAATAAGAGAAATCATTAAGAATTATCGTTACCGGAACCAGCTAATGTGAGCGACTGCTTTTTATATTGGAGCGGCTCGCTTTTTTATTGGATAAAGTTGTATTATCAAACAATTGATTATATAATATAATCAATTGTTTGATAGGAGGAAGTCATGTGGGAAAGCAATACATATTGCAGCTATTAGTATCAAGTAGTTATAGTGTTGATGCGAAAGCACTATCACAATCACCTGATTCAGAAAAATGGATAGATCATGAAAAATTGTTACAACACTATAAGCAATCCTGTGTTTTGCGCAATCATTCGGAGAACACAATATATAAGGCTATTCGAGTACTAAATGGTTTTGCTGATGCTGTAAATAAATATTGGTGGGAAGTCAGAATTGAAGATGTTAATGCATTTCACCAGGCTTTGGTTGATAAAGGACTTGCCATTTCGACCAGAAGAGGATACTTAAACATAATCAGTAAATTTTACGCTTTTTTGCTTGCACATCCAGAGATACCGCAAACTGCACTCGAGATGAAGGATGGAAAGCCTGTGGAAAGAATAGATTGGAAGTATGGGATTAAACTTATTCAGCCGGTTGATCCCTGGTTTAAGCCACTCCATGTAAGCGATGATATAGCAATTGACCGTGTAATTCCAACAGTTGAAGATTTACGTAATTTTTTTTGCTTTGTTAGAAATTATGCAGAGGATGCAACCAAACCTTTGGTTTTTCAACGAGATTACGCAATGTTTCGATTGATTTATGACACAGGAATACGTATGAATGAATGTCGTATGCTTGACGTTCAAGATTTATTTTTTAACCATGAGACAATACATGTCCGTTTCGGGAAAGGAACAAAAGGTTCTGGGCGACGTGAACGTTATGTTCCAATAGTTCTGCATGGTATTTCTCAAATTTTAGATATCTACCTTAAGTATTGCAGAGCACAGTTTTCTTGCGCAGATAGGGAGCCAGCGCTATTCCTCTCTGAGCGTGGTGAAAGAGTAAGTCTAGCTACTATAAAACAACGGTTATTTGCTTTACAAAACTTAGCTAGAGATAACGGAATATCATTTCGTCAATTTTCTTGTCACGACTTACGAAGAGCATTTGCAACGCACCTTTACGAGCGTGACCCCCGAAAGGTTGAATCAATTCGGTATATGCTTGGACATAGTATGCTTGCAACTACTCAAAGATACATTAGGCCAAGTGCAAAATTTTTCGAAGAACAGCTCAAGAATTTAACGACAGGACACTTGACTCATCTACTAGAAGGGAATTAATTATATGCTTAAATGGAAACTTAAACAAATAATGGTTGAAAAAGGATTATGGACAGGACAAGAACTATTGGAACTATTGGAAACGCGGGCTGGAATTATCGTTTCTCATACAGCTGTGATGCAGCTTATTAAGAATGATCCTAAGGCTATTCGGTGGCAAACCCTAGATGCACTTTGTACGGCTCTTGAATGTAGTCCATGGGAATTAATAGAATATTCCCCGAGTGTAGCTAAACGTGAAGCGGCTTACAAAGCAGTGGGGGAAAGAGAAGGAGCGATAAGACCATATGCTCGAAAAAACAAAGGACAAGAAAAACCAAAAAAAACATTATACCCCGAAGAATCATTCTAAAATTGGACCAGTAAAATCCAGATTATGCGCAGTATGTAATACTCGTTTGGCTAGGGAGAATAAGACCTTATGCCGCACATATCAGGATGGCTTATATACATTTCCAATTAATGCTAAAGGTGCAATATTTCTTGTATGGAACCGTAATCATAATAATAAGGCAATTGAATTGTTTGTAGAAGAATTTTATGTAGAAAAATAAAGCAGATTTATTTATATATAGAGTATAGGTTTATTCAAAAAATGAATTAATCTATGCTCTTTTTTGGAATTTCTATTCCGGTATAAATATTGATATAATTTTAATAAAGTACAATCATAAGGAGAAAGTCAATGTTAAAAGAAATTAGACAAGATGAAACAGGTACACACTTAGACTGGGAATTAGAATGTGTCACCTCAAAAATGTTAAATTGGTTTTGGTGTAATATGGAAAAATGTGATAATTTATGGCATCCAAATCAGCATATTGGTTTGACATGGATGATTAATCCAAGAGATGTGGGACCAATAGGTTCTATTCATCGTGCACCACAGAAATGGAATGATGGAAAGATAATTACACCATACATAAGATTAGACGATGTATCAAAAGTTCCGGAACACGTAAGAAAGGTATTAAAGTATGACCATGCTATTGTTGCAGTGGGTTTTAATTTGGAAGGAAAAGAAGAATCCTATGATCCGGAAAATACGAGAAAAGAAGCATATCGTGTTCATCAATGGCAGTCATCAGAAGCCGGGGTTATTGGAATGTCATCGGCAATTCCCTTACATCCAAAGGGAGATCAGTATGAAGACAGCGGTATGATATGGGCCCGGCATGCATCAGAAGAAACGGGAAACTGGGAGGTGTTTCTACCACAATTATATTCTATGTATCGTATTATTCAGGATAAATCCATTTGCCCTTATTATAGTTTTGAATTGGAAGGAACAGGGTTAGGAGCAAAATATAAATATTTGTAATAAAGGCTGAAAACCAACAATTCGTTTTTACATTATCCAATCAAGTTAACATAATAGATATTATCGGACGTAAAAATAGTGGCTGAAATTTCATATAATGGATAAAATTGTAATTACAAGCAGACTATTTCGTTAATAATTTATTCTTATTAATAATTTATTTTTTAGTGTATAAAACTGAAGTCTTTTTTCTTTTGATAAGGAAAACAGACTTCAGTTTTATACACGACTCTAAGTTGGCTTTTTGAATACTGCTGTCTTTAAATATCTTAATCTCAATATTGAATATCTTAATTTTAAATATCATTAAACTTAAATATCTTAATCTAGATCTTAAATATCTTAATATTATTCTTAAATATCTATGTGTAGTCAAACTCAGTAAAACTGCCACAAACTATACTTAGTTGTTAAATTAAATTATCAGATTAATCAGCTTAATCAGATTGATTTTGCCTCCTCAAATATCAGTTTCTATACCGTTGCGGAGTTCATTTAACATCACATCAATAAATTGTTCTACAAACACTATTGTTGATTGAAAAAAACTCACAGTATATCAGAGCCTTTCATACAAAAAGACTGACATCTATTGTCAGTCTTTTTGTATTACTGTAAATTTTCTTTTAGCCATTCTCGATAGAACTTTAATTGATCTGGTGTATGGAAATAGTGTTCTCCCTTTTCCATTACAGCCAACGAACAAGCAAATCTGGTTGCAAAGGACGATACGATGTCGAATTCACAAAAATTGTCCTCTTTCCCATAAAGAATGGCTGTAGGACTATTCCAATAATCAACTGGATTTTCTTTAACATAACAATAATAATCCCAGTATAAAGCGTGTCCTAAAGGCGTTTGGATTTCCTGCTCCGCCTGCAATTTTTCCTCGCTTACGTTGAACCACGTCATCATATTATCAATAATACGGCTCATATCAACAATCGGCGATAAAAACAAACTTCGCCGTATGGGAACATCCTTATATGTGAGCAAACTAAAATAGACGCCCATACTACAAGCAAACAAGGAAATATGATTTGAATGCCTAATAGCAAAGTCCATGATCATATAAAGATCCTGAACACAATTTTGAACCTTGCATAACGTTATTTCTTCTTTTCTATCTCCATGTTGCGGCAAATCAAAACTCAACACCTGATAGCCTAACGGAATTGCCTCTTCCGCAAGCATAGCAATAGGCACATCAGTTTTGCTCGACATGTTTCCATGAACAGCTACCATAATCTTAGTGCTATTTTCACCCCAAAGAATAGCGGGTATGTTCTCAATTAATAAATTCTGCTTAATCATTTTTCCTCCATCTATTATTGAGGAAGACTCCTCCATAAACAATGATAATTTTTATATTGAATCATATTGCATCCTCCTTTCCCGATTAATCGTATGTGAATAAAATTAATCGCAAGTTCTTACAATATTTACTATACCACAACGCACCAAGATTTTCGCTCCCAAGAGTATCAATTTTACAAGCCATAGTAGGTGCCTTCCTAACAAAATGCGGATTTCATACCCTAGTGTGTGCTGGGAGACCGGCAAAGAATAAAGGGTGTAAAAGTCTCCCTAACAGTGAAGAAATAGCAAACCATACTGGCCTTGAGTCATGCGCGGTATATCCGACCGTGGGTCAAGACACCGGGGATTTATGAATCCAAGGTAAACACAAAATATCCATTACAGCCTATTTGGGGTCACATCTAAAATTCTTTAATATCAAATGAATGGGGAAAGGCGGGAAACGCCAGCCAGGAGGCGGGGGCTGGTTCACATTAGGCCGCTATCCTTACTTAGCAGCCTGTTGCGTTGGATTATATTGGCAAAATAAAACATGCCAACATTTCTCCTTATTGCCACGTCTTATAAAAAGGGCGCATCGAACCAAGCCTTCTGAAACTAGAGAACGGCGACTTTGATTTTCTCAAAACCGCCGTTCTCTAGTTTCTCATATTCAGCGTATACCTAGCGGTTTTTTATTTCCGGTGGGGCCGACAGGAATCACTAATGATGTTAGTATATCGGAAATAGTACCAAATTCCATCATTTTTTCCGCATAACGAAGGCAATAAAATTTAAATATTTCCCACCGCCAGCCCCGATCGCCTTACGGTCATTTACCGCGAATTCATTTTCTTGCCTTATCCAATCCGCCCAAAGCTCTGCATTATTTCCCTTCATCTCGTAAATGGAAATGACTTCAGCACCCCGACTATTATTCAATATTTCCGTCCAATAGGTGATATCACGCAGATAGGCAAGCTGCTCTGGTGTCCATGAAAGGAGCAGTTCTTCCGGGAGATTATCATGGCAATCCCTTTTCATACCGGGAACACAGATGTAAAGATAACCGCCACTTTTGACGAAAGGTAACAGCTTTGCGTCCAAGTATTCTGGGTCGCGTCCCCAGAAGTTATAGGAATCAGTGCTAACCACCGCATCGAAAAAGTCTTTCTCAAAGGGAAAGGCGGTAGCGTCAGCCTTAACAGGTATCACCTGTTCACGAGTAAGACCCATTTCATCAAAGAATTTACGGTTCTCCTGCGGGTCACTCCACAAATCGGCGGCATAAACGGTGAAGCCATAATCTTTTGCGAGCATAATACTTGTGAGTCCTTGTCCACTCCCGAGGTCGCAGACAAGACTTCCAGCAGGAATTTTATGATTTTGCAGCATTTCTTCCTGCAATTTGAAAGGGTTAGGCCCCATGATTTTGGCAAGTAATTCGGGGGTGTTGTACTTTTGGCTTTTAGTATACTCCATTGTAATTGCTCCTTATCTTTATTTGCTTTATTATTTTATATAGTATAAATTATACCCCTCTCCTTTTATAAAAGCTCCCTACTAAACAATTCAGAAGCAAAAAGGCGACATGGCGTTTTTAATCCATGTCACCTTTTATAGCTCATTTATTATTCTTCATCATGGACAATATCTTATAGACCGTTTTGGGGGATAAATAATATTTGTTCGCCAGTTTCTCAACAGTCATGCCGCATTTATAATCTTTGAAAATAGCAGCGTTTCGCTCGGCATATAGTTGTCTGCTATTTTTAAGTTCTCCCCATACCTTTTTATTCTCGATTTTCCGAGGGATATAAAGATATTCTCCGTCTATATGTTGCTGTATTGCCGCAATCAAATTGTCTGGCAATACACAAATTGCATTTTTATAGCCCATTGTGCGCCTCCTATATAATCAAAAAATAGGATTACGCAAGGACCTATCCTCATATTTAAATTATGCGACAGCCCTTGCTACGCACAATACCGATGTCAAGGTACTTTTTGTAATAAGACATTGCTCCTTTCGTATTATACTAAAATTCTATCCCGACTTGTGCGGATATACCTTTTTTATAGGGATGTTTAATTTCTTTCATTTCGGTAACTAAATCAGCTAGTTCAATAATCTCTGGCTTTGCGTCACGTCCGGTGAGCACAATATGTAATGAAGCCGGCTTTTTTTCTAATACGGCTAAGACCGCATCTAAAGGTATCAGCCCAAAACTTATTGCATAATTAATTTCATCTAAAATAATCATATCCCAGTTTCCGGACAGAATTTCGTTTTTAGCGCTATTTAGCGCTTCTTCAGCAGCAAGACGATGGGTTTCCATGATATTATCATCGTTACAATTATTTACGAATCCATTACCCATTTGTCTTATTACAAAGCTTGGACCTAGTTCTTCGACAGCATCTAATTCTCCATATTTGCAATTGCCTTTTATAAATTGGATAACCTGAATTTTAAGGCCCTGTCCCCAAGCTCTAAGTCCCATTCCTAAGGCCGCAGTCGTTTTACCTTTGCCATTTCCGGTATGAACAATAATTAAGCCTTGGCTCATTGACACCTTATCCCCTCCTGCCCTACTATGCAATATTATTAATCCTGCAATTGCTGCATTTTTCTAACGCCTATCCATAATAAAGAACTTAGGTACACTGCTAATACAATCAGTGAGAGTCCTGGAATCTCTCCAGTCAAGCTGCTTTGTCTAAGCGCATAACTGGCATGGGTAAGCGGCAGTATTTCTATTATCCAGTACAGAAAAGCAGGCAATTGACTTGGCGCGAAAAATGTTGCACATAAGAATGACATTGGAGTAAGTACATATGTATTAAAATTACTCATTTCTTCATGCGAATTCATAAACAGTGCCGCCACCAACCCTAATGCGGCAAAAACAGCACAGTTCATGAATAGCGCCAAAAGAAACCAAGCATTTATTTTTAATTGTGCGCCAAAAAGGTAAGCAAAAAAAATAATAATTACTGAAGAAATCAATCCCCGCATTACTCCGGCAAGAACTTTTCCTACCACGTACGAAAATGCATTAATTGGTGCAAGCAAATATTCTTCTAATGTTTTATGGTATAGCCTGCTCATATTAACTGGCGTACCTAGGGCAGCAAAGCAAATATTCATCGAATTAAGGGCAATAATTCCTGGTACAATATAATCTAAATAGCTTCCGGTAGTCATAGTAATATTGCGGCCTAGTCCCCAGCCAAAGGCAATCAAATATAATATCGGTGAAACCATTCGCGCCAGGATATATCTGGTTAACCGCCGCTTGAGCACAATCCAGTCTCGCCAAAACACTGTTACTATGTGACTAATCACCGTTCCACAACCTTTCGGCCAGTAAGTTCAACAAACACATCTTCAAGATTAGAACGCCGAATGGTAGCTGTTACAGCTAATGAATTACAAAATTGAGCAGCTTTGCTTCGTTCAGGAAAGAAACGGGTATTTAGATGCTCCTCTCCCTCCCACTCGACTACATATTCACCAAGACCACGGCAAAGCGCCTGCGGCGAATCTAGGGCAATCAAGCTGCCTTTGTCAAGAATCGCTACCCGTTGACAGAGTGCTTCAGCTTCTTCAATATAATGCGTCGTCAGTAATACGGTTAGTCCTTCGCCGGACAAGTGCCGAACTAGCTCCCATATCCGGCGGCGAACTTGTGGATCAAGTCCAACTGTGGGTTCATCCAAAAACAATATTTTAGGTCGATGAAGCAGTGCTCTGGCAATCATTAATCGGCGTTTCATCCCACCAGAGAATGTCTGCACGATATCATTTTTGCGGTCGCTTAGCTCGACAAATTCGAGCAATTCATCAATTCTTGTTTTCCGTTCAAGGGCATTAATTTCATGTAATCTGCCATGCAGCTCTAAGTTTTCTTGCGCGGTTAATTCATTATCAAGATTAAGGTGCTGCGGTACTACCCCGATTACCGCCTTAATCTGACGTCCATCATGGGATAAGCTCAAGCCATTTATGGCAATACTTCCTGCAGTAGGCTGCGATAACATGGTAAGCAACCTGATTGTGGTGGTTTTACCGGCGCCGTTAGGTCCTAAAAGCCCGAAAACTTCACCGTTATTAACAGATAAATTTATTCCGGCTAGCGCTGTTCTGTCGCCGTATTTCTTAGTTAGTCCTACAAGTTCAAGCATTTTCTCCCCCAGTTTTTGTCGTCGTCATGGCCGTGATGCGACTTTTGGCCAAACAAAGCAACCGACCGTCATCAGCCAACCAAATATCGGCAGCTACTCCGAAAATATCTCTGAGCATCACTGGAGTAATGATTTGTTGCGGATTTCCTAGAGAATATAATTTTCCTTGCTGGAGAACCGCGATAGTATCTGAATATTGCGCTGCATGATTCAGATCGTGGAGCACCATAACGATAGTAATGCCTTGTTTTTTGTTTAAATCGGCAATTAAATCCATAATTTCCAATTGGTGAGCAACATCAAGATAGGTTGTTGGTTCATCCAACAATAATATCTGTGGTCGTTGCGCCAGAGTCATTGCAATCCATGCCCGTTGCTGTTCGCCGCCTGATAAAGAATTTACCAGCCTGTCCGCTAATTTAATTAATCCTGTATCAATAAGTGCTGTCTCGACAATCTCATCATCGTCTTTATTTTTAGTTTTCCACCATTTTTGGTATGGAAAACGCCCGTATTCGACCAGATTACGGACTGTTAAATCGCCCGGAGCTTGTGCGGCTTGATGTAAAACAGCAACTTGACAGGCAAGCTTTTGGGCGCTATAACTTTGGATATCAACACCAAATAAATTTATAGTTCCAGTACTGGGCTTCAAATTGCGTGATAATGCTTTTAATAAGGTGCTTTTTCCTGATCCGTTTGGTCCGACAATAGACAAAATTTTTCCTGCCGCAACAGAGATACTTAGGTTGTTAATAATAAGCTTATCGCCTAATTTTACGGTTATGGCATCAGCTGATAAGATAGTCATCTAGGATTCTCTCCTTAATAAGTACAGGAAAAAGGGTGCGCCGATAAACGCCATAATAATTCCTACCGGTAGTTCAATTGGCGAAAAAAGTATCCGCGTCAGCGTATCACTGAGCGTAACCACAGAAATGCCTAACAAAGCTGATGCCGGCAATAAAAAACGATAATCTGAACCAAGTAAAAGCCTTGCGGCATGCGGCACTATTAGACCAACGAAACCTAATAAACCGACTACACTGACAGAACTTGCGGCAAGTAAAGCGGCAATTGCCGTCATCATAATTCGTGTTGCTTCTACTCGAAGACCTAATCCACGAGCTACCTCATCGCCAAGGCTCAGCACATTAAGGTGTTTCGCACCCCAAAATGCAAGTATACTGCCGCAAATGGTATAAGGAAAAATAATATAGACATGAGACCAGCTTCTTGCTGTTAACCCGCCAACCATCCACATCAATGCTCCATGAACTCGATCGCTATATAATACAAGCAGTGCCGAAATTCCTGATCCCAAGAATGCGGAAACAGCAACTCCTGCTAATATAATTCGGATGGGACGAATGCCGCCTTTCCATGCCAGAAAGTAAATTAGTGCTGCCGCTCCAAGCGCTCCAATAAAAGCTACGGGTGTCAGCATGTAGTCTAGTGTAGGAAAAAGTACTAAAACAATAATTCCGGCTAAACCTGCGCCTGAAGAAATGCCGATGATATGCGGATCAGCAAGCGGGTTTTTCATTACCGCCTGTAGAATAGCCCCAGATAGCGCTAGGTTTAAGCCAACCAAAGCACCTACAAAGGTACGTGGCAATCGGATATTCCAGATAATTTGTCCTTTGATGCTTGTACCTTTTAAAATAATAGCTTGAATAATATCTGGCAAGGAGATATTCACTGCCCCTATTACAAGACTGATGCCGATGCTAAACAGTGCTATGAAAGCAAAAGCAATTAACACGCCGCTGCGCCAAACGATTCGTTTAATTTCATATGAACTATTAGTTGCTGTAAACTTATTATTTGTCATTAGCATAAATCTCAGGGTAAACTACCCTTGCCATATACTCTACAGCCTCAGGCATCCTAATGCCTGGATTAAGAAGGAATAAATCTGATGGCAGATATACTACCTTTTTATCACGAACTGCACGCAGCGAAGTCCACGCCGGATTATTTTCAATATTTTCCTTCATGGTTTTTTCAATTTCTGCTGTGTTACCCATGGTAACAACAAAAAGATAGTCCGGATCACTTTCAACTAATTTTTCAAGACTATACGGCGCCATATCAGCACTTGATTCCAATAAGTTACTGTTCGTGGCAACATTTTGTAAATGCAAAATGTTTGCCGTACTGCCAGCAATACTTGTATCAAGTTCTAAAGTAACATTTTTGGCGGTTGCGTGTAAAATAGCAATCTTAACCGACTTATTCGGAAGCCGATCGCTAATAAATTTTAGCTTTTGGTTTAAATCTTGGATCATTTCTTGAGCCTTTTGTTGCGTACCAACAATATCCCCGAACAAGGCAATTTTATCAAAGACGTCATTATAAGTTTTGTATTTTATAACAATAACAGGGATATTATTACTTTCTAATACAGGAATTAGTTTATCGTGGATGCCTTGCATTGCAATAACAAGATCAGGCTGCAAGGCTACAACCTTTTCAATGTTTATATTATATACAAATCCCACATCAGGAATATTTCTGGCTTCAGCGGGCACTGTGTCGAGTTTAACATTATAATTTGGCCTACCAATTGCTTTGCCTCCAAGTGCATATAGTAAATCGAGAAATGAGGGTGACAACACTACTATATTTTCAGGCTTATGTACTAAACTTACCATCCGTCCTGCATCGTCTTTTATGGTTAGATACCCGGCATTTGATATGTCAGTCGAAGGCTGTTTTGCCTGGAGGCTGCAACCTGATATTAGTGTAATTATCGCAGTACATATTAAGATTAGTTTAATATGTAGAAAATATTTCAAGGCTATCCCCCTCTTGGCTTCCCTGCATATTTTGCTAGTATAAGCAAAGCGGTTACAAATTACTTTTGCGGGCTAATATTGTTGATAAGTAATTTAGCTTTTGCTCACCAATTTCCTTTAAATCATGTACTATCTGCTCATTTTCTAATCCGCAGCAACTAATCATAACTGCATTATCCGCTAGTCCATGTTGGTCAAGTTTTTCCACTACCTGCTTATAGTTTTTGTAGACTTTCATCAGCACTACGTTGTCCGATCTTTGCAGTGCAGCGTCAAGTTTACCTTCCTCAATAGTCGCTGGAATGACACTTAAAACATCGTTTCCTTCAGCTAGTGGATAACCAAGCTTACTGCCAATTGCGCAAAAGGCAGTAATGCCGGGAATTGTTTCAATATGATAGCCGCAGTCAGTGAGCATCCGAAAGATATAGATATATGTACTATAAAACATTGGATCTCCCAATGTCAAAAATGCCACTTTTTTGCCTGCGGCTAATAAATTAAGAATAATTTCTTTGTTATCTTGCCAAGCATTGGACCATGTTTCGCTATCAAGCACCATTGGGAAAACCAGCTTTATTATCTGGACATCTTTTTTTAAAAACGGCTGGGCGATACTTAGCGCCGTACTTTCTTCTTTCTTCTCTGTTTTGGGTGCGATAACAATATCAGCTTTTCGAATCACATTGACAGCTTTTAGTGTAAGAAGTTCTGGATCACCTGGACCAACGCCAACACCATAAAAAACTCCTGCCATAAATTTTCCTCCAATACAGTTTGTTTGCTATATTATATCAGAAAACGAAAAGGTACAAATCAACTCCAATCAACATTAGCAGGAGTTGATTTCTTTATCAATCAATAATTGGGATGGGCGGCCGGTCTTTACCACGCTCGGTTTTGGTATACTTGCCTTCCATAGCATCATTTATGTGTTCAACATAAATGTCTTGAACCTTGCTATTTTCTCCTAGCCCATGCAGATATATCTCAACAGTATAACCGGCTTGGATAAGCTGTGATTTAAACGAATCTTTGTTATCGCCAGCCAAATCTTCGTTAGCATGATTGCCAGCAACCAACATAAGCGGCATTAGCACTACCTTTTTTATCTTGTTTTCTTTCAGTTTGTTTTTCAGATTATAAAATGTCGGATAGCCATCAACCGTGAATATATATACTTTTTTTAATCCGGCGTCTTCTAGTTTCAGTTGTAATGCTGCATAAGCCGTATTTGCAGGATTTACGCCACCATGACCCATTAAGGCAATAGCTTCATGGTTTCCTAGTTTAGGAAACTGCATTTGCAAGGCTTTAATGGCCGCTAGATAGTCATCTGGTTTTCCTTCCTGCCCGGTATAATAGAGAAATGGGCGTCCTACAGCAATTTTGTTGAAAGCCTTACTTTTTTCATAATTATCGACAACCCGCATTAATTTTTCATACTCATCACCAGGCTCAATATGTAAGGGCTGAATAATAATTTCTTTGTAACCCTCAGCTTTTAATTTATCCAGTGCTTGTTTTTCGGTATCAACCTTGATTCCGTCACATTCAGCCAGCTTTTTTATAATAATCCGGGACGTAAAGGCGTGGCGAACTTCATAATCGGGAAAAACAGCGCTGATTTTGTTTTGTACTGCTTCAGTTGTTAGTTTTCTAGTATCGGCATATGTAGTACCAAAACTTACAACCAAAATTGCTTTTTTCTCTTGCTTAATATCAGCGGCATAAATTTTTTGATTCATAGTAAAACCAACGATAAGTACTACTGCTAAACAGAAGAAAATTATAAGTAAACTCATTTTCACGTACTTCGCCCCTTTGTTAGTGATGATCACAAGGAAAATATAAAATAAGTACTACTTATCACCGCCTGTACACAAATGCCTCAGAATAAGCAAGAACCTTCCGTTAGTTGGAAGGTTCTTGTTGACATATTAATCGTATCAACATAATTCCCGGCTATTATAGCCGGGAAGGAAATACGCTGTTGTACGGATAATCCCCTTCCCATCGCTCGTAGGTCAAAACGGTGACTGTCAGACAGGCAGTTATCCTGGCTCTGGATCAACACTTACCCAAACCTTCCCAAGACATTTGTCCCAGTGGTATTACTTGGGCTTGCTCCCCATTACAGTGGCGGGACCGCGCCGGTATTACACCGGACTTCCCTATTAAGCCCCTCAGGGCACCTATCTCGATAAAATATTTAATTGTTAAATACTTAATTGATTTAAATAGATAATAACATTCATGGTAATAACAGTCAATGTTTAACTATATGATTATTTTGCTCGGTATATAATTACTTGATTTATGGAATAATATATTCCATATTCTGCATGTCCCATCCCCTATTATAGCTTATAAAATATTTTTGCCCTAAAATTCCGGACAACTGTTGCTGTTATTTTACGTAAAAGATCCCTGTATATCAAGTAAATCAAAGTAATAAACTAACTGTGGACAGCCAATATTTAAGTGAAAGGACGTGATTAGCTTGGGCCTAAAACAATCGATCATGTCGGCGTCTACCCGACACCTTTATGAGAGCGACTCCGAAATCAGCGATGTTGGCTGCTTTGATCCCGATAAAAGCCCGCAAAGTACCTCAGAAAAAGTTGCGGAGGAGGAGTAAACAATATGGAACAAAATAGTATTCCCAGAATAACCCCTGAATATGATGATCTTGAGTTAGGCTTCCTTGATGAAGAGAATTTGCAGGAAGAAATGGAAGGCTTCTCCCTTGGTGAAGGTGATGAAGAAGCCGGAAGTTTTTGGGGGCAGCAAATATTTCCATTGTAAATAAACGGCTAGCCTAAAGTATTATAGTGTGAACAGCAAAAGCGCAAGCTTGCACCTTTTTAAGGTGCAAGCTTGCGCTTTTATATAATCTACTACTAAAGTTTACTTAAAGTGATATTTTAACCGGGCAAGCGACTTTGCCAACTGTTCTCCAATTAACGGCAGTCGCTTAATATCGCGCTCTTTAAGTCCGCCTATTGCTAAGAGCACAAGGAAATATACTGCTATTGCAATAAAAAAAGCCGTTAGCGTACCAGCTGGAGCACTAAGATAAATTTGCATTGTTGGATGAAGTAAAATCAATACTCCAGCCATAAAAGTGGCGGCAACGATATTTTTGAATATATCTGCCAGGTCTGCAACAAAACCGGTGTAACGGTAAATAAAATATAGATTTAGGGCTGCGGCTAGAGCGATGTCTATAACTGTAGCCAAGGCAGCTCCTTGAATGCCAAGTGAAGGTTGAGCTGTAAGAAACCAGTTTAGAGAGATTTTTCCAAGTGCTGCTATTCCCATATTAATAACTGGGATAGCTGTTCGTCCTAAGCCTTGTAGGGCGCCAGTTGTTACCTGATGAATCCCCAAAAAGAATATGGCTATTGCTAACGCTTTTATTGTAGGGGCGGCTCCAGGGGCATGGTAAATAATCCCTGCCACAGGTTCAGCAAGCAGCCATAATATAGCACTTCCCGGAATAGTAACCAAGTTTGCCAGTCGAATTGCGGAAGATATTCTCCAGTAGATTAACTGGCTTTTACCAAGGGAATACGCCTCAGAGATAGCTGGTACTATGCTGACAGTAAGCGATCCTGTAAGAATTGTCGCCAAATTAACCAGCGGTACTGCCATACCAGTTAAATACCCAAACAACTCGGTAGCCTGTTTGACTGTATATCCGGCAACTTCTAGCCTTGCCGGTACAATTACAAGGTCGAAATTAGCTACCAACGGCAACATAAGGCTTGACAAAGACACAGGCAGCGCCAAGGCAACAAGACGGCGAATAAGTTTTGAAACAGGTGCCACTGCAAATTCTGTTGTAGTGACCGCCAATTTTGGTTGATTCATTCGTAATCTTACGTAATAATAGATAAGCACCAATAGTCCGGCGGCCGCTCCAGCAGCGGCTCCCAGACTGGCCCCGCCTGCTGCATAGTCTATTCCCAGTGGTAAAAAAGCATTAGCAAAGAACAGCATTGCGCCAACTCGAAAAACTTGTTCGACTATTTGGGATATTGCTGTAGGCTTCATTATTTGCCATCCTTGCAAATAGCCACGGAAGCCGGAAATAATAGTTACTAAGAAAATTGCCGGCGACAATGCAATTAAGGCATAAAATGTACGTGGATCGCGAATAAGTCGTTCCTGGATAAGCAGTTCGGACCCAATATACATTAATAAACTCAGCGATGCTCCGGTGATAAACAACATAGTCAGAGCTAATTTAAAGATACGGTTTGCGCCACGGTAATCAAGAATTGCCAACCGCTCGGCGGTCATAATTGATACAGCCACCGGGATTCCTGCTGATGATATGCTAAGTGCCAGAAGATATAATGGAAAAGCCATTTGGTACAACCCAATGCCTTCTCCGCTTAACACACGGGAAAGTATGACCCAGTTTAGTGCGCCAATTACTTTTACTACTATCCCAGCAATAGTAAGAATTATCGTTCCCCTAAAAAATCGATTGCCAGTTACTGACGTATTATGCTGTTCATCCTTGTACATAATCCCACCCTTCACAGCACTATCATACCACCGTATTCTTGTTAAACGATAAAATACAAATGACTAACTAGTATTTTTCTCCATACTATTTCCACAATGATTTAGTATTATTGATCGCCTGGTCAAAACCCTTTTTGTAAATGCTAATGTTTTACTCAGGAATATTTGGACAAAAATGCTGCACCTTATGCAAAGCATAAGGTGCAGCATTTTTGTCAGCAATCAGTTTATTTGGCAAGTGAATAAACGGGAATTTTAATGGTTTGTCCGGAATAGATTTTTACATCATCCGACAAAGAGTTTGCTTGTATAATCGCTGTTACTAACCCGCGAATATCCTCATTGTCATGAGTCTCTTTTGCTGCAATAGACCAAACCGTATCACCGTGTCCTACCGTTACAATCTTATAAGAACCGTCAGCTGGATGCTTCCACGAATTGGCTTGAACACTGTCGTAGGCTGACCAGGCATAAAACAAAATAAGTGCGATAACAAATGTTTTAATTATTGATTCATTATTAATTAATTTATTTATCATATGTTACCTCCAGAATGTATGTTCGTATAATTAATAATATCACGGTACATATGTTCGGTCAATGGGTTTAATAAAAAAATACGAACGAATGTTTGATTATATTTAAACTCGCTGGTATAATATAGCTAAGTACTGACTTCGCCAGGATATTTATATATTTAATATCTTTCAAGAAATTAGTTCTATATCATTAAAATATTCAAGATACTATAACTCCAATTGTAAACGAATAATCTAAGGCTTATAAATATGACTGCTGTTAGGAGTTGATAATTTTGAAAAACCAGGAGACTTTATTAAGTTCCCGTCAGAAACTAATTCTAGATTATATCAAAGCTTCTTTACGAGCCAACGGCTATCCACCGTCTGTACGAGAAATTGGCAAAGCTGTCGGTCTAAGCTCCAGCTCTACAGTACATAGTCATTTGGCTAAACTTGAGGAAATGGGGTTTATCCGTCGTGATCCCACCAAACCAAGAGCCATTGATGTTCTAGAAGAAACCCCGTGGCGTCAGAAGGCAATGACTCCAGTTCCTCTTGTCGGGCGGGTTAGTGCCGGACAACCTATTTCGGCAATAGAAAATATCGAAGATACCTACCCTTTCCCTACTGAGTTGGTAGGCGACGATAATACTTTTATGCTTACTGTCCAAGGTGACAGCATGATTAACGCTGGTATACTGGATGGAGACTATATTCTGGTGCGCAATCAAAACACTGCCAATAATGGTGAAATAGTTGTCGCATTGGTAGATGCTGATGAAGCGACAGTTAAACGATTTTTCCGGGAAAAGAATTGTATTCGATTACAGCCTGAAAATGATTTACTTGAACCAATTTACTCCGAGAATGTTGCCATTTTGGGAAAAGTCATCGGAGTATTTCGCCGTATCAATTAGCAGCCTATTTTGTTTAAAATCCCAAGACATAGGCCTTAACCTGACAGCTTAAAATATAAAAAAGAGAGCATATGCTCTCTTTTTTGTATTTTAAGTAAGTTTATTTAGTTATTATTTGATTAGACTTTTTAGTTCCAACCCTAATTACCCGATCTTCAGGAGGAAATTCGTCGGTATAAAGGTATTCGCGGTAGATTTCTTTCCCCTCGCAATATTTCACCCGAAATATATTTAACTGGAACCCTTTCTGGCCTTCGGTATCAACTACTTTCAGTCCAAACTCAAGCTCTGGATCTTGCTTGATAATTGTCGTTGGCTCAAGGATTTTTTTGTCGGTGGATAAAATCTCAATTCGCGGCGAATCTGCTTGCAGTTTTCCGTAAATGTAAACGCTAACTTGGTTATCATCTACTTCGGCAGCTAGGTAAATATCATGTTTGGAGGTATTGCTAAAGCGAAAATCAAGCTGATTGTCGGCAACAGTAGCATCCTGCCCAAGCGGCACATAGTCTGGTGGTCTAAAATGGGAAGTACGTTCTTCTATTGCCAAATCGGCAAGTAAAACAGCGTTATATAGTGTACTTGTGACTTGACACACTCCCCCACCCCAGTCTGGTACCAGTTTACCATTAATAAACACTGGAGCTACCTTATAACCATATTCAGCCAGCCTTGGGCCTACACGGTTGTTAAAAGAAAATTGCTCTCCTGAATGCACCAAAACACCATTTAGATTTTTAGCAGCCAACATAATATTAGCAGCACGGTTTTTATTCCAAGGGTCAAACTGGGTGGTATAGGAAGCAAGGACTCCATCAATTCCGTCAAGGTCATGCTGGATTATTTCTGGGGTAAATTCCTCTACTATTAGAGGCACAGAAATCGGTAAGTGCTGCTTTATTGTAGCAGTAATTTTGTTTAACGTTGAATCAATATTCACCTTTACGCCTACAGTTTCCGGTACAAGTGTTACGGTAGAGCCGTTATGTGTAAGATGAGCGTTTATTGGTTCCTTCTCCACAGATGATGAAATTTTGGTAACCAAGTCTTGAAGCTTATCGGCATTATACATTGTTGTAAGTGGTACTGTATAGCCATAATTAATCGTAATATATCTATCTTTAAGTCGTTTGAACATGTTTCCTGTACGCCCAACTGAATAGGCTTTTCGGGCTAAATCCTCCGGAACGATTTTAAGGTCAATATCCAGAGCCGATATTACCCACTCTTTATCTTGATATGTCAATGTAATCGGTGCTAGCTTAAAGCGCTCAGCAAACGTCTCAGCAATTTTTTTCGCCGCAGCCTCTTCTGACAAACCGCCAACATCGATATCGCCTACTTTAACTCCGCTATATATGCAATCACTAACCGCGAAGGAGGCGTTAATTGACAACATGTTGACAATGCTGAAAAGTATGATAACGCCTAAAAAAAATCCTAATTTAATTAAGCGGCGATTATATTTCTGCATAACAATCCTTTCTATTGTAATAGATACAGCAAGCCCCCGCATATGCGGGGGTTAATAATTTAGATACTCATTGAAAGTTCAACAAATTTCCCAGCTAATTTTGCTTTCTGGATTACTTCTTCAGTAATTTCACCGTTTTGTTCGACAATCATAACACCATTATCGGTTTCAATCTTTCTTGTTGCCTTTTTACCAAGCAAATATTTACGTTGTTTGTCATCGAATTTTTTAGCTAAATCATCATTAGACTCTGTTGCAGGCCGAGCAGCAGGTGTATGCGCTGCAGCTGGTTCAGATGTTTTATCAGGTTGTGATGGTTGGGTTGCTGCATTAACTTCAACTGGTTCAACAGTTTCTTCAGGTACAGTTACGGCTGGTGGTTTAGCAGGAATAGGTGAAGCTACAGGAGGTTTAACAACAGTTGCTGTTTCAGAGTCGCTAATAATAACTACCCCTTTACCATAGGTAATAACCATCTCACCTGCAATACTGTCGTTTGTATCTGCATTGGAAATTTCGCAATTTACAATTCTACCGGCTTCATCCATTTCAATCTCGGTAATTTTGCCTTTAAACCGACCGCTTTTAGTCAATACTTTAGCGCCAATTACTTTCACATCGGCCTCAAGAAGAGTTTCTAAGTCAGGAGCGTTATCAATCGGAATTATATGGCTGCTACTTTCAATTGTTAATGCATTTTCACCAATACCGGCTACTGCTGCAAAGGGAAGCAATTTTGCGCCAAGATACCATCTGCCGTCTTCGACCACAATAGCTGCCACAGCTCCTTGAGCTGGATCAATTACAAGGCCTTTTGCAGTCCCAAGTTCACTACCTTCATTAATGCTAATAATTGGTAGCCCAAGAATGTCGATGCTTTTTTTCATTAAAATTCCTCCTAATAATGTTTAAATTATTCCAAAGCGCGCCATTCGCGAAATTCAGCGTTTATTTCAGCATTTATTTCAACTGGAATCTGATTAAATGGTAGATAGCCGGTGCGTCTTTGAATTAGAGTGTTCTTTATGATACGAAAGTAAGCAATCGTTGTGACAAACTCCTGGTCTAACGTAGAATTACGTTTTAAGCCAGGTAAGTTGCGGCCTAAAGTTAAAATTGAAATTGCCTCATCATATGCCCCCTGATTAATCAGGAGATTAGTTATTTCAATCGCTAAGAGCGGTGCCGCATCACTATCTTGGTAAAGATTAAAAGCTCGACGAAAGGTAGCAAGGGCCACCTGATTATTAGCATATTCTTTTTGCTGAAACGCAAAATCGATAAGGTCGTCCAGAGAATCCGAAGCAGGTTTAGGAACATTAGCAGACGCAAGCAAATCGCTTATATCAGTCATCGATGATATAAGCGCCATAACTTTATCAGGCATGGTATCAATATTGGTTTCCTTTTTTGATGTTAGAATATCATTAGCCTGTTCGTAGTTGATAATTGTATTTCTGCTTTCAACCGGATTTTGGGCAATTTGCTGCGTTGAAGTAGTCGCAGCAACAGTCTCGGAGAAAAAATCGTTCGGATTATCCAAATAAGCCACTAGATATGCAAATACAATGGCGAATATTGCTAAAAAAATTACTGTTCCCGCCAGACCTGCAAAGCTGACTATAATGCGTGGTAAAACAAGGCTTATCAGCAGTGCGCAAGCCGCACATAAAAGCAATGACTTAAGTTTTAGGAATATGCCGAACACTTTTTTAGCAAGCATATAAACGATAAAAGTTGTTACTGATAGTGTTAATAATGTAATTACTATGTATTCCACACAATCCCACCAAAATGCCTTAACATAGGCAATTTCTTTACAGCTTAAGTTCGACGCATTTTATCATTTTCCTGTTTAATATGATTGGTTTCGCCAAATAAGTTTGTTTTTGAAATAATATAGTTAGTATTTGTCGAGAGCATGTTTGGCTCCCTGTATCGCTATTATCGAATGTTCAAAGGACAATCCACCTTGAAGATAGACAACAAAGGGCGGCCTAATCGGACCATCGGCACTTAACTCAATTGACGACCCCTGAACAAAGGTTCCACCAGCCATGACAACAGCATCACTGTAACCAGGCATGCCGCTTGCCTCGGGGCGAACATGGGAGTCTACCGGTGAATGAAGTTGAAGCCCCTGGCAAAATGCAATCATTTTTTCAGGGGTCCCTAGTTCAATGGCTTGAATAATATCACTGCGCCGCGCGTTATAGTGCGGAACTGTATTATACCCAAATTCTGCAAAGTATGCTGCCGCAAAGACTGCGCTTTTAAGGGCTTGCGCTACGACATGCGGGGCGAGAAAAATTCCTTGGTACAAAAGCCTGTAACCAGCGACAGACGAACCAACTTCGCTGCCAATACCAGGCGCGGTCAGGCGATAAGACGCCAGATCAACCAAATCAGCTCTTCCGGCGACATAACCGCCGGTGGGAGCAATTCCGCCGCCAGGATTTTTGATTAGCGATCCGGCCAAAATATCTGCTCCGACTGCTGTAGGTTCACATTCTTCCACAAACTCGCCGTAACAGTTGTCCACAAAGCAGATACAATTAGGATTAATATTTTTAACTATAGCACATATTCGGCTTATGTCATCCACCGAAAGCGGAGGCCGCAAACTATAACCACGTGACCTTTGGATAAGCACCATTTTTGTGCTAGCGGTTACCGTTTTTGATAATTGCGAGTAATCGACACCTTCCGCTCCCATTGGTACTTCGTTATAGTTTATGCCGATATCTGTTAGCGATCCGGGTGTTTTACTTTTCACGCCAAGAACTGTCTGCATTGTATCATAAGGTGTTCCGGTAACCGATATAAGTTCATCACCTGGCCTTAGTATACCAAATAATACTGTGGATAGAGCGTGTGTTCCTGAAGCGAATTGTGTACGTACAAGCGCCTTTTCGGCGCCGAAAATCTCAGCCCATATTAAGTCAAGTTTATCTCGCCCGTTGTCATCATATCCATAGCCGCTTGAGCCGTGAAAATGATGTTCCGATACCTTATGGCGGCGAAAAATATCCAGAACCCGTTTGGTATTATAGCGGGACAAACGATCAATTTCGCTGTAAATTGGTTGAATTTGGTTCAAGACTTGTTCTATAACAGCGTGATTTGCATCGGTAATACTAGTCATTAGTTATTTCTCCTGCTGTATATTTTTGATAAGTATTTATTAATTCCGGTGGTAAAGATACTTTAATATGAATGCCTTCGGCGGCGTAATCAACCGATTTTACTGAGCCGGAATCATATAACCGGGCTAAAAGCCCGCTGTCATTATAGGGCACTAATAAGTCCATGTCAATAACTTGCTGGCGCACTTTGTTATGAATGATATCAAGTAAAGAATCAATTTGACTTTCCTTTAAAGCAGAAATGCCGACACTATCCGGTTGCCGCAACAAACGATCCACAAGGTAGGGATTATCAATTTTATCGATTTTATTATATACGGTAATAATTGGTTTCTCACTAATTCCCAATTCACGCAATACGGAAAAGACCGCGTCGCTTTGTTCCTGAAACCGCTGATGACTTGCATCAATGACATGGAGTAAAAGATCGGACTGAACTACTTCCTCTAGCGTTGCCCTGAATGCAGCTACTAATTGATGCGGCAGTTTTTGAATAAAGCCTACGGTATCGGTAATGAGGAGTTCCTGACCTCCCGCCAATGTTACTTTTCTTGTAGTAGGATCCAGGGTGGCAAAAAGTTTATCCTCGGCTAATACACCGGCATTGCTGAGGGTATTCAGAAGGGTTGATTTTCCGGCATTAGTATATCCCACCAATGCCACGCTTGGTATCCTAGCCTCTTTACGCCTTTTGCGGTGAAGCTCACGATGTTTTTTTATCTGCTCGATTTCCTTATTAATATCACTGATACGAGATCTTATCCTCCGTCGATCAACTTCAAGTTTGGTTTCTCCCGGCCCCCTTGTACCGATGCCGCCCCCCAGTCGGGAGAGAACCAGCCCCTGGCCTCCCAGACGCGGCAAATTATACTGGAGCTGTGCCAGTTCAACTTGCAACTTTCCTTCATGAGTACTGGCCCGTTGGGCGAAAATATCAAGAATAAGAGCGGTACGATCAATAACTTTTACACCGATTACCTGTTCAAGGTTACGCTGTTGCGCCGGGGAAAGTTCATCATCAAAAATAACCAAGTTAATCCCTGTAATTTGTCGCAGCTCACATATTTCTTCTACTTTTCCGCGACCAATAAAATAACTGGCGTCCGGTCTATCTCGCTTTTGCCAAACGGCTTTTACTACTTCAGCTCCGGCAGTTTCAGCAAGCTGTGCTAATTCAGCCAGCGAATCGGTTACATCCCAGTTTCCTTGACGCTCAACTCCGACTAGTATAGCCCGTTCGCTCTCAGCTAGTTTAGTGCCTCTCCCTCTGGTTTCAAGAATGCGGTCAATCTGCGTGGTAAGAAAAGTCAAATTTAGGTTTACAAAGTCCTCTAGTGTTAGCGGGCCGGCGGTTTGTACTTCAAAACCTTCATCGTCAGTCAAACCGGCTATATAACCGAAGCTTACCTCAACAACTTCGCCGCCGGATACGCCGAGAGCCGCCATAATATCAAACCGCATATCTTTAAGGGAAGAGAGATCCATGCTGCTTAAAGCACTATTATCGGTTGGATGTGTATGAATGCAACGTATGCCGCTAAGCCGCCAGGCCGAACGTCGCGATGAAGTTTCAGGTAACTTCACCGTTCTTGTATCCCCCACTGCGATACTTATTACCTGCCCGCGCCGGTTAAAATACACAGCAATTTCTCGGTTTAGCTGATCGGTTATCTGGGCCAGGATATTAGCCATTTCAGGTGTTATAGTTTGTCCAGCAGGCACTGTAAATTGATAAAGGCCTTCCATAATATCAAGTATGTTTTTGCGGATTCCGCTCAAGTTTCCCTCAATTTTGGTCACACAATCACCTTCCTTTATTAAGATATTTTGTACCATTAAGTCGAATTCCTGCAAATATAATATTGCTTGTGGATATACAAAAAAATAATAGAGGCTTTCGCCTCTAGTTTTTACATTCTTAATGCTGACAGCCAGCCACGGCGATAAGCGCGATGGCTGTAGAAAGATAAAAAAAGTTGATAATTACTCGGCTAAAGATTTGGGAACAATTCATACCCGGTAAATGGGCCCGAATATTTCCGGGATTGACTAAAATAATCCCAAAAAATGAGATTACAGCAATCAAGGTAAAACTTAGATTGTCGCCATAGTACCAGGTTATCAGTAGAATTATCCCCAAGAGTGCCGCTGCAGCCAGTTTCAGCCATCGTATGCGCCTAACCCTTGCAGCAGCTTTCTTGCGTTCCAATCTTGATAAAGCCACACTTATGCCTCCTCACCCAATATTATGAGCTTGGAGGAGTAGATTCTATACTAGTTATTTCACGTTTATGATCTAGTAGCGTTTCGCGGCAAATAACGCAATAACCTTGCTCGTATGATTGCTGACGTAAAGTAAGCGCCAATGAGGTTCGGCCGATTTCTAATCCCTCTTCCCTGCCAATTCGTTTTCCAAAAATATAGCCAAGCAAAAAGAATATTAAAACCACCACAACTACATCAAGAATCACGTCTTCACCCCCTGAAAGTGAAGCATTGCAATATAAAAGATAGTGGCACCGGTTATTACTGGTATGAATAAAGCCTCGTTTAGCCTCCAGGCACTTAAAAGAGCAATTAATCCTATTATACAGCATTCAACTATTCCCAGACGACAAGCCAAATTGCGTGTGCCAAGTTCGCACCGGCGGTCAATTTTTAGATCAATGCAGTCGTCAATACATTGTACAGCAAAAATAAAGAGCATTGAAAAGACTGTCATTCTCCAGCCTAAGAGACAAGAAGAGACAATTAAAACAACTATCGACTCTTGCCACCCCAACAGTCTGCTGGGCATGCGAGTTCTAAGGTCGCTCAACATACCTATGGCATAACTTGCCAAAAACAGTGCCGAACTAAGTTTAGGGTTGATGCAGGCTGCCACAGTAAAAAATAGCATCGCATAGACGGCTATTCCTGGTCCTAGGTAAGCAGCCCAGTTGAACTGGTGGCAGGCAGCATCGTTTTCGCGGTCCAGATAGTCATCAATAAGTTTAATAGCTGTTGCTGAGAAAGCTACGGCTAAGGCAGAAGCAATAAAATCAAATGTTGCGAGAAACATAGGCTTTTACCTCCTGGAAGCCCTGGGAATTAATCGCACAAATCGGAATTATCTTAGCCCTGTTGAAGCCTCCTACTACCTTGGGCAGGTTATTTTTTCCTGCCGGTAAATCTATCTTGTTGGCTAATAGAAGATAACGACTTTTAGCTAGACCGTAATCATATATTTCTTGATCGATGCCACGCGTGTTCAGATTTTCTTCCGATAGTGTTGCCACATCAATAATATGGACAATAAAATCACAGCCGCGAAGCACGCTTAAAGTTTGAGCCATGCCCTTTCTAATTGCGCCGTCGCTATGAATTTCTTCTGATACACCGCAGGTATCAGTGAGCTTAAAACTAATTGCCGCTTTCCCCAGTGGAATTTTAAGTATCGTTGACTGAACCATGCGGGTTTTATGCCATTCACTGTCGCACAGCTCTTTTTTTGCGTCAGGTATTGCAAAGTGGCGACAATTTAATAGTCCATCAGGCGAACGGAAAGTAATATCTATCTTCTTGCAATTTAGAAACCCGGCAAAATTGAGCGTAAACATGGTTTTCCCTGAGTTGGGACGTCCTACAACCGCAAATTCTTTCATGTCTCCACCTCTGGTAAATCTGAAGGTTCAAGGAGCATTAAGTCTTGTTTGGATAGCGTGTTTTTTTTGACTAAACGCACGGCTTGTAGTCGAAAAGCCTTTTCGATAAGATTGCGCACTGTTCTGGCGTTGCCAAAGTTTGAATTGGCCCTAATTATCGGTTCATTTAGTCGACATAGGAGAGCCAGCCTTGCCTGAGGTGATAGTTGGTATTGACGATTAGTACACATTTGATCAGCTATTTCAATAAGTTCATTATGGCTATAATCCTGGAATTCGATATGTATAGGAAAGCGCGACCTTAAACCTGGGTTAGTCTGTAAAAAATTATCCATTTCTTTATGGTAACCAGCTAAAATCAATATCAGATCATCTTTATGGTCTTCCATCGCTTTCACTATACACTCTCTTAAACAACTTATAAACTTTATTTTGAGTTCTAAGATATTTTACGCTGATTGTTCGCTATTAACAGTAGGAGATTGTTTAAACTTGACAACGGTCGCAACTATCAAAGTAACAATAAAACAGTATGAGAAAACCAATAACATATCATTGTAACTGTTTGTCGTCTCCTTAACCCACGCCACCAGAAATGGACCGACAACCCCTGCAGCCGCCCAAGCACTAAGAATTTTGCCATGAATTGCGCTTAATTCCTTCGTTCCAAAAAGATCACTTAAAAAAGCGGGAATTGTGGCAAAACCGCCGCCATAGCACGAAATAATTAAATAGACAAATAGTTGAAACGAAATGCTATCTGTAGTATGGGATAGCAAAAAGAAGGCAATAATCTGGATAAGGAAAAAAGCAAGATAAGTATTTGCCCGGCCGATATAGTCAGATACCGACGCCCAAATTATTCGTCCAAAGCCGTTTAATAGACCAACCATGCCAACCATTGTTGCAGCAGCAATTGGAGACATCTTTATAACTTCCTGAGCAAATGGTGACACTACACTTAATAAACCAATGCCACAGGTGATATTGGTGAAAAGCATCCACCATAGAGCGTAGAATTGCCATGTCTTCAGGGCTTCAAGTGAGGTCATTTGATACCTTTCGGTCACAGGCGTTATACTTAAGTTTGTTACAACATTATAGGTTTCTGGCGGCTGTTCAAGGTATAATGCTGACGGTGTCATAATTAAAAGATAGATAATCCCAAGAATTTCAAAAGTAGCTATCAGACTATATTTTTCGATAAGCGTCTGAATAATCGGTCCGGCTATAAAACTGGCAAATCCAAACCCCATGATAGCTATACCTGTAGCAAACCCGCGTTTTTCAGGAAACCACTTTACCAAAGTTGATACTGGTGTAATATAGCCGATACCAAGTCCGATTCCGCCGATTATGCCGTAAAATAAGTATAATAGCGGCAATGTTTTTAAGTACACAGCTACGCCTGTTCCAAACAAGCCAATAGAGAAAAATGCCGCGGAGATTAGTCCTGATTTTTTAGGACCAAGTTTTTCAACATAGCTTCCCAAGAATGCCGCGGATAGTCCTAAAAATAAAATTGCAAGTGAAAAAGTCCATTGTGTTTCTTTTAGTCCCACCCCTAATTCTTTCATTATGGGTTTCGTTAACACGCTCCATGCATATACACTTCCAATACAAACATGAATTCCAACCGCCGATAAAGCAATAAGCCAACGATTTTTCATTGCTAAAAACATCTCCTTACGATATTTTTCTACCTATTAGAAACACAAAACCGCCTGGACAAAAGAACAAATCTTCTCTTTGCCCAGGCGGTCGACTGTAATAATGATACGGTTCATGTGGTTAATTCCACTTATCCGCCAGTTCCGTATCATCGTTATTTAGTTGTAGAAACACAAAACCGCCTGGACAAAAGAACAAATCTTCTCTTTGCCCAGGCGGTCGACTGCAATGATGATATGGTTCATGTGGTTAATTCCACTTATCCGCCAGTTCCGTATCATCGTTATTTAACTACGTGTAATTATAACAATTAGATTAAATGTTGTCAAACACTCTTGCAACCTTTAAATCAGGCTTCTGGTTTATCATGACGTAACTGGAGCAGCTGTACTAAAATCCTTTCAATTAAAGGTTTGACAAATAACAAACTGTGGCGTTCATCTTCCCATTCACTGCCATGAATGATTCTGACAACCGGAGGCGCTTTATTTATATTAAAACGCTGTTTTTCTGCCACAACCACCACCTCTAAATAATTCTATGCGCCAGTGGTTGTACATTAGGGTAGCGGATCTAAAAAAAATGCAGGAAACTAAGTACTTTTTATGGAATTATTGCATTTAAGCCATGCTTAATTCTGGGAGGATCATAATGAATATAGTTGCCGTTTATGCTCGCGTAAGCACTGTGGAACAGGCTGAAACAGGCTATTCTTTGGCAACACAGCTTGATGCTTGCCGAAAAAGAGCCGCTATGCTGGGAGCAAAAAAAATTGAAGAATTTGTTGACGATGGTTATAGTGGCGAATTTATTGATCGTCCAGCCCTCACCCAGCTTAGAAAAATGTTGGCCAACAATAATCTTAGCGCTGTAATTGTTTATGACCCCGACCGATTAGCCCGTAATTTAGCCCACCAACTGATTATAACCGATGAAATCGAACAAGCTGGCGCCCAGCTTCTTTTTGTATCAGTGTCCTTCGAGCAATCCCCGGAAGGCAAACTGTTTTATTCTATCAGAGGCGCAGTTTCTGCTTATGAAAAAGAAAAGATTAAAGAACGTTCTATGCGCGGCAAACGCGGCAAAGCTGCCCAAGGTAAAATAATCGCTGACGCTAAACCGTTTGGGTATACATACAACAAAGAAATAAGTAATTATGAAATAAATGAGTCAGAAGCTCAAATTGTCCAACAAATGTATACCTGGCTTACCGAGGAAAAAATCGGTACCGCAACTATTGCAAGGCGGTTGAATGAAATTGGCGTTCCCTCGCCCAGATTGAAGAAGCCTTGGATTGTTTCAGCTGTTTATCGTCTTTTGACCAATCCTATTTATCGTGGAACCCATGTGGCAATGCGTTACCGTTATCAAAAGGTCAGCTTGAACAAAAGAATTAGAACTCTTCGGCCTGAATCAGAATGGATTGACATACCTGTTCCGGCTATTGTTGATACTGAGGTTTGGCAGGCTGCCCAAAGCCAATTAAAGGCCAATAAGTCCCTTGCGAAACGCAACCTTAAACGTGAACAACTGCTAAGTGGTTTAGTATATTGTGCCCAATGCGGTCGGAAGATGACTATTACCTACGCCGGTAAGGCTACTGATCCTAAAAGTTATTATGTCTGCATGAGTCAGCGAAGCAACTCCTATATATACACAGAAAAAGAACGTTGCCGTGCTCGGCGCATTCCTTGTGAGCTGCTTGATCAGACCGTCTATGAACATCTTTATCAGTTAAGTAAAAATCCTCGGTTGATAAAACAATATTTGTCAAATCGCCCTCACCCTGCCAATACGAAAAATTTTATTACCGCAATAGAAAGGCTGCAGGATAATGAAGTCAGATTGGTCAAGCAGCGAGAAATGGTTTTGCGTTGGTACCGGCAACAAATGATTGCCGAGGATGAGGCTGAAAGGCAACTAAAAGAAATTAGCGATAGAATAAATGATGTCGGGCGGAACCTAGCTAAAATACGCGAAGAAATGGAAATCTTCTCTCCTAACTTGTCGCAAAAAGAGATTATTACAGCTGTTACCAAACATTTTGCTCTTGGCGACCATTCATATGAGGCTAAGAGAGCTGCTGTTCATCAGGTATTGAAGAAAGTAATCGCGGAGCGAACAGATACAACAAAAGCCAAAGCCAGCCGACCGGAAATTGAGGTTGAACTAAAATTTACCTAATACAAGTGGAGGTAAGTCAATGAAAACATCAATGATTAAATTGATTAGCAGTTTGGTACTGTGTCTTTTGCTGAGCATCATTACTTGCAATGCATTTGCGGCCGAAAATCAGATTGTAAGGTTTAAAGGAAAGGTTAAACATCTAACCTCTCTAGATACCTACGGACTATTAAGTGATGATGAACGGCGCTTTCATCCTACCAAAAGACTGCCCTTAAAATTTCAAAAAGATGACCTTGAAGTTATAGTAGAAGGAAATTTGCGGGAAGACTTATTTGGTCCTAACATGTATGGAAAAGCGCTTGATGTTGTCAGTATATCTCTGGCTTCCCAATATGTCAGTCCCGAAGACCGCCAAGCTATTCGTCTGCTGCTATTGCGCATGGATGCGTTTAATACCGGAGATCTAGCCAAGCTGCAACAAATTGATGTGGCAGCCAAAAATATAACAGCAGAACGCTTTAAAGCCTGGATTGGCGGTAATAGTGCCAGGTTTACACTTAACTACATGGAAACAACTCTTCCTTCAGGTCCATTTACCGATAACTCAAAGATCTCCGGCTTCTGTCTTTACAGTCGTGAGCGTGTGAACGGTATGTCTATTTCAGGCAACCTCAATTATGCCCTCATGAAATTCACAATAGCTAAGGTCGATGGCCAATGGAAATTTGTTACGACAGGCAACTATTTGTTACCTGACAATGGTGTTGATCCGAAACAATTTGTTGAGCAGCTTAAGGAAAAGGCTAAAGAAAAATACGGCACAACTAATCTTGCCACATGGCGAAATTAATGATTGGTAGTGAAAAATAAATATGCCAAACAAAGATATGACTAGATTGCCTTCAGACGCAGATTTCATAGCTCTTGACTTTGAAACAGCCAATCGCGATCAGGACAGCGCGTGTTCCATTGGCTTAGCGTTTGTCAAAGACGGCAGTGTTGTGGCTAATCCGGCTTGGTTGATTTGTCCACCCAGACTATATTTTGATCCGGAGTTTATAAAAATTCATGGCATACGACCAGAAGATGTTGAACATCAGCCTAGTTTCGCGGACTTATGGCCGATGATAAAAAAATTTTTGGTTGGTTGCCCTGTTATTGCTCATAACGCCGAATTTGATATTAAAGTCTTGACAGGCACTCTTGACCGATATCGGTTGCCCCACCCTAACCTTAACTATTCGTGCACACTTCGCATAGCTAGGAAAACCTGGCCAACCTTGAGACGTTATAATTTAGCTGCTCTGGCTGAGCATCACGGTATAACCTTCAATCACCATAATGCCGGTGAAGATGCCTGTACTTGCGCGCAAATTGCTCTCCAGGCGCTCAATCACTATAATGTAGATAGTTTTGACCAACTTAACACCAAGCTGTGTATTACCTTTGGCCAAGTCTTTCCAGGCGGCCATACGCCAATTGCCACAATACCACCAGCAGTTGACTTTACCAGCTTCGGCGACTGGAACATCGCTATTCACAGCCAACTACAGCAGCAAAGCCGCTTAGAGCGCTCAAAAGAACTAACGGTGGCAAAATTTGACCCTGCTACTCAAGCAGCTGTTATCAATGGTTATACTGTGACGCTGAACAGTTGTACATGCCATGATTTTACACGGCGCAAACTTCCCTGTAAGCATATGTATCGTCTGTTTTGTGGTAATAAAGAGTGAACCTATATAAAAAAATGAGATGCGAACAAAGTTCGTATCTCATTTTTTTATATCAACACCTAAAGTTACCTTCCACAAAATAAGCAGTATCACTAAAACATATTAAGGTAATTGTTTCGAGAGTTTCACCATGCAATCAATAGCTTCTTTTCCGAAATCCTTTTCTCCGCCGCGGGCTAAGGAATAGGCTTCGTCAATGAACAATATTCCACCATAAGCTTTTTTTAATTGCTCTCTTGTTTTTAGTGCAGTATGGCCAATATACTCTCCCACCATATCTGCTCGTTCCACTTCGATAAGATGACCGCGACTAAGAACTCCCATTTCGCGAAAAATTCGGCCAATAATGCGAGCAACCGTGGTTTTACCAGTACCTGGATTGCCTTTAAAAACCATGTGCAATACCAATGGTTCGGTAAGCAATTTCTCTTTTTGACGGTATTTTTGAATTTGTACAAATGCATAAATTTCACGGACAAGTTTTTTTACTTCTGCTAAGCCAACCAAACCATCGAGTTCCCGAATAGCTCCCTCTATCCGCTGATGGTAATCGTTAGTTTCAGGATAATAAGTCGTTGACTGGCAATTATCCATCTCGCGCAATAATTTAATGGCTTCTATTGGCGGGAGTTCCCCTGTTTCCAACGCCAATAATACTTCCTTCGGCCAAAGATATGCCACTGGATTTCACCTCATCCGGTGTATTGGTGATACCCATTATATGCGGTCACACTTTCGACAGTGAATAAAAAAACACCCCAGGCGCTCTAATGGCCTGGGGTGTTTTTTTATATTAGGATTTTATTACATCATCCTTTTTTTCCTGCATGGTGGCTGATAATGGCCGGAAGGGCGTTATTGTTGAAATTGCATGCTTATAAACAAGTTGCTGCTTTCCCTCGTTTTCAACGATGACCGTAAAGTTATCAAAACCTCTAACCGAGCCGCGCAATTGGAAACCATTAATTAAATAAAAAATTACTGGTACATTTTCTTTCCGGACTTGATTGAGAAAACTGTCTTGCAGATTAATTACTTTTGTTGTTGTCATTATTCAAACCCCTCCGCTGTCTTAATTATCTAATATCACTTTACCCTGTGTCGGTATTCTATCTACTTACAAGTATACTTCTACTCCAGGTTAAACTTTCCTGCAACATAACTGTAAATATATGCCATAATTTCATTGTGGTTATCGTAGTCACCGATATCTACCCAATGGATATATGGCATTTTACGAAACCAAGTTAACTGGCGCTTAGCAAAGTTTCTTGTAGCTTGCTTAATTTTGTCAATGGCTAAGGGTAGTTCTAGCTCACCATTTAAATATAAGGCTATTTCCTTATAGCCAATACCTTGCATTGCTTGTGCCTCAGTAGAAATGCCTTTTTTGATAAGTACAGCGACCTCTTCCACCAGACCGGCGCTAATCATGTCATCTACTCTTTGGTTTATACGGGAATAAAGTTCACTTCTGTTCATTGTTAGACCAATAACAGCAGTGTCGTAAACAAGTCCATTTGAGGATTTAGCGTCTGCGGACACTTTATCGCCCCTTAAATGAACCTCTAGGGCCCTGATAATACGGCGGCGGTCATTGGGATGAAGCCTAGCTGCAACATCAGGCAGTTTCTTTGCCAAAATAGCGTGAAGAAAATCATTTCCGTGATGATCTGCAAGTGTGGTAAGGCGTTCGCGGATTTCATCATTGCCTGGTACCGGGTTGAATTGATACCCTTCCAGTAACGATTTTACATAAAGGCCAGTGCCGCCAACTATAATAGGAATGCGGCCTTGAGCATTGATATCAGCAATTAAATCAGCTGCCATTTCCTGGAAATTAACAACACTAAATTCTTCGTTTGCGCTTCTAATATCAATAAGGTGATGAATAATTCCACGCCGTTCACTTATGTCAGGTTTGGCTGTTCCGATATCTAGGCCTCGATAAATAAGCATCGAGTCGCCAGAAATTATTTCAGTTGAAATTCTGTCCGCAAGATCAATGCCTACTTTGGTTTTTCCTACGGCTGTTGGGCCAATAATTGCGATAAGACGGTTCATGGTCAGCCCCCCGTTTCCAGGACACCATAATGAATGCTGCTATACTTACCGCCTATAATTGTTGTAATTCCTAAACGATTAAACTCCTTGCTTCCTCTGGCTTCTTTTACAACAACCCGCCTTTTGGCAATTCGACAAGCTTTAGTTATTGCTTCTGGTGTAAGTGCCCTACTGTCTGCAAGGGTCCGCAATGGTTTAAGGTTTGAACTAGAATAAATAGGTACCCGAAACATCGGGTCAAAGTATACAACATCAAAGCTGGCTGTAGGCAGAGTATCAAGGTATTCATTATAATCAGCGTTCTTCACCTCAATCCGTCGCAGGGACGAAGTGACTATGTCAGCAGCAGCGTCATAGCATCGAAGCCCGAAGGCAGTAACGGCAGCAATAACCGGCGATGTTTCAAGCCCCACTACCCTACCTAAATCGCCTGTCGCGTAACTTGCAACAATAGCGTCAGTACCAAGACCCAGGGTGCAGTCAAGTATGGTAGTTCCAGGAGTTATCCCCAGTGCAGCTATCATATGGTCATGTTTTCCAATTATGAGATTATTTATACGCAGCTCCGCCATATTGATATGAAAAAAGTATTGTCCGCCAGATGTATGGACTACCGGACCAGTTTTAGTTGCAACCAGTACATTAGTGACTTGGTGGTTGCGGCGAATAGTGTCCAGCGAACATTTTTCCCGTGCGACTAATGGAACGGCAAGCTTTTCAGCTAGTTCGGCAGCTAAAGTTTTTGTGGATTCAGTTGGTTTATAAACAGTTGTAACAACCAGATTCATTGTATCCCCCATATCAGGTACGTTTAAACAGTTTTGCAAGATCAGTGGCATTAAAATTAATGACTGTCGGTCTTCCATGCGGACATGTATAAGGCAATTCTTGAGCGTTAAGTTCGCTAATAAGCGCCTGCATCTGGCGCATGTTCAGTGTTTCGCCAGCTTTGATCGCTGCACGACAGGCGGCAGTTTGGAGATAAGCATGACGAAGTTTAGATGCAGTAGGATTTTGCTCATTCTGTACCAGATTCATTACGTCCAGCAGAAAGCTCCGAGCTTCGCCGGGTTTAATATCAGCAGGTAATTCAGTCAGACGCCAGGTGTTTGGACCAATTGACTCAAGGGTAAAACCAAGCTCATATAAAAGATCGGTGTTTTCGCTGATTATTCTTGTTTCCCGCGAATCAAAATCCAAGAGGAGCGGTACGAGCAGCTGCTGCACCGGAATGCGGCCGGTCGCTTTACTAAGGCGTTCATACATTATCCGTTCGTGAGCAGCATGCTGGTCAATGATATAAAGACCATCAGGTCCGCGGGCAATTATATAGCAATTGTAAATTTGACCAAGCGGTAACAGCAAAATTGCTGCTTCGTTTTGATTTTCAGTAAGTTCCGCAGGAAACGGCGGACTGATTATATTATCTTCTTGCTGAATAATTGCACGAACTTCATTAAATGACGGTACTGGTGATGGTGCTGGTGACGATGATGGCGTTTCCCGCCATAGCTGGGTATGAACAGGTGCTGGCTGCACGGGAACATATGTACGCTGAACTGGCGGTGGACTTGACCAGGACTTGGACATAAGTACCGAGGGCGGTTCCGGACTACTCTCGGTATTTGAGAGCGCTGCGCTAATCGCTCGATGCACAGCTTTAAACATAACATTTTCGTTCTCTAATTTAACTTCAGTTTTTTGAGGATGTACATTTACATCAATAGCCTGTGGTGGTAAGGATATATTAAGGACGACCAATGGATAGCCGGTTTTAGGCAATAAAGAATGATAAGCAGTGTCTACCGCTTTGGCTATTAAACGGCTGGAAACTGTTCGTCCATTAATTATAAATGTTTGCCATTGGCGGCTGCTTTTAATCAGGGTTGGTTTGGCAACATAACCGGTTATACTTAAAGCTTCTTCTTCGTACTCAACTGCTAGTAGTGCTTCATCAGTTTTCGCCCCATAGAGACTGGCTATGGTGTCTAGCAAACTGCCGTTGCCTGGGGTTGACAATACTAGCCGTCCATTATTGACGAGTTTAATGGCTACTTCAGGATGGGATAGTGCCAGTCTACCAATAATGTCATGAATATATCCGCTCTCGGTAGCCGCTGTTTTCATAAATTTTCGTCTAGCCGGAGTATTATAAAACAATTCGTTGACAATCACTGTTGTTCCTACGCTTGAACCAGCTTCACGAACATCAGTTACCACGCCGCCTGTCACTTCTACATAAGATGCCAAGTCGGCATCAGCCAACCGCGTGGTTAATGAAAAACGTGATACAGACGCTATGCTAGGCAACGCTTCGCCGCGAAACCCCAAAGACTGCACGTTGTAAATGTCATCAACCGAACTAATTTTACTTGTGGCATGCCTTAGTATTGCCATTTCAGCGTCTTCACGGCTCATGCCTGATCCGTCATCCGATACCCGAATATGACTGGCTCCGCCGTCCTGGATTGCTACCTCAATATTACGGCTGTATGCATCAAGCGCATTTTCCACTAATTCTTTGACCACCGAAGCTGGACGTTCAACAACTTCGCCGGCGGCAATTTTATTAGCCGTATTTATATCAAGGATACGGATTACCGCCTGGGTCATAATTTCCCAGCCTCCTGTTTGGCTTGATTTTGCAGCTTATAGAGAATATTGAGTGCTTCTAGTGGCGTAATGGTCATAACATCTAGTGCCATTAGCTCATCAGCTAAACTGCTGCAAAAGAGGGATACTTCGGCAGCTGGGGATGTAGTAGCCGCGGCAATCTCTTTCTTTGCTGACGGCTGTTGCGAGCTGGTTTCCAGTTCCGCCAGAATTTCCTGAGCGCGCTCGACAACCTTTTTCGGTAGGCCGGCAAGCTGGGCAACATGAATGCCATAGCTTCTATCTGCGCCGCCTGGGATGATTCGCCGGAGAAATACAATATCATTACCGCGCTCTTTTACTGCTACTGAGCAGTTTTTGATTCGTTTATTGTAATTTTCAAGTTCAATAAGTTCGTGATAATGAGTGGCAAACAGTGTTTTGGCCTTAATTTTTTCTTTTATGAATTCAATTACTGCCCGAGCTATGCTCATACCATCAAAGGTGCTGGTGCCACGGCCTATTTCGTCAAGAATTATAAGGCTATTGGTGGTAGCATGATTAAGGATATGGGCAACCTCATTCATCTCAACCATAAAGGTACTTTGGCCTGTAGATAGGTCGTCGCTGGCGCCAACCCTGGTAAAAATCCGGTCAACCGGGCAAATGGAAGCTTCTCTGGCAGGTATAAAACTGCCTACCTGAGCCATTAGCGCCAATAGGGCAACTTGTCGCATGTAAGTTGATTTACCGGCCATGTTCGGACCAGTGATAATTAGTATCTCACTATTATAGTGGTTAAGTTCGACATCGTTGGGGACAAACATATCCTGTTTTAGGAGATGTTCTACCACCGGATGACGCCCGTCTTTGATAATAAATTCGCGTGTAGTGTTAATTGTCGGGCGAACATAACATTTTCGGGACGCGGCTTCACTTAAAGAGGCGATAACATCAATACTTGCCACAAGACGGGCGGTTTCCTGAATTTCCTTGAGGCGCTCCTTGACATAGTCACGTATTTTAATGAATAAAGCATATTCAATATTAACAATTTTTTCCTGAGCACCAAGTATTTTTAATTCAAATTCTTTAAGTTCCGGCGTAATATATCTTTCGGCGTTGGCCAGTGTCTGTTTGCGTACATAATTCGGCGGTACTGCAGCCGTATTTGCATTAGTTACTTCTATGTAGTAGCCGAACACCTTGTTATATCCGACCTTAAGCGATTTGATGCCGGTGGCTTCGCGCTCCCTGGTTTCTAGGTTCTGAACCCACTCTTTACTATCGTGCGAGAGTGCTCTAAGTTCATCAAGTTCAAGATCATAGCCGGGACGGATCATCCCGCCATCACGGACTGAAAATGGTGGATTTTCAACAATCGAAGTATTAATAAGATTGGCAACATCGGTATGGGTAGCTAAATTTAAACCTATATTAGCCAGCATTCTTGTTTTAAATCCCTGAACACGGTCTTTTATGGAGGGCAAAGCAGCAAGCGAAGCCTTTAAAGCCGAAAGATCGCGGGCGTTTGCAGTACCGACTTCGATGCGGGTTAAAATACGTTCAAAGTCATAAATTCGGCTGAGTTCTTCGTGAAGTTCCCGTCTGATAATTGGTTTTGCCAAAAGTTCTCCCACGGCGTCTTGGCGCTCGGTAATCAAAACCGGATTTAAAAGCGGTGACTCCAGCCACTGTTTTAAAAGACGACCACCCATAGCCGTCTTGGTATAATCCAATACAGACAGTAAGGTATCTTTTTTCCCGCCGTCACGCATATTGGTAGTAACTTCTAGATTGCGAAGCGCAGCAGCGTCTAATATGAGATATTCCCGTGCATCATATTTAGCTAACCGGTTAAGGTGACTTAAATCGCTTTTAATTGTCTGATAAAGATAAAACAACAAACAAGCTACAGCAAATGTCGCACCGCTGGCTTTAGGAAGATCTTGCCCGCTAAAATGACGACAGGGCAGTTCGGCGACATAGTTGTAATCATCAATCACTAGGCCGGTATAGGTGCAGCGCGGAATACGGCTCTCGATAAAACTCTTAATTGAATCGATGCCGGTTATTTTTCCTGTCAGAACTATTTCTGCCGGCATCAGCCTGAACAGCTGGTCGCAGAGTTCAGCCTCACGATGCGGTCCAGCAAATTCTGCCCAGATCATTTCAGCGGTAGAAATATCGGCAGCCGCTAAGTACAAAGTCTGGTCTTCCTCGCACAATAGAGCAAGGAAGTTATTGCTTTTATCTGTTAACAAAGTATCGGAAAGAACGGTTCCGGGGGTAATAATTTTTATTACTTCACGCCGAACAATTCCTTTTGTTTGTTTTGGGTCCTCAACTTGTTCACAGATGGCTACCTTATAGCCTTTTTGAATAAGCCGGGCTATGTAGTTATCGGCAGCATGATAAGGAATGCCACACATTGGTATTTTGTCTGCCGCTCCACCATCTCTGCCTGTAAGAGTTATTTCCAGTTCGCGTGCCGCCAGTTCTGCGTCTTCAAAAAACATTTCATAAAAATCGCCCAGTCTGAAAAATAAAATGCTGTCTTTATGCTGGCGCTTAATATCCAAGTACTGTTCCATCATTGGTGTATAACTAGCAGTCATGAGACTTCTCCTCTTTCCAAACAAATATCAACAATTAATCAACCAATCGTCCTTTTAATAACCAAGTCTGAGCAATTTCTATTTCGACATGGACCAGTTGACCGATGCTTTCCTTGCCGGTTTTATCCCAGATTACTATTTTATTAGTTCTAGTCCGCCCCATTAATTTATCAGGATTATTTTTGCTTTCTCCTTCAACAAGTACTTCAACTGTTATCCCAATAAGCCGCTTATTAATCGACAAACTTATTTCGTTTTGCACTTCAGCCAAACGATTTAGCCGGTCTTTTTTTACTGCCTGTGGTATTTGGTCCGGCATGGTTGACGCCGGTGTTCCGGAGCGTTGCGAATAAAGAAAGGTATAAGCGGCATCGAATTCAATCTCTTTTAGTAATTGCAGTGTTTCTTCGAACGTTTGTTCCGTTTCTCCCGGAAAACCGATAATTAAATCAGTTGTCAGACTCGCTTGAGGCACAGCAAGGCGAATCTGCTTAACTAAAGCGCGATAGTAGTCGCTGGTATATCCACGGTTCATCTTTTGAAGAATTGCATCGCTTCCTGATTGGATGGGAAGATGAAAGTGCTCACATATTTTTTTGCTGTTTTTAATTGCGGCGATTACTTTATCATTCATATCCCTGGGATGGGATGTCATATAGCGAATTCGTTCAATGTGCTCGGCTTCGTCTGCTATTGTTAGCAAATCAGCAAAATCAGGATAGTTATCGCCGTCCTTGCCATAAGAATTAACATTTTGTCCGAGCAGTGTCACTTCCTTAAAACCTGCTGCGCCGAGTTCGGCAAGTTCTTTCATGATATCCTCTGCCGGACGTGACCGCTCACGGCCTCGAACATACGGAACTATGCAATATGTGCAAAAGTTGTTGCAGCCATACATAATGGGAACCCAAGCTGCTATTTTATTTTTGCGGATTGTCGGCACTTCCGGTGCTAGTCTTTCCGCTTGATCCCATACTGCCAGGACCTTTTCTCGGGAACGGCCAACTTCATTTAAGAGGTCTTTAAGCTGATGAACATTATGAGTGCCAATAACAAAATCAATATGGGGCGCTTTTTTAAACAGCTTGTCCCGGTCTTTTTGCGCCATGCAACCAGCTATACCAATAACAAGATTGGGTTTTTCAGCCTTGAGACGTTTTAACTCGCCAATTTTGCCGTATATTTTTTTTTCGGCGCTTTCTCGCACGCAACAGGTGTTTATAATAATAACGTCAGCCTGTTCTTTAGTTTCTGTTTCATTAAAGCCAAGACTTTTTAGTTGTCCAGCCAGCCGTTCTGTATCATTCTCATTCATTTGGCAGCCGTAGGTATATGTTTTATAAAATTTTTGCGGTCTATTCTTTGTATTGACATTAATACCGTTAACCGGTGCTTCATTGTTAACTTCAGTCACAATACCACCTCTAATATAATATATTCCAGTACAATATTCATCATAATTATACAATGGGTTCGAGATTATGTCGAACACTACCATTCCCATTTTATTGGAAAAGCATCATATATTATTTAAACAAAGATTTGAGGGATTCCACTGTTTTATGGCATAATATGTATGATGGAGTATTATTATTTAAATAGGATGAGTCAGGAGATATAATATTATGTCAAGTACAGGTTCAGTTCAGCAAACAGGAAAAAACTCATGGAAGTTAACGGTGTCCGGCGGCTTTAATGGCTCAGGTAAGCGAATACGTTATACTAAAACAGTCCACTGTTCCGGCGGTACTGTCGGAGCTCAGGAAAAAGATGCTCGCAAACAGCTAGCTTTATTTATTGCTGAAATAGAACGGGGCCAAATGGCTACAAGCGGCAAAATGACAATAGCGCAGTTCTATGAATATTGGAAAACCCATTATGGGAAAAAGAATTTGGAACAAAGCACTTTAGCTTTTAATGATATTACCTTTAAACGAATCAATGAGCAACTTGGGCATCTGCGGTTAGATAAAATTGAACCTAAGCATTTGTTAAGTTTCTACACAACTCTAGCAGAGCCAGGAACCAAAAAGGTTCGGGGTAAAACAACCACGGGTTGTCTCTCCAGTACTACCATGAAACGCTACCATGCTTTATTATCATCACTTCTAAACAAAGCAGTACAGTGGGGATTTATTCCTTTTAATCCGTGCAAAAGGGTTGAAGCACCAAGAGCTCCCAAGATTCCAAAAGAGATTTATTCCCTTGAGTATCTCGGTAAACTCTTACACGCTTTAGAACAGACAGAAATAAAATATCAGTCCATGACATTACTGGCTCTTACCGGCGGCCTGCGTCGTGAAGAATTATTCGGCCTGGAATGGAAACATATTGATTTTGAAAACAATACTGTCAGGATCGAACAAGCGTCCGTATGTATTCCGGGAAAAGTAATTCTTAAGGGAACCAAAAACCTTTCTAGCAACCGTCTTATTAGTATCCCGGAATCAGTAATAATTTTACTCAAACAATATAAAAGTGAACAAAACGCCGCTCGCCTTAGATTTGGCGACAAATGGCAAAAGTCTGGCCGGGTATTTACAACAGGAAATGGTACACCAATGCACCCAGCATTATATAATAAATGGCTTTCGCAGTTCACACTTGATAATGACCTTCCGCACCTCTCTCCTCACATGCTTAGACATATGTCAGCAACTTACCTAATTGCCGGGGGGACGGATATCCGAACAGTATCCGGCAAACTCGGCCATGCTCATACCAGCACCACAATGAACATATATAGTCACTTATTGATGTCGGCAGAACAGGAAACCGCCAGTACAATTGAGGCTTTTCTTGCCCAAGCATCCGAAACAGCCAATTAAAAGAAGCAGGCCCAAAAAGGTCTGCTTCTTTTAATTGGCTGTAAATATTCATATATAAAACAGTAATAAGAATTCAGAATTATTCGAACGTCTAGAATCGTTTCTAAGCCATTTTTATGCATTAGTATATATCTTACTACCCCCCTCTGAAAAATTGCAAATTGCTATTCTTTTTTTGTAGAGATCTTCTCTCTATATATTTTAGCTATTAGATTATTTTTAATGCTATATGCTAATAATCCGTTTTTGAGGATTTTGTCACCAAAAGTGTCACTAAGTTAACATAAATATATGTTGCTCGTTTAATCAAAGCCCTATAAATACTAACTTTATTAGCATTATTACATATATTAGTTATTATATCATATATGTAATAACCCGCTTTTTATGGAATATATGATATATTTATACGAATTTTGAATATATTAAAAATATTTAAATTCCTATAATTGCTATTTTACTAAACTCATTATACTTTAAATCAAATATTTATTTTAAAGCTGTTATTTAATATTTTTAAGATGTAATTAGATGTTTGTATTTGTAGTGATTTAATATTAAATGGTTTTGATTGTATTTAAACAAAAGTGAGTAACGTATAATTGTTTAATTAAGATAATAGTAATCTATTAAAAAAGTGCTCTTTGAGAAAATCGTTTTTTAAAAGGCATCTTAAAAAAAGGTGTCTAGTTTGACAAAATTGGGTTTTTATGATATGGGAAATCTTTAATGAATTTCTTTTAAAACGATCATATGGCGTTTTTATAATAAAAGAGAATTAGTCTTAGGTCCGGCGGAGGAATAACTGTTTGTAACCTAAGACTAATTCCCTATTAATATTTTTTATATTAGGAGTGCTTCTAAGCGCGCATTTCCATTCTTAATTTATCGGCAATCATTGCCATGAACTCAGAATTTGTAGGCTTTCCTTTTTCCACTTTTACTGTGTAGCCAAATAATCTATTAATCATATCCATATTGCCCCGGCTCCAGGCAACTTCTATAGCATGGCGTATCGCCCTTTCCACCCGACTAGGAGTAGTCGAATATTTTTCAGCAATCATCGGATATAACACTTTGGTTACTGCTCCTAACAACTCAATTTCGTTAATTATCATCATTATGGCATCTCTTAAATACTGATAGCCTTTTATATGAGCAGGAATACCAATTTCTCTAATAATAGTGGTAACTTCTACATCTAACGGACGCGCCTTAATGGCCTGAGCAGTTGCAGCTGGACGCTGAGTTGTAAGATTAGTTGCTAATTGCCGAATACGGCTGATTAGAACATCCATATTAAATGGCTTCAATATGTAATAGTCTGCTCCTAATTCTACGACCCGTTGAGTTATGTTTTCATGTCCAAGTGCTGTCAGCATAATAACTTTAGGTCGTTTATTACCCATGGTGTTAATATTCTCTAATACACCAATTCCATCAAGGTGCGGCATGATAATATCAAGAATAATAATATCCGGATGCTTCTCATTAATGATGGTTAAGATTTCTTCTCCATTGTAGGCTACACCAACTAAAGTAATATCAGGTTGTTGGCTAAGACATTCTTGCATGATATCAGCGAAATCACGATTGTCATCGGCAATTGCCACTTTTATCGTTTCTTTATTCATCAAATACCCTCCACTTTCAAAATATTTTATGGTAATAACATTCGACATTTTTACGGGACATCCTTCCTGTACTGGAAAAAAAACCCAATAAAATTCATTTTTATTATTTTCATCATAATTGTAACAAAAAAACATCAAAACGCAAAGACTTTTGTGTTTTGATGTTTTTATAAAATTACGCTGTTCTATTTTTCGACATAGTAAGAAATGTAAACAGGTTCTTGATTGTTGGAATTTCCTTTTTAGGAATTATACCACTTTCCATCAGCATCCAATCGACAAAACAGCCATATCCTTTAGTTGGATCATGAACAAATACATGGGTAACAGCTCCGATAATTTTGCCATTCTGCATAATAGGGCTTCCACTCATCCCCTGGACAATTCCGCCGGTTTTATCAAGTAGCCTAGGATCGGTAACTTTAATTACCATTCCCTTACCTTCAGGAGATTCCTGTAAATTGACTTTTTGAATTTCGATACGAAATGCTTCTATGTTTTGGCCATTGACTACAGTCAACATTTCGGCTTCGCCTAATTGTACTTGGCTCATTGAAGCAACCGGAACAGGACTAGAATACAATTGGTTAGGCAAATCAGATGTAAGGTGACCGTAAATTCCAAAGGCTGTGTTTTTTCGAATTGTACCTAAGATCTGATCTTCTTCAATGAAAACGCCGATTTTTTCTCCTGGTTGGCCACGTTTACCGTGCTGAATCCCCGATACTGTAGCAAGAACAATTTTACCTTGTTCACAGTCAATGGGTTGATTGGTGTCACTATCGGTAATTACATGGCCTAACGCGCCATAAGTTTTTGACTGCGGATCATAAAAGGTCAGAGTACCAACTCCGGCGGCGCTATCGCGCACAAATAATCCAATACGGTAACGTTTGGTTTCGGCGCAAAGCGCTGGTGTCAGGGAAACGTCAATACGTTCTTGGCCTCTTTTTAACAAGATATCGACCGAGCGATGTTCTTGACCACAGGAGTCAATAATTTCTGCCAATTGTGAATCGTTTTGAACAGGTGTACCATTAATTGCTAAGATGACATCACCCACAGTTATTCCCGCATCTTTTGCCGGAGCAAACGCTTTGCCGTCTGGAGTTTGAACCGGCGAAATACCGACCACAATGATACCCTGGGAGTGCAATACAACTCCAATTGAGTGCCCACCAGGAATTAGTATAACAGGTGGCAAAACATCTACTTCTACTTTTTTTATTGGAATTAGTCCAAGTAGTTTAAATTCGACAGTAGCTTTACCCAATTCTAATGTTTGCATTGAGACTGGACGCGACAAAGCATATGTTGAAGGCTCGTCCAGTTTCAAGGTTTGATTATGATTAACACTTACAGTCATCGGAAAGCCTACTGATATAAACGTCTTCTCTCCTTCAATAACATACATGTGAAGAGGCATCTCATAAATATCCCGGAATTGAGGTGAAAAACTAAAGGCGACTATTAATACGGCAATCAATACTCCGAGCATGGAACGACGTTTTGTGCCTGACATTTTCCGTCATCACCCCGGTTCATTAATTTTTTATGAAAAGGCCGATTTCACCCAAAGTAAAGATTCCCTGATTTTTAGGGGATTATTCTGCTGTATGTGGAAACAATTGTAATGTGATCTTATTATTAACGATTTTACGGAAAAAAAAGAACGCAGCCTCAGCTTACGTTCTTTTTTTCCATTTTTCTTTTTTGGTCTTAGCTAAATCAAACATTTCTTTGGCATTATCCAAGGCTGCCGGAGTTATATTGTCACCGGAAAGCATTCTGGCTGTTTCCTCTAGTCGCGCAGTGTCTGAAAGAACACTTACAATTGTTGTTGTTCGCTCACTGTCAACGTTTTTGGTTACATAGATATGGTGGTCGGCCATTGCCACAATTTGTGGCAGATGAGTAATGCACAAAACCTGTTTCCCCTGGGATACTGCGGCAATTTTTTCAGCAACCTTGGCAGCTGTTTGGCCACCTATACCTGCATCAACTTCATCAAAGACCATGGTTTCCACACTTTCTCGGCTAGCGGCTACCGCTTTGATAGCCAATGCGATACGAGACAACTCTCCTCCGGAAGCTATTTTATTGAGTGGTTTTGGGTCTTCCCCTGGATTAGCTGAAAACATAATCGAAACCTCGTTTATTCCGTTAAGGTTGTAGCGCGATAAACGATTAACATTAACTGTAAGACGAGCTTTAGGTAGAGCTAATCCTGAAAGTTCTTCAGTTACCTGATTGGAAATTTCTGCGGCCACTTTATTCCTAAGGGTATCAAGATCAGTTGCTGCTACCGCCAAACTGCTTTCCAGTTCGCAGCGGTGTCGATCTAGAACAGCCAAGCTTTCTTCATAATTTTCAATTGCCGAAAGTTCAGCCTGTGCTTGCTGATAATAAGAAAGTATATCACCAACAGTAGCACCATATTTCTTTTTCAATTTATCTATAACATCCAATCGTTCTTGAAGAAACGCCAGTTTTGCCGGATCAAACTCTAATCTTTCACAGTAATTGCTTAAGGCACTGCAAGTATCCTCTAATTGGTAACGAGCTTCATTTATAATCGCTAAGTATTTTTCGATACTTTGGTCAAAACGGCTGGCACTTTCAAGTCCTTTTTGGACTTCAACTAATAAATTCAATATTCCGCCTTCGCCACTAGCACCCCCTTCGCTAAGCAGCGAATATGAGCGATTGATTGAAGTGGTAATTTTTTCGGCATTGGCAAGCAGTCGTACTTCTTGTTCAAGGGTTGCTTCTTCCGCTTCATCAAGCGCAGCAGAAGCAATTTCTTTTGTTTGCCATTCCAGCATGTCCACGCGCTGAGCACGGTCTCGGGAATCGGACTTTGTTTTTTCCAGATCAGAACATACAGCATTCCAGTCACGATATATACTGCGGTAAACCTCTAATTTCTTCTGTATTTCAGGTTCATAATCATCTAATATCGCCAGATAAGATTCTGGTTTAAGGAGAGTCTGATTTTCATGCTGACCATGCATATCTACAAGCAAGTCGCCAAGTTGGCGTAATACACTCAAGGTAACATGGCACCCATTTACCAGGATATTATTTTTTCCTTGACGCGTCACCCTACGGCTTATTATTAGAACTGATCCATCTTCAAGCGTTATTCCGTGATCATCCAGAAGGTTAATAATTGGGTGACCAGCGTTTATTTCAAACACCGCTTCCACCCGGAAATAATCGCATCCAGTACGAATGCTTTCTGCTGAAGCTCGGCTCCCTAGCACAGTTTCAAGAGCGTCAATAAGAATGGATTTACCTGCGCCGGTTTCTCCGGTTAAAACATTTAGTCCGGACCCCAAATCAACGGTTGCCTGCTCAAGCAACGCAAAATTGCTGACTGAAAGTGTTTTCAGCACATCAATTCCTCCCATTGTACTTACATTACATCAGAGATTGAAACCGGGACAGAACCTGATTTACTGCTTCCGGCGGCTTGACAATAACACAGATATTATCATCTCCAGCCACAGTGCCAATAATTTCCGGCCATTTCGCGGAATCAATTGTGTAAGCTACCGCTTGCGCTATGCCTGGATATGTTTTTAATACAATCAGATTAAGACTATAATCCATTCCAATCACTGAATCCTGAAAGACCTTTTCCATTCTCGACTGGGAAACAATTGCTGTCTGCTCTGTTGGAAAGGCGTAACGATAATTGCCATCGCCGGTTGGCACCTTTATCAGAAGCAATTCTTTTATATCCCGTGAGACCGTTGCCTGAGTCACATCAATCCCGATACTTCGCAGCGCTTCAGCAAGATCATCCTGTGTTTCAATTGGCCGGCTTTCGATAATCTCCTTAATTTTTGCATGACGTAAGGATTTCATTTGTATCACTCCTTATAATCGTAAACCATGAAACCAGCATCATAAAAAAGGAAGAAACAATAAGTTACCGTTTCTCAACTATGTACAAAATAGGCGGGGTATTTTGCTGATTAACCATTTCCCAACTACCTACAGTAAATTCTTTTTGCAATAGTTGGCTGAGATAACCCCTTACGGCTTCATTTTCCAACCGGCCTTCAGGATGCCCCGGATAAGCAACTACCGAAAGTAGTCCTCCATGTGCCAAAAGACGAAGTGTTTCTTGGATAGCAGTTAATGTAGTATCAGTTTTAGTAGTCACTTCGTGCGAACCGCCTGGCAGATAGCCTAGATTAAACATAACCGCATCAAGGGGGTTATTCACATAGTTCCTGATTTTTGTATGGCAATCATGGATTGGTCGACATTTATAGGCTAGTCCTGCTTCATTTAACGCCGAAATAGTATTGAGAAGCGACTGCTCTTGAATATCAAAGAACCAAATGGTTGCATCAGGCGGAGTATGCTTAGCCAAAAATAGCGTATCATGTCCGTTGCCAGCAGTTGCATCCAAGATATAGCGAGCTTCAGACAGCTTAGCTGTTAAAAAAGCATGAGCCATTTGAACTGCGCTTATAACTTTAGTTTTCATCATCATTCCGCCATAACTTTAACCTCAGTCGGTGGAAATATCCTTCTGAACTTATTCGGATGAATTTGGCACACGTCGCTGACCGTCTGATTAATATCTCGTCCGATGGCAATAAATTGAATACATTTTGACCATCAATTGTTAATATAATATCGTCATGAGCTGCATTTATTGCAAGCCGAAGTTCTTCATTTTCTGACACTACCATTGAACGGGCATGCAATGCATGAGGACATATTGGAGTGACAACAATAACATTGAGACCAGGACTAACAATCGGACCGCCAGCTGATAACGAATAGCCAGTCGAGCCGGTAGAAGTTGATAAAATTAGTCCATCAGCTGGATACTTGGCTGTAAGTTCGCCATCAATATACAACTTCAGGCGAATCATCCGTGAACAGCCACCTTTTGTTACAACTACATCGTTAAGCGCTGACGACAGATATGTTTCACGATTGTCCCGAACAAGAACTGCATCCAACATTAGTCGTTCCTGCAGAGTATAATTTCCCAGAATAAGTCTGTCTAGTGCCTGGTCAAGGTCGGCAATTTCAATTTCCGTAAGGAAACCAAGTTGTCCGAGATTGATACCGCAAACTGGAACGCCAGCAGGCGCAACTTCTCTCACGGTTTGGAGGAGCGTTCCGTCGCCGCCCAAAGAAACTGCAAGATTGATTTCGTTTTTAATTTGCTCACGCTTAAATGCCAGTTCATGATAATTCGTTACCTCTGCGACGTCATCAGCCAGTAAAACCCTGACCTGCCGTTCCTTAAGGTATGCTACAATACGATCTAAAATCGGAGTAACATTTGATTTATTTGTATTTGGAAATAAGCCGATAGTAAGCACGCTATTTATCTCCTGCTCTTTTATTGAGCACATCATGTGCATCCTCTACAATTTTAGCAACAGCTAAACTGTCATAAGCCGTTACACCGGGATCACTTACCAGGTGTAACAAGTATTCTATATTGCCTTCCGGCCCTTTTATTGGTGAACAGTCAAGCCCGGCAATACCAAAGTCCAGTTCCTGCGATACTGCTATAATACGATTAATTACCTCAATATGAACAGCGGGGTCTTTAACGACTCCTTTTTTTCCCACTTTATCCCTGCCAGCTTCAAATTGCGGCTTAATTAAGGCAACAACCTCACCATAAGGCGCTAAAATTGTTTTAACTACAGGTAAAACCTTGTCAAGCGAAATAAAGGCTACATCAATACTGATGAAATCAAGTTGCTCGCTAAAAGCCAGTGGCGAGACTGTTCGAATATTGGTCCGCTCCATGTTAATTACTCTCGTGTCAGTGCGAAGCGACCAAGCCAGTTGGCCATAGCCGACATCAATGGCGTACACTTTCACTGCACCGTTTTTTAATGCGCAATCGGTAAAGCCGCCTGTAGAAGCTCCTATATCAGCAACCACTTTATCGCTTAGATTAATGTCAAAAACATTCAATGCCTTGGCCAATTTTAATCCGCCGCGGCTGACGTAGCCGATACCGTCGTCACTGACTGTAACTACAGCGTCCACAGCAACCATTGTACCAGCTTTATCGACTTTTTGCCCGTTTACAAATACTTTTCCAGTCATGATCGAACTTTTGGCCCGTTCTCTGCTGGATACAAGGCCGCGTTCTACCAAAAGTACATCAAGGCGTTCTTTTTTCATTTATCGCACTCCAACTCCATGTAGGTAAGAACGAACTGAAGCGGCGATTCCGTCCGGAGAAATGCCATAAGCAGCCAAAAGTTCGTTCCTAGGGCCATGTTCTATAAAGCTATCAGGCAACCCAAGCCGCAGTAATTTAACCCAATTAAAATTTTGACTGTTTATATATTCAAGCACTGCTGAACCAAATCCTCCGGTCAATACATTTTCTTCTACAGTAATAATAATTCCAATGTCTTTAGCCAGACGACGGAGCGTTTCCTCATCCAGCGGCTTTATATAACGCATGTTGATTACCGTAGCCTCAATACCTTGCGTTGATAAATGTTCGGCTGCCTTTAAGCAAATATCCACCACCGCTCCGGCGGCAACTAAAGCCACACTTTTTCCGGACCGTAGTTCTTCGGCTTTACCGCTGATATATTCCAGCGGACCGGTAGTATTAACTCCTAAGCCACTACCCCGCGGATAACGAATGGCTACCGGGCCTTTCGAAGCAAGCGCTGTATATAACATATAACGAAGTTCATTTTCGTCTTTGGGGGCCATAATCGTAAGACCGGGAATATTGCGCAGAAAGGAAATGTCAAAAACCCCATGATGTGTAGGCCCATCCTCACCCACAATACCGGCCCGGTCAATTGCAAATACCACCGGAAGCTGTTGTAGGCAAATATCATGCAGCACTTGATCGTAAGCGCGCTGCATGAAAGTCGAGTAAACTGCCACGACAGGTCTTTTTCCTGCAGCAGCTAAGCCTCCGGCCAATGTCACTGCATGAGGTTCGGCAATGCCAACATCAAAAAAACGGTCAGGATATCTTGACGCAAATTTCTTAAGCCCAGTTCCTTCGGTCATCGCCGCAGTAATGGCTACTATATCAGGATTTTCGGCAGCCAAATTAGCCAATGTTTCGCCGAATACCGCCGTGTATGTCGGCTTGTCACTCTTTACTACACATTCGCCTGACTCTATACAAAACGGTCCTACACCATGAAACTTATCCGCATTCGATTCGGCCGGAGGATAGCCTTTGCCTTTAGCTGTTATAACATGAACCAAAACCGGTCCCCTAATATTTTTGGTTGTTTGAAGAACGTCAGTTAGCGAAAAAATATTATGTCCATCTATAGGTCCAATATAGGTAAAACCAAGCTCTTCAAACATAATACCGGGAACGACTAAATATTTTAGACTGTCCTTTACCCGCTCCACCGTTTTTGCAACGCCCTCGCCAATAGCCGGTATCCGTTTCAGAAGATATTCAATATCTCGTTTAACCTTTGAATATCTTGGGTCAGTACGTAATTTCGCAAGGTATTCAGACATAGCACCAACATTTTTTGCTATAGACATTTCATTGTCATTAAGAATAACTGTCAAATCAGTGCCAACATGACCGGCATGATTGAGAGCCTCAAAAGCCTGTCCTCCGGTAAGCGACCCATCGCCAATTACTGCGATTACATGGGAACGTTTTCCGGTCATACGATTAGCTATCGCCATCCCCAACGCAGCAGAAATAGATGTACTGGAATGTCCAGTGCCAAACGCGTCATGTTCACTTTCTGATCTTTTTGGAAAACCGCTCAAACCGCCTTTCTGTCTGAGGGTAGAAAACTGACTATAACGTCCAGTCAATATTTTATGTACATATGCTTGGTGGCCAACATCCCAAACTATTTTATCAGTTGGACTATTGAAAACCCGATGCAAGGCGATTGAAAGTTCAACTACCCCAAGATTTGGGGCGAGATGGCCACCGGTTTCAGAAACAGTATGTATAAGAATATTACGTATTTCTTTAGTAAGCTTTTCCATTTCAATAATTGAAAGTTTCTTTAAATCCTGCGGACTGTTTAGCGTCTCCAGAATCGTACCCACAAAGGCTTCCCCTCTTTTCCACCTCTAAAAAGCATCATTTTATATTATAGCACAACATTTTAGTCATTATAAGAGCACTTAAGGTCGGCAAGGTATACTATCCTTCCGACCCTTTGACTTTATTATGATTTTTAGATAATTCTTCGAAGAACTATCTAGGCTTTAGTGAGGATAAAACTGATCAAAGGCGTATGCCATAAAAAACCCCAAAAGGGCTCCAGCAAGTACTTCCAGCGGAGTATGTCCAAGGAGTTCCTTTAACCTTGTATCTTTCACTCGGTGCTCAACCCTTAGTTCCTGAACCAGTTTATTTATTACTTTTGCCTGCTTGCCTGCAGCACGTCTTACACCAGCGGCATCATACATAACGATTCCGGCTAAAACCACAGCCACGGCAAAAAGAGATGAGTCAAAACCGCTTTTAAAGGCTACTGCAGATGCTAGTCCCACTACCAGTGACGTATGAGAACTAGGCATGCCGCCAGCCCCCGTCAGCCTTTCGGCCCGAAACTCACGATGTCGCCAATATGAAGTTATCGATTTCAGGACTTGGGCCGTAAACCAAGCTGTGACCGCTGTCATTAACACGATATTTTTTCCTACGGCCACAAATAAATCTGCCATTTATATTTCACCTCAACTATCACGATTTAAGAGATATAAAACATAATCTCTTAGTACTGCAGCTTCGACACCTAAATCGCTAATAGCCGCTATCGCACAGCGCACCGCTTCCTTTGCCATTTCTTTTGCTTCTTCAAGCGAATACAATGATACATAAGTAACTTTGTTGTTCTTAACATCACTACCTAATGGTTTACCCAACTTTTCCTCTACACCTGCAACGTCCAGTATGTCATCCGTGATTTGGAAAGCCAACCCAAATTGCTTAGCATACTCAGTCAATGCTGCCAAACATTCCTCATTTGCATTAGCAAGCATTGCTCCTGCTCGTATTGCCGCCGTAAACAGTGCCCCCGTTTTTGCCTGATGAATAAATTTGAGTGTTTCGCTATCAATAGTTTTTCCTTCAGACAATAAGTCAATTGTCTGACCACCAACCATTCCCCGCGCCCCTGCTGCCGTAGCAATTTCACGAATCACCTTTATTAGCGTGGCAGGTTCAACTTTTGGCTGTGCCAGCATTACTCCGAAGGCCTCGGTCAATAGTCCATCGCCAGCTAAAACTGCTATTCCATCACCAAATACTTTATGATTAGTCAGCTTACCCCGCCGAAAGTCATCGTTATCCATAGCAGGTAGGTCGTCGTGAATCAATGAGTAGGTATGAATCATTTCCAAACCGCATGCGATGTTAATAAATCTGCTTCCATCTTGACCGACGGCATCAGCTGCAGCCATCAATAAAATCGGACGCAACCGCTTACCTCCAGCAAATAAACTATAGCGCATCGCTTCATAAATTTGGGGCGGATAAGTTTCGGCAGACAGAAAATGATCTAGGGCGTCATCAATAATCGGTAAGCGGGCCATGGTATAATCTTTTATCATTTGTCGGCCTCCTCAAGTTCTAAAGGGTATTCCACAATTGTTTTCTTTTCTTCCCGCAAAATTTTGTCAATTACTCGGTCAGCGTTGTTTAATCTAGCAAGACAAATCTGTGATAGCTTCATCCCTTCGGCAAATCGGTCTAAAGCCTCTTCAAGCGCCAAATCGCCGTTTTCTAACTCTTTTACAATCAATTCCAGCTTGGCTAAGGCTTCTTCAAAAGCAACGCTTGTGGTATCTTCCTGTTTTTTTTTCATATTATCTCTCCTCTGGCTCAAGTACCTTAACCACAATAGTTCCGTCCGCCAAAACAACTTCTAAAACATCACCCGGCATAGTATCTCTAGTCCGTCTTATTACGCGTTTATCATAAGTACGGATAATGCTGTAGCCGCGTTCAAGCACCGCCAATGGATTAAGCATTGCGATTTTCTCAGCCATAATATTAAAACTATGTCTTTTATTTAATACATTCTTACACAACGACTCTCGCAATTCTTGAATATAATCATCCAGCATCTGGCGTTTATCCGCCAACATAAGTTCAGGTCTTTGAAAACTGCGGCTGGATAGACAATTATCTAGCCTATGCCGGCGATTGGACAACATATTTATAGTATTATTTTCGAGATTATTTCTTAACGAGATTATATATTTGGCTAATTCCTTAACATCAGGTACTACTATTTCTGCCGCTTGTGAAGGAGTAGCGGCCCGCTGGTCGGCAGCGAAATCAGCCAAAGTATAATCTGTTTGATGCCCAACTGCGGATACTACGGGGATACTAGCGGCCGCAATAGCGCGAACGACCTTTTCGTCATTAAATGCCCATAATTCTTCGAGACTGCCTCCGCCTCGCCCTACAATTATGGCATCTACCTGTCTAGTGTGGCTAAAAAATTCAATTCCTTTGGCAATCTGCCATGGTGCTTCAGGCCCCTGTACTTGCACCGGAAACAAAATAAGCTGGACTCCTGAATAGCGACGTTTGGCAACAGTGATAATATCCCGAATTGCCGCACCTGTCGGCGACGTAACAACACCAATAGCACTAGGTAAGAGCGGCAAAGCAATCTTTCTAGCTTCATCAAAAAGACCTTCGGCGGCAAGCTTGTCCTTTAACTGAGCAAAAGCTAGACTAAGCTCACCCATTCCTTCAGGAATTAGTTGCTCAACATAAAGTTGATATTGCCCGTCTCGCTCGAAAACTGAAATTTGTCCACCAGCTATAACCTTAAGGCCGTCTTTTGGTTCAAACTTTAAAAACTGTGCCCGGCTACGAAACATCACTGCTTTTAATGTTGCCTCACTGTCCTTTAAGGTAAAATAACAATGTCCCGAGTAGTGACGTTTAAAATTCGATATTTCACCGCGTACCATAACTCCACTCAAGGTTTCATCTGACTCAAACAATGACCTAATATATCGTGTAACGGCGCTTACACTTAATATGCTAATAGCAATCACCTATTCCGCTTTATAAGAATATAATAAAAATCAGACAATATACTGTCCAATAGATAAAAAAAAGCAGACAGCAGTCTGAAATATATTTAATATTTACGATACAAGTACCGTTGGGCTAGACAGCCTCCGATGGCTCCAACAGTAAACCAGAAAAAATGGCCTGGAGGAATTAGATGTCCGATAACAATACCAACCGCTGCGCCCCCCACTACATAGCCAAGCATATCTGCCACCTCCGCATATGATAATGTATAATATGCGGTAAAAGAACTTGCGGTGCTAGCTTGTTGATGCAAAATAGGCTGCCCCTAGAGCATTGTCAGAGCTAAATTGTTGTTCAGGAAAGTAAAGTTTACAACCGGTTGTGTTAAATGTATCAATTAAAAAATTACGGATAAATTTATTGGCGTTAACGCCGCCTACAAGCAAAATATCTTTAAGACCGGTAGCTTTAATCGCCGAAGTAATTAACTTAGCTAACGACTTAGATACACAGAGCTCAACTCCTGCAGCAATAGCAGAATGGTTATCTCCCTTAGCTAAAAGCCTTCGAGCATGAGACTCCGGCCCAGCAAAGCTTATTGTAAAGTCTTTTGCTGCTACAGGCAGTGATGCTGGTGCCGCATGGCCGTTTAGAGCCAATGCTTCTAGACTGGGGCCAGCTGGAAAAGACAACCCTAGAGTCACTCCAATACGATCGATGAATTGCCCTGCTGCAATATCAATGCTACCACCAAGTAGTTCTACTTTAATATTTGGCTTAGTATATGTAACTGCAGTAATTTCTGTGGTGCCGCCAGAAGCATGAACAGCAAGAAAGCGTTCAGTATTCGGCCCGCAAGCCGACCAAATGCCGGCAAGAATATGATTTTCCTGATGACTTATTGGATAGTACTTTGCTCCATGGGTTAAAGCAAGCACCTTTGCAAAGCTATCGCCAACCATAAAAGCCGGCATAAAGGAATTAGCTATTGGCCTAGGTTTGACAGTTACACCTACTGCTGATATTTCAACTCGGCTGTTAGCTGCTTTTATTACCTTAGAAAAAACTTCTGGCAAATTACGAGTATGCTGATATACCATTTCCGACTGTGCAAGTCCTCTGTTACCAGGTTTAACAGCAAGTAATTTGCGACCATCAGCGATGCAGTGGTTATCCTCAGTAAAAAGCGCTACCGAAGTAGTATAGCAACTAGTATCGATACCTAAAATATAGCTCATTATTGCACCCTAGTTTTTATCAAAGCGCCTAGAATGCCGTTAATAAACCGGCTAGAATCATCTGTGCCAAAAATCTTGGCCAGTTCAACCGCTTCATTGATGACAACATTCTGAGGAATATCCTCTTTGCTAAAATTAAGTTCATAAACTGCCAGTCTAGCAATATTACGGTCAACACCAGGCATGCGTTCGATAGTCCATTCTTCAGTTTTTGCACTAATAATATCGTCAATTTCCGATAAATGTTCTTTGGTTCCCAAAACCAATTTTAAGGCATAAGACCTAGCGTTTTCACTAATAGTCCCAATCTCTTCCATTACACTAGTTATAGCTTTGTCAAGATCTATATTATTATAGTCTAATTGAAACAACGTTTGCAGGGCAAGTTCTCTGGCCTTTCTGCGACTCATGCCATATTCCCTCTTTTCATTAACGGTGATATCCAGGTGGTAATAGTCTGTCAAGTATTTCCATAATATCTTCCTTCTCATCAATTCGCTTGCCAATAACATATCCGGCTATTACGCAGATTAGAACAAATATTGTACGAAAAAAACCAAAGCAAATAATCAGTATGCCTAGAGCAAAGCCTAGAAATCCACCGATAATTTTGCCGCTATGCTGCTGCCATATTTCTTCTAATACTTTACGATCCATAGCGCACCTCCCTATACCACACGATGTTTTGCTTTAAAATCGTTTGATATATTTTCAACAATTACCCGCATATCTGCTAGTTCTACGCCAATAGTATTTTTGATGTTGTCAAATATTTTTTGTTGCATTTCAGCAGTTATGGTGGGGATATGAGTATCCGGACTTACAGTGGCTTTTAAATTAACTCTTAATCCATTAGTGGTATGCTTAGCAGAAACCTTTACATCCCTAACACCACGAACGTGTCGGGCTACCTTTTCGACAAGGTTTTCCACTGCAGTAATTGATATATGTACGTCACCCAATTCATTATGATGCACAATAGTATTATTCTCGTTGCGGCGTGACCTAATTCCAGCTAATAGCAGGCGGATACTAACAAGAAAAAATACTGCTCCAGCCAAACTAGCCTCCCAATGGCCATAAACGCTTAAAATGCTTGTCCCTATTAATTCCAAAGGAATGAGGCGCAAAGGCAACGAGATTACAATTACGCCTAGCGATAGAAGCGCTAACATAATAGTGTAAATCGTTAAAATTATTCTGTCGAAGATGCCCATAAATACTCCTTTCTAACGCACGCGAAAATCCTCGTCTTTAGTCTCTACAGCAAAGCCTACTCCCTGAACGTGAATATTTATTTCAACAACATCTAGTCCGGTCATCGATTCAATGGCCCTTTTTACATTTTCCTGAACTTTAAGTGCCACATCGGGAATGCGTACACCATACTCGGCAATAATAAACAAATCCACAGCTGCTTCTCGTTCACCAACTTCAACTTTAACACCCTTAGACAAGTTTTTCTTGCCAAGCATTTCAGCTATTCCGCCAACAAGGCCTCCACTCATTCCTGCAACTCCAGGAATTTCAGTTGCTGCCATACCGGCTATAATTCCGACTACTTCGTCAGCTATTCTAATTGAACCAGCATCGGTGTGTTCTGTTCTCTCGGGCCACTTTTCCAAGTTTAAGCCCCCCCAATCATTTAAATACTAAAATGATATTTTATATACAATATTTTATAGCTCTAATATTATACCAGACTTTTTCGATTTATAGCAAATAATACACTACAGTCATAAAAAGTTCTATGCCACGATTTTCACCGTGGCATAGAACTTTTTATGGTTTCGCGCTTATAGTAATATCTTCAGGTTTAGCCCCAGAAACGCGACTGATGACATCTGCTACCTGTACTACATCTTCACGCGATAAAGTGTTGGTTTTAATAACGACGCTGACAGTATTATCCTGTACAAGCACCAATGCATCAGTAAATCCACGCGCCTTTATTAGGCTTTCTATTTCCGTTTCACGCTCTTTGTCAAGTACCAATTTTAAAGCATCATTGCGGGCCTTTTGGCGAGATTCCTCATTCTCTGCCGTCTTGATAACATCACGCAGCATATCTGAACGCTCACTACGAAGACGGTCACGATCCAAACGGCATTCTACGAAAAAATCCTGATTTGACACTGGAATACTTGTATCTAAGGAAACAGTTGTTGAAACCTGCCTGGCGGTAGTTCTGTCAACTCTTACCATTTGATTTTCTCGGCTAAACCCCCATATACCTAAAGCAATCAATGCTACCACAACCAGGATGATAAGTCCTACTACAAAATTGTTAGGTTTCTTTAACTTTAATACCCACATCATCTAATCCTCACTTTCGCTGCGGCAATACTGTTATCTTATAGGAAGGAACTCCCAGAGCAGCTTCAATCGCTCGAACAAGGTTTGCCTTGACTATAGAGTTCTCAGCTCCTTCAGCTACGACCAAAACTCCTTTAATAGCCGGTTTTATTTCCCTTACAATAACTGGCCTGTCGATACCATTTTCCTTACTTAAAAGCACTTGGGTGCTTTCCTTGGTTTCTACTGTCGTCCTAACACCGCCACTTGTATCTTTTTCAGCTACAGTTTTACTTTCTTTAGTAACATTTTTCGCATATTCCTGTGCACTGCCATTTTCCAAAGTAATATTAACTGCCACCGTTCCAGCTCCGTTTACTTGAGACAACAAGTTGGCAAGTTTTGCTTCAAGAGCATCTTCATAATTTTTATTTGTAGTCGGTATTGCGCTCACCGCTTGCGGCGGCGTTACTGATTCCGATTTATCAGTTGACTTGGTTTCAAGAATCCCTCCCACTAACAGTAAAATAATCCCTAAAACTCCAATCATTACAAGCTTCGGGCTTATAGCAGCCCGTTTGAATATACTTGAAGAACATACTTTTTTTGTGCTGTCAAGCAACTCTCCAATGACGCTCATATTTACCTCCTAGAGTCAACTGGTTTTATTCTATACTTACGATCTCAACTTGTTCGTCACGGAGTTGATATAGTTCTGCTACTGTATGTATTACTTTTGTTTTGAGTTCTGGTTTGATACTATTTTTAATTGGGCGGTCTTCAGGACTGATAACAACTTTGGTTACTTCATGTTTTGCGACCGATATGCCTGGTTTTAAATAAATTATTACCTTATGCAGAGCGCCGTGTCCCACCTTGGTTTGATCTAATTTAATTGTTACCTTGGCATCTTCAACACCGTCTATGGCAAGAACCACTGACTGAATTTGCCTTGCCAGTTCTTTTATATAAAGCTCTTCCGCTAAACGATCACGCTCACGGATAACCGATTTCTCAATGTCCTTTATTTCTTTGCTTGAATCTGAATGAGTGTCAATTGATGCTACTGGCTGACTTATCAAATTAGAGCGGAATAAGTCGATGATCGGATTTAATATCGCCAGCATTATTAAAAGACCCATAATAACTCGTACAAAGCGTTGCATACTGCTGTTGGGCAACAGTAATTCCAAAAAGGAAGCAAAAAGAATAACCATAATCAGCGTTTTAACCCAGAGTATGAGCACCGTCATCATTTTATTCCCATCCTGTACGCTAATTTATCTAAGCATCATCGTCATACTGCCTACGCCAATTATGATGGTAATCGCCAGAAACAACATCAGCGCTACGGTCAATACTGCAACAAATATCAGCATTAAATTATTCCCCATAACATCGAGACTGTTAGCGGTTCTTTCATCACCCAGCGGCTGTACCAGAGCTCCAGCAACTTTCATAATAAGAATTAACGAAATAAGTTTTATCAATGGAAACACACATATGGTAAACACCATTACTATTCCGAAAATACCAATAGCATTTTTGACTAAAAGTGAAGCCCCCATTACTAGTTCAACCGTATCTGCAAACATCTTACCAACAACAGGTATAAAAGTTGATGCAGCATACTTGGCTGTTCTCAAACCTATTCCGTCAGCCACTCCGCCAGCTACGCCTTGGATAGTAATTATCCCCACAAATATAACCATAGTAAAACCTTGTACTACCATTCCTACTTGACGCAGCAAATTGCTGAGATTACTAAGACGATAGTGATCGGAAAAGTAATTTACGCATTGGAGTACAGCCGCAAGAAATAAAAGTGGTAATACAACATCTTTGACAATTATGCTTACCGAAGTAACGACAAACATCATCATTGGTGTAAATAAGGCCGCTGAAGTAACTGCTCCAACACCTGCTAATAGCGAGATTAAAAGTGGCAGCAAGGCTTCCATAAAACCTACCATTGCTTCAACTGTAGTTCGAGCAAGCGTAAGTGCATTAAAAAATGCTGTTAAAGCGATAACCAGCATAAATATATAGCAGATACTATAGGCTAAAAGCGAAATAGTTGAACGTTCAAATGAGTTCAAGAGATTTTGCAGCAAAGCTGACAGTACCGCCAAAAATATCAATTTCCCCATCAAATGAATATTAACAGCCATTTCACGAAAAAAGCGCGATAAAATAACTTGTTTTACTGTCGCCCAATCCAGCTCGAGCCCTTTATCGGCAATCTGCTGAATTGAAGCTAGGTTTAACTGTGGAATATCTTCATCTAATTCTCGATTAATTTTTACAATGAAATTATTTACTTCCTCTATTGATAAAGAATTAAGAAGCTGCCCAATAATACTTTTTTCATCAGGTGGAGTTTGAGGCTGAGGCTGAGCCGTAGCCACTCCGCCAATAAATAGCAAACAAAAAATTGTTATTGCTGTAATTATTTTCATGCGCCTAGCCACCTTTAGGGAAGCAGTTTTACAATAGTCTCAAGAACAAGGGCAATAATTGGAATAGCTAGTACCATCACCAGCACTTTGCCAGCAAACTCAATTTTTCCAGCCACCGCGCCCTCCCCAGCATCCCGACATACCTGCGCTCCAAATTCAGTAATATAAGCAATACCAATTATTTTTAAGATAGTGTTAAGATACATCTGACTGACATTAGCCTTATCAGCTAAATCTCTAATTAGGCCGATAACCAAGTTAATTTTGCCTAATACCAATAAAAAAATAATTGTCGCCAGGGCAAGACTGAGTTGGACAGCAAATTCAGGCTTTTGCGTGCGAATTATAAGAATAAGTAAGGTTACTATAAACCCAAGCCCGACAATCTGAACAATCTCCATTCGGCACCTCTCAAAACAACTTGAAAACGCCCTGCACAGTAGTAAAAAGCTGTCCCAACAATTGCACCACCCATAGAAGCACAATAGCAAAGCCGGCTAGTGTGCACAACTGGGCCATATCTTCCTTTCCTGCCTGTTTCAGGGCAGTATGAATAACTGAAATAAGTATTCCTACTCCGGCAATTTTGAACAATATATCAAGTCCCATTATTCTCCTCCCCTCAGACTAACAAGATAGCGATAGCCAACCCACCGCAAACTCCAAGGTAACGGTACATTTTTACATTTTGATCTCTAGCAATTATTGCCTCTTGATGGATTTTTTCTAACTCAACTTTGGCTAAGTCTAGATGCTTTTGTTGTTCTTTACGGTCAACAGCACCTAGATTTGCGCCTAAGAGCAGCATAATTTCACGTTCCGGTTTATGAATAGCTAGTTCGTTTTCCAACATATTTAACGCTTCGGCAAATGCTTCCTGAGGAGACCGCCAACCGCTAGTATCTATAAACGAACCTGCTTGTTGAAATAGATCCCGTACTGGACCTTCGATCATTCCCGCAGAGCGGATAAGAGCTTCGGAGAGCGGCAAAGAAACATAATTTATGTAAGACCCTAGTGAGGTAATACAACCAATTAACTGTCTGACTTGCTTAGGTCGTTCGTTATAGCGTGCAGCCAGAGAAAAGCCAGTTAAAGTCCCTGCGATTATTACTAAACAGCAGCCAATCAATTTTAGCCACATATTGCCACCCCAACCTCACGGTTGTATATAACCTCATTATTTTGAGCTGCAATTATCTGAGTTACTGTCCCCACTTGAGGTTTGCCACCGAGAATTATGTATCTGTCAAAAAACTTCTCCCTAATAAGCTCACCAACATATGGTCTTGCAATTATATCGTTCATATCACGTCCGTGAACACTTGCTATTACACTTACCCCTGCGTGTAAAGCTTCGTTCAGCGCACTAACATCAGCTTGTCGTCCTAATTCGTCGGTCACCAAAACCTGCGGTGCCATCGAACGAATGAGCATTAAGAGACCGTCTGCCTTGGGACAACTATCCAGAACATCAATTCGAGGTCCTAAATCCGCTGTTGGAACTCCATCCAAGCATGCTGCAATCTCAGAACGTTCATCCACCAGACCTACCTGTACTCCACCAAATGACAGACATGGCACTCCATTGCTAATTTGTCGTGCAAGATCACGCAAGAGAGTAGTTTTACCACAGCGCGGTGGCGAAACAATAAGGGTATTGTAAATATTGCCATTTTGGGCTATAACATAAGGAATTACAGTATTAGCGGCGCTGTAAACCTCTCTAGCCAATCGAAAATTCATTGAACTGATATTCTTTAAAGTTACAATTTTCCCGCCTGCCAAAACTGCCTGTCCAGCCAATCCGACACGGTGTCCACCTGCTACAGTCAAAAAACCCATTCGTAATTCTTCTTCAAATGCGTACAAAGAGTTTTTACTAATAAGCTGCATGGTTTGAGCCAAATCTTCATGTGAACAAATATAAGCTGCCTGTGGAAACGCAGCAGCTTTTCCGTTTGCGGACAGAAAAACGTCACCGCTAGAGGTGACCACCAAAAGGGGCCTGCCAGTCCTAAGTCGTATTTCCATAGCCTGATCTAAAACCTGAGGTAAAGCCTCTTTTAAAATTCCGGCAAGTTTCGGCGCTAAAACAGGGTAAACCGTTTTTTCCCAGTTTATATGTGACTTCATAACCTGTCTCCGCCCTTTCTTTACATAGATATGGAAACAGATAGTAAATTATTCCACAAATAACAAAAAATCCCGGATGACCGGGATTAATGCTGCTAATGCCATATACTAAACGCCAGGATGCATACTTCGTCTTAGATTTGTATTAACGTCGTTCATGTCGCCATAATTATCTTCGGCATAATCCAACGTATTTTCATAGACCACTTCACCGCAGTTAGGACAAGTAACTTCTATAATATCATCATCATTCAACAGGCTGGACTCAAAAGCCACTGTTTCATGGCAATCTGGACATTCAACCTCCACAACTTCCATATCTTCGGCTTCTTCATAAACGACATCTTCTAAATCAGACAAATCCTCATCAATTGTTTCCATATAAGTTTCCATGTCTTCCTGCGTAGTCTCCAAATAGTGAATTTCTTCAGCCATATTATGGAGTACATCTACTACATTTAACATTAACTTACCTTCCGTAGATTGATCAGTGACATTAAGCCCTTTTGTAAGCCCCTGTAAGTATGATACTTTTTCCTTAATATTGCTCATCATCAAACCCCCTCAGTTAAGTTCGGATACATACTCTTATTATTGCCACCGGTATACGAAATCATAACCAGGGATTCGAGAAAAATTTTATATAAATCGCTAGCGCAGATAGACGGCAGCGAACTATGTTTGAATTAGTTAATCCTGCTTGACGTTTGTTGCTATATATCCCATAGATACACTCATTATAGGAATTAATAAATACCTTAAACCTATTTGATAACAATAATCAACAATAGTCATTTTTGACATAGGTACTATAGTTATTAAATCAAAAACTACATTTATTACCAACCAAATTAATCCAATTACAATTCCTTCTGAGATATATCTACTCTTTATCGTCTTGAAATAATATACTAGCAAACTTGCGCCACAAACCCCACCAACAACTATCATAAGTGATTTAAACAAATAACTGTCTATTGAAAGTTTTCCATCTTGTGAATAAAAGAAAAGAGAAACAATTAATGGAATCAACCAAGACAAAATACCCAAAAAACTAATTTTAAAATACTTTTTCATACTATTACTCCTTACTCTATATTTTCAAGGATACTCTCTGTAACACGATGTTAATTTTTTGAGAACTCATCTAATAATTTATCAATAAAATCGATTTCATTTTTAATTAAAAAAAGAGGGTGTTCAAATAATGTTCTTACATTAAAAGGAAGCTGTTTTCCACCTTGAAAATTAAGTTTGCTATTAATATTTTTAGCCGCTTCTCTAAGCATCGATTTTCTACTATGAAGCGCTATAATAACCTCATGATGAGGCAAAAACTGAGTTGCTCCAAGAGCTAAATCAAATCGATAATCCCGTTCCCGTGAAGATGATAACCCTCTTACTATCTCTTGCCTTAAAATGTTGTTACCTTCAGGTGTTATCATGAACTTTCGTGGCAAGGGGCCTTTTCCTTGTTTTGTTGAATCAATATAGGAAGTTACCAACTTCTTTTTGTCCAATTTATTAAGACCAACATAAATCGAGGTAGTCCCAATATCAGCCCATTCTCTATAACCCCGCTCTTCTACTAGCTGGTTAATCTCATACCCTGATATTTTTTCATTTTCACTGATAATTTGCAATAACATAAATTCTACATTTGTAAGTTTCATCATTAAATCTCCAATATATTTCGTACATATAATATTACTTATGCGTACTATAATAGTCAAGAAAAAAGATAGAACCGTTTTTGGGGTACTATCTTTTTTTGTATTTCATTAGGCTCTTTCGATATATTCTCCAGTGCGAGTATCAATTCTAAGAATATCACCGGTGTTAATAAACAGCGGAACTTTAACAACGTATCCTGTTTCAAGCTTCGCCGGTTTAGTTCCACCAGTAGCGGTATCGCCACGAATACCAGGGTCAGTTTCAACAACCTCAAGTTCAACTGAATATGGTAGATCCAGGCCGATAATGGTTCCCTGAAACATCATTATACCAATATTCATATTTTCTTTTAGGAAGCGTACGGCATCGCCTAACTGATCAGCATTTAAAGCTATTTGATCATAAGTTTCATTATCCATGAAATTAAACATGTCGTCACTTGCATAAAGATACTGCATTTCCCGACGGTCAATGCGTGCCTTAGGCATCTTTTCCCCAGCGTTAAAGGTACGCTCAACTACGGCTCCGGTGCGGACATTCTTGAGTTTTGCGCGAACAAATGCAGCGCCCTTACCTGGCTTAACATGCTGAAAATCAACTACCTGCCAGACATTTCCATCAATTTCAATTGTCACGCCATTACGGAAATCATTACTTGATATCATTGCAAAACCTCCAAATTACAACTATAATTCTATAAATTCCTTGCTGCTGGCGGTAAGAATTTCAACGCCGTCAGCGGTTACAACCACCGTATCTTCGATACGCACTCCACCCCAGTCCGGCAGATAAACTCCGGGCTCTACTGTTATTACCATTCCAGAAGACAAAACAGTATTACAAGATGGTGATAACCGTGGCTCCTCATGAACTGCCAGACCCACACCATGCCCCAATCCATGCCCAAAAAAGTTCGCATACCCAGCATCGGAAATTATCTTCCTCGAAACGTTGTCTACATCACTTGCACACATCCCTGGCCTTATTGCACTAGCACCAGCTAACTGAGCTGAAAGCACTAATTTATATATTTCGCGTTGTTTTGTTGAAGCCCTGCCTACAGACACAGTCCTAGTGATGTCGGAGTGATAACCTTTATAAAGGGCACCAAAATCCATTGTTACCAAATCACCGACTTCAATGACTTTTTCAGATGCTCTGCCGTGTGGCAAAGCAGATCTAGCACCTGACGCCACAATTGTATCGAAAGCGGCATTTTCTGCACCATTCTTACGCATATGATACTCTAGCTCCAGCGCAATGGCATTTTCGGTTACTCCTGGCTTAATAAAAGATAGTATATGAGTAAAAGCCATATCCGCCAAATTAACAGCCTGACGAATAAATACCAGTTCGCTGGCATCCTTGATCATGCGCAATTCATCCAAAATAACGGGAACAAAATCCACCGCCAAATTTACCAGTTGTTGATATTCGGTATAAGTCACAAAACTGCTTTCAAAACCAACACGATTTAAGCTTTGGTCACTAATCTCCGCTCTTACTGTCTCATATAGGTTGCTGCCATGACGAATAATATCAAATCCGGTAGCTTCCTTGCTTGCTTGTTCGATATAGCGAAAATCAGTTATAAGTCTAGCAGCCTGTTTAGTAATCAACAAAATTCCAGATGAACCGGTAAATCCACTAAAATACCGGCAGTTTTCTGGTTTGTTAATCAGAATGCCATCAAGTTGACGTGAGGTTAAAAACTCGCGTAAGCTGGTTAACCTGGTATTCATAACTGGTTGTTCCCTCCATTCAGCAACGCAACCATAGCTTCAAGCGCTAAAAGATATCCCCTGTAGCCCAGGCCGCTAATCTGCCCATTTACCACTGGTGCTGTAACCGAATGGTGACGAAACTCTTCCCGACAATAAATATTAGATAAATGAACTTCAATAGTTGGTAATGCTACTGCAGCTAAAGCATCACGTACCGCAATACTATAATGAGTAAACGCGGCTGGGTTTATGATAATAGCATCATATTGACCGAGTGCATTTTGAATAGTATCAACCATGACACCTTCATGATTTGTCTGGACAATGGAAACCGTTAACCCGCAAGCATCAGCTTTCTCCTTGATAAGCGCATTAATATTGTCAAGTGACTGAAAACCGTAAACATCCGGTTCCCGTTTCCCCAGCATATTCAAATTTGGTCCATGAATAACCAAAACCCGTTTTAGTGTCATATTCATATAATCACAGCCTTGTAGTTACTGACCATATAAATATTACCATAATTAATCTCTCTTGACTAGCAGCTACTGATAAATCGCAAATTAGTTACCACTTATAGTAATTTGACTAATTCGAATGGTCGGCGCTCCTTGCGAACCAAAAAATCGTAGGTCGTCGCCAACAGCGTCTACCTCACTCAATAGATCTACTATATTTCCAGCAATAGCTACCCCTCGAACTGCCTGGGTAAATTCGCCGTTTTTAATCCAAATTCCTGATGCACCAACTGAAAAATCGCCAGAAATAGGATTAGCGGTGTGCATACCCATCACGTTGGTAACATAAAACCCGTCTTTCACCTCATGTAGTAGTTGTTGGCGAGAAGTCTTCCCTGCTGAAATAAAAATATTTGTTGGCCCGATTTCCGGCATACCTTTAAATGAATGCCTAACACCGTTGCCAGTACTAGAAACATTATCTTTTAAAGCAGTATAAGAATTATGAAGATAACCTTTTAATACGCCGTCAGCAATAAGTTCGGTATGCTGCGATGATACACCCTCGCCGTCGATTGGCGCTGTTGCGATTCCTCCAGACATTAATCCATCATCAAAGAGCGAAATAAGCGAAGAGGCAACCTTAGTTCCAACCTTATTTTTAAACAAAGAGCGTCCCTTATGAACGGCATCGGCACTAAGAGAAGGAATAAGTACCGAGAAAAAATTCGTAACAACATATGGACTTAAAACCAAAGCTGCTCTTGTAGTTCCAATGCTTTTAGCACCAATAAGCAAAGCGGCATCTTCGGCTGCTTCTCGACCAACATCTTCCGGTGACAATTCACTATAAGAACGAGTAAAATTTAGCGCCATGCCGGTTTGCACATCGCTATCCTCTTCTGCTAGTACCACGCCATACAAGCCGCAATAACCAGACCGATATTGTATTGCCAAATCATTGGAGTTAACTAAAGCAACTCCGTATTCTGCGTCCTCATAAACACAGCGTTCCGTACGTTTTATACACCTCTGTGTTCTTCTAGCGGCCATTTCCACCCGCTTTGCCAATTCGATTTTTTCCTCTACTCCAGCGGCAGCAATTGCAGGATCTAAAAGGTTCATTCCAAATTCTGTTGAGTGCGGTAACGGTAAAGTGTTAAACCTATCAGCAAAAGTATTGTGACTGTTGGCAATAGCTTGATCTATAACAGTTTTTATACTATTGGGTTCAATATTGGTCGAAAAAGCAAAGCCCACCCGACCTTCCGCTGAAATAACCCGTATACCTATTCCCGTGTCTTCAGAAAATTTTAGGGTTTCAACATTCTCATTAGCCACTTCTACCTGCAACGATTTAGCATCAAGTATATATGCTTCAGTAGCATTAGCCCCCACTTTTCTCGCTTCTTTAACCGCTTGCTTTGCCAATTCTAGATACTGCAAACAAATCCCTCCGCCCGTGTCATTTTATGTATATATATAATGGTTTCTTATTTTCAGTGATGCTCGGTAGCATCATTAGCTAAAATTTGCGTAACAATGTCATGAAACAGCGGTGCGGCCACTTCGCTGCCTGACATACCATCTTCTACAAATACTACCACGACAACCTGTGGATTATCAAGAGGGGCATATCCAGCAAACCACGCATGATTAATACTTTGGCCAGCTGCGTTTTTCCGTCCAGTCTCCGCAGTTCCGGTTTTTCCTGCCGCACCGCCTTCATCAACATATGCTGCAATCCCGGTGCCATTTTTAGTTGCCATTACCAGCATCTCACGTATCTTGGCAGCAGTCTTTGAGGATAGAATTCTTTTTCCTTCACCATGGAAAAAGCTTTTTATTATTCGTCTATCAGGTGTTGTTAGTTGACTGACAAGATATGGTTCGATTTTAATACCGTTGTTGACAATTACTGATAATAGACAGGCTATCTGTAGTGGCGTAGCTTCCAGCGATCCTTGCCCGATAGACAAATTAGCCAAATCGCCTGGATAAAGATTATCTGGCGATGGCAGATTACCTGCATCCTCATCATCAATGTCAATGCCTGTCTTTTCGCCAAACCCAAGCAGTTTAGCGTATTTTATCAACGTATTCCCTCCCAGCGTCAATCCAATATTTATGAACGCTGGATTACTTGAATAAGCAAGCGCCTGTTGAAAGGTAATTCGACCATGTCCGCCGGTAGCGTAGTCCCAGCCCTTAAATCTTTGACCATCTACATCGATATACCCTGGATCGTAGAAAGTATCATTTGGAGTAATTTTGCCTTCTTCAAGTGCTGCCGCCGCCAACACCAATTTAAATACCGAACCTGGCTGATAGGCAGCTATTGCCCGATTTACCAGTGGCGAACTGTCCCGTCTTAAATAAACGCTGACCTGATTAGCATCAAAGTTAGGTCGAGAGGCCATCGCGATTACCTCGCCGGTAGAAGGCCTGAGTACTACCACAGCTCCTTTAACGGCATATTGGTCCAAAACATTCTCAACTATTTTTTCTACATTGCTGTCCAAAGTCAGGACAATGCTGGTGGCTTCTTTACCACTAGTATACTCTAAACGTTTATAACCCAATCCAGGAATAAGTTGTTGGCCGGCATCAACCATTGCTGCCAAATAAGTTGTTTGACCGACCCTAAGAAGATCGTCAAAACGTCCTTCAAGGCCGCTGACACCTTTATTATCAGCAGTATTTATATAGCCGACAACATGTGCCGCCAGCCCTGAATAGCCATACCTCACCCGTTCAGCAACTGCTACTACCCCAGGTATGCCACGGCAATTAATCTCTTTAGCGACATCTGGAGCAATGGCTTCTTTGAGTTTGAATGGGCGACGCTGATCAACTATTTCAGCAACAATATATGACGCATCTAGACCAATCAATTCCGCCAATTCAGCCGCCGTTTTTACTGAATCAGCTACTTGGTCAGGAAAAATTGCCACGCTGTATTGCAGTGTGGTATTAGTCAAAGGTACACCATTACGGTCAAATATCTCTCCACGAGGAACCTCAACTGGAACCTCCTGTACTCGACTACTAAGACCTTGAACCGTTAGTTTTGGACCATCAAGAATTTGCAGAAAAAGTAATCTGGCTAATAACATTACACTCAGTAAAAAGAAAACCAACCTTACTTTATAAACCCGCTTTTGGGTATAAATCATTTTTTCACCTCACAGGCAATATTTTCTCCATATATTGCCTTTTTACCCAAAACAATTTTTAATTTATAAAATAAGTTTGCTTAAAACAGGCAACTTTTATGTCCGATAAGTTTTCTTATGTAATCTTAAGCCACTGTACTTTTACATTACCGCCTTCACCTTACGTTCTAAATTGTTGGAATGAGAGTTTCGGGGTAAAAAAATATCCTCATGACTGGTTCATTCCCAGTTACGAGGATATTTTTTTTAATCTACGCTTTCGTCAAATAGCCTGATTTTAGTAATGACTCCCCCCTTTGCAGTAACTGCCATTCCTTGATTTTGCCAGTAACTTGTCAACATCTGATAGGTGTAGCAATTGTACTTTTCATTAAAAACATAACCACTTCCGTACAACTTAAGCATTTTCTCAATACGGTCGCCTACTTTTAGACCTCTAGCAGTGGAGTAATCGCTGGAAAGTATATCTATTCCACAGGTATACCACTGTGCAGAGTACGTAGTCTGATAGTATATCTTCAGCCCAGGATATACCGCATAGCGAGTCAAAAATTTTCCTTGCATCGGATCTGAAAGTTCTACCGGTTCGCCTAAAATTCGAACAACCTCTGTCATATTATTGCTATGTACAGTTATTTGATTAACCGCAAGATCAGAATAGTTCAAGAGCTCGATTCCCTGCAATATTTTAATTGCTTGATCCATTGTATCCCAATCTGTTGAATACCCAAAAGCTTTAGCAAGGGGAACGACTTTTACATACATTCCTTCAATTGTATCTGAGGTTCCAAGAGCTATTGGTGTCCCTAACTCATATTTCTTGCTATTAACTGATAAAGTTCCCGTAGGATTAAACGTTACTACTATATCGCCCTTTCGCAAAGTAACAACGCCGTTTATGTCAATATTAGCGTCTTTAATCTCAAGGGCCTTAATCAAATAACTTAGTGGAATATATGTATTGCCGTTCCGTATAAGTGGTGCTGCATACATTGTTGTTGGGCGATCTAAAATTACTGCATCAAGACTATCAGGACAAAATTCAGCAATCATCTTTTCTTCTGCCGAAACAATCGAAAAGATAAAAAAGCAACATAACACTATTGTAATACATAATATGCGTAATTGAATTTCAAACCGCATGTTTCCCCCTTATTTCCATACAATATAATTTGTTTTGCTTAAAAATATTATACAACACTTAAAAATTCCCTTTTATTCAATAAGTTCTTTTAAAATAATAATGTAGGTTTTAACTAAAAAAACTCCTTTCTTATAAAATGGTTTTCAGTAATCACTTTAGAAGCCATTCACAGTATTTGATACTTAATATCAATTGACGCTTAAAGCATTTCTACTACTATAGGAAGATTCTTTAGTATTTTCCGTACATCATCAGCTGTATCTGGCGTTGCCCTAACCACCAGCAGATTCTTATCACGATCAACAGTACTTACAACGCCAAGGTATTCATAGCCCTCAAAAATACAATTTACATAATTTACATATTGAGTAGCAACCCGGAAATAAACAGAACTGTCATCCGTCATTCTGAATCCCCTTTCGCCGCAACATAGCATACTCAGTTACTGGCCTATCCATCGCTATAGAAACAAGCTGTTGCGCATGCGGAGCAACAGTTATAGCATTTCCTTCACAATCAAACATTTGGTCAATCTTTTGCTGAAAGTTGTCCGAATGCGGTTGAAATACTTCTATTTCATCGCCTAACTTTATATTGTTCCGTTGCTCTATCAGAGCCATACCGGTTGCTATATCATAGCTTTTTACTAGACCGATGAAATCATGAGTCTGATTATAAGTTGATCGATCATAAATTTGATCACAGTGATCGGTCTTATTAAAGTAAAAGCCTGTAGTATACGGCCTATGAGAAATTTTGGCGAGTTCCTCCAACATATCAGCACTTACGCTGAAAGCATCTGGCGAAGCAAAATAAGCATCCAAAGCACGCCGGTATACCTTTACCACCGTAGCTACATAATGAACACTTTTCATACGTCCCTCAATCTTAAGCCCATTTAAGCCAGCTTTAGCTAGCTCTGGTATATGGGATAAGAGGCATAAATCCTTAGAATTAAAGATATATGTTCCCTTTTCATCTTCCAGCACAGGAAAATATTGTCCTGGGCGACTTTCCTCCATCAAAGAATATTTCCAACGACAAGGCTGAGCGCATTCTCCGTGATTAGCATTACGACCAGTAAAGTAGTTGCTTAAAAGACAGCGACCGGAATAAGAGATACACATTGCACCATGTACAAATGCTTCAAGCTCCACTGTTGTACGATCCCTGATTTCTTTTACTTCTTTTAGGGAAAGCTCTCTGGCTAGAACCACTCTTTTTGCACCAAGTTCCTCCCAGAAAAGCACTGATGACCAATTAGTATTATTAGCTTGAGTACTTATATGAAGTGATAACTCAGGCGTTATTTGTCTTGCTATACGATATATCCCTGGATCAGAAATTATTAGCGCATCCGCCTCATTATCACGGAGAAATCGCAAATACTCAGGTAAATCAGCTAAATCAGCGTTATGTGGAAATATATTAACAGTTATATAAGCCTTTTTACCAGCAGCATGAGTTAGAGCAATACCAGTTTTCAGCTCATCAAGCTCAAAGTTATCACTAAAAGCCCTAAGCCCAAACATTTTTCCGCCGAAATAAACCGCGTCTGCACCATAAGCTAGTGCGATTCTGAGTTTTTCCATATTTCCTGCCGGAGCCAAAAGTTCGATCGGTTTCAATAGTTGTTCTCCCCTCGATAATAAGTAACCGCAATACCGTCGCCGATATCATGAATTTTAGTCTCAAAGCGTGGATCGCTGGTAACAAATTCAAGATAAGCACGCAAGCGCTTGACCAGCGTTCGATAACGTTTAGGCGGCAGGTCATCGACTGCTACCAAACCACGAAATAGTACATTGTCAGCAATAATAACTGCTCCTGGTGAAAGTTTTCCCAGTATTTTCGACAAATAATCAAGGTATTGTCCTTTTGCAGCGTCGATAAAAACCAGGTCGAAATTACCAGTAAGCTGGGGCAGTATTTGGGCAGCATCACCCACCAACAACTCGATATATGGCGCTAACCCAGCCTGCTCAAAAAAAGAACGCGCTAGCTTAGCTCGCGCTTCATCAATCTCAATAGTAGTAATTTTAGTGCCAAAGGCAGCGCTAGCAGCAATCAGCAGAGTAGAATAACCTATGGCTGTGCCGATTTCCAGCACAGCCGCAGGCCTTTTCGCTGCCACAGTCGCCTCAAGTACCACGGCGCTATCCTTCGCGATAATAGGAACTTGATGCTTAGCAGCATAATCTTCAAGTATTTTTAATAAATCGTTCATTACTTATTTTCCTGTTCAATGGCCGCAAGATGTTCAGTATATGTTCGGCTGAATCTATGATGTTCGCCCTTCTTGTCAGCCACAAAATATAAATAATCTGTTTTAACTGGATTAAGCACCGCGTTAATCGAGGCTAAACCTGGATTGCTTATTGGGCCTGGTGGAAGTCCTGGATGAAGATAAGTGTTGTAATCTGAAGGTATTTCAGTATCCTGGATCGTTAATTCACTCTTCGGATGACCGAGAATATACTGAATAGTTGCGCAAGACTGAAGTGCCATACCGGCTTTAATCCGATTGCGAAAAACACCAGCAATCACCGGTCGTTCATCTGCAACCCTAGCTTCCTTCTCAACCAGCGAGGCCAAAATAACCACTTCGCGAATTGAAAGGCCTAAATTATTGGCCTTCTGCCGCATTTCAGGAGTAAACTTACTATCGAACTGGTTAACCATCATCTCTAATATCTGTGCCTCAGTAGCGTCAGTAGCTATTTTATACGTATCAGGAAAAACATATCCTTCGGCCTTATAAACCACAGGCGAAGAACTTATCATATAATCGAAAGGTGCAAAGGAGGCAGCGGCATCACGGAATTTTTGTGCCGAGCCCATCTTTTTTTGTTCTATTAATTCGGCAATTTGATTTATGGTGTAGCCCTCAGGAACGGTTAAATCTTTATTCTCAGTCTCGCCTCTTCCAAGTACACCAACCATTTCAATAATCGACATATCTTTATTAAAAGTATATTCGCCAGCCTTGAGGGTGTTAGAAAGTCCTTTAATCCTTGCTACAACCCGAAACACAAAGCCGCTTTTAATTATCCCTCGTTCATAGAGCATATCGCTTATAGTCTGAGTGGTCATTCCTGACTTAACTACAATTGTTACTGAATCTCCTACAGGGTTGTCCACTGGTTGTGGTAGCCCATAACCTATTGCTGCAATTGATAGCACCGCAATAATTACATAAATGACCTTTGTTACAGTTGAGCGATTGTTAAAATGAAGTATATTTATCACCTCTTTTATGCTGATAATCTATTATACACAATTCAACAAAAAAAATGAAGCCTATTCGGCTTCATCTTCTTCGTCAATCAGCGCTTCATAGGCTTGACGAACTTCTTCAAACTCTTCATCTGTCGGATCAACATAAATTTCTTCACCTGATTCATCGACATCAATACGAGCAATGAAAACATCTGTTTCTTCATCATCACAACCGCAGCCGCAACTTGAACAGTCGCAAGCGTCATCGACAGCAATCGGTACCAATACGGCAAAACGTTTTTCTCCTACCGGTATTATTACTTCTTCCCGATAATAATATTCGTTGCCTTCTTCATCAGTCATAACAACGATAGGCTCTTCTTCCATTTCATCCATGTCATCTTTGTCAAAATCAGCCATGTTTTGTTTTCACTCCTTCTTATGTACTGCCCATCAAAAATTGTATCCTAGAAAAAATACCCTGTCAAGAAAGATCCCGAGAACCTAAACTGTCCAGATATCCTTGTAGAATAAATACTGCCGCCATCTTATCAATAACCTTTTTACGTTTAGCCCTGCTGACATCTGCTGCAATTAGCGACCGCTCTGCCGCAACAGTGGACAGTCGTTCATCCCAAAGCTTAATTTGCAACTCAGGAAATTCATCTGCCATTTGCGCCGCAAACTCTTTAATGCTTTCTCCCCTAGGCCCAATAGTGCCATTCATATTTTTCGGTAATCCAATAACAATAACACTAACTGCGTAATCAGAAACTATTTGGTTTAGCCGCACTACATCACGGTCTAGCGAGGTACGTTTGATTACTTCCAGACCTTGCGCAGTTAACAATAATTCATCACTAAGTGCTACCCCTATTGTTTTGTCACCGACATCAAGTGCTAGTATACGCATAATAACTCTCCGCTATAACAAATAACTAAATAATTTTAATGCAAAACTCCGGACAATAAGCACCACAATAGCCACACAACACACAACGTTTAGTATCTGGTACAGCTTTATTTTCTATAATTGTTAAGGCCCCCATTGGACATTTAGCGGCGCAGCTGCCGCAGCCTATACACCATTCTTCTACCAATAGGCGGCGCTTTTGCTTACCAATTACCGCGGCCATGGCAGCATCAGGCAAGCTACCGCTAAAAATAGCAGTATTTACCGCCACCTCAGCAGTTGACTGCATACCAACCGCAACGGCATTCACACCTTCTTGAGCCAGTATCCAATGAAGAGCAGCTTGTGCTTCACCAATAAGATGGCCTCCACCCAATGCTTTCATTGTATAAACGCCTTTACCAGCGGCAGCCGCGTTTTTTACAGCAACTAACATATCGTAGACACTACCATCAAGGATGCCAACTCCCCGAATATTGAGTATTGGATGAATAACATCGATCTCGTCCATTAACGCTGCAGCTTGAACGACTTCTACCGTATGGGTTGATACTCCCACAGCTCGTACCACACCTTGAGCTTTAGCGTCCGCCAAGAAATTAAGCGCCTCGCGATGCCCACGCAATGTTAGGCGGGAAACTTGTTCATGAAGCATAAAAATATCAACATAGTCTCGACCAGTTTCACGACAAGCTTTCTCGACCGAAAGACGCATGCCATTATATGTATAGTCATAAGATTTGGAAGCAACAATCACATCAGGGAAATCCTTAATTGCTTCACCGATATAAGAGTAATTATCGTATAAATCAGCGGTATCAATAAAATTAACCCCTGCACTTAGTGCTGTCCGAATAACGTTGGCACCTTCATGCAGAGGCAAATTTGCCTGTAGCGGACTGATAGTCAGTGAGCCAAAACATAAACGGGATACATTTAACCCAGTACGCCCCAGTAAGCCGTATTCCATCTACTTATCCTTCAGATATGCCCGCACAAACTCCTCTAAGATTTCATCTCTTTCCAGTTTGCGAATCAGCATCCGGGCATTCTTATAACTGGTAATATATGAAGGATCGCCGGATATAAGGTATCCCACCAATTGATTAATTGGATTATAACCTTTCTCTTTTAATGCCTCGTAAACGGTGTTGATTATAACCGCAGCATCACTTTCCTCAGTGGCAACCTTGAACATCATTGTTTGTTCAGTTGGATTAGACACAGGACACCCTCCCTCCTAATAGTATTTACATCATAATAACATTATATCCTATTTTAAGGTCCTATTACCAGTCAATAAGGAATTATTTGGGATAAAAATTTAAAAAATCTTTGATAACCTTAGTTTGCTTCAAAGCTATTGACCATAAAGTTTAAATCTAGTCATTCCTTTTTAACTCTGTATTTCTAAGGTTAAAAATCTTACTGCTTATTAAGTTGATTCTCTATCATTGCAAACGCCGCATTAAGAGCATCACATATTTTTTCGGGGTGTTTACCGCCGGCTTGAGCCATATCTGGTCGGCCGCCTCCGCCTCCGCCAGCCGTGGCAGCAGCTTTTTTAACAATATTTCCGGCATGAATACCATTTTTTACTGCGCTAGCAGTAGCCATTACAGTAAAATTGACCTTTTCCCCAATAACTGCTCCTAAGACTACAACACCAACTGCTAAACGATCACGAATCATATCGCCAATTTTCCTTAAATCGTCCATATCAGCAGCATTGACCTCACCAATTACAACCTGGACATCGCCAACAGTTTGAACACCATTCAAAAGGTCCTGAACAGCAAACTTTGCTAACTTAGTGTTAGCGGCTTCAAGTTCATGCTCAGTCTCTTTAAGCTGGAAACTAAGCGCCTCAAGCCTAACAAGCACATCATCCGGTCTGACTTTCAGAGTTTTCGCCACCTGAGTTAAAATCTCTTCCCTGGTATTGATATAATCGAGTGCACCAAAACCGGTAACAGCCTCAATTCGCCGAAGGCCAGAGCCAATACCTGACTCAGTTACAATCTTAAATAGGCCGATCTCGGCGGTGTTTGCAACATGAGTACCGCCACACAATTCCCGGCTATAATCACCTGCCATAACCACACGAACAATATTGCCATATTTTTCGCCAAATAGAGCCATAGCACCCATAGCCTTAGCTGCGTCTTGGGTAGTCTCAATAGTATTAACAGTCAAATGCTCAAGAATAACCTGATTAACTCGTTTTTCCACCGCCGCTAATTCCACAGCGTCAACTGGAGCAAAATGTGAAAAATCAAATCTTAACCGTTCTGGCCCCACAAGTGAACCTGCCTGATTAACATGTTCGCCCAGCACCTCTTTAAGTGCCGCATGTAGAAGATGCGTAGCGGTGTGATTTCGGGCGGTGGCTGCACGCTTCATACTATCAATCGTCATAGTTACCGCGTCGCCAGTTTTGAGCGTGCCTTCGGCAACTTGCCCGAAATGGTAAACCGTACCGTCAGGAAGCTTTTTAGCAGTGCTTACTGTCATCTTACCGAGTGGTCCGGAAATTAAGCCGCTATCACCAAGCTGACCGCCGCCTTCAGCATAAAAGGGAGTAACATCAATAATAACCAGTGCATCCTCGCCGTCATGAGCCTCATTTACAACTTCACTATCCTTGATAATAACTACGACTTTACCGGCAGTGGCAGTGAAATCCACGTGCAGTTCATCGGTTACCACTCCAGACAAATCAGGAAGGTCAAGTCGTTCATTTTCTTGTCTCGCTGAACGAGCCCGAACCCTTTGCTCACTCATTGCCTGGTCAAAAGCTACCTTGTCAAACTCGATGCCCTCTTCGTCTAAAATCTCCTGAGTAAGTTCCCAAGGAAAACCGAAAGTATCGTACAATTTAAAGGCCGTGCCTCCATCAAGTACCTTTTTTCCTGCAGTTTTCAACTCCTGGATATGTTTATTTAAAAGATCAATCCCCTGAAGAAGAGTTGCATTAAAACGTTCTTCTTCAAGCTGAATAACCTTCTTGATATATTCCCGTTTATCACCGATTTCCGGAAATGCATCCACGAAAATATTGGCGACAACATCAACAATATCAGCCAAAAAAGGCTTTTCAACTCCCATTAACCGCCCATGACGAACAGCCCGACGCAGTATCCGTCTCAGTACATAGCCGCGACCTTCATTAGCCGGCAGAATGCCATCAGTAATCATCACAGTCATACTTCTACCATGGTCGGCAATAACCTTGAGGGATACGTCAGTTTTGGCCGAGCTTCCGTAAGAAACCCCGGCAACCTTCATCATGTATTCAATGATCGGGAATAACAGATCAGTTTCAAAATTGGTTTTTTTATTCTGCAGCACCGAAGCAATACGTTCTAGTCCTGCTCCAGTATCAATATTCCTTTTAGCCAAAGGTGTATAATTGCCAGCTTCATCTCTGTCGTACTGGGTAAAAACAAGATTCCATATTTCCAAATAGCGGTCACAGTCGCACCCTACAGCACACTCAGGTCTTTGGCATCCACGTTCAACGCCAAGATCAACATATATTTCTGAGCAAGGCCCGCAAGGGCCGGGACCAATTTCCCAAAAGTTGTCTTCCATTCGTATAATTCTGTCCGCCGGCACATTAATGTCCTTATTCCAAATTTCAAAAGCTTCATCATCATTAGTATGTATTGTTATCCAAAGCCGGTCTTTCGATATCTTCAGCTCTTCGGTGATAAATTCCCATGACCATTGTATAGCCTCTTTCTTGAAATAATCACCAAACGAGAAGTTTCCCAACATCTCAAAAAAGGTATGATGGCGCGCAGTCCGCCCTACATTCTCGATATCACCTGTACGTACACATCTTTGGCTGGTAGTAATTCGAGTACTCGGAGGCTTCATTTTGCCGGTGAAAAATGGTTTAAACGGAGCCATTCCGGCGCCTATTAGTAATAACGTAGGATCATTTTCGGGAATCAAAGAAGAACTTGGAAGAACCAAATGGTCTTTACTAGCAAAAAACTGCAAGAACCTTTTCCGCAGCTCGTTTCCGGTCAATTCAATCAACCTCCATTGTCTCAAGGCAAACACTCTTTCCGAATTATACATAATTTGGACAGCCTTGTCAATCATCGGCAAAAGCTGCTACTGTTTGGAATATAGTACATTGCCATAATTAATTATATTAAATTCTTTGCCAAGTGCCTAATAATTACTTTACCAATCGCTACTATTGGAACAGCCAACAACATTCCAATTACACCTGAGTATTCTTCACCAATAAAAAGCACTAAAATAACGATCAATGGATTAAGGCCGGTTTTGTCCCCTAAAATTTTAGGTCCTATAATCGTTCCTTCTATCTGATGAATAATCAGGAATAGTACTGCTACCTTGGTTGCCAAGATTGACGAATCTAAAAGCGCCACCGTTAATGCTGGCGTAGCACCAATAATTGCTCCAAAATATGGAATAACATCAAAAATGCCTGCCAAAATTCCGATTACAATAGCATAACGAACACCTAAGAAATAGAGTCCGCTACTTACTAAAATGCCTACAATTACAGCAATCATTAGTTGTCCTCTGATTATACCGGAAAGAACCTTATCGATATCCCGAAATATGGTACATAGTTCTTGCCGCCAATTGCCAGGTAAAAGATACAGCAAGCATTCTTCTATTTCATTCCAATCATGCAAGAGATAAAACGCAAGTATCGGACTCACAGCTATTCCAATTATATGAGTAAGCGTTCCCAGAATTGTAGCTATTAACGCATCGATAAAATTGTGCACTTCTCCTTCTAGAGTAGTCAGATTATTATCCAAAGCTATGCGAAGTGAATAAGGTAGCGTTGAATTTTGGTACTGCCATTGAAAGTCATTGATAAGTTCTTCAACTTTTACAGTAATTTTCGGTAATTCGTCTGCAAACCCCTCAAGTTCTCTAATTATGAGGGGAAGCAAATAGCTGCCGCCTAAAATAATAATACTGAACACTACAAGGTAAGCAAGCAAGATAGCCCAACATCGTCTCATATGTCCCTTGTTCTCGATCCAATTGACTGCTGGATTTAGTAAATATGCCAAGAAGAACGCAATAATAAACGGGTATAAGCCTTTACGCACTACCCAGAAAAAATATATTATGAGAATCAGGGTTAAAATAACCAGGACCCATCTAAATGTAGTCCGCGCTATTAACACAATTCTTCCCACCTTATAGTAAACAAGAAAAAGACTTGGCTTGGAGCCAAGTCACTCTGATTACAGTTTCTTCATGATTCGTTTACGAGTACGCCGAGCTTCGCGCATCAAGTCTCGGGTAGTGGCCTTTATAGCATTGGCGCTACGCTCCACAAGCGGTTTCTTTTTTGGTTTCATCAACGGACTCATAGCAGCTGTAAATACTGTGCCAATTAATCCACCCCAAACCAAGCCGTGCCAAAAACCGTTTCGCATGCATTACCCCTCCTTGAGCTATAAATTGGCCGTAGACTGCAGGTAATCATCGTATGAAATCAGACTGCCGTCAGCTTCGACATAGAAAATTTTTAAATCTTGACCTTTGAGCATAAATTCAATACAACAATCCCAGCAAAAATATTGATCAATACCAACCTTACCTATCGCCCTTGCCCCGCATACCGGACAATTGTCCACTCAGTCCACCTCACTTGGCTTATGATTCAGGGCCTGAAGCAGTTTCTGCATTCTTTCCGAAACAATTAATCGATCTTCCATAACGCCTAGAACTGGTGTCAATGGTACGGCCATTCGACCATAAACAAAGTCGGTCACCACACCATCAGATAGCTCCAAAAGCTTGACATTTCCTGTTGACGGGTCAAATACAAAGTCAGCTAGAATTCCAAGGTAATTACCTTGTGCAGTATAAAGCTCCTTGCCGACAATGGTCTGAAACCCGCAAATATCAACCGAATTAAGCACATTGGAAAAATCCTGCACCACTTTGCCGTCCTGGACATTAATTGCATACTGTCCGAAGTTGACGAAGTCCTGAAATAGAATGCCACGATCATGGCTAAACCAAGTTGCTTCTGAGACTATAACACCAGTTACAACTTTTTTAGCATAGTTCAGAACCACTTCCTGCACTTCACCTATCTGTGAGCCGCTGGTCTTTTCTAGGACCGGCAAGCCGATAACATCACTCAGCTTCTGCATAAGGCCTCCAAAACAGATGGTACTACTAGTATTGCCGAATTAGTAATCTTTTATTTATCCTCTTATCATTATTGTTCCGCTAACGCAAAACTTTCTTAATTGTGCCGCCACCGAGAACAATATCATTGTCATAAAAAACCACCGATTGGCCGGGTGTAATAGCTCTCTGAGGCTTAGAAAATTTGACACCAACCTGTCCATCAGCCAGAGGCGAAATTGTTGCCAAAGCTTCACTGGCGTTATAGCGAATTTTAACCAATGCATTCATAGGCTTATTGAGATTATCAAATGCAATATAATTTAAATCCTCGGCAATGAGTTCACTGGCAAAAACATCATCATTATTTCCGACAATGATCTGATTGCGCTCTACGTCCAGTTCCACTACATACAGTGGTTTTCCGGCCGCCAATCCAAGTCCCTTGCGCTGGCCTACAGTATATAATGGCAACCCCTGATGCCGACCTATAATATTACCGTTAGTATCAACAATGTTGCCAGATTTTAAACTTTTTGGTGCTTTTTCTGCTAAAAATTTTTTATAATCATCATCAGGTACAAAACAAATTTCCTGACTGTCCGGCTTTTCGGCTACTGCTAAATCAAGCTCTCTCGCCATTTGTCGTGTCTCAACTTTGGTAAGGGTCCCTAAAGGCATCAGAAAATATTTTAGGGTTTCCTGGGTTAAATTATACAAGGCATAAGACTGATCTTTTGTAGCGTCAATCCCTTTACGAAGAAGAAAACGTCCGCTACATTCCTCAAAATCTATCCTGGCGTAGTGCCCGGTAGCTACATAGTCTGCTCCGAGAGCCTGAGCTTTTTTTAATAAACCATCAAACTTTACATAGCGATTACAAGCAATACAGGGGTTTGGCGTCCGACCAGCTGCGTATTCGCGAATAAAGTAGTCAACTACAGTCTTCTGAAACATATCGCGAAAATTCAATACGTAATAAGGAATGCCTAACTTATCAGCAACTCGTCTGGCATCTCCTACAGCTGACAGAGAGCAACAGCCTCGCTCATCAATATCTTCTCGTTCACTGTTCCAAATTTGCATTGTTGCCCCAATAACATCATAGCCTTGGCGTACAAGAAGGGCGGCAGTTAAAGAACTGTCCACCCCTCCGCTCATGGCTACTACCACGCGTGGCTTCACCATCATACCACTCACTTTCCCTTTTTTGTGATATAATCTTTTATCGCTTCGTGCAGAGCATCAGCAGCTAAATTAGAACAATGCATCTTTGCAGGTGGCAGCCCACCCAAAGCTTCGGCTACAGCCTGATTGGAAATTTCCAACGCCTCATCAAGCTTTTTCCCTTTTACCATTTCAGTCACCATACTGCTGGTAGCAATTGCAGCGCCACAACCAAAGGTTTTAAACTTAACATCAGTAATCACATCGTTATTATCAACTTTTAAGTAAATCCGCATAATATCACCACATTTGGCGTTGCCAACTTCGCCCACACCGTCCGCATCTTTTATATCACCCACATTGCGCGGATTGGAAAAATGATCCATTACTTTTTCGGTATACATGTGTACTCTCTCCCATCAATAATTTTAGTGAACGTGGCAGTTACTGCATGGATTAGCCGGCTTTAATTCAGCACTTTCGCCATAGAGCGGCGACATTGCCCGCAGTCGATCAATAATTTCCGGTAATACCTCAAGAAAATAGTCAACTTCCTCTTCAGTATTATCGTGGCCTAACGATATTCTGAGCGAACCATGAGCAACTTCGTGTGTCAAGCCCATCGCCAAAAGCACATGTGACGGGTCTAGTGATCCTGAAGTACAAGCCGAGCCGCTGGATGCCCCAATACCTTTCATATCAAGATTCAAAAGCAGAGACTCGCCTTCCAGATAAAGAAAGCTGAAATTTACATTTCCCGGCAGCCGCAATTTTGGATGACCATTGAGTTTAGTGTGGGGAATATTTGACGATACTTCACTGATTATTTTATCCCGCAGCTTAGAGATTCGCTCTACTCTATTATTCATTTCATTCTTCGCAATTTCACTTGCTAACCCTAGCCCGACTATACCTGGAACATTCTCAGTTCCAGCTCTGAGATTACGTTCATGAGCACCGCCATGCTGAATTGATTCAATCCGAACACCCCTTCGGATATACAAAGCGCCGATCCCTTTCGGAGCGTAAAATTTATGTCCAGACATAGTTAAAAGATCAATATTATCGGCTTTCACATCAATCGGATAGTTACCAGCTGCCTGTACAGCGTCAGTATGAAAATAGATGCCCCGTTCTTTAGCAAACGCACCAATTTCTTTTACCGGTTGAATGGTTCCAACTTCATTATTTGCAAACATTATCGAAATCAAAATTGTCTTATCAGTAACAGCATTTTTCAAATCCTCCAGCCTAATCATGCCATACTCGTCCACTGGAAGATAGGTAATTTGAAACCCGTGCTTTTCCAAATAATCACATGTATGCAGCACTGCATGATGCTCAATTGCTGACGTAATAATATGATTGCCTTTTTTACGGTTGGCGAACGCTACTCCCTTGATTGCAAGATTGTCACCTTCTGTACCACCGCTAGTAAAAAAAATTTCATTTGGCGTAGCGCCAATGAGCGCTGCTACCTTTTCTCTTGATTCCTCCACCGCCCGGCGGGCTTCACGGCCAAAGCTGTGAATGCTGGAGGCATTGCCGAATTTATCAGTCATATATTCCAGCACCGAAGTTGCCACATTTTTATCAACCGGGGTTGTTGCTGAATGATCAAAATAAATACGTTTCACTAATCGTCACTCCTTTTGTTTATCTTCATTACAAAGATCGGCCAATGTAATAGAATCAACCACGGCAGTAATACTGTCGCGAACCTTGGCCCAAACGCCACGGGTCACGCAAGTCCCCGCCCGTCCACAATATTCGTTGTCCTCAGGCGCTGCGAGCAGACAGTCCACAGGAGCAATTGGTCCCTCCATAATCCTGACAATTTCTCCCACAGTAATCTTATCCGGCTCTTTCGTTAATGTATATCCACCCTGTGATCCGCGAAGACTCTTAACGTACCCGGCTTTACGCAGTGTTCCCATCAACTGTTCAAGGTAATGCTCTGAAATGCCTTGACGTTGGGCTACACTTTTGAGTGATATAGGCCCTTGGCCATAATGAAGAGCCAAGTCAAACATTGCAGACACACCATAGCGTCCTTTGGTTGATAATTTCATGGCATCCACTCCTGCTTTTCCGAGTAATTTGATTGGTTTTATTATATATAAATATAGCAAAAGATTATTCTTTTGTCAAAGCTAACGCAAAACTATTGTTGACTTTTTTTGTCGGGAATATGCTTGCTTTTCAATATTCTATCAGCTAAAAAACATTTGTTATTTCCTGGAAATTATTACCATTATTTACGTTTTGTTTGTCGTAAACGTTCAGCGATAGTTGCTTCAAAACCATACTCTGTAGGTTTGTAATACCTGACATCTTTTAGTTCATCCGGCAAATACTGTTGCGTCACATAGGCCCCTTCATAATTGTGCGGATACAGATAATTTTTGCCGTACCCCCATACTTTCGCGCCTTTATAGTGCGAGTCCCGTAGATGATCAGGCACCTGTCCACTCTTCCTATTCCTGATGTCAGCCATTGCCTGGTCAATAGCCATATATGCAGCATTGCTCTTCGGTGCAGTCGCTATATACACCGCCGCCTGCGCCAACGGAATCCGTCCTTCCGGCATACCGATAAACTGTACCGCCTGAGCTGCCGCCATAGCGACCGTAAGTGCTGCCGGATCGGCATTGCCGACATCTTCCGCTGCGCATATTACAATGCGTCTAGCAATAAATTTTACATCCTCTCCTGCCACCAACATCCTGGCTAAATAATGAAGCGCTGCATCCGGGTCAGAACCACGCATACTCTTAATAAATGCTGACGTTACATCATAATGATTGTCTCCCTGCTTATCATAAGCTACCAGCCTCTCTCCGGCAATAGCCTCGATGTGCTTCATAGTAATCTCCTGAGGTCCTTCAGTGCTAAGCATCGAAGCTGCCTGTTCCAGTAGGTTGATTGCAACTCGGGCATCGCCATTTGCAATTGCAGCAATCATTTCCAGCACCGTTCTTGGGCAAATAATTCCGTTCTTGCCCAGTCCACGCTGCTCATCTTTGAGACTCCGTTCCAAAATGGCGATAACCGCCGCCTCATCTAATGGTAATAGCCGAAACACCCTAACCCGCGACAATAGAGGGGAATTAACCTCAAAATAAGGATTTTCCGTTGTTGCGCCAATCAGCGTAATTGTACCGTTTTCCACATATGGCAAAAGAACATCCTGTTGCGACTTAGAAAAACGGTGAATTTCATCAATAAATAAAATAGTCCGTTGCCGCCGGAGCGTCAATCTTGTTCGGGCACCGTCAATAATCTTACGTATATCGGCCACTCCGGCAGAAACAGCATTTATTTGTTCAAAATGTGAATCCGTTTCCCTAGCGATAATATGAGCCAATGTAGTTTTTCCTGTTCCCGGCGGACCAAATAAAATTGATGACGGTACAGTATCAGCCTCAATCATCCGCCGGAGAAACATACCGTTGCCGGTAATCTCGTCTTGCCCAACGAACTCCTCCAGAGTTATCGGCCTCATCCGGACCGCCAGCGGTAGTTTTGGCTCAGGACTAACTTTAGAATCATCATCAAATAAGCTCATAAATTAGCACCCTCTTACACCAGCTTTTTCGAAACTCCAAATGCAAATTTATATTTATTATGGCTTGATTTAATAAACTCATCATGAGTCCTCCTTGCAATACTGCTTATTATCAAAAAAACCTCAGTATTTCTTGCTGCTATATAACATATTTCGGTAAATTATAAAATGATTCCTCCCCCAAAAAGACTCCAGCGTAGATTCGCCCTTGGATCAAAAAGGCTCCAGCAAATTGCCGGAGCCCTACTAATAACAAAACGCCCTAAGGCGACACTATTTAGCTGTGCGTAATTCTATTATATCCTCATCATGATCTGCGGCTTTATGTACTAAATAGGTAATATCGCGAGATACTCTTCCTATCCGTTGAGCAAGATGGTTTTCAGTTTCTATTAATGTATCTTTAGTAATTGCGTTATGGAATAATCCATCAATTTTTACATAAAGTTCATCTGTTCGCTGCGCCAACTTTTTAGTTAGATCGGTATTTTCTCGGAGTTGGTTTTTCATTTCTAAAATATCTGCTTTTAATCCTTGGTTTTTAATCACTTGGATCTCGTTCTGTATTCCCTGTAATGTATTTTGTATTTCTTTGAGTAACTTATTAAGTATTAGATCCTCGTTATCCATATTACCGCCCCTTTTGTTCTAATAGAATACATATAATAAATGCACAGCAATAATTGTATCATACTATAACAAAAAATATAATTTTTCTATTGTTTATAAGGTAGTAAGAAATAAAGATGAACAATCAATGATTTCAAGTATTAATTAAACCAAAAAACTCCAACCAAATCAAGGATTATAGCAATTTGCTAAAGACCTTGATTTGGTTGGAGTTTTATCCCCACCATGCCGTTAACCGTGTTTTGAACCTGCCCTCGGCAGGTGGGTGTCCTCCCGAATACTTTATGTGTCCCCTACTTACAGGGCTTACATGCTACATTCAGAGCCCGGACTCCCATTGTAAAAGTGTTGGATCAAAACATCGGCTTTTACGCACACAGCAGGGCAAAACAGTTGTTAAACTATCTGACTATTTCGTTACTTATCTTAGCAAACCTTACGGCAATTTGCAAGTAGCTGAATAATGGAAGTTTATTACAAGTACAAGTTATCGTCACTATGCATAATATGCCCTGTTATTTTTTTGTCAATACATCAAGCTTAATGGACAAATCCTTGAGCTGCCGCGAAGAAACAGAGCCAGGCGCCTGGGCCATTAGATCTGTGGCACTCTGCGTCTTAGGAAAAGGAATAACGTCTCTAATTGATGACCGTCCAGCCATAAGCATCAGTAGTCGATCGAGACCGAAAGCAATTCCGCCGTGCGGTGGGGTACCATAATCAAAGGCTTCTAATAAATAGCCGAACTTTTCAGTTGCTTCCTCGGTACTAAAGCCAATTGCCTTAAAAATTCGTTCTTGAAGTTCACGTTGGTAGATTCTAATACTGCCTCCGCCAATTTCAGTACCGTTCAGCACCATATCATAAGCTTTAGCCCGCATCTGCCCCGGATTATTTTCTAGAAACTCGACATCTTCATCACGCGGGGAGGTAAACATATGGTGCATAGCTACCCAACGCTTTTCTTCGGTATCATATTCAAACATAGGAAAATCGACAACCCACAAAAAGGTGAGCTTAGCGGAATCAATCATATTCAGGCGGCGGGCCATTTCCAGTCTGAGTTGGCCAAGTGCCGGATTAACTACTTCCGGTTGGTCGGCCATTATAAGCAAGAGGTCGCCTTCAACCGCATTCGTAGCAACAGTAATTTTGTCAACGATAGCACCAGAAAAGAACTTCGTGATTTGCGACTTAATTCCGTCCGGAGTATAACACATCCAAGCCAGGCCCTTGCCGCCATATGTGCTTACATATTCTACAAGTCCGTCAAGTTCTTTACGCGGAATATGAGAATAGCCGGGAACCTTGATAGCTTTCACCCGACCACCTGAACTCAGCATTGATTCGAAAACTTTAAACTCAGAACCTTTTACAGCATCAGAAATATCAATAAGTTCCATATCAAATCGAAGGTCAGGTTTATCAGAGCCGTATTTATTCATTGCATCTTCATAGCTCAGTCGCATAAACGGCGTAGATACCTCTACACCAATCGCCTCTTTAAACAAGTAAGCAATCATTTCTTCCATCATTGTCAGCATTTCTTCGCGGTCAATGAAAGATATCTCAATATCCAACTGAGTAAACTCTGGTTGTCGATCAGCCCTGAGATCTTCATCCCGGAAACAACGTGCAATCTGAAAATACCGTTCGAAACCAGCAACCATCAGGATTTGCTTGTAAATCTGTGGTGACTGAGGTAAAGCAAAAAATTTGCCAGGATTAACCCTACTTGGTACTAAATAATCTCTAGCCCCTTCAGGAGTACTTTTAATTAAGATTGGTGTTTCTATTTCCATAAAATTGTTGCGATCGAAAAAGTCCCGCATCAATTTTGTCACTCGGTGACGCAGTATCATATTACGTTGCATTTCTGGGCGTCGTAGGTCCAAATAACGGTATTTAAGCCGCAGTGTTTCATCCACATCAATATCATCTTGGATATAAAATGGTGGTGTCTTGGCGGCGTTAAGAATTCTAAGCTCCTGACCGGAAATCTCAATTTCTCCGGTTGGCATATTAGCATTAACAGTATCTTTATCCCGTAATTTAACCGTCCCTCGTATCGCTAGCACATACTCATTCCTCACTGTTTCAGCTTTACGAAATGCAGTTTCAGCTACTTCGGGCGAAAAAACCACTTGAACCATACCTGAGCGATCCCTTAGATCAACGAAAATAAGTCCCCCATGATCACGGCGGCGTGATACCCAGCCACACAACACTACTTCTTGACCATCCAGCTTGCTATTCAAATCACCGCATGAATGGGTGCGTTTTAATCCTAACATTGAGTCCATCGTAAACCATCGTCCTCCATCTCCGCTAGTATTTTTTCTATAAAATCTTCTGCAGTCATTAAGAACTGCTCGCCTGACTGCATGTCTTTTACCGCAACTTTATTTTGAGCTGCTTCCGCTTCGCCAATGACAGCCACAAACCGTGCCATATTACGGTTCGCTTGTTTAAACTGAGCCTTAAGGCTGCGGTCAAGATAATCCATATCACATGCTATTTTTGCCTGGCGCATTTTGGTGAGCATATTAAACGCCAACGGCTGACAGTTTTTATCCGCCACAGCGATATAAACAATAATACTTTCTTTTGTATCAGCTAATATGCCTTGTTTTTCTAGAGCCAGGAGTACTCGTTCCAAACCGATAGCAAAACCGATACCGGGAGTTTGATCGCCGCCAATTTCCTCTATTAGACCGTCATAGCGGCCGCCACCACACACTGCGCTTTGTGCGCCTAGCGGTGGATACTGTATCTCAAAAGCAGTTTTAGTATAATAATCCAATCCGCGTACCAGCCGGGGATTGAGTTCGTATTTAGCTCCGGCGGCAGTCAACAGCGACTTTAACTCCGTCAGGTGGGTCGCGCATTCCTCACACAGGCAATCCGTCATTTCCGGTACTCCCTGGGAAAGTTCATTACATTTTTCATTTTTGCAATCAAGAATCCGCATTGGATTACGGTCGAAACGTGACCGACAGTCATCACAAAGCTCAGGCAGCTTGTCCCTGAGGGCTTGCTGCAGGCGAGTGCGGTAAACTGGTCGGCACTTAGGGCAGCCGACCGAATTTATGTAAAGCTTCAAATCCTTTAATCCTAAACGATGAAAGAATTGCTGCGCCAAAAGAATTATCTCGGCATCAATGCCAGGCCCTTTAGCCCCGATAGCCTCTACACCAAACTGATGAAACTGCCTAAGTCTGCCGGCTTGCGGTCGATCATAACGAAACATTGGACCGACATAGAATAGTTTAGTCGGCTGAGGAGCACTGTATAGTTTATTCTCCAAATAAGCCCGTACAACCGCTGCCGTATTTTCCGGTCTTAACGTCACACTACGTCCACCACGATCAGTAAACGTATACATTTCTTTAGATACAATATCAGTAGTTTCGCCAATGCCGCGCTGAAAAAGCTCAGTATGCTCAAACACCGGAGTACGAATTTCTTGATACGCGTAAGTGCGGCAAATAGCTCGCACCATCGCTTCGACATACTGCCAGTGCAGCGAACTGGCAGGCAATATATCTTTTGTGCCGCGTGGGGCTCCGATTTCCATTATTACTCCTCCTCAGGACTCAAACAATTTTGCCAAGAGCGCTTCGCGCCGCTCCAGATAATTATTCAGATTACCAATATACGAGCGAATATCTTTGGGATTATAGATACTTGTAAGCTTATAATCTCCTGGAACAACAGCCTTGGTTGCCGCTGTTGGACCGATTCCGATTATCGTTTGACGTTCTTCAATCATCTGGATGTTGTACAGACATTCTTTTTCCGGAATAGCGTAGCCAATATTCTCTAAGTTTCCGGCCATATTTTTTTGCCGGTATAAATAATAAGGAACCATGCCAAGCTTTATGGCATAGCTTTCGGCAATTGCCATCATATCAGCCGCAATTTGCTTCTCTGATAATACCAAGAACCCGACGTTTTCTTTTAAAATCGACCCGCGTTTAAGAGCTAATGTATGTACAGTCAGGTTGTCGGGAGCCAATGCTGCTATCTGTTCCATAGTTTGTGCCAAATCAGCTACCGTCTCCCCCGGTAAACCGACGATTATATCCATATTAATAACAGGTATACCAATCTTACGAATTTTTTTGAACATGACTATTATATCGCGGACATTATGGTTTCGTCCAATAAGTTTTAAAGTTTTTTCCTGCATGCTCTGCGGATTAACACTTACCCTTGTAACACCAACTTCGCGCATAACAAGAATTTTGTCATCACTAGTGCTGTCCGGCCGACCTGCCTCTACAGTAAATTCCCTAGTAGACGTGCTTACAAGCTCTGATCTAACCAAATGCAGCATCCGCACGAAATCTTCTTCCGCTAGACTAGTAGGAGTACCTCCACCTACATACAGTGAATCCACAGTCAAACCAAACTTTTTAATACATTTTGAAGCAGATTTAACATCGGCCTCAAGCGCAGTTAAAAAATTCTCCACCTCATTTTGATCTAACGGTAAAACTGCTGAAGGAAATGAGCAATATAGACAGCGTGACAGACAATAAGGTATTCCAACATAAACACTAATCCGCTTTTTTTCTTCCGGCAAAAGCAAAAAACGCCTCTGCCGATATGCTATCTCGGTTAAGAGACGAGCTTTCTTGCTAACTATCGCGTAGTCATTCTCCAGCCGTCGAACAACTTCATCATTATCTAGACCTTCATCAAGCAGGCGGTGAACAATTTTTGTTGGGCGAACGCCACGCATAATTCCCCATGGTCCTGGATTTTTGCCGGTTACTTCCTTCAATAGCGCTAAAAGATTAAGCCTCACCAGACGCTTTATCGCAGACTTAAAATGTTCACCTGGTTGGCTTTTAGGACTCATTCTTTCTACAGCCATCAAATAACCATTGTCATCAGTATAACTTAACTTTGACAGAATCGAAGGCTGTTCGCCGCCAACTATCCTACTACTTACAATAATGATATTGGCTGGCAACATGTCCATCGAAACATCCAGTGCCGGAATTTCGAACAGGGCCATCATATCGGCTACCACATCTTCAAAGCCGTCATCATAAGACCTGTATCCGCTAATCTTCACTTTTTACTCGACACTCCCCGCAATACCCATAGAACTTCAATTGGTGGTCAATAATAGTAAAATTGCTTTTTAGCGCCACTGCATTTTCCAGTGACTCTAACAAATCATCTTCGAATTCTCTAACATTGCCACACGCCAGACAAATAAGATGATGGTGGTGATGCGGGGAACTATTTTCATTAATCTCGTAACGGTGCCGCCCATCCCCAAAATCTATCTTTTGTAGAACATCTAAATCACTGAGTAATTCAAGAGTACGGTAAACCGTTGCCAAACCTAGCTCAGGCGCTACCTTGCGGACAATCCCGTAGATGTCTTCAGCACTCAGGTGTTGTTCGGAGTGATCAAGAAAGGTCTGCAGGATAATTTGACGCTGGGATGTCATTTTGTATTGCCGGTCACGAAACATGTGCTTTAAATCATTCATATTGATGGTCATCAACCCACCCCCTCTCATCAATCGTGAAACCAAATATGTCTAAGAAAAACCTTTAAAAGCGCCACTACTGGCACCGCCAGAATCATTCCCGCTATCCCCAAAAGCTCTCCGCCGACAAGTAGGCTGATAATTACGGTTACCGGATGAAGATCAATGGTATGTCCCATAACATTTGGCACCAAAATATGATTCTCCATCTGGTGAATTATTACATAAAATACAATAACCTTTACCGCTAACGCCGGTGATATGAGATACGCAAAGAAAACAGCAGGCGCAGCTCCAATAATCGGCCCGATTATTGGGATTGTTTCAGTAATTGTGGCTAAAAGCCCCAGCACCAATGGATAATTGACATTAAGAAAATACATGCCACTAAAGACCAGCCCGCCAATAATGACACTTAGTGTCACCTGTCCGCGAATATAGCCGCTTATCACCAGCGACATCTCTTCCACAATCTTTTTACCGTTAGCACGGCTAGAATGTGGCAGAGCAGCCAAAATAAAATCTCTTAATTCACGCCAGTCGCGGAGAAAGTAAAATGTTAATACTGGGACAACAACCAATTCAACAATCTTCGTTGCTAAACCTAGTGTAACATTAAGCACCGTTTTAGCAACCGCCGCTATATATGCGGCCACACCAGCCATACTTTGATCAATCAAATTCCGTAGATTGGCGGGTAAATCAACTGAACTGGTTTTTAACTCCACAACTCCGGCGAAATCCTGCATTTTCTGAACCAATTCAGGTAAGCTACCAACAAATAAATTAAATTCACGGATAAATGGCGCAAAAATCAATGTCACAACTAGAAGAAATACTACCCCAGCCGCAATAATCGCTAAAAAGGAGGCCATACCTCGAGATATGTTGAGGTTAAATGGCCATAGTCTGACACTAGTAAGCATATTCACCAAGGGATTCAAAATAAACGCCGCAACCACTGCTAAAATAATCGGCAGATAAACCGACGTCATTTGGCTTAATAAATACAGACCGCCAATAACAATTGCAACCCTTAACCATATAATAAACTTGGCCACTTTATCACTCCCTAACAGGATAGTAGCCGATCCTTTACGAATGCGAAAGAGTTGGACCTTTAGTACCAGCCTGAGTTTTATTGGATAAAGGGATTCATTTTTCGTTCATCTCCAATTGTTGTAGCTGCTCCGTGACCTGGTAACACCTTGGTGTCATCCGCAAGCAGCATTAACTTATCTTTTATGCTGGTAATAAGCTCTTTATGCGAACCACCAGGGAAGTCACTGCGGCCAACAGACATTTCAAACAATGTGTCACCGCTAAATAAAATATTACCGCTAAGTAAACAAATCCCGCCCGGCGTATGCCCCGGTGTATGAATTACATTAAGTTTAATGTTACCGAACTCAATAGCATCACCGTCTTTTAAAACATAGTCGGCAGGACCGCAGCTAGCACCAATACCGCCCATCATTGCTGACATATTACTCCTTGGATCAATAAGCATTTCAGCATCAGCCTCATGAATCAGTATCGGCGCAGCAGTGGCATCTTTTATCCGGAGATTAGCGGTAATATGGTCAACATGACCATGGGTATTAATAATATACTTCACACTAAGGTTCTCACGCTTGATAATCGCCAAAATCTCTTGATCGCTTCCACCTGGATCAATAACCACCGCTAATTTAGATTCATCGTCATAAACGATATAACAGTTTGTTCCAATAAATCCTACTTGCAAATCAATTATTTTCATTTATTCATCCCCTTTTTAAAATTGTCGTTTACTATCTAAGAGCAACGTTACTGGACCATAATTAACGAGGTTTACTGTCATATCGGCCTGAAATCGGCCACTTGAAGTTTTTATTCCAATCTCTTTACAATATTGAATGAATAACTCATACAGCTTCATTGCTTTTTCAGGCGAAGCAGCACTACTAAACCCGGGACGCCGCCCCTTACGGCAGTCACCATAAATAGTAAACTGAGAAATAACCAATAGTTCACCCTTAATGTCCAGAAGTGATAAATTCATTTTAGCATCAATATCAGGAAAAACGCGCAATTTAGCAACCTTTTCTGCCAAATACCATGCATCCTGGTCATTATCATCTTGGCCAACACCTAAAAGCACTGTTAAGCCAAGGCTTATATTAGCAATTACTTCTCCATCTACAGCAACTGAGGCTGTCTTTGTTCTTTGAACTACAGCTCGCATTAGTTTGTACCTCCAGTCAAAGGAGAAGTACGCCGGACACTGTATACATCCTTTACTTTGCGCATCTTGGTCATGATTTGTTCCAATTGAGTCAAATTGCCGACTTCAATGCTAAGGCTGATAACCGCCAGTTTATTTTTAAAAGTGTTAGCTTTCAAAGAGCTTACGTTATTTTTAGTCTCTGAGGCCACCATCAATATTTCAGAAAGTACTCCCGCTCGGTCAGCGCAACTTATCTCAATAGGAACGTAATACAAATTAGTTCCTATAATATCCCATTCTACTTCTATCATCCGTTCAAATTCCTCACGGTTATTAAGAATATTACTGCAGTCGGCTCGATGAACTGATACTCCCCGACCGCGGGTAATATAACCGACAATAACATCGCCTGGCACTGGATTACAGCAACGGGCTAATCTAACCATTACTCCTGTTTCACCTTTGACTAAAATGCCATGACTTGCCTTGCTTGCGGCTCGCTTTGGCTTTAGATCATTTAACACCGACTTAAGATCCTGAGGATTGGCTAATCGTTGCTCCCGCTTATGGGCTTCAATAAGCTTAGTCATTACACCATGTAACGTTACGCCGCCATAGCCAATTGCAGCTAAAAGATCATCTTCGGTAGTAATGTTTAGTTTTTTAGCTACTTCTACTAGGCGATCACCTTTTGTAAGCTCGTGCCAATCATACCCCAGCCGCTTGCTTTCCTTCTCAATCATTTCCCGGCCTTTGGAAATGTTTTCCTCGCGTTTTTCTTTTTTAAACCAAGCTCTAATTTTATTTTTAGTGTCTGAGGAAGCTGCGATATTTATCCAGTCACGACTAGGACCGTTGCCTTGCTTGGTAGTTATTATTTCCACGATATCGCCGTTGGTTAATTTATATTCCAATGGTACTATTTTGCCGTTAACCCTAGCCCCTACGCAACGATGTCCAACATCAGTATGAATGCGATAAGCAAAATCTACCGGCACTGATCCTGCTGGTAAATCAATGACGTCACCTCGTGGAGTAAAAACGAATACCTCATCAGTCAAAACATCAAGTCTAAGCGTCTCCATAAACGACCGCGGATCGCGCAAGTCCTGTTGCCACTCTAATAGCTGTCTGAGCCACGAAAGTTTTTGATCGTAGCTCTTATCATTGCCTTTACCCACACCTTCTTTATACTTCCAGTGTGCAGCTATACCATACTCTGAAGTACGGTGCATATCCCACGTTCTGATCTGAATTTCCAGTGGTCGACCATTTGGGCCAATGACAGTGGTATGAAGAGATTGATACATATTAGATTTTGGCATAGCAATAAAGTCCTTAAACCGCATCGGCATTGGCTTCCATAGGGTATGAACCATCCCTAATGCCCCATAGCAGTCTTTAACCGTATCAACAATAACCCTTACTGCTGACAAGTCATATATTTCACCAATATCTTTATCGTCCTTCTTCATCTTTTTATAAATACTATAAAAGTTTTTGGGCCGTCCTTGGATTTCTGACTTAATCCCAACCGCGCCTAGACGCTCGCGTAGTGTTTTAACCGCTTCTTCAATTAGGTTTTCTCGCTCTCGGCGTTTCTCCTGAACCTGCTCCACCAAATCATAGTATGCTTCTGGCTCCAGATAACGAAACGCCAAGTCTTCAAGTTCCCACTTAATATTATAAATGCCTAGACGATGCCCTAGTGGCGCATAAATCTCCAACGTTTCCCGCGCAGTTGCTTTCTGTTTTTCCTGCGGCATAAACTTCAAAGTCCGCATATTATGAAGCCGATCCGCCAATTTAATAAGAACGACCCTAATATCCTTGGCCATAGCCAGAAACATCTTCCGATAATTCTCTAATTGTTGCTCTTCCTTGGATTTATATTCCATGCGGCTTAGTTTAGTAACCCCGTCCACAAGCATGGCTACTTCCTTGCCAAACTCCTTCTCCACATCTTCTGCTGATACTTTAGTATCTTCCACGACATCATGCAAGAGTGAAGCAGTAATGGTCGTAGTATCGAGTTGCAACTCGGCCAGAATTTGGGCTACTCCAAGAGGGTGAGAAATATATTTCTCACCAGAAACCCTCCGTTGGCCTTCATGAGCTGTGTCAGCATAATAAAATGCTCTTTCTACTATTGCCACCGGCGCGTCAGGCTGATAATTTTTTATTTGGTTAATTAGTTTCATCATTTTATTCTTAGTTACACTGCTCATCTTAACCCTCCATGCCGGGACCTCTTGAATATTAATACTGTACTAAAGAGAATACTGGATAGCCAGAAATTAGTTCCCGTCCTTTTAGAGAACCAAGTTCAATCAAAAATGCTGTTCCAACAACTTTACCGCCTAACTTCTCCACCATTTCGATAGCCGCTTTTGTTGTTCCACCGGTAGCCAAAAGATCATCTACTAATAGCACACGCTGTCCGGGAGTAATAGCATCCGTATGGATTTCCAGCGCATCTTTGCCATATTCAAGACTATACTCATAACTAAGCTTTTCCGCAGGTAGCTTACCAGGTTTACGCACCGGCACAAAGCCAACACCAAGAGCGTAGGCAACAGGAGCTCCTACAGCAAAACCTCGGGCTTCTGGGCCAATAACAAGGTCGATTCCTTCATCTTTATAATTATTAACCAAAACATCAATAGCTTGTCTAAAGGCAGGACCGTTCTTCAACAGTGTAGTAATATCCTTAAACCTGATGCCCGGTTCAGGAAAATCGTAAACAACTCTAATCAAATTCTTCCATTCCATGGCTTAACCCTCCTGTAAATTCAATAGCTTGCCGCCATAACTTTTCTAGCGGCATATATGCCATTTCCTCAGCAAATTGTTGTCGTTCCCTCCGAGCAACCATTTCTTTACGATAAGTTAGCGAAGCTTCTATATCAAGTTTTTCCTTGGGTTCCGGCAACAGCTCAATTTTTTGGCTAAGAACCGTTTCATTTCTCCGAAGGAGCGCTAATTCCTCCAATATTTTTAGTGCTGCGGCAACAGCGCTTGGAGCCAACTTTCCTTGTCCGCGTTCGCTAATTATTGCCGCTATTTTCTCAGCAGTCAAAAATGGCGATTGCCCACACTGAACTGTTCCTTTTAAAAACAGATATACGCGACCTACTGCTAACCTATCAGGAAACAAAGTGGTAAGCTCGGACGTCAAAGCTTTTGCATTGGCTGCGCCAAATAAAAAGTGCATTCTCACCGGACACTGACCTTGAAAAAAACCAGCACAAAGCCGGTTAAATATATGACGCGACGATGGCACATTATATAAGATATATTCAGCAGCGCCACCTGGGATTTCCTCACCGCTCCAAATCAATATCCCAAATTCGCCGGTTTGCCAGCGAGAAATAATCCTCTTTTTCATATTATCGGTCATTAAATCATGATAATAATAAATCTGTCGCCGGTCATCTGGTAATAGCAAACGCAGGTCACGACTAAGCTGTACCGCTTGCCGACGGCTGTCCGTCACTACAATCGTCTGTTTAGATGCCTTTATTACCTCAATGCAATATGCCGTTTTATTGCTAACATCTCGCGCATCAATCAATGACACATGGTTAGGCATGCTATTTTTCATCAAAATATCACGTGCTTTAAGCTGCAGTTTTCGCCGCCCTTGCCATTCGTTATACTCCGGTAAAAAAGCCAAATCGACGCAATCGCCTATTTCCAATTCAGCAGCTAGATCTCCCATATTCCATGCAACAACGTCCACAGCGACCTGTTCACCTTTCACCCGCAGCTTTAAATGTCGGCCTTCGCGCCCTATTGCTTTGGCATCAGCTACCGCAAGGTCTTCAGTCATAAAAACCGGGCTAGGATTACCAATTCCATGCGGTTCAAGACAGGCTAACTGCTCCAAAAAAACACTACTAATATCAGCTAAAGCAACGCAGGCATCAACCTTAATAACTTGGTGATAGTCTTCTTCACTTAACCAATCAGCAGCAACTCCATTAAGCCGCTCTCGCAAAAGCTCAATAGCAGACTCGTCCACACTGAGGCCTGCAGCTTGAGCATGACCGCCGTAACGAAGTAAAAGATCATCGCACTCTTTTAAAGCCTGATAAATATTAAATCCTGGGATACTACGGCATGATCCTTTTCCAATACCATCCTGAATACTAATCATAACTACCGGACGATAAAACTTTTCAACCAGTCGTGAAGCGACAATACCAATAACGCCTGAATGCCAGCCCTCTTCAGCAAGCACCAGCACTTTTTCATTTTTTAGATCAATCGCAGCTAGTTTGGCCTCAGCCTCAGCTAATACCTCTTTCTCCACCATCTGGCGACAGCTATTTTCATTTTCAAGGTCAGTTGCAATTTCGGACGCCTGTTGTATGTCCTCAGTAATCAAAAGTTCTACGCCTATGGCAGCATGACTTACTCTTCCCGCGGCATTAAGACGCGGTCCAATAACAAAACCAACTTTTCCAGCATCAATATCTGGAGGCTTCAGACCACAAACCGAACTGAGTGCCTTCAATCCTAAGTTCGGTGACAACGCTAATTTATCTAACCCAAGCTTAACCAGTATCCTATTTTCACCAATAATTGGCGCAACGTCGGCAATGGTTCCTACAGCCACCAAATCAAGATAGTCCATAAACACTTCAGTAGTTCCATTAATACTTTGCCACAAAGCCTGGCAAAGTTTAAAAGCCACCCCGACCCCAGCTAAATTCTTATCAGGATAAACATCGTCAGACAGCTTGGGATTCAGAATGGCCAATGCGGATGGCAATACTTCAGGTGGCTGGTGATGATCAGTAATGATGATATCCAGCCTACCAGCCATATTAGCCACCTCCGCAGAGGCACTAATTCCACAGTCTACAGTAACAACTAAACATGTTCCTGACTGATATATATTCTCCAGCGCCACATTATTTAGACCATATCCTTCGGTTTGTCGTTCAGGTACATAGTAATCAACAACTGCGCCTAACCGCGATAATACTCGGTAAACAAGCGCAGTAGCAGTAACACCATCAACATCATAATCGCCATAAATCACAATTTTTTGCCGTTCGCTAATAGCATATTTTATCCGTTCTACCGCCCTGTCCATTCCAGACATAAGACATGGATCTGCCAACACTTCAGAACTGCCAAACAAAAAAGTTTTGGCTTCGGCTGGGCTAGTAATCCCCCGATTAACCATCACCTTAGCCACAATCGGTGAAATGCCCAGCGCTTTACTGATTGTTTCCGTTAAATCAGGACGATCAGTGAAAAAGCGCCATAATTTCGCTGGTTTAAACATGTTTATTTACACCAATCCTCCTGTGCTATATCCTAATCTAACGTTAATCTTTAGCCCCGCCATCCTTTGCTGTAACTTGTGGATCTAAAAGCTCAAGTTTGCTTTTCAACATATAGTTATGTGTCTCCAGTTCTCCCGAACGTTGTCTCGCCTTTCTTAACTCCCAGCGTAAACGTATCTGAACGGGCACAGAGATGGAAGTCGCCGCCAACGCACCAAAAATAGCTGCGCATAATATTACAATAACCAAAGACGTTTCAAAACTCCAGTACAAAAAGCCAACCGTTACAGGTAGCGCATTTTGAACAGCGAAAACCGTAACAACTAACATAAAGACCAACGCCAGCACGAAATATAGCATAATTTCACCACCATTGGAAATCCAACTCATTTAAATGAATATTCTCGCCTTAACGCTTAGAATCCTTTTGTTTTATAGGAAGACCAAGAAAAAGTACGCTAATTTATTATAGTGTATTTGGTTTTAAGATACTGTGTATTCGTACATCATAAGAAAAACGACGAAGCAACGTTCTGACGCCATTCGTCGTTTTCTCTAGCAAACTTAAGCTACCTTATTAATTTTCACATCAACCATCCTATAACTAAAACTATCATTACCACTCCAGACATAAACCTTAGTGTCGCCGCGGCTGCCATTCTGATTATAACTGCGTAGATAAAATCCCAGCGTGGCACCATAGTTTTGCCGATAATAAGTTCCCAAAGTATAACACCCCAGAATGGTCCAAGCAACGCGTTAGCTGCCAAAACGCCGCCGATATGCCCAACCGTAGCACTTGCTGAAAAACTGCGCGCTGCCTGAGAACGTCTAGTTAAATAATTTCTAAGCATTCTTCCTCCGCCCTCAGCTAATACCGTTAACCCTAAGAGTAATACCCATACCCAGATTATCATTGTCGAAAATCCGGTAATAAATTCATACAAAACAGCGCCAAATAAAATAATCACCGTACCAGCAAAGCGCGGAGCTAAAGTCAAACTTAAACCAAGCAGCATAATCAAAATAATACCAATCTTAATCAGCAACATAAACAAATTATTAGCTCCTCATCATTTATCAATCCTTATCTCAATTATAACTTTTTTAAGTTCAATTTATGTAAATGGTAAGCTATATATCCTAGATATCCAACCATAAATAACCCTGATATGCCCATAAATACTAAAATAACTTGTAATTGTGCTAAGCTGGCTAAGTATACAAAAAACACCGCAATATAAAGAGACGTACTAAATCCAGCACCGGTTAAAATCCCAATTTGCCTAGCATTTACAAGCATTGCCGGAGTCATTGCCATGATAAACACGCACAGAAGAACTAGTTCAAAAACAAAAGCCCCGCAACCGAAATTGAAAGTCGCTATTTGGGCCAAAACAAGCGGTCCCTGAACCGGTACATTAAGCGCTAAATACACAATAACAATAGTAAAAATGCCTTCCACTACTTTAGCCACTACTGCAAAAACAACTGGTTTGTACCCTTTCAATGCTAAATATCCAGCTGCTTCAGCTACAACCGCAGGACGCATACCTCCAGCATTATAGCTAAAAAGTGCTAGTACAAGCTGCCAATCAGACAATACTGGCTTCGCTACTGATGTTAGACTATAATCCGAAACTATTACCGCCAACAGCAATACTCCTGGAACCATCAAAAAAGAGCCATAGTTTGCTACTCTCAAGAATTCCTGCCAACGTCCTGAAGCTAGCACTGAAACTACTCCTAAACAAATAATTGCCGCCCATAAATATGGTATTCCTGACAACCTCGCGAGAACTAATCCGGCGTAGTATCCGCCTGTCACAGCGCTGGCGGGAACAGAAACCGCAAGAATCGCAATCGCTAATAGTCTTTTTCCACGGCAGCCAAACATCCGCCGTACAAGTACCCCTATTTCAATTCCACTCCGGCTGCCAACCCAAGCTGCTACTCCAGCAACCAACGAGCCTAGCACTATATACGCCACCACTATAATCCAATACATATCTTTTCCATAATAAACCGCAAAATCAGGAACTATCCCCAGATTATCTCCAGCTATATGAACCATAGCAAGTGCAACCGCTGGCAATAGCTTGCGCATACATTCACCACCTTTGCTGGTATATCATATTAACAGCAATACTCTCTGGTGAAACTCATGCTATCGCCGACGCACTCGACTTAAGGAAGTGGCTTGGATTTGAGGACGCGTTTCAAAACCATATTCATATGTTGCAAATAGGCTGTTGGTACACATAATAACAGATGTGCCACACAGCCTATTATTTATTATAACTTGGATCAATTAAATTGGCGTCCAATAATATGTTACGATTCTTTAATATTCTTTCCGGCAAATCATTGGCAATAATCCTATGATTCTCACCTAAGACAATAATTCGGTCAGCTAATTCTGGAACAAATTCAAGATAATGAGTAGCGAGAATAATTGTTTTACCCTGCTTATTCAATTCATTAATCGTATCTATCATCCAGCGCTGTGACTTAGGATCAAGACCGTTAGTCGGTTCATCAAAAATCAATACTTCCGGATTTGTGGCAACAACCGCAGCAATTGCCACTTTCTTTTTTTCCCCTCCACTCAAATGATGAGGCGAACAATTTGCTAAGTATCCAATTCCTGTATAGTCGATTAAATCTTCAGCCCGTTTTTTCGCCTCAGAAAAACTTAATCCCATTGTCAATGGACCAAACATTATTTCGTCCAGCACTGATGTACAAAACAGCTGAACATCAGAATTTTGAAACACAAAACCGATCTTCTGCCGAAGCGCTGTAGCAAACCGTTTATCACTCATGGCTTTGGAAGTAATCTTCCGGTCAAAGGCAGTTACCTTCCCGGAATCCGCAAAAATTAATCCAGCTAAAATTTTTTGTAAAGTCGACTTACCACAGCCATTAGGGCCAAGCAACATAACTCTTTCGGCCAGCGCTATCTTCAAATCAATCTCTTCTAAGGCTGGCTTGCTATGCTGATAACTGTAACTAACGTTTTCTAATTCATATACTAAAGATCCAGCCATTATTTCCTCCGGCGGCATAATAACATAACAATATAACAACAAGCCCAAAACAGGTATCGATTAGCCGTAACTTAATATTTGACACAGGATAATATTCACCATTATAACCACGTGACTGCATTGCCTGATCAATTTCTTGACTATATTCCCTTGCTAACCTAAAAAAACTAGCGATCGTTTCCCCAATCCAGGCGATTTTTGCTGACTGTGATTCCGCCCCAACTAGCCGGCTTTTACGCCCCATTAGATACTCCAGCAGTAATATCATAAAAAGAAATATATAACGATAAGTTAAATCTAAAACTGCTACTATTGTCGCTGGCAGACCAAATTTAACCAATATTTTTGTTAGTATTGACCAGCGCGTTGTTTTTATAAGCAAGGTAACCAATCCCAGCGAAGCAGCACTTCTAAATATGACAAAAAACGCCGCTTGTACTCCTTGTCTGGTAATTGTCAAATCAGTGGGCAGCGAAATAGTTGAACCAATATTGCAATTTATTCCGGAGTAAACAATACACATAGCTTCGCCTGGAGTAACCCAATTTATTATGCCTGGCAAAACGGTAATTCCAACAAACATAATCGTCGGAAGCCACACACGTAAGAAAAATATGCTACATCTAATACCTGACTGCAAGGCAAACCCAAAAGTTACCAGATTTAATCCAACCAGATAAAGCATGTTTTTAGTTAAAGCTGCCGAAAGAATCAAAACCAATAATCCGATAAACTTTGTATGCGGCTCTACTTGCTGTAATATGGCGCGATTGCACACAGTATTAAACGAATCTGAATCAGTTGCAAGAGCATTATTGATTTTATTGAGCATCTTTTCCAAATAATCATTGCTTAACCAAGTTCTTTTATACTCAGGCAGTAATAACTCATTCTTCACTTGCAGCCATTGCGGGAATTTTTCCTGTGTCATTTGCTGCAATTTGTATTAACCTCCCTTCTTATTTACACTCATGCGAGTGAATTTTTTCCGACTCGTCAACATGGGTAACTGATAATTCGGCATAAAATACTCCTTTTTGAACTTGAATCTGTTGGCACAATTCAGTTAATTTTTTTAGGATACCACGTACCACAATAATTTCAAGGCATTGCTGATGATTTAAATGCACATGCATCGTAGAAACAATTTCATGGTGAAAATTATGTTGTAGTTCCATGAGGTAAGTAGGCAAAGAGGCAAAATGGTGATCGTATACAATAACAATTGTACCGGCAACAACTTCTGTCGCAGGAAGACGTTTCGGTTCAATAAGCACTTTTCGGACTAAGTCGCGAATAGCTTCCGAACGGTTACAATAACCCTGTTCAGTAATCATTTTATCAAACTGCTCAACTAAATCCTGTTTCATTGAAACGCCAAAACGTATTAAAGTATCTTTATCTGTCATTAGCTTCCTCTCGTGTTACAAATATTTTTTTTCGTGTTACTTAAATCAAATTGTAGCACAATGTTTTTTAGATGAAAAGTGCAAAATCTAATTCTAGCAAGCCTAAGAGTAAGCTGTAAGTGATCATCGTTTATGGGTTCTTCTATAAAATAACAAATATAAACAAAATTTACATTTTCTCTTCTGTCTTGCATGATTTTGGAAAATTATGGCGAATATTATAATTGTAATAGTGATTTTCCAACAATACGTCGTTTAAGATATCAAGAACAATGTCCTCGGTACCATACTAACGGTAGTAAACTACTCATCATTAAGGGAGGGACTCCGAATGTCACCGTTTTTACCCCAGGCCCGGTCACCCGGAGAAAGCTCCGGTAGCCGAAAACTGCCCAAGTATTTCACCTATAGCGAAATAAAGAAACTACTGTCTCACCGTCTAAAAACAGATGACCCTAACGCTTATTATTTAACAACATTTCTATGGCGAACCGGCGTCCGGGTTAGCGAGGCTCTAGCAGTTAAAGTTGGAGACATCAATTTTGTTGATCACTCAATACGCATACTCACCCTCAAACGAAAAGACGGGCATGTCCGCTACATACCGTTTAATGGAGAATTTTCCGGACTAACTTTAGCTTGGATACAAAAACATAATCTCGTAGCTACCGACAAACTATTCTCCATCTCCCGAAAAACCGCCTACAATTGGATAGCCACAGCCTGTATAAAAGCAGGCATAAACGATGGCCGTGCCCATCCGCAAACATTGAGGCACAGCTTTGCCGTCAATCTATTGTCCCAGAATTTTCCAACATCTATTTTGAAGGAACTCTTAGGTCATGCTACACTAAGTCAAACTCTTATCTACACCCAACTTGTCGATACGGATCCTCTTAAACTTTTCAAAGGCCTCAAGTTTTAATCTGTGCCCTAAGCACCACTGGGCAACTCTTCTTTCGAAAGTCTTCTTCGCCATCATTTCTGGGTTTCTTCAGTTAATGCAGTTGTCGATATTTTAACATTTTATTATTTCTTTGATTTTTTCGAAACTTTAAAGGATTTTCTTCTATACACGGAGAATAGGCAACCGTGATTTCCGTTAGATCTGTTTTTCTATAACAGGAGGTTATGTTGTGTTTCAATCCAAAAAACTCAGAAAATTAATTGATCTCTATGATAACGGCTCAGAAAGCGAAGCTGCCCGCCGATCTGGTGTAAGCCAAACTACCATCTCTGAACTGCTCCTAGGTAAAACCACCAGCCCCCACAAAAAAACTATCAAAAAGCTATCATCGTATTATGGAATACATGAATCATACTGGTATACTGCCGATGCTTTACTGCCGAACGAAGTACCCGATCTGCCACCTGAATTGGCATCTACGCTCCTAACTGCTGACATAAAACCATATCTAGTATTATTGCCAGAAATAAAAAAAAGCGGTATACCTCCCCACATCTTGAAAAAGATCATCACTGAATGGTCTGCATCGACACTTGAGTAATAAACTAATTTTGCATACCAAAAACGGCATTTAAAATTCTGCTAATTTGCAAATTTTAAATGCCGTTTTTGTATGCAATTGTCGCTAGAAATATATTGATTTTCAAATTCTATCGGTGACAGAAGTCATTCAATATTTTTCATTACCGCTAAAAATTCCTGTAGATACCTTGGGTCAACTAAAAATGTTTCATCAAGTGTAATCATCCATGGTATAATTCCTTCCCAGTCAAACAACTCATATTTCATATGAGGCTTCCTCCCCACCGCAACTTTCATTTTCCAATGACTTGTGCCAACATAATTCGGTATATAATTTCTCATTTCCTTCCATTTGTGTAATTTTTTTGAAATAAAAGTTCGACAAACACTTTACCCACCTATTACACGATCGTCATCGTTAACTCTATATGTAGCGGCTAGCGGCCTTATGCCGCTCTAGTCCGCTAATAATACTTTTTACTCAAGAACATAAACCTTAGTATTTTTTATTCCATAATCAAGAGCCTCTTGCCTTGAATTAAAGGCTAAATCAATGCGATTGCCCTTAATCGCACTGCCCTGGTCTTCAGCAATAGCTTCTCCGTATCCTTCTATCCACAACTTGGTTCCCATAGGAATAACCGTGGGATCAACTGCGGCAACCCCTTTACGAACATTAGTACCAATATACGTGAGATTGTTCCACTTACCATTATCTTTGACACCTGGCGCATAAGCAGTTGAAGTAAGCTCCAGCATTTTCTTCCAATTTCGTGGCGCCCCGTCTAAAGAACTATTATTCATTACTGACGGCGGTGTAAGCTTACCGCTTTTCAGCAAACTGCCAAGAATATCTAGAGCATTTTTATACTGTTTAGCTTGGTCGCCAATCCGTTTTTCGACCTCTTGCTGTACTGCTGATTGGACTGTATTTGTAATATTACTATTAGTTGAATACTTAGCAGCAATACTAGCGATATCGTTGCGGCCTGCAACTGCAGCGGCTGTTTGAGCTAGTTGGCCAATAACCGAACTCTTATTTCCACCATCCCAGTTCTGTTTCAGCTTAATCCAAGCGTCAAGTCCGGCTACTGAAGAAGGATATTGGGTTGCCAGTCGAGCCAAAACCTGATCAGTAAGCGGAGAAGCTTCTACAGAAATCTGCAAAGATGAAAAAAGGCTTGCAGCCATAGCCAACATGGTAATCAAGACAATTTTTTTCATTTTTTATCCCCTTTCCCTGAGGCTATAGCCAATTGTACCACTAAGTTAACATAAAATTAAGCTGTAATATTTACCTATCAAATGCCAACCTCTAAAAACCAGAACAACCACAATTTACAAAAAAACCTCATTCTGAATGTTCTACTACCCAGAAGAGGTTTTTTTGACTTTTCGTTATCATATAAGTAACATATATAATTAAAAGCTTTCAGAAATATAGCATCAATATAATTGGTTACTTTGCTAGCTTATACAGCGTTTCAGTCAAAACTGCGACGCCATTCAAAATATCTTCAGGAGCCGCATATTCGTCAATGTTATGGCTAATCCCTTCGTGGCAAGGAATAAAAATTAGTCCCGCTGGAACTATTCTTGCCATATTCATGGTATCATGTCCGGCACCGCTGTTCATTCGAAGAAAAGATAGCTCAAGCTCATGGCATACGCCCTCAACTGTCAGAACAAGATCATCATCTAGTACCACTGGTTTCTCTGAAACAAGCACCTCAATTGAAACAGGTGTTTCCTGACCATCGGCAATTGTGCTGATTGCATCCTTGATATCTTGCAAAGTATCAATCACACTAGAATGATTAACCCCACGAATATCAACCCCTAATTCAACTCGGCCTGGAACAACATTCATTGCATTAGGAAACACTCGCATAATCCCTACTGTAGCAACTGTACCCTCATGCTGGTGTCCCAAAGCTATCTCCTGGACAGCAAGCACAATCATTGCTGCACTAACTAACGCATCCTGGCGCTCATCCATCGGTGTTGATCCAGAATGAGCTGCTTGTCCGTCGATAACAATTCGTAGCCTGGTCGGAGCAGCAATAGCTTCAACAATACCGATACTGTGTTGAGTACGCTCTAGTAACGGTCCACCTTCAATATGAAGCTCGACAAATGCTTTTATTTTTTCTGCATCCTGGATAGCATCCTTCAGGTCTGCAAAACTGAATCCCAGGCGAGCCGCTGCCTCATTTAAAGACATGCCATCCTGATCCTTTGCCCTGTTCCACATAGCCGGATTAGCTAGACCAACCATTGCCTTACTGCCAATAGTGGCATACCCAAACCGACTTGATTCCTCAGCACTAAAAACCACCAATTCAACATGGTTATCTAAAGGTCCTCGTGCCATCAGCTCTTTTATTGCAGCTAATCCACCAACTACGCCCACTACCCCATCATATCTGCCGCCATCTGGCGGCGTATCCAAATGTGAACCAGTTAAAACCACCTTGGCATCCTCAGCGGTTCCCTCTAAACGTCCAATCACATTACCTGCAGCATCGACTCGCACAACCAATCCAGCCTGTTGCATAAGTTTAGTAGCATATTCTTTTGCTTGCTGCTCCTCATCACTAAATGCTAACCTTGTAATCCCCTTTTCTCCTATGCCAATTTTAGCAAACTGCCCTATTGTATCAATTATCCATTGTTTATCCAAACAAACTCCCCCTAACATCATCCAACACCATTTCTTCCAGCCAATATTTTATAACCGCCTTATACTATCCCCCAATGCCTTAATGAGGGAAAAAGCGCCAAGCGGCGCAGTAAATCACATAAGAAATGACAAAATAAGAAGTAATAAAATTACTACAGCAACTATACCGCCTACTACAAGCGCAGTTTGGTTGTTTTTTTCGATCTCCCGCTTATTACGGCTACGCTTGCTGCTCCTTTTTGTCATCAGGTCGTCCTCCCCTATACGGCAATGCCTTTAATCCTTGAAAACATTGCAAAACGTTCCCGGGCAAGCCGATATCTTCTATACTTTTATTGTACAAAATTAACAAAAAATATCAAGCATTATCTTGCAGCATCCGCTTTCAAAATCATTCTGCTGATTAAATCATTCCTAATATTTTACCGGCCTAACCGTATTATGGGGATAATGCTCTACTAAATACTCTAAAATATTATCTTTAGATGTCATAACGGTCTTCCCATCAATTAAAACAGGTACTGAGTACTGACCAGTGATTTCAAAAACTTCCTGACGCTGTGTTTTTACTGGATTAACATTTACACATACGTATGTCAACCCTAACTGAGCCAACATTTCTCGAATAATCCGACATTCCTGGCAGGACTCCAGATAATACAACACAAGTTTTGCTTCCATTCCTTTGCCCCCCTTTTTAATTAGGTCCAGGCATATATCATTTAAATATATTCAGAAAAGCCACTTCATGATGCACTTCTTAGAGTTCATCAAACCAGCAAAGAACGCCATCTCTTACTCTTTTGTAACCCAATAATTACCTTTACCTGTTAATTGGTATTAAATTCCTTGTCATTAGATCAAATTCCTGCCCATCTATTTCACCCGCACTACTTGAAGTAGCTTCATTCAGAATAATTATATACTCCTCCGCTACATAAAGGATTAACTAATCAGTAATAATTTTCCTGTATTCATTATTTTTCTAAGTTAACGATAAATACTTCGCATTTAATTTTCCCAATATACTATTATTTGAACACACTGATAAATAACCAATTTCAAAAAAGCCTTCTACGAAAAATACTGCCCAATCAACGGCAGCAAATTTTTCAATCTAGGAGTCAAAATTATAATAGTAAAACCTCGACAGACTGGCTTTTCGCCTTTCAATCGAGGTTTTACTTCATACGGGCATTTTTTTATGGCAATAAGACGGCTTTTTGCTCTACTGGTGATGAAAGCACAACCAACGGCTCTGCCTGTCCTAACGGTACTAATTCGTCTAGGAGTTTTTCCAATCCCTGCATGTCAGGTAACACCGCTTCTAACAAATGAGATACTCCGCCTGAGACACGGTGACAACTCACGATATTACGGTGTTCCCTAGAGAACTTAGTAATATCCTCTACACTAGAGTTAACAGATGCAATCAGAATAAACACGCGGATCGGTAGACCGGCAAACTTCATATTGATAATAGCCTTATAGCCATCAATAATTCCGCCTTCTTCGAGTTTTTTTACCCTTTCAATCGTCGCCGGACTAGTTAGACCTACCCGCTGGCCTAACTCCTTCATCGTAATGCGGCCATCATCCTGCAAAATATCCATAATCTTGCGATCAATATAATCCATAATTCACCTCATGAAATATTTCCAATAATCATTTTAGCTTAATATATATATCATTTCAAGTAATATGCATGATTAAAAATATATCGCAGAGAAAAATTGGCGATAGTCGCCGCAAAACACTTAAGGTTGCCAAACAACTTTAGATACTAATTCCAATCTTTTTGTAAAAAAGCCCCTCGCCAAATTGGCGAGAGGCTTTTTATTAGCAAACCTCAATTATATTTCGTTTGTATAGATTGTAAAGCGCTTTAAGTTCTTCGATCTTATTGGACATCTCTATCTGGAGCCCTGAAGCTGTAGCAAAATCACCGGCTTGAACAGCCTCGCGAATACGAGTAAACAAGCTTTTTGTAGCAAGCGAATCTTTCGCCAGATATACTCGTAAGTCATTTACTTTTCCCCATGCTTGCTCATCAAGATCATTACCATCAGCATCATGTAAGCGTTTGCACTCTTTTATTAAATCGCAGTTTTCAGGAATAATGCGGTTTACAAGCTCAGTAGTCCAGCGAAGCTGAGCGCCAGCAACAAAAGCATCGATCAGTTCTTTCCGGAAGGCATTGCCAGCAGTTAAAGCAGCTACCTTTTCAGGATTATTGGCAATACCCTGCATATTTTCCCAAACCGTTGTTGGTGGTTTGCCAAACATACGGTCACGTTCTTCCTCAGTATAGTCCTCAAATACATCATGTTCGCTGCGATACGCGCGGCCAGTTTCCAGATAGAAACCAGGTTTTCCAGCTTCCTTGGACAACTCAGCCTCAAGTTCTTTGGTTGTTTTGCCTGAAGTTACAGCCGCCTTTATACCGTCAAGCATGGTCAGGTAAATGGCTGATACTGCAACATAAGTATTAGTAAACGGATTCGGAGCGCGTACTTCAAACCTAGTAGCCAGCGGATTTTCCGTGTCACGAACAAGGCCAGCAAGGATAGTCCGGTTACGAGACGCAACCGCTGGACTATGCCCCAGGGAAGTTACGATACAAACTGGCGCTTCAAAGCCTGGTTTTAGACGGTTAAGCGCGTCATTAGTTGACGAAATAAAAGGATTAACAACTTCATAATTCTTAAGCAGCCCCATAATTGCCCCAAAGCCAATAGCACTAAGAAAATCTTTTTTGAGGTCAGTTGGTGCAAAAAGATTAACAAGTTTACCTGATTTAAGTTTAACTGCCATACCGATATGAGTATGTTCTCCACTGCCAGCTACTCCAATGATTGGCTTTGCTTTAAAAGTAACTTCGAACCCATTTGCTCGGAACACTTCTTTGATTAGTATCCGAGCTTGAAGTTCATTGTCAGCAGCCTGCATAGCAGTAGTAAAACGCCAGTCAATTTCCAATTGCTCTACAACATGAGCTAAATTGCCTGTATTGCCGATCTTTGCCTTTAAACCGCCAACCTCTTTATGACCCATTTCAGGTTCTAGGCCGTAACTTTTTAATGCATCAATTGCCTGTTCAAGTGCAGTACGAGCCTGGCCTCTGGTACGAGCCCAGTAATTTTCCTGCATCACCTGAGTAGAAGATAACTCTTCAACTTCAGCTGTTTCATCAGGAGTTTTAACCCAAAATTCCAACTCTGTGCCTACAGTAAACACAACATCTTGAATTTCCGCAACATTCAGATGTTCCAATCCGGCAACTTTAGGAGTATTCTTTAATAGACTTAAAACTTCGTTTTTCACATAATCCATGGATTGTGCCAAAATTGCCCGTGAATCGACCCGAACACCTTTATGAACAAGAAAAGCCGGAATGCGCAGTGTACCTACTGGTCTACCAGTAACTTCATCAATGTTATCATAGTTGTAGTCAACAAACCAATTAACATTGGCATCAACAACCATGTCAACTTTAGCGTTATTCAGGGTTGCTACACCAGTAAGCACTACGGATGATCCATCAGTCTCAACAGCCCCGCCAAGGAAGAATTTTTCAACATTTTTTATGAACAGATTAATAGGAATTTTCTCATCTGTATCGTTGCCCGCCAAATCGATACCTACCAGCGACACAAACTTAATTTCGGGACGGCTCATCAATAGATGTACTAATTGTTCCTCAGTATGTAGTCCCGCCGGAATAAAATACAACAAATCTTTTGACATAATTTTCACCCCTTAATAATTATCATAACACAACAAAATATTTTTATTACACAAACTTCAAAAATATCCTGTTACATTTCCAAAAAATTCATACCTTGGCAATAAACCCTTGTACCACTTCCTCAGTATAATAAAATATAAATAAAAAAGACACCACTAAAAAGCAGCGTTTTAAAATAAAAAAACTGCAATTTCATGGCGACTTTGCCATAATTTTTATTAGCTTTAAAATAGTTATATCCGGATACAACACTTGGTACTTAATATACATTTCTTTTATTATAAAATGCACGCTTTTCTTTGTCAATAACCGGGATATAATGTTGGGTAAAGAAGTTTCCACCTAAACCACAAATCAAGTATAATAATTATCATAGCCTAAGATCAAGGAGGAATTATCCCCTATGAGATTGCCACACTATAAAGTTAACGCCGCACTACTACTGATCATTATTGTTTTCACAGCCGGTTGTTTTCCATCAGCATTTTTTCAACCCAAACCATATAAAGAAACACAATTCTTGATGGATACAATTATTGAAATCACTGCTTCTGGTCCTGATTGCGAGACTGCCGTCAAAGCAGCCTTTGATGAATTCAGACATATTCAAAAAATCAGCGACCATTTTAACCCCGACAGTCAGGTGTCGAAAATCAATCAAATGGCTGGCATTTCTCCTGTCACAGTAGATCACGATCTCATTAATATGGTCACCTACGCTAACGATATATCCAAAAAGACTGATGGCGCGTTTGATATTTCCATTGGTCCGCTCAGCGATCTTTGGGGGATCGGACACAAAGATGATTTCGTGCCAGCCAAAGAAGATATAGATAAAGTTTTACCACTTGTGGATTACCGTAAAATTCAGGTAAATAAAGATAATGAAACTATCTATCTAGAACAAAACGGAATGAAGTTGGATTTAGGCGGTGTAGCCAAAGATTACGCCCTTAATAAAGCCGCAGAGGTACTAAAGGCTCATGGGATAAAATCGGCATTAATTAATGCTGGTGGTGATATTCAGATAATCGGAACTAAACCAGATGGTAAACCTTGGCGAATCGGCGTACAGGACCCGCGAAATTCAGACAATATTATCGCCAAAATTACCATGGATTCCTGGAATATTTCCCAAACTTCTGGCGATTATCAACGATTCTTTATAAAAAACGGCATTCGTTATGCCCACATTTTGGACCCGAAAACAGGTAAACAAGCACCAGAGCTGGCCAGCGTCACTTTAATTTATAACGACTCAGCTATAGCCGCAGTTGGCGATATTGCCAGTTCAGCTTTCATGGTTTTAGGTTTAGAAAAAGGAATGTCAGCACTCCAAAGGTTTCCTGGCGTTGAAGCTATCTTTATAACAACTGATAACAAAATTGTTGTTACACCAGGACTACAAGATAAAGTTGAGCTCTCACAACAATAATATTCAATTATATCAATTCCAAAAAGTCGACCAAGGCCCTTAGTGGGAACTTGGTCGACTTTTTTAAGTCAATTTATTGTTTAAATGCTATCATTATCCATCATATGAGCAGCAATAGTCAAGCACCGTCAGCACTTTAAGTTGAAACTTTGAATTTGCTGGCACACAAAAAGTTTCACCAGCAGTATATTTCTTCCACTCACTCTGTCCTGGCAGAAGTACATCAGCTTCTCCGGCTAAAACTTCCATAATTTCCGCAGCTTCGGTACCAAAGCTATATTCTCCTGGTAACATAATTCCCAACGTCTTTTTTTCGCCATTGTCAAAAAGCACTGTCCGGCTTGTCACTTGTCCATCAAAATAAACATTAGCTTTCTTAATTACTGTCACATTTTTAAACTCCACTTTACTTCCTCCTTGTATTGCTGCGCTCTGTTATTTACGCTAAATTATTCTTCATGATTAAAATAAATCTTATAAAAATGCATACCTTTAGTTTCATCATAACCGCGTTCAATAAAATCTTCCTGGCTGTTTTCAGAATTTGAAACTTTGAGTTTTATTTCAATATCAGTATCAAGCTTTATTAAATTTTTAAACTTACGTTTAATTATTTTAACTGCCTGACCCGAAATATCAAACTCCTTGAGCGAAGTAAGACCTTGGTTTGATTCATAACTCTCTTTATAAGCCTTGAATTCTTCGATCAGATCTGGTTTTTTAACCACACTTCTGGCGAAATCTTCAGCATTATATGCCTGATTGGCATCAAAGTATGCAATTGCCTCATTCATGAAAACAACTTGGTCTTTTTTATCAGCCTGATACAATGGTCCATAGACATTTTCTGCAAAATCACGACAGAGATTTAACTGATTCTGGGTATGAAAATATTCATCCTCGACATTAACCAACCGTAGAAAATCATCTTTCCAGTAGACTGCTTCATTATCACTGGCATTATCCACCACTGCAACCCGGTAACCATGCATAGATTCCGTATTAAAAATAATACATCCCTTATCCAGCTTTTTAATGTTAATGCCAGTATCAGACCAAACAGCTAGACCGCCTCGATTTTCGGCTATCTTTAAATAATTTTCCTTGCGTTCGGTTTTAAATATGCCGATTGCTGCGACGTTCTGATCGCCAACAGTCGCGTCGGAGAAATAGGCCATATAAAATTCCCCGCCCCTAATCTTGGGATGAGTGGCTTTTTCATATAAATGCTTTACCACCTTCACCGACTGATCATAAAAGGTATCTGGCCTGATAAACGCCTCGCTTATATAACTATATATCTCATTTAAATGGATATCAGTTTCGTGAAACAGCCGATACAACACTTTTTCTTTAAATGGAGAAAAGAAATACTTTAGCAGCAATTCTTCCAGGTTGCCATCATCAAGCTCATATAAGCCAGGCGATATTGCCAAAGGCTCTTCCCTCATTTTGTTGCCTGCTTTATGAATTACCAGTTTCTCTAATTTTATATTGGAAAACTCAAACACAGCCAGCCTTCTTTCCGTCAATTTGATATAATCACTATTCTATCAGACTTTATTTGAGTTCACTATAAGTTTAGCTATCATTTCATGTAGTATGAAGTTCAACTTGTCATTAAACACCAGCGGCCTTCATCAGTAAAGTTTAGCTTGAGCTTATGATAGCTTATTAGTGTACTTCGATGGCCAACGCTTATTATCGCAGTATTTTGTAATTCTTGACCTATAAGACTGTACAACGCCTGTTCCATTGGCTCATCCATTGCCGAAGTGGCTTCATCAAGAAATAGCCAGTCAGGCTGCTGAAGTATCGCCCTGGCAAAAGCAATCCGCTGTTGTTCTCCTAGCGACAAAATATGGGACCAGCTTTCCACTATGTCCAACTTATCAGCAAGTTCCTCAAGTCTACAAAGGATTATAACCTTTTTAATTCTTTCATCATTTATTGCCTCTGTGCCACCGGGATATAGCAAAATATCGCGCAACGAACCTAACGGAAGATATGGCTTCTGGGGCAAAAAAAGCACCTTAAAGTTTTCTGGCCTGGTAATCTTACCATTTCCAAACGGCCATATTCCAGCAAGCGTCCTTAGCAAAGTACTTTTACCGCAGCCTGATGGGCCGGTTACTAATAGCGAATCACCGGGGGCTAACTTAAGCTCAAAATCGTTTATTAGCTGTTCCCCGGTTGGCAGATAAACATTGAGACCTACCGCACTGAATGACGGTTCGGCTGTATAGCCAGACACTAGATTAGGCTGCTCGGCCAAATTCTGGACCACATCGACATTTTCGACAAAACCAAGTAGACGGCTTACCACAGCCTGCCATTCCGCCAACTTCGAGTAATTATCAACAAAGTAAGACAGGGAGTCCTGCACATTACCGAAAGCTTCGCTGATCTGCAGGAACCCGCCTAGTGTTATCTTTTTGCTTAAGTAGCTAGGCAAAGCTAGTACCAACGGTACAATGACTGCAGTCTGACCATAGCCGGACACAAACCAGGTAAGTTTCTTCTGCCGCTTCATAACTTCAAAGAAATTGTCTACGACCAGCTTAAACCGGCTGCCAAAGTTTGCACCTTCCTGTGTTTCACCGCCGTAAAAGGCAATACTCTCGCTGTTCTCCCGCAACCGAACCAAACTAAACCGGAAATCTGCCTCATAGCGCTGTTGAAAAAAGTTTAACTTTACCAGTGGCCGACCTATTTTTACTGTCAACCAGTTTCCCGCCACTGCGTAAATAATTGTTACCCAAACCAAGTATCCTGGAATAACATACTCATTTTGTCCCAGTGGAATCGTCATCTCACCAGACAATTCCCAAAGAATAAAGATAAAGGAAATCAAAGTCACTGCCGCCTTGAGCGTCCCAAGTGATAAATCCAAGGTTAAAGTTACAAATGCTTTTAAGTCCTCGCTGATCCGCTGGTCAGGATTATCAGCACCGTTACTTGTAATTTGCATCAAATAATAGGCTCGTTTATTCAGCCAGTTTTTTAAATAATAACTGGTCAGCCACTTGCGCCACCGGAGTTCGAGAAGCTGACTCAAATACAGTCTATAAACAGCTACAATAATATGGATAAACGCTATTACAATAAAATAGCCTACGCCATTAATCAATCCGGCCTTGTCATAATTCTGCAGCGCAGTATAAAAGTTATTTCGCCAGCCATTAAGCAAAACCAATAGATAGACACTACCGAGGGTTAGAATTACAATTACCGCCAGCAGTCCGAGCGAGCGCCACTTTTCCTCCGACTGCCAATAAAGCTTGGTTAGTTTCCACGTTCCCTTTAAAAAGTTAAGATTAAGTTTCTGCATGTAGTTTGCTCTCCTTTCTTACGTATCTGTTAATGAAATACTTATCGAACTGCAAACCCATCCATCGCACAAAGAGTATAATTTCGACTTTATATTACAAATTCCTTTCTCAGCCCATTACCTCTTTATATTTGAAAATATAATTTAACCCAGGTTTTTAGCAGTTCCATCAGGATGCTATCAAAGCCTGGGTCAAGCTATATCCAAGGCAATCAACTTGCTCTTACGACTATAAAACCGTCCTCACAGTAATATTAGTCATTCTTCATCGGGAGGCGATTCATGTTTGGCGCTTCTAAATATAGCCTTTAACAACATATATAATTGATTTTGGTCCTCAGCAGACAACTCATTAAACACTTGTTTTCGATTCCTAGCAACAACATCTTGCCAGATTGGGTATTGCTGCAAAGCAGCTTCAGTCAAAAATACCGCTTTTTCCCGTTTGTCACTTCCCGCCCGTCGCTCAACTATTCCTTTTTTCTCTAACTTAAACAAGCTTTTCGATATTGCCGCCGGTTCAATATTTAAATAATTCGCTAACGTAGCTTGCGACATTGAGCCTCGTTCCTTAATTACTTTGATAATTGTCCATTCAGAACTAAATAGGCCATGTGATTCCAGCATTTTATTCACACTCTTAGAAATAATTCGAGTAGTTTGGTACAATTGATGCATTACGCGGTCGGTTGTTTCCATCTGCCCCCAATACGGATCAATTATTTCTTCAGGATTAGCAATGACAAACGCCCCCTTTGTCTAAGTTATACCAGACAATTCTCCAGAATACAATTACCGTGACCAAATCTGAAACAAAATATTTTTTCTGCGTTTGGATTATCATATAAGAATTTTGAATTTTATACAAGTTTAATTTTCCTGAGTAACTTTCACAATTCTACAATAAGCAACTATCTGTCAATAGCTACTAATCCTATTAGCATAAAAGTGGCTATTATTAACGAATAACCTACTCTCTTTTTAACCGATCTGCTGATCTGGCGAAACGGCTCTTTATCATTTTCATCCAATGACGGTGAAGAAAAAAGATAACTCAATACAGCAATAATTAGCCAAAGGACAAAGGAAGTAATAAAAGTGAGCTGAATAACTTCACCTTCCCTCGTTACAAATTTAAACTTTAGCTCCTATTTTATATAATTAACTAGTTAACTATTCAGATAAAAAAAATATAACAAATGTTATATTTTTTTTATCTACAGAAAAGTAATTATTCAAATCTGGGGCAGGACACTTTATGGTTTTTAAATTCTCTTATAATCCCCTCAGTACTTTCATTAATCTTGTTGCAAATCTGAATAAAGGTGTCAAGTTTCTCCGGTAAAATATCTTTCAACACGGCTTTCACCGTTTTCTCTTCTACAGCCAGTAATTGTTTCTGTAGTTCTAAGCCTTTATCCGTTATACATACTAGAAAGGCCCGTCTGTCTGCAGGAGCTGGTTTTCGCTCAACACAGCCTTTGCGTTCTAAGATATCCAACATTCGCGTAACAATAGTCTGATTTTTTCCCACTCGTGCCGAAAGTTCTTTCTGATTTATCCCATCATTTGCTGATAAAGAATGAAGTAAAAGCCATTGTTCCGGAGTAACATCAAATTCCTTAAACCTGGCAGAAAGCAAATTTGAAAAGTTTATATCAGTATTATGAAGAATATCACCAATTGGGTAAAGGCGCGGGTTATCCATCTTTCCTCCTCCAAGATTAGTTTAAATGACTAATTTATAACACCATTATTTAATATCATGAGCAAGTTCCAACTCTTCTTCCTGTTGAACCTTTCCGGTGTTTCCATATAGCAATACATATATAATAAAAGCGAACAGGAAAATGCCCATTGCGGCTGCCGAATATATGTACATATTGACAAAGCCGGTTTTCTCGGCTAAAGATCCAAGTAAAATGGCTCCCGCACTTGTTCCCACATCCAGCATATTATAAAAAGTCGCGCTAGCACCACTCCGGCGGTTAGACTGCACTAAATTCAGCATCCAAGTTAAGAGCGACGGTAACAGAAAGCCTCCACCGAAGCCATATAATACCGATACCCCAAGTAGCATTATAAGCGACGTAGTTTTGGTAAGCAGCACTAATCCAGCAAGTAATAAAATTGCTCCAGGTAAGATTATCCATGCCGGGCCTTTACTATCAAAAATCTTTCCGCCTAATGGGCGTGATAAGAAAACACATAATGTTCCAACAATGAAGAAGTAACCAGCATCCGGAATATGCGCCTCTTGCGCCAGCATTGCTACAAAGGTATTCACACTGCCGTACCCAAGGCCAAACAGTATTGTCAGAAACGCAGGGAAACCTGTTCCTGTTTCAAAAAGCTTTGAAAGCAAACTCGTTTTTTCCTGTGCAGTTTCGAGGACAACAACCTCCCGCGGTACAGAACAAAGCATTGTTCCAATCAATGCAATAGCTGTACCAATTGCCGCAACCACAAACATGGCAACAAAACCATAATCTTTTACCAGCCATACTCCGGCAGCAGGTGCTAAAGCCATTGCTACCGTACTTCCCAATCCGAAATATCCCATACCCTCACCTCTGCGGGTATACGGTACAATATCAGATGCAATTGCAGCGTAAAAAGTAGTAGTCATCCCAAAGCCAAAACCATGAATAATCCGGGTTGCAATCATTCCGTCAACCGAAGTAAATATTGCATAGCCTGCTGTACAAATAATGTTAAGCGCTAAGCCAAGAAACAAACAATTCTTTTTTCCCAGTTTTTTTATTCCGAAATCGGTAAAAAAACGAATAAAAATTGCTGAAAACCCAAAAATGCCGGTTATAACTCCTATTTCTGTTCCGTTAGCCCCATTATAAGCCGCATAAAGCGGGAGTGTCGGCAACAGAATATGAAAACCACCAAACATTAATGCATTGGAACAAAGCAACAAAATAAAATTTTTGGTCCATAATCGAACGTTCACCTTATATCTCCTCTTTTCTTCTTTTAATAAAAGTGCTTTTTCTTTGCATTTAAACAACCAAAACTTTGTTACTACTCGAATAGATTTGTTTATTGCATTCCAACTAGTAAATAAAGAAATAATTAACTAGTTAATTATTTCAGCTAATTATTAACTAGTTAACTATTTGTTAATAGTACACCATCCACACCCTATATGTCAATACCAATATACTCAGATAGTCTAAAACCTAGTTTCTACTATCTGAGATTACTTTATGGCGAAGCTGACCACAAGCTGCGCGTATATCCGTTCCCATTTCCCGGCGCACAGTTGCGTTAATCCCTCCATTGTGAAGAATTTCAAGAAATCGGTCAACTTTGACTTTATCTGGCCTAAGCAAGCCGCTTTCAGAGACTGGGTTTACAGGAATAAGGTTAACATTGGCTAGGCGTCTTTTCATGAGGCCAACTAATTGTCTAGCATGGCGGTCAAAATCGTTTATTTCTGAGATTAAAGTATACTCATAGGTTACACGCCGCCCGGTTACACTTGCGTAGCGATCAGCGGCCGCAAGCAGCTCTTCCAGCGGATACTTTTCGTTAATTGGCATCAATCGCGACCGTTCAACGTTATTAGGAGCATGGAGCGAAATCGCAAGTGTCACAGGCAGCCCTTCTGACGCCAGCCGATCAATTCCCGGCACCAATCCTGCGGTCGACAAGGTAAAGCTGCGATAACTCATATTTAAACAGTATTCCTGGTGGCACAACTTGATAAACCGGAGAACATTATCATAATTGGCTAAAGGTTCACCAGAGCCCATAATCACCACCGAATCAACAGCAGCATCAAATTGTCTTAGAAACTGGTTGATATAGAGCACCTGAGACAGAATTTCACCTCCAGTCAAATTACGAATAACCCCATTAATTGTTGAAGCACAAAAAATGCACCCCATACCACATCCTACCTGAGTAGAAACACATACACTGTTGCCATAGCGGTGACGCATAAGTACCGTTTCCACTGCCAAACCGTCACTTAAAGCCAACAAAAATTTACTTGTGCTGCCATCAGCAGCATGCTGCTCTGCCTGCACTTTGACTGCGCCAATACCAAAATGTCTGTTCAAAAGCTCCCGTTTATCTTTTGGCAGACTGGTCATTACCCCAAAGTCTGCGGCCCCCCGTCGGTAAATCCACTCAGCAATTTGGCGGCCGCGGTATCTTTCCAAACCATAAGAAGCCACGACAGCGGCGATCTCATCAGCAAACATACCGCATAAATCAGTTTTTATCACAGCCACCCCCGCTTACCGCCCTTTTTACCATACGAGCAATGAAAAAACCGTCCACTCTATCACGGTGAGGCCAGAACTGCACAAATGCTCCAGGCCTTCTTTGCGGCAAAAATTCTCCCGTTTCCTCTAAAATAAAATCACTTCGTGTATCCAAAAAGCCTTTTACTACTTGTTCATTTTCTTCAGGCTCAGTAGTACAGGTACTATAAACCAATACTCCCCCCGGTTTCACACAGTTGGCGGCACTGGCCAAAATAGCAGCTTGGAGTTTTGGTAATTCCTCAAGTTGAGTTTCAGCTTTTCGCCACCGTGCATCAGGTTTACGTCTTAACACACCCAACCCCGAACACGGCGCGTCCACCAATACCCGATCAGCCTGTCCAAAATAAAGTGTGTCCAGTTTTACAGCATCCATTTCTTTAGTCTCAATTATACTAATGCCTAAGCGTGTCGAATTTTCATCTATTATCTTCAACTTATGGTCATATAAATCCACAGACAGCACACGGCCTTGATTGCCCATAATAGCTGCAATATGAGTACTCTTCCCACCAGGAGCGCCACAGGCATCAATAACAAACTCGCCTGGCTGTGGCGATAAAACATGGGCCACCATCATAGAACTTTCATCTTGCACCTGCAACAGTCCATTCTTCAGTGAATTGAGTCCATTAAGCGCTGGGTATTCACGACAAACAATGCCTTCTGGCGTCCAGTCCGACACTTCAGCCATAACTCCTTCGCCAGCAAGCTTATCCATCAACTCTTGACGTGAAATTCTCAAAGTATTGGTGCGAACAGAAAGTGGTGGCGTTTCATTGTTTATTTGGCATAACGCCTCGGTTTCCTCTATCCCCAGGCGGCTTAACCATCTTTTCACCAGCCACTCAGGATGAAAGTATTTAAGTGCCAAATACGCTACCGGCTGTGAAGCTTTATCCGGATATACTGCTTTATCCATATTCCGAGCAGCACTTCTAAGCACAGCGTTAACAAACTTCACTGTTCCGACATGGCCATATTTTTTAGCAAGTTCCACCGCCTGATTACAAGCCGCGGAAGCTGGAACTCTAGACAAAAAAAACACCTGGTATATCCCCATACGCAGAATGTTCCGGATAACCGCCGGTAATTTTTTCAGTGGTCGATTACTATAATGACTAAGAATCCAATCAATTGTGTTTGCCGCTTTTACAGTACCGTAAACCAACTCGGTAACAAAGCGGCGGTCCTGGTCAGAAAGCTGCCGCCGTCCAAGTTCACGAGCCAGAGCAATATTAGCATATGCCCCTCCGGTTTCCACCTCAGCGATAATCTTTAGCGCAATTTCTCTTGCATCCATCTTTGTCGCCATATGCCTCCCTATTTCAATCATCAGCTAAATTCTTTGTCAAAGCAAAAAATCTTTTATCGCTTTTTCCACCTGAGCCACATCCACCGTGGTATTACAACATGGCCCTTCAGGCCTTTGATTCAATATACCGACTGCAGGCAATGGGAATATATCTTGAATACCGCTCGTCAGGTCTCGTTCACAGGCAATAGCCAACACCGCTTCTGGTCTTAGCGTCTTTACCACCTTCCGAGCCAGCGTACCACCAGTCACTACAGCAATATTAATTCCATACAATTGAGCTAAACGTAATAAATCTCCCACCGGGCACTTACCGCACATCTTGCAGTTAGCCGTATCGCGAGTAATCTTATGCGGGCAGGATTCGTGCTGAATACAATGTGGCGTCAATACTAAAAGCTTTCCAGGCTTTACTTTGATCCGCTTCTGCCGAACCAAATGATTGCTTACTTCAATAAATGAGCGTTCCACTCGTTCCTTTTCAATATCAAAAACTTTGCCAATCCTTATTGCCAGAGGAAACAATATGTTAATAGCAGACCAAGCCACCCCCAAGAAAACTGGCGACGCTGGAAACCCCAATATTGCGGTAATAACCCCGAAAAATCCTATGGCTATTGCAACCAATGCAATCACCAATATACTACCAAGTAAGAATGGCAAATGAACACTAATATTGGCCAACCCCTGAAAACTAACCATCCAGATTCCATAACAGGACAAACCTGCCACCAAAAGACTTACCATAATTAGCGCTAAAAACAGTCTTTTTTTCGGCCGCGGCACTGCTGCCATTAAAGCTTCACCTTTAGCCCAGTATTTCCCCGACATTTAGACCATACCCCCGTACATATTCGACAGCACTCATACGTTTTTTACTCTCTGGTTGAACTTGTCGAAGTTCAACCAGACCAGCACCAGTAGCAACAATACATCCATTCTCGCCAACGGCAACTACCTGGCCCGGCGTTCCTACAATGGTTTGCGACTCTTCCTTAACTCTAGTCTGCCATATCTTAAGAATTTTGCCATCATGTCGACAGTATGCCGACGGCCAAGGATTAAGTCCTCGTACCAAGTTGTGCACAGCTTCAGCCGACTGATGCCAATCTATTTGCTCCGTTTCCCTGGTAATCATACTGGCATATGTAGCTTGACTGCCATCTTGTTTTTCCCTAGGAACATCCCCCTGTATCATCAAGCGGAGTGTATCAGATAAAAGATCTGCGCCAAGCAGCCCCAGTTTATCGTATAGTTCACCGGTAGTATCATCAGGTAAAATATTTACTTCCTTTTTTAAAATCATGTCACCAGTATCCAGACCAGCATCCATATACATGGTGGTAACACCGGTTACACGCTCACCGTTTATTACCGCCCAATGAATCGGTGCCGCGCCGCGATATTTGGGTAAAATCGACGCGTGCACATTAATGCAGCCAAGTTTGGGTACATTCAGCAGGCTCTGAGGTAAGATCTGGCCAAAAGCAACAACAACAATTGCCTCCGGTTTTAGCGCCACTATCTGATCTATAAAATCCGGTGTCTTTATTTTTTCCGGTTGCAATACCGGTAAACCATACCGTAAAGCTGCTTCTTTCACTGGTGATGGAGTTAGTTTGCGGCCCCGCCCCTTAGGACGATCAGGTTGGGTCACAACAGTCAATATTTCGCAGTTGTCTTTTACCAGCCTATCCAGGCAAGGAACTGCAAAATCCGGCGTTCCCATAAACACTACCCGTAGCCCACTCATCGCTGCACCTGTGTGGATAAAGCCGTTGCTCTATCAATAAATAATATGCCTTCCAAATGATCAATCTCGTGCTGCAATGCTATCGCCAAAAGATTCTTGCCAGCAATCCTGACTTTTTTACCATTGCGGTCAAGGCTCTCTACAGTTACTTCAGCATACCTCTCAACCTCGCCAATAACGCCGGGAATACTAAGACACCCTTCTTGCTTTGTAACACGCTCACCTTCTGATTTAATTATGACTGGGTTGATAAGTTCAATCAGACCGTCACCGACATCTATAACCACTATCCTAAGACCTAATCCAACCTGCGGCGCAGCCAACCCTACGCCGTCAGCCGCATACATCGTTTGTCCCATATCATCCAGAAGGCGCCTAATCCGTTTGTCTATTCTGGTCACTGGTATTGCTATTTCCTTAAGCACCTTGTCCCCGGCTTTTCTAATTTTTAAAACCGCCATCAAACAGCCTCCCTTTGTTCCCCATTCTAGCATAAAAAGGCAGAAAAATCACCTCTCACCCCACGCTATAACTACAATACATTCATTGGATCAACATCAATAGCGACTTCTCCATTGAACTCCAAACCAGCCGCCCTGATAGCCGTCCCAGCACCCAAAATATCAGAAACTTTCAACAAAATATGCATTCGATAAACATTGCTAATTTTCGCCACCGGAGCTGGAAATGGCCCAATAACCGCCCAGTCAAATTGCAGCTTTCTCAGCGTAGCAGCAATATCCTCAGCCAGACGCCGAGCCTTAATTTCATCCTGCCCCTGAACAGTAAACTTTATTAACCTAGTATACGGAGGATAACCAAGCTCGCGCCGAAGTTCTATTTCATGCTCGTAAAAAGCAGCGTAATCATGCTTTGCACCAGCCGTAATTGCATAGTGATCAGGATTATACGTCTGTACTACCACCCGCCCCGGGAGTTCTCCACGACCAGCCCGACCTGCCGCCTGAGTCAGAAGAGCAAAAGACTTCTCTGCGGCACGAAAGTCAGGTAGATTAAGCGCTGTATCGGCAGAAATTATCCCTACAGCTGTAACATTTTTTATATCATGTCCCTTTGCTACCATCTGGGTTCCAAGCAGGATGTCATATTCCCCAGCGGCAAAGGCTGTTAGAATCCGATCATAGGCGGCCTTGCCACTTGTGGTATCCTGATCCATCCTTATAATGCGCGCTCCTGGCAAAAGCTGTATCAGTTCTTCCTCAACCTTCTGCGTACCGGTACCAAAATAACGTATATAGCGGCTGCCACAGGACGGGCAAACATCTGGAGTCGCCTCCCGGGCTTGACAATAATGGCATCGAAGAACAGACCCTGTAGTATGATATACCAACGACACCGCGCAACGACTACAGGTCATAACATAACCACATTCGCGACAAAGCACAAATGTTGAGTAACCTCGCCTATTCAAGAGAATTATAGCTTGCTCGCCCCGTGCAAGGGTTGACGCTAAAAGATGCTGAAGTGGCTCTGAAATAACACTGCGTTTACCATTTTTAAGCTCCTCACGCATATCGACAACAGTAACATCAGGTAAGACCGCCCCATCAACCCGTTCTGGCAACGAAAGCAGTTTATATTTACTGTTTAGAGCATTATAGTAAGTCTCAACCGCCGGTGTAGCACTACCAAACACCACTGGAGCGCCCGCCAGTTCAGCCCTTTTTAGTGCAACATCACGAGCATGGTAATGTGGTGACTCTTCCTGTTTATAAGTAAACTCATGTTCCTCGTCAAGAATAAACAAACCTGGATCATTGACCGGTGCAAAAATTGCCGAGCGGGCACCAATAACAATCCCCGCCGTTCCAGACTGCAGTCGTTGCCAAGTATCAAACCGTTCTCCTACCGACAGTTTGCTGTGTAAAACCACGACATCATCGCCAAAACGCCGTTTAAACCTATCAACAATTTGGCCAGTAAGAGCAATTTCGGGAACCAATACCACAACCTGCCGCCCAATTTGCCGGGTTATAGCTGCGGCCTCAATATAAATCTGAGTTTTTCCGCTCCCAGTAATTCCATGAAGTAAAAACGGACAAAATTTTCGCTGGTTAACAGTTGGTATAATCTGATCCAAAACAGCTCTTTGCGTAGTAGTAAGTAAGAAATGAGAGGGTTGATTGGCGGATTGGCTGTAGCTATCACGTACTAATCTGGTCTGTCCGGCGACAATAATTCCAGCTTCGAGTAACGTTTTTACCGTGTCTCGGCTGATATTCAACTGTTTTAAGTCACTTGCATTCATCTGCTGGGCGCGACTAAGCGCTGCTATTAGTCTTCTTTGGGCTGGTTTATTTTTTAGTTTCTCGTCCAGACTATCTGCATCATTAGGTTTAGCCAAATACCAATAAGTTTGATATTGAGCTTTGGCGGTACGGCGAACCGACGACTCAGTCGTCACAAGCCCTGCTGTGCCAAGACGTCTAAGTATCTTCTGAGTATCACTTCCAAATAGGCGTTTAAGTTGCGACGCGGATTTTGGGCCTTTTGCTGCAAGATATTCGTATATTTTGCGCTCAATTTCAGTTCGCTGTGCAAGTTTAGTTTCCGCCTCTGTTCCTGTGATCGCCTGGTATGCAGTCGTAGTTTTGATGCCCGCTTTACCAGGTATAAATAATCGCATTGCTTCAGCTCGAGTGCATAGGTAAAACTCGCTCAACCAGGTAGCAACCGTAAGCATATGTGGCGTAAACCAAGGCCCATCATCAATAACACTTATAATTGATTTTAGTTCGCAGCCATCACCTTCACTAACACTGACAATAAACCCCTCGGTCTTGCGGCTGCCGAAGGGAACAAGTACCCGCCACCCTGCTGCCAAATCTTCTATTTCGTCCGGCACAAGGTAGGTGAACGTATTAGTTATTTTTCTTGTCGGCAGATTAATGATAACTTCCGCAGTACGCTTCATAATATTATACCCACCATTTATAAAGTACAAAGAAAAGGGACTTAGCCAAGTCCCTTTCGCTTGCTCTTCATATTCGTTTTTACACCAAATAATCCCTGCTAAACTCATATTCAGGATCGAATTTCACCATTTCCCATTTATGGTAATCCAACCGACCATTTTGAAACCGCTGGACGCGGCGCATGCCCAACGGAGAAAAGCGAAGTCGCATACTCATCTCTCTAACCCTGAATCGAATAACCCAACGTTTGTAGGGTCTCTTCGATATAACCATCAGAAATTACGGCCGGATCATAGGACACTTTTACCGTTTTACTGACAACATTCACACTGGTGGCAAATACACCCTCAAGATGATCCAAAGTATGTTTAATACGGTCGCGGCAATGATCACCCTTCAGTCCGCCAACATTGTACACCGTGGTCTTACTGTCACCGGCTATGCCCATGTTCTACCAACCCCTTTCTTTAGTTTGCTCCGCAGGATTAGTATGACCATAACCAGCTTAATTCATTATATATTAGCCGCGCTGCGAAGAGTTTTTGCTTTGTCAATACGTTCCCAAGGCAAATCAGCATCGTTGCGTCCAAAATGACCATATGCTGCAGTCTGACGATAAATTGGACGCCTCAAATCAAGCATTTTTATAATCCCGGCCGGCCGAAGATCAAAATGCTCCAGCACCAACTTGGAAATTAACGCCTCATCTACTTTAGCGGTGCCAAAAGTCTCAACAAGCACCGATACCGGGTGAGCTACACCAATGGCATACGCCAATTGAACCTCACATTTGTCAGCAAGGCCAGCTGCCACAACGTTTTTTGCAACATAGCGAGCTGCATAAGCTCCAGAACGGTCAACCTTTGTAGGATCCTTGCCCGAAAATGCACCGCCACCATGACGAGCCATTCCACCATAAGTATCAACAATAATCTTTCTTCCAGTCAAACCAGCATCGCCTTGTGGGCCACCAACAACAAAACGCCCAGTAGGATTAATATAATACTTGGTTTCAGCATCTAAAAGTTCGGCCGGTACAATTGGCTTAATTACATTTTCTAAAATGTCGCGCTCGATGTCACTTAACGCCACCTCTGGCCCGTGTTGCGTAGAAATAACAATAGCATCAATACGGATTGGCTTATCGCCTTCATACTCCACTGTTACTTGAGTTTTTCCATCTGGTCTAAGGTAAGGTATGGTATTATCCTTACGCACCTCAGCGAGCTGTCGCGCCAGTCTGTGGGCCAATGAAATAGGAAGCGGCATATATTCCGGTGTTTCGTTAGTAGCATAACCAAACATCATCCCCTGATCACCAGCGCCAATGGCATCAATTTCGTCCATTTCGCCTTTTTTAGCTTCCAAAGCCTTGTCAACACCCATAGCAATGTCAGGCGACTGTTCATCAATTGATACCAATATTCCGCAAGTTTCACCATCAAAGCCAAATTTAGCGCGAGTATAACCTATTTCTTTTATTGTCTCGCGAACTATTTTAGGAATTTCAACATAACAATTAGTAGTAATTTCTCCAACTACATGAACCAAGCCTGTGGTAACAAGAGTTTCACAGGCCACACGTGCCATAGGATCTTGTGCGATAATGGCATCAAGGACACTGTCGGAAATTTGATCCGCAATTTTGTCCGGATGGCCTTCAGTGACCGATTCGGACGTAAACAACTTACGCATTTTTTCCATAATACAACCTCCTATGTAAATTAAAATAAAGTAACATTAGCAAACTAATTTAGGTTAAGTAATCCAACTCAGTAGTTACTGTTTTATCTAGAAACAATAAAAAAACTCCCAACGGGAGGGAATAAAGTTCTCCCATCTTGCGATTAAATCGCAGGATTTGGCACCGTTTCCGATTTTGCGCCGGATGGTTGCCGCGGCTTCATTGGGCCATTCCCTCCACCAACTCTTGATGAGCTTAGCTTATTCAATTTCAACGTAAATATTTTACTTGATATAGCTGAAAAAATCAATTGCTATTTGTCATAAGTGCCGTGATTCTATCAAGTAACTGCCCAGCCAAACTATCTTTAGACATTTGTGGCAATTCTTCAATTCGGCCGTCTTGATACAATACTCTCACAATGTTTGTATCGGAATCAAAACCAGCTCCAGGTAAAGTAACATCATTAGCCACAATCATGTCCAAATTTTTCCTGTTTAACTTTTCTGTGGCATGAGTTAATAAATCCTCGGTCTCAGCGGCAAAACCCACCAGAATTTGTTTAACCTTGCGTTCTCCAAGCTCTGCAAGAATATCCGGATTTTTCTCCAGCACCAACGTTATTTTTCCGTCAGTTTTCTTTATTTTTTGTTTGCTAACAATACTTGGCCGGTAGTCAGCGACCGCTGCCGCCTTTATAACAAGGTCAGCGTTACCAAACTCATCAAGTACCGCTTGACGCATCTCAGCCGCAGTTTCAACTTTTTTTACAACCACCCCTGGTGGCGGCGGCAAATTAGACGGTCCCGATACCATAACAACATCAGCACCGCGGTTTGCTGCAGCGCTAGCCAAAGCATAACCCATTTTGCCACTTGAGCGATTGCCAATATACCGCACCGGATCAAGTGGTTCCCTGGTTCCAGCGGCAGTAACCAGCACCTTTTTTCCGGCTAAATCAGAGCCTCTAGTTAATATTCTTACAAGCGTATTCACAATTGTCTCCGGCTCTGGCAGACGTCCAGGTCCCTCAACTCCACAAGCCAACATACCAGAGTCAGGAGGAATAATTTGGTAGCCAATTTTAGACAAGCGCAATAAATTATCAGTAACAATCGGATTAATATACATATTGCTATTCATTGCCGGTGCTAACATAACCATCGCCTTTGTAGCCATAACGGTAGTAGAAAGGAATTCATCAGCAATACCTGAAGCAATTTTACCGATGATGTTAGCGGTAGCAGGTGCAATTAAAAATACATCAGCCCAGTTTGCCAATGCGATATGCTCTACATTCCATTCTTTTGGTTCTTGCCACATATCACAAACAACCGGATTACCACTAATTTCCCTAAAAGTCAGTGGGGTAACAAACTGAGTTGCTGCCCGGGTCATAACGACCCGGACTTCTGCTCCTGCCTTTTTCAGGCGACTGACAATTTCCACTGCTTTATAAGCGGCAATACCACCGGATATTCCGACAACGACCTTTTTCCCGGTAAGCATTATTGAGTCTCTCCTCTATTTTATGCCAGTCTTCGTTCGTTCGTAAACAATCCTACCTTGCGCCACTTCCTCTAATGCCACAGTAACCGGTTTATTGGATTTACATACAACCACTGAAGCATCACCGTCCATAATTTCCCGCGCCCGTTTGGCTGCAAGCACAACAAGCGTATATTTGCAGTCAACCTTCTTTACCAAAACATCCAAAGACGGATGAATCATACGCGTCCTCCTCTTAATCAGTCTAGGTTTTTTATTTACCCATAACGTCAATAAGGTCTGTATTACGGTCAACTCGGCATTTTTCAGCATTAATAATTGCCGAAATTTTTGCTGTAGCCTCAGCAATCTGATCGTTGACCACAATATAGTTATAGCGATAAGCACAAGTTAACTCATTACGTACACACCCCAACCTCTTTTCAATAGCCTCAGGACTATCCGAACCGCGCTTATATATACGATTTGCCAGTTCGTCAATTGACGGCGGTACTATATAAATAAATACTCCCTGAGGAAACTTTGCTTTTACTTGCATAGCTCCCTGTGTATCAATCTCCAAAACAACATCTTTTCCGCTATCTAAAAGATCTGCAACATATCGCCGGGGCGTTCCGTAATAATTGCCATAAACTTCGGCCCATTCCAACAGTTCGTCATTTTTAACCATTGACTGAAACTCTTCTTGGGCAATAAACCAGTAATTAACCCCATTAACTTCTCCGGCGCGGGGCGAACGAGTTGTAGTTGAAATTGAATAATTAATGTTAGAATAATTTTGTAGCAATTCCTTGCATATTGTACCTTTTCCGGTCCCTGACGGACCTGAAAGTACAATTAGGATGCCTGGCCGCGCCATAACTTAGTTCCCCTTTCGACTACTCAGCAGGTTCATCGCCTACATCTTTACTAACCAAACGGTGAGCAACCGTTTCCGGCTGTACTGCGGATAAAATTACATGATCGCTATCAGCAATAATAACCGCGCGAGTTCTCCGTCCATAAGTTGCGTCAATTAGCATTCCTCGATCACGAGCCTCTTGAATAATCCTCTTAATTGGTGCCGATTCAGGGCTAACGATAGCAATAATCCTATTAGCGGAAACAATGTTTCCAAAGCCGATATTAATAAGCTTAATATCCATACGCATTCCTCCCAACTGTCAAATTAGCTTCTAGCGCATAAACTCCCATATATTACTCTATGTTCTGGATTTGCTCTCTGATCTTCTCGATTTCACTTTTAATCTCTACTACTACATTTGCCACCGAAAAATCATTAATCTTAGACCCAATTGTATTGGTCTCCCGATTAACTTCCTGAATAATAAAATCCAACTTCCGACCTACAGCGGCATCAGATAGCAAAGTATTCCTTAGTTGCATTAAATGGCTATTCAGACGAACCAGTTCTTCAGTAATACTAATCCTATCGGCATAAAGGGCCGCTTCCTGAAGCAACCGAACTTCGTCCGGTTGCGCAGAAACAGCAGCTAAAACATCTCGCATCCGCCCCAAAAGCTTTTCCTGGTATTCCTCAGCAATTTTCGGGGCACGCTCCTCAATAAACTGAATATGCTTAGTTAACGAATCAATTCTGCCAAGCAAATCCTTTTGAATATTAGTGCCTTCAGCAAGCCGCATGTCCATCAAATTACTTAACGCCGCCTTAGTGGCTTCCAAAAGTTTCGGCCATACCAAAGCAACATCTTCAGACAATTCCTCCACCTTAAAAACATCCGGGTATCGAGCGATCATGGAAACAGGCTCGCCAGCCGGAAGTTCTAACAATTCCCCTAGTTCTTTCATTGCTTTATGGTAAGCGATTGCCAACTCTTTGTCAACCCTTACCATTCGCTTCTTTTGCCCAAAGTCATCAATCGTAATATAAACATCGATACGGCCACGTGCCAAAACATTGGCAACTGTCCGACGAATTTTATCTTCTAATGAAGCTAGAACTTTCGGCATGCGGATAACGATTTCATTGTACCGATTATTTACGGCTTTGATCTCCACAATAAAGCGTTGTTCGGCGTCTAAATATTCACCTCGTCCAAACCCCGTCATGCTTTTTAGCACAATAAAATAGCTCCTTCCTTAGCTTAGGTTATTATTCCAAGGAAAAATCATCCTTAATCCCCGTTTTTTAAAAATACTTCTTCCTTACTCCCCCTAATTCCTTTTTTCGCCAAAAAAATAAAAAAGAGGGGTACCCCTCTAAATCATTTAAACATCGACAAGTTGAAAAAGAATTTGCTCTCACGGCCGGTCTTTGTTACAAGTTCTAAAACTGCAGGTTTTGTCACATCAATCGCATCCTTAGCAATATAAATATATAGCTTGACGGAAACTCCATCGTTCGTCGTTAGCACCCCGTCATTCTGAGTTACAGAATAAACAGCAAGCGCCGACACCTTCTTTTCTCCCTGCTTAAGAGCGGCTTCCACGCCATCAGCAAAACCGAAGCCGGAACCAAAGAGCCTTACCCCGAAGACTAAATATCTATTATATTGTTCAAGCACAACTTTACCGTCACTAATCCCTACAAATTGCCTTTTAAGCGTCTTATCCCTAGCATCGGACGCCACCAATAAAAACGGAGTATATAAACAAGCCCATTCTGTTGTATCGTTTAATCTGGCCGCTGTTTCTTCATAAACCATCCAAGAATGAAAAAACTCCGGCAAAGCCAGCAGCGATTTTTGACGCCCATACTCCTGAGCCGCCGCAATATTTTCCGGTGTTACCGGCAAAATCGCCGAAACCGGCTTGACTGACATAGCCATGAAAAATATCACCAGCAAAAAAATTCGCATTGTAACACCCCCTAGTAATCTCTAGGAGTATGTATATTCTAATTCTGATAATATTTTCCATTGTTTTGTATTTTTTCAGAGGGGTTGTCCCAAAAAAGTTCTTGGGTCCCCTCTGAATAATTCTTACAAACTAAGTTTCGTCTTGATTCTAGTAATAGCTTCTTCAGTATTTTCCCTGTTACCAAAAGCAGTCAACCGGAAGTACCCAGCTCCCGATGGTCCAAAACCTGTTCCAGGCGTACCTACAATATTAACTTCGGTTAAAAGTTTATCAAAGAAGGCCCATGAATCCATGTTATTGGGAGTCTTCAGCCAGATATATGGCGCATTAACTCCGCCATATACCTCAAGACCGATGCTCGCTAAACCCTCACGGATAATTTTAGCGTTAGTCATATAATACTCTACCAAAGCATTAACCTGCTCTTTACCGGCAGCTGAATACACAGCTTCCGCACCCCGCTGGATGATGTATGGAGCGCCATTAAACTTGGTATTTTGGCGCCTGTTCCACAATTGATTCAACGGATAGCTCTTACCGCCTTTAGTTATAGCCATAACTGACTTAGGGACAACAGTATAAGCGCAACGCGTACCCGTAAAACCGGCAAGCTTGGAAAAAGATCTAAATTCAATAGCAACGTCCTTAGCTCCCTCAACTTCATAAATGCTGTGCGGTATTTCCGGTTCACGGATATATGCCTCATAAGCGGCATCAAACAAAATAACCGAACCATTCTTTTTGGCATAATCAACCCATTTCTTTAATTCGGCTTTTGGAAGCGCCGTACCAGTTGGGTTATTCGGACAACATAAGTAAATAAGGTCAACCTTTGTTTCTGGCAATGCTGGTTTAAAGTCATTTTCAGCAGTACATGGTAAATAAACAATTCCGGGAAACTTGCCATCAGCGCCCAGTTCCCCAGAACGCCCAGCCATTACATTAGTATCGAGATAGACTGGGTACACAGGATCAGTAATCGCCACCGTATTATCGCAGCCAAAAATCTCTTGAATGTTACCGACATCGCTTTTTGAACCGTCACTGATAAAAACTTCATCTTCATTCAATATTATGCCGCGCGGAGCATAGTCTTTCTCAATTATAGCCTTGATCAGAAACTCGTAACCTTGTTCTGGACCGTAGCCCCGAAAAGTTTCAGCCTGAGCCATTTCATCTACCGCTTTATGCATAGCCTCGATAACAGCTGCTGGCAAAGGCCTTGTCACATCGCCAATTCCAAGTCTAATAATATTTGCCGTTTTATTTTGTTCCTTATACGCGGTTACTCTCCTAGCTATTTCAGTAAAGAGATAACTTCCTGGAAGCTTTAAATAATTCTCATTGATTAGTGCCATAATATAACTCCCTTCAAACTAAATAATTTATGTCAATTATAGTTTTAGCAAATATTCGCCCCGGAAAACCTCAGTCGCTGGACCTGACATATAAATATGATCATCTGTTGACCATTCAATAGAAAGATCACCGCCATCCAAGTGAACGGTGGCCTTTCGGCCAGTCTTTCCATTTAAAACCGCAGCAGTAAGAGTTGCACATGCCCCAGTACCACAGGCCAGTGTTATCCCTGCGCCGCGTTCCCAAACTCTCATCTTAAGCTCTTTATCTGTAATCACTTGTACAAACTCAACATTGGTTTTTCGAGGAAAAGCTGGGAAAGTCTCGAGTTTCGGACCAACAAGCGGCAAATCCACAGCGTTAATGTCATCGACAAAAATTACAAAATGAGGATTGCCCATCGATACCGCTGTGCCATAGTATGTATGCCCATCAACTATAACCGGCTCATTGATAGCTTCGAGATCGCCATTTCCGGTCATCGGAATGTCGGCACGCTTTAGACGTGGAAGCCCCATATCCACCCGTACATCAGTTACCCGTCCTTCGTCAAATATTAGCTCAGGCCGTATTGGACCAGCCAGTGTTTCCAACGTAATCTTAGTTTTATCAGTCAAACCGTTTTCATAAACGTAGCGCGCCACACACCGTGTAACATTGCCGCACATTTCCGCTTCACTGCCGTCAGAATTAAAAATCCGCATCTTAAAATCCGCCGTTTCTGACGGCAGTACAAATACTAGTCCATCAGCCCCTATCCCAAAGTGACGATCGCAAACCTCGATAGCGGCAGTCCGATAGTCTGTTACCTTATCCTTAAAACCGTTAACAATTACAAAATCATTGCCTAAACCCTGCCATTTACTGAACTGCACTCTAATCCCTCCATTGTTGTGACACCGCTAAAACCTTAATTGCTTCAGCAATTGAGCTATTATAACCTAATACCTATTATACCCTGTTCCAACAGAGCGCACCGCAGGCCGCATAAATAAATGTCTAATTGCCCCAAGTATAACCGTCCAGCCTGAAACAACAAGCACTGTCAGCCAATCAAAAGGCGTAAGTGGAGCGGTGCCAAAGATACTGCGCAAAAACGGTACATAAATTACCGCCAACTGCATTAAGGCCGAACAAACCGTAGCCAAAACCAGATACTTGTTGCCCAAAAAGCCAACTTCGAAAATAGTCTTTGTTTCTGAGCGGCAATCATAAACATGAAACAACTGGCAAAACACAAGCGTGGATAATGCCATCGTCCTCGCAACAGCCAAATCTCCCCTACTGTAATAAGCTAGTGCAAAAACCAGTACAGTGCTTAAACCGATTTGAAATCCCCTATAAATAATCTTTCTGCTAAGTCCACGTGAAAATATGCTTTCCGCAGGATTCCGTGGCGGTCGGTTCATAACCTCCGGCTCCCGAGGATCAACGCCTAAGGCCATTGCTGGGAAGCCATCAGTAACCAGATTAACCCAAAGTATCTGAACTGGTAACAGCGGCAATGGCAACCCTGCCAAAGATGCCACAAACATTGTCAACACTTCACCGAAATTGCCGGACAATAGATATCTAATAAATTTGCGGATATTATCATAAATACCACGTCCGACTTCTACCGCCGCCACAATTGTGGCAAAATTATCATCAGCTAATGTCATTGCCGAAGCCTCTCTGGTTACATCTGTACCAGTAAGCCCCATGGCTACGCCAATATCGGCTTCCTTGACTGCCGGAGCATCGTTTACTCCGTCGCCGGTCATGGCTACAATATGGCCTTTTCCTTTTAGCGCCTTTACAATTCTAAGCTTATGAGCTGGCGATACTCTGGCATAAACGCTTACTTGATCAACCGCAGCCGCCAGATCCTTGTCGCTTAACGCGTCCAGTTCCGAGCCGGTTAACGCCTTATCTATGTCAGCATTGAATAGCCTAAGCTCGGAAGCAATAGCTATGGCTGTGTTGCGATGATCGCCAGTAATCATTATCGTTTTGATTCCGGCCTGTCGGCAAATAACAATCGCCTGCCGAGCTTCTTGGCGCGGTGGATCGATCATTCCTACCAGACCATTAAAAACCAGTTCGTGTTCACAACTTTCATTAATATTGGCCATCTCTGCCGGTTCAAGACGGCGATAAGCCATTGCCAACACCCTGAGAGCATCTTGAGTAAGCCGATCATTAGCTAAGTTAATACGTTCGATTATCCCTGGCGTCAGCGGCATTTCCCTTGTACCGTCATAATAATAGCGGCACAACTCTAAGATAGTATCTGGTGCACCCTTAGTATATAGCGTAGCCTTACTGCCATTATCCTCATAAACCACCGACATACGCCGCCGTTGAGCCTCAAATGGGATTTCTGTTAAGCGACGTCGAGTTTTTTCAATATCTTCCCGCCAAATACCGGCCTTTCCAGCAGCTACAACCAGGGCACCTTCAGTAGGATCACCCTCTACCGACCAGACCCGGTTGGCTTTCTTGCGCCAAATCCCGGTAATACCAACATTGTTATGTTTTAACACGCTGTTATTACACAAGCTGGCGATTTCAAGGCATCTTATTAGAGATTTATCTCTTTTGTTATCAAAATCCTTCTTATTTAGGGAAATTTCACCTTTTAATTCGTAACCAACACCGCTTACATCATAAAAATCATTATTAGTATATATTTTTCGTACCGTCATTTCGTTTTGAGTCAAAGTGCCTGTTTTATCAGAACAAATAACCGTAGTGCAACCTAACGTTTCAACAGCTGGCAATTTGCGTACAATGGCGTTCTCTTTTATCATCCGTTGAACGCCTAAAGCTAAGGCTATAGTAACAATAGCTGGCAAACCTTCTGGAATAGCTGCTACAGCTAAACTTATTCCTGCCATACACATTAAAAATATCGGTTCACCCTTTGCTACGCCAGTAAACACAACAATGAGACAGATCGCTAAACACCCCCAGACCAGCCACTTGCCAAGAACGTCCAACCTTCGCTGCAACGGTGTATCTTCATGGCGGACTGCTTGAATCATGCCGTAAATCCGTCCCACTTCAGTCTCCATACCAGTACCACAAATTGTGGCCTTCCCTCGCCCTCTAGTAATAATCGTTCCGGCATAAACCATATTTTTCCGATCACCAAGAGTAATATCTTCTGAATATATTTTTTCCGCCAATTTTCTTACCGGTAATGACTCCCCAGTAAGAGCCGACTCCTCAGTTTCCAGATTAACAGCTGTAATAAGCCTACCATCAGCTGCAATAATATCACCAGCCTCCAACATAAGCACATCACCTGGTACTAGTTCCCGCGCAGGTATATGCTGCGCAACTCCATTCCTTACTACTCTGGCACTTGGTGCAGTCAGTTTGCAAAGTGCTTCCATAGATCGCTCAGCACGATATTCCTGAAAAAATCCCAATATTGCGTTTACAAGCACTATCGCCAATATTGTCACCGCATCGGCGTACTCGCCCAGTAATCCAGAAATCAAAGTAGCAACAAGTAAAACAACAACCATAAAATCCTGAAATTGTGCCAAAAGCCGCTTCCACCAAGCGACTTCTGTTTTCCCGATCATTTCGTTATAACCAAACCTGTCCAATCGCTCCTTTACGTCACTTGAGCTTAATCCTTCATGTTCATCTGTACGCCAAAAATTCAACGTTTCTTCCACCGTTCGAGCATACCACTTTTCCACCTTGGACCACCTCGCTAACATGTTCTCGTTATCCATGTTATTCCTGGCTGCCATCAATTAGACCTCATTTGACCAGACGTGCCGGGAAGTGGTATACTGATGGCAAAAATTGCCTAGGAGGCTATAATGAACCTAGATGGACTATCTCTAGCGCCGCTGGTTAACGAGCTTGACAGCACCCTAACCGGTGGACGTGTCGATAAAATCTTTCAACCCGATAAATACACGATCATAATCTGGCTTCGCCAACCTGGCATAACTCGTCCCCTCCTTATCTCCGCCAACCCAGAAAACCCCCGTCTCCATTTGGCTCAAGCAGTCCCGGAAAATCCGCCTGTGCCACCGGTATTTGCCATGCTGCTAAGAAAACACTTAGAGGACGGCCGCATTGCTAGAATATGCCAACATAACCTTGACAGGACTGTATCGATTTACATTGACGTACGCGCGGAACATGGCCTTATCGTCACAAAAGAACTCATAATCGAACTAATGGGCAAACATAGTAACATCATTCTAACCCAAGATGGAGTAATTACTGATGCAATCAGACGCGTAGGTCCTGGCATGAGTCGATTTCGCCAAGTGCTGCCAGGCCGGCAATTTCTACCTCCGCCGCCTCAATCTGGGGTTAACCTATTTGCCACAGAGTCAGCAGCTAAGATTTTAAGCACATTGCTTAAAGAATCGCCAGCAGACATCACCCTTAGTAAAGCTATTGTTCAACTCACAGTTGGAATAGGTCCCGTAACTGCCCATGAAGTAGTCTGGCGCTCCGGCCTACCGCCAGACATTTCTATTAAAGTTTTAGATATAGCGGATCTCACTGTATTGGAAGAAGCTATTGCAAAAATCATTATCCCTTTTAAGCGAGGTGAAACTCAACCCACAATCGTAGTAGCTGAAGATGGCAGCCGTATTCAAGGCCTGGCAGCATTTTCCTTGGAACATCTAAGTGGACAATCACGTCATTTTTCCACAATGAGCGAATTAATAGAATTCGCGGCTAGTTTTAAAGGTCGCCAGGATAATCCTGAAAAAACGTTGCTTATTAAATTAGTATCCGGAGAAATCTCGCGTTTAAAGCGGAAAGATGGCACCTTATCCCAAGAACTTATCGATGCCGAAGAAGCAGATAGCTTTCGCCGCAATGCCGATATTCTTATGGCCCATCTTTACGTTGTCGAACCGAAAACACCAGAAGTTATATTACCTGATCTTTATGCCACCGATCCCGAAATTGCACGAACAACCATTCCCCTTGATCCCAAACTAACCCCCCTCCAAAATGCCCAGCATTATTACACAAAATACAACAAACTCAAACGCGCCCAACACTCCTTAACCATCCAGATTCAAGAATGTCAGAGCGAAATTAATTACCTTGACAGTATTCTGGTCGCCCTCGATCATGCCGTCAGTTTAGCAGAAATCAACGAAATTCGTCTGGAATTAGCCGAAGCGGGATATATCAAGATAACTGGCAAACGTCGTCCTGCTCCGTTAGGTGCCCCACTATCAGCAACTACTCCTGACGGCTTATCAATATTAATCGGTAAAAACAATCGTCAGAACGATCTGGTTACTTTTAAACAAGCTCGCTCTAACGATCTATGGTTTCATACCAAAGACATTCCTGGTTCTCACGTCATTTTACGTTCAGACAATGCAGACCCTTCACCAGCCAATCTCACTCTAGCCGCAACGCTTGCCGCTTATTTCAGCAAGGCACGTCAATCATCCAATGTACCAGTGGACTGCACCCGACGTCGCTATGTAAAAAAGCCGGCAGGCGCAAAACCTGGGTTTGTAATTTACGATCACCAAAAAACTATTTATGTAACTCCAACCAAGGAACTAGTTCAAACTTTACTGGATAAATAAAACAAGAGAGCATTAGCTCTCTTGTTTTACAATCTCTTTAAGCATTACTTGCTCAGCTAAATCAACCGTCTGAATTTGAACACTTACAATTTCTTTACTTGAAGTAGGGACATTTTTCCCGACATAGTCAGCCCTTATTGGAAGTTCGCGATGACCACGGTCAATCAGTACTGCCAGTTGAATAACTTTAGGGCGACCAATATCCATAACAGCTTCCAGTGCCGCCCTCACCGTACGGCCAGTAAACAGCACATCATCCACCAACACCACTTTTTTGTCATTAATATCGAATGGAATAAGAGTTTCATGAACTACCGGCTGGTAATCCAATGTCGATAAATCATCACGATAAAGAGTAATGTCAAGAATTCCTACCGCTAGCTTGACTCCTTCAATCTTTTCGATTATTTCGGCCAGCCGTTTTGCCAAAGGTACTCCACGGGTTCTAATACCTACCAGCACAACGTCGGTAATCCCTTTATTCTTTTCAATAATTTCATGCGCCACTCTTATCAGTGCCCGGTTAACTGCCTGAGCATCCATCAACATCGTTTTATCAACTAAGCTTATCATAATCCATTTCCTCCTTTCGCCCCATATCGTTTTATTAATAAGGTTAAAATCTGCTGCATATCTGGCGGTATCGGCACAGAAAATAGCATTGTTTCTCCTGACACAGGATGTTCAAAAGTTAGCTCAGTTGAGTGAAGAGCCTGGCCTTTGATATCGAAATGATTAGTTTTGGGGCCATATTTTGGATCACCAACCACAGGATGACCAATATAGGCCATATGTACCCTTATCTGGTGAGTGCGGCCGGTTAAAAGCCGACATTCCACCAACGAATAATTGCCATAACGCTCAAGCACCCTAAAACGGGTTTTGGCTGGTCGGCTATGATTGAATGTTACCGCCATTCGCTTGCGGTCAGTGGCATCACGACCAATAGGAGCGTCAATAAGTCCTTCTTCAGCCTCGATAGCGCCATGTACAATAGCAATATATTTTCTCCCAGCGGCTCGGTCCTTAATTTGGCGGGCAAGATTAATATGCGCCCGATCATTTTTGGCGACCACCATCACTCCGGAAGTATCCTTGTCTAGGCGATGCACAATGCCAGGACGCGCAACTCCATTGATTCCTGACAAATCATCACAATGCTTAAGAAGAGCATTTACCAGTGTTCCCTGGTAATTACCCGGCGCCGGATGAACAACCATTCCCCGTGATTTATTAATCACTATAACATCCTGGTCTTCAAAAAGAATATCAAGTGGAATATCCTCAGGTATAATTTTCATCTGCTCAGGGTCCGGCATCAGAACTTCAATCTGGTCATTTGGTTGCACTTTATAATTTGCTTTGACTGTTTTTTTCTGTACCATTATCTGCCCATCCGCAATCATTTTCTGAATATGCGATCTGGAAAACTCAGGCAAATTACGAACAACAAACACGTCCAACCGTTCATTTTTTTCTGTAGGATCGACATCTAAAATCCGCAAATCCGTCACAACTGTTCATCCCTTTTATCTGGCTTATACAACAATATATATATAATTAAACTAACTCCCGCTACTATGGCGATATCAGCAATATTAAACACAGGCCACACACGAAAGTCAAGATAATCCACCACAAATCCGGTTTTTATTCGATCAATTAAGTTACCTGCGGCTCCACCCATAAGCAAACCTACACCAACGCGAAGCAGTCGGTATCCAGCAGGTATACGTGGATAATAGTATATAGCAGCAATAAATAATCCCACCGCAATAATAATGAAAACTAGCGTTTGGTGTTCAAAAATGCCAAACGCTGCTCCAGGATTTAAAATGTAGGTAAGATGAAATATGTTATTAATGACAGGAATACTCATCCCAATAAGCATGTTCGACTGAACAAAATATTTTGCTGCCTGATCAAGAATAACTACCACTACTGCTAATATTATAGGCACAAACACTTCTCCCCTATCCGATCAACCAGCCCGGCACAACACCAATTCTGCTTCACGGTTAATATTTAATATATATATATATATTATCCAATTTATAGCCAAACGTAAAGAAGCGTAGCATAAGCTACGCTTCGCATCACTATGGCTTATTGCCCAGCGCTGATAGCACCTACCGGACAAGTTTCTGCGCAAGAACCACAATCAATACACTCTTCACTGATGACGTATTGAGCATCGCCTTCGGAAATAGCACCTACCGGACATACTGAAGCACAAGCACCGCATTTCACACATTCACTGCTGATTACATACATTAGTTTCTCACCTCCACGCATTACTAAAATGTATTATACCAAACGTTGGGAAAAAAAAACATACTTTACTCCCTCTTTTTACGAAAAAACAACCATAGCTTAATTTCTTTACGATAATAGTATACTAGAGCAGCTAATAACATCAATGAAGTAGTAATAGCAACCAACAATCGCAGGCTGGTAGTGATATATTGTCCTAGAATCGAATACAAAATTATTGCCGGTGTTTGTCCGACCGCAGTAGCCCAAGTATATTGCCAAAAAGACATAATTGAAAGCCCAGCGCCATAGCTAATTAATTTAAACGGAACTACCGGCATCAATCTAGTTATGAATACAGCAAAAACACCATGTCGTTCTAAAAAAGCATCGGTTTTATCAAGCGAAGTACAATTAACCAATCTTTCTACCGCCGGCCGACCATACCACCGTGCAATACCAAAATCCAAAACCGCCCCTAAGAGTGCTCCGATCCAGGAATAAACCGCCCCCAAATGCCAACCAAAAATCCATGCATTGGCGATCGTAACAGCCATTCCAGGTACAAAGGGTACCAAAGATTGAATTACCATTAGAGCAATGCTGATTAGCGGCGCCCACACCCCGTAAGCAAGAATAAAGTATCGCACCTGCTCAAAGTTATGATTATGTAAATAACTAAGACTTGTAAAAATAAACTCCCGTAAACCTGGAAGATAAAAATAGACTAAAGTCGCCACTGCCAAAACGCCAAATTTAATTGCTAGTATCGTTTTTGCAGTTAGTTTGGTCAATAAATTCGACCTCCGTCTCCTTACGTTTGGTCAAAAATCGACCTTATTATATTTAAAATTTTACCTTAATGGCCAAAACTCCTTCCAGGATTACAAAAATTCATTTAACTTCTCGTATTATCGGCTTGCTAGTGAATTATCTTAACAACCTCAGCCACTCTCAGTCGTTCTTTAACATGCCTATCTCTTTCATTACCATAGCCAAGACATACAATAGCTACCGCCCTAAGCCGTGGCGGCGCTTCAATCAACCGTTGCACCGCAACTTCATCGAACGCACCAACCCAACAAGTGTCAAGCCCCAAACCATCAGCGGCCAGTAGTATATTATTAGTAGCCGCTGCAGTGTCCTGTAGACAATATAGTTGGGCGCCGCGTTCGCCGTACCGTTCGTTTGATCTGGCAGGATCAGCCAATACTACCACAATAGTCGGTGCCTCACTAACTTGTTGCTGTTCAAAGCAAACGTCTGCAATTTTTCCCTTTAGTTCCTCGTTTGTCACCACATAAAAATACCAAGGCTGCAAATTTCCAGCGCTAGGTGCCCAACATGCGGCCTCCATAATCCTGGTCAAAGTCGGTTCCGGAACTTGTTCATTTTTAAAGCTTCTGACACTATGAACTTCCCGCATAGCGTCAAATACATCCTTAGTCATTTTTAAATCCTCCTTAAAAACTTCCGTTTCTCGCTTCCACAATCCGTATAACCTCGGCAATAAATGCTCCAATCCCGGGAATGTTTAATAAAATAAGTCGCCGTAAAAGCTCTATAACCAAAGCAAAAACCAAAGTAGCTCCAAGGGCAATACCAAGCCCCCTGGCAATACCGGCAACCAGGTTTACAAAAATAAGCCTGCTTGGTCGCTGTAACAGTTCCATATAATCGGCAATTCTGAGCGACTCCAAATGCCGGACTAGTTTTTCCATCTGAACAGTAATAAACTCAGCCTGTTTGGCCTCCTGCTCCATAGGCATTCCTCCCACTACAGTAGTATTTCCATGGATAAAAAAAAAAAACCGCTGATGCGGTCCAAAGTAATTACGCTCTAACATGTTCCTTTTTTTCACAACGCCGATATCGTAACACCGGAAAGTACTGCTATCAAAATACTTATCAATGTTCCAACAAGAAAATATTCCGCAAAATCCTTTTCTTCAAGTTTTTTATATCTTGCTATTGTCTTCGCTGCAATCACCAAACCTATCGTAGCATAGTTTTTTTCTAAAAGTAGCGTCAAAACTAAAATACGCTCCAGATTCCCAATCGCTTCTCCTGGGTTTCTGATGCCGTTACTTTCTGTTTTAGCAATACATTCGTCTTTCGCCAAATTGTCAATTCTGCGAAAATCATACTTTTTCAGAACAAGCCGAGTAACAACAGTTGCCCCTTTTACATTAAATATATAGATAGCAGCGGCAACGATAAAAACATAAGCTTTATCACTTGTAATATCCCGCAATGCGGGGTACGAACCAGCTAAAAACTCCCAAACAACTAAGGCCGAAGCAGTTGGCTGTATATCTTTTATTAAAGGAATAAAACAAACAATAATTGATGCAATATGTATAAACTGATCAACTATGAATGCTTCTAACTGACGGTTAGTATTATTACTTTCATACCAGGTCTTTACGCGATCAAGGCACCCGTGAAAAAGCGTTAAAGCTAACAGCATTCCCCACAAATCTAATTTTTGACCGAAATAAGGCCATGCTAATACACCACTGACTAAAAATAGCTGCAAAATATGCTTCAATAGGACTATTTTTCGAACTCCCTTTTCGCGGGACATGCACTCCCCTTGCAAAACAAAATCAACTAATACATGTCCAATAATCAGGAGAGCCAAAAGTACCTTATAATGTGTCACCATCAAAATCCTCTCAGTTAAATTTACAGGATAGGAATCCTGTATTTTTAGTTACAGGATTCCTATCCTGTAAAACCGATTATGGGTTAGCCTCTATATACTTTTATCTCGTTAACAGCCTTGATTCTGCATCATCTTCAATCTTCTCTAAATAAGCTGCTATCGCTTCACGAGCTTCCTCAAGCTCAGTCCAATAAGCATTCGCCAACAAATCATGAACACTTTGCTGCCTAATTCCCATAATTTCTGCTACATTGTCCTGAGTCAAATTACGTCGCAAATGATAGATAGCTTCCTTTTGACGTTTGGATTGTCTCTTCTCACAGGATTCAATAAAGAATTGCAGGGCATTTAACATCTCTATGCCAATAATCGTAGACTCAAAAACAACTGATGGTCTTTTACGCTTTTTCGCCCGTTCCAATGCTTTTCGGGCAAAATGAAAAGCTGGCCCATCCATTCCAATCGCTGTAGTCTTTATTTCAGTAGCCATACCACCGATTCCGACACCGAATAAAAATTCGACATCACTCATTGTATGTTTAACAAATTCAATCACCCTGGGAGCTGCTGATATTTTTCGCAAGAGAACTTGAAATTCATCCCCAATAGTAACTGTGAAGGCTGATTCTATATATTCTCTAAATTCACAATTAGCCAATTCTGCTGCAGCCAAAAACTCCTGTTGCACCATAAAACGATTTTTTAATTTTCGCGATCCAACAATATCACCAATTATTGCGCAATACTGCATAACACCAGCCTCCTTTGGCGCATCAAACTGTATTATCCAATTCTCGCCAACTTGACTAAAATCCTCCATTAATATATAGCTTGAGTTTGACAAGCAACTGCTCACACTTACTCACGTATTTTTCTTATACTTATATTTTATCATTATTTTAAACTGCGAAATAGAAAAACCGCCTAAACCTTAATGTTTAAGCGGTTTTTAGCTAATTATCGCACGGTCCTTGATTATTTTTATAGCAAGTCATTACTCTTGGGATGTACTTCCGATTCTCGGAGCGCATTGACGAGGATTACATTGTTGCTGTGGAGCACACTGCCGCGGACTGCATTGTTTCTGTGGAGCACACTGCCGCGGATAGCACTGTTGCTGTGGAGCACATTGCCGCGGATAACATTGTTGCTGCGGATAGCACTGACGAGGATAACAATATCTTGGAGCGCACTGCCGCGGACGGCATTGTTGCTGCGGATAGCACTGACGAGGATAACAAGATCTTGGAGCGCACTGCCGTGGAAAACATTGTTGCTGCGGATAACATTGGCGTGGATAACAACCAGTAGGATAACAAATTATACGCTCATCTTCCCCCTCATAATCTTGATCTTCTTCTAATTCGGGATAATCCCACTCATAATCTTGATCAGACATTTGCACCCTCCTTTAGGTTACTTTTACTATGACTTATTACATAATATGCCCGTACTGAGATTATGGTGCAATAGTGATCCGAATAGCAAAACATATAAATAATAATTAGAATAATCTCCACAACAAAAAAGGGCTTATCTGTCGACAAGCCCCTCATAGTGATTTTAAAATATTATAATAGCATTACAACTCTATATTATGAAAAATTATACTTTTACCTGTTTACTTATTCATAGGAAAGTATATCAATCTTAATTCTGTTATAGGTAACTTGCCTATATTATGACTCCTATTTATTGAAGCGGGAACCGGCGACGAATTAGAACAAGTAGTAAAGTGATTCATGCCTTTAGCTATATTTAGAACTGACCGCCTTTTCTCAAGCAAAGCTTCTAATTCTTTAACTAGTTTTTCTTCAAGCTGCGACTCTAGATCAGAATTTTTAAGACAGTTACAAAGATAAGTAATTCTTTCATAATAATCAGACGGAAAGTCATTCATCATCACACCCCCCTTTATCCATTTATTTAAAATTAAATTATTACAAAGTATTCTTCTACATACGTTTACAAAATCCTACAATTATCCAATAAACTTTCAAAAAAATTTTTCATCAAAAAAAAAATTAGTATAAATCATCAACGCTTAATTGAAATAATCTTCATCTAATTATTTTTCTGCTTTAATTTTTGCACTTTACCAATAATTACTAATAATAATTTTATACATACAAAACTCATTATTAGTAACTTCAAAAAGGTTTTTCCTAAAATAACAGCGAATTAATAACTGTTTTCCTGCATAAATTTCATAGCCATTTCGCCTGTTTCACTAAATTACGAAGCACTTGATGCAGGGGGCTTTTATGTATGGCAAGAGTACTTATTGCTGCGCTACTTTCAGCATTACTTATCATCTCGGTATCATCAGCATTTGCATCAATCACACATCAATCCAATGACTTTAACTATCATTTCACTAGCCAACTTCTTGCACCCCGAGAGTCTACTCCCGACAAGCTCACACGTATCGGCAATAATTTAAATAACAAACCACGCTTTTTCGGCCCCCCATATTGGGAACTGAATGACAACAAATTACGCTTTACGCTTGGCAAACAGAGTTACAAATTAGGTAATGGCCTTATTGCTGACCTGGGTGGAGTTTTGAGTTTTAAGACAACTTTTAATGATAATACTCGCAAGACTTCTTTTTTTTATGGTAATGATGGTCAAAACTTATTTGCAACCAATGTATTAGCAACTTTTAAAAAACACCAAGATTTAGACCTTCAATTTTCCTATTTTAAGACCGCCGATCAATTTGTTGGCATCACAGCCACAAATCAAATTACTAAAGCTACTATAGTTACTCTCGAAACTTCTGCGAACTTAGATACAATGGCCATAGGCTTTCTCATTACAACTAAGTATAATCATGCCAGAAAGCAAGACACGGCTGGATTATCCCTGTCATACCGCTATGTTGAGCCAAGTGCTATTTCGGATTACAGTATCGAAACTGCTTTAAATAATTCTAAAGGACTCCGGCTTGGAACATTCTATAAACTAAAGAATAACCTCACATTTACCGCATTCCATGACTTTGCAAAAACGCTGGACAATTCCGATAAGCAGAAAAGCAATTTTACGCTGGCAGTAAACTTTTAGTTTGCTTACTCTAATATCAAAAAACGGCTACACTATTATAATTCAGTCATAGTTTTAACAATATATATCAACGAGGAGGCAAACAATATGCAAACTTCAGTAAAAAAACACTTTTTGACAATCGTTACTATTTTAACGGTTTTTACAGCTGGTATTATTGTTGGCTGCACAAGCAATGATCACTCCACCGCCGGAGCAAACCAAACCAGCAATAAAGTTACCACCGTACCAGATAACCTAAAAGGAGTTCACTCGTTCCAGTCTGTCGGCTCAATTGACGTAGCGTTCAGTCCGGCTGGTGGAATTACTAACATGATTACCGACGAACTTGCGTCGGCAAAAAAGACCATTCACGTGCAAGCGTACAGTTTCACCTCAACTGATATTGTCACTGCTCTAATTAATGCTAAAAAGCGCGGCGTAGATGTCCGAATTATTATTGACAAAAGCAATGTATCTGATTCAGACAAAGCAAACTCCCGAAATCAAAAAGAAAAAGCGCTTCTTGATTCTATTGTCGATAGCGGGATACTGCTCAAAGTAGATAATGACTTTCAAATCGCTCACAGCAAAATCATGATTATTGACGGGCTTGATGTCATAACAGGCTCATTTAATTTTTCTTATTCGGCCGAACATAATAATGCTGAAAATTGTTTGATACTTCATAGCAATAAGAAGTTAGCCGAAATATACGAAACTAACTGGCAATGGCGTTGGGATGCCACTGATAATTATACTAAATAGCCTTAATACTAAAAACGACGAGTCTAAAGACATAAATTATGCAAGTCTGGCAATACTAATGCCTGCCCAAGTAGCTAACATTCCTAATATAAGATTGGAACCAATGTTGTATACTGCATAATTAATATTTCCAGCCCCTGCAAGTTTCAGTGTTTCATAACTAAACGAAGAAAAGGTAGTTAACCCTCCCACAAAACCTACCGCAACAAGCAATCGCCAGTAAGGATTAACAATAAACCGTTCAGTAGTCAAAGTCATAAACGCACCAATAACAAAGCACCCTACCACATTTACAATCAACGTTCCATAAGGAAACTCGCTTCCCCACACCGCAGCCGCCCAATTTGATACTAGATATCTTGACACTGCACCAATACTGCCTCCAATAGCTACAAACAATATCTTCACAATTACTAACACCTCTTATTGCAATCTTAGTTTACTTAACTATCTTTTAATCGGCTTTGTTCCGTACTTAATAACCTCAATATCATCAATAGTAACCAAGCCTTCCTTAACCACCTCATCTAAATACGGAAGCAATTTAGCGATATATTCCTCACTATCCACGATTTCTATCAATACAGGTAAATCACTGGACAGATCCACAATCTTAGCAGCATGAATACGACTATTAGCACCATATCCCATCAAACCTCGAAGTACAGTAGCCCCAGCCACATCTAGCTCTTTTGCCTTTAAAACAATTGCATGGTAAAGAGACTTGCCATGCAATTGATCACTTTCCCCAATATAAATCCGTAACCGCTTGGCAATACTGGTAATCTTAGGCATTAAGCTTACTCCTTTCGTCCTTCTGTTCGCTATTTGTCCGATAAAGATAAAAGCCAAACTATGGCTACTAAACATTGTTATACTATTTCTTTTTTTTCCATTAATAACCCTGCCAGTTCTTTTTACGCTTCAACATAGTTAGTATATTTCCAATGAAAAACTTCTACCAGCAGTACAACCGGTAGAAGTTAGCACAAAATACTTTCATTCAAAATTAGCAAAATTAGTCTTTTGCTAATTTTTGTTTTTCTCACGCTGATCAGCTATACGACGGAGTGTTTGAGAAATCTGGAAAAGAAACCATAAAACACCAATTACAAAGATTGCATTTAAAACTTGGAATCCTATTGCTGCAACAGGAAAGTATAAACCATGCATGCGATTTTCCCCTCTTCACATTATTTGATACTTATTGTACTTGTCAAATGTAACAATTTCTTTGCAGAATTATAAATACTAATTAACAAAAGTCGCTTTATTCTTCATGCCTTTTTGTCTTCTTACGTCTAAAGTATATCTGTAGCTTTAGATATAGCGCGAAAAAAGGCACTCCTAAAAGAAATAAGCCTAGCCCTACGCCACCAGCCAACCCGAAAACTATAATCGTTTCTTCTAATTCCTCCACATTGCCCCGCCTCCATCGCTATCCTAGATGTCATTAGTCTTATACTAAGTGGTCTTTCATATTAGGCTGTTTTTAACCAGTAGCAAAATATGCAGTCTCTACATAGGATACTGGGGCTACTCTTAAGTATCATTTGAAAGGAGGTTTTTCGAATGGGTTTAGGCGGTTTCTGCTGTGGGGGAGGTCGTAGCTCTATAGTGATTATTGTCATAATCATCATTCTACTGCTGTTATTTGCAGGAGAGGAAAATTCAGTTAGCATTTAAGTAGAACATAATAGGCATTTCATTCAGAACATATTCGCCGCCTCCAGCAATAAAAGCACAAACGTGCGCCCCTAGAATAAATTTAAGCCGGGATCAAACTGACCCCGGCCTTTCTTTTGTAAACACATTATTATTCTATTTTGCAACGCCATCACTTAAAGAACTTCTATAATTTGATGTTCTTGATGACTCTTTAGTGCGTACTCAATAATGCGGATCGTGTCACGTGCTTCTTCCGCCAGAACCGGCTTTGCAACCCCAAGCTCAATAGCCTCTACCAGCTTTTCATAGAAAGTTTCATACCGTCCCGGTAAGGTCTCAATAGTACCACGAATTGTAATCCCACCAATTTCTGTAGTCACTGTACCGTAATATTCCATTGAGTCTTCTCCCCATCCAGGAGTTCCAGGCTGTATTCCTCCTTTAAGCTGTTCTTCCTGAGAATCCAAGCCATATTTTATAAAGCTTCCTTGATTTCCATGCAAAATAAACCGCGGCCCTGCTTCACGTACGAGCGACCCAGAATGTAAAATCGCTTTAAAATTTTTGTAGCCTAAGACCATATGGAAATAATCGATTGCCTCTGCTCCCTCACGTTCGGATCTTAAGTCGGCCATTACTGTTTGAGGCATCCCGAATAATGACAAAACTTGGTCAATTAAATGTGAACCTAAATCATATAATGTGCCTGATCCAGGAATACCTTTCTCACGCCACCGATCTCGAACCTGGGGACGAAAACGATCAAAGTGGGCTTCATAAGTTGATATATCGCCCAATATTTTCGTTTTAAGCAGTTCTTGAATAGTTAAGAAATCATTATCCCACCTTCGATTATGGAATACAGTTAACAGTACCCTCTTTTTTTGAGCAAGAGCAATCAGTTCATCTGCTTCTATCGAAGTAACTGTAAACGGTTTTTCGACTACAACGTGTTTTCCGGCTAATATCGCCTGTTTCGCATATTCATAGTGAGTTGTATTTGGACTGGTAATTATAACTACATCAATTTCTTTATGTGCTAACATAGAGTTAATATCAGACAAGATTTCAACCGCTGGATAGTCTTTTTTTACCTTGGCATCATTAGAACTGGTAATCGCCTTTAAGTTCAGACCAGTTACTTTATTAATAAGCGGAGCATGAAATACCGCACCAGAATATCCATAGCCAATTAAACCAACATTAATAGACACACGTTTCTCTTCCTTCTGTAATAAGATTATGCTGCATCTTTTTGTTCCTGGCCAAGCGTTAGCACATTCCAACGATCATCGCCAGAAAAGTCAATAACTTTCTGTTTCCGAATGGCATCAGCTAGTATATCTCGCTCTGGTATACAAGTATCGTGAAAATTCTGCCCCTCTTTAAACATTATAAATCCATCCCCACCGGTAGCCATAAAATCATTGGTAACTACCTTATAACTCTTTTCAGGACTAAGCGGCGTACCATCAGCCATCGTAACAGCAATAATCCGCCCGCCCTTCGCTCCTTTCAAATCATAAGCTACTTTCATTCCGGAATACTGCACCATACCGATTTTATCATTCATAATTCCATATTCCAGAACGCCCATAATCTGTTTACCTGTCAACACCATAGTAAATAGCGTATTATCAAACGGTATAACCTCATAAAGATTTCCCATAGTAACAGCACCTTTAGAAATTCCGGTGCGTAATCCCCCCGAGTTTTGGAATGCAATATCTGCGCCTACGGCTTGGCGCATTGTATCTGTCACCCATTGACCAAGAAGCGTCTCAGCAAGTTCATTTCGGTCATGACCAAGCTCATGTAGCATCTGTCCCAGAACAACATTCTTAACTGGAGCTATTTCCATTTGAGCTTGTCTTAATATAGCCTGAACCTTAGTATCAGCGACCAGGCCCTTAAAAGGCAATGATGTTACACTAACATCAGAAGCCACCACCTGCCGACTGCGTTTATTAAATAAAAACTCGATTTTACCTACAGCTCTCCCATTATAGTTGGCCTGTACCACCGGAACATTCTTCACCTTTCCGCTAACCGCCATATGAGAGTGGCCGGAAACAATGCCATCAATTCCATTGGCTTGAGCCGCAAGCTCTGCTGCATTACCACTGACCTTATTGCTCCCCTCCATCCAACTGCCAAGATGAGAAAGCACAACAATAACATCAACGCCTCGTTGCTTTAACTTTGGCACCAAAGCATTAACTACTTTGACAGGATCCTCAAAACTATAGCAAGATACCATTTTAGGATTAGTCTTATAAGCCGTCTCTGGAGTAGCAATACCAATCACGGCAATTCTTACACCTTTACGTTCCACTATCGTATATGGTTTAACAAAATCAACCAGCTTACCTGTTTTCCTGTCAATCACATTCGCACATACATAAGGAAACTTTGACTGCGCAATCCGCTCTTTTAAAACCTTAACTCCCCAATCAAACTCATGATTTCCCAGTGTCATAACATCAAACTTTGCGTAATTCATAATATCAACAACAGTTTTTCCATACAACAAATTGGAATCAGGAGTTCCTTCAAACATGTCGCCAGCACTCATCAGGAGCGTACCCTCAGGATTTTTAGCTTTAGCCTCAGCTAGAAACGCTACCAGCTTTCCAGCACCAGGGTTTTTACCGTTTTCTTCTAGCGCACCATGAAAGTCGTTGACAGTAATTATTTCTAAATGAATAAGGTTACTGTCTTGACTACTTTCTGCATCCGCCACCTGCCCTGCTAATAGTAACAAGCTTATTAACCCAACCGCAAATACCCTGCTCGATTTGAACATCATTCGCATAGTAGCCCCCTTACGGTAATAATTCCACCTTAATCTATTTCAACGAACACTCCAATAGCAGTTTCTCTTTCATATCCCATAAGTCCTTGGACAAGTCGACATAATATCTATGTGGATTTTCAAACCTGAGCACTTCATCCCATAAAGTTGCAATCTGCTCTTCACAATAGCTCTTGATATCTTTTAATTCAGGACTTTTATATACACAAACTCCTTTAGCGAAAATTGGGGTTAACAGTGGTTTAGCATAAAAATTAGTTACTGTTTTCCTCTTCCAGGTAGAAACAGGATCAAACAATTCATAGGCCTTATTTTCATCGATAATTTCATCGCGCGTTGCAATAACGTCAGCAATCGCCTTGCCGGTATCACGGTCAAACAGCCGCCATACCTGTTTAAAACCTGGATTGGTTATTTTGCCGACATTCTCACTAATCTTTATCTTTGGAATAAATTTACCATTATCCAAAATACCGGCAAGCTTATAGACACCACCAAACACCGGGTCAGATTTCGACGTAATAAGCCGTTCGCCTACACCAAACAAATCTACCTTTGCTCCCTGCATAAGAATATCGCGGATAATAACTTCATCTAATGCATTTGACGCCACGATCTTACAATCCTCAAAACCAGCAGAGTCCAACATTTTTCTGGCTGCCTTCGATAAATATGTAATATCCCCGCTGTCAATTCTAATTCCCTTCGGCCTTAAACCGCGAGAAACTATTTCTTCATTAAATACCTTTATTGCGTTAGGAACACCAGATTTCAAAACATTATATGTATCCACTAAAAAAGTACAATCATTAGGATATATCCTGGCATAGGCCCGAAACGCCTCTATCTCTGATGAGAACAGCTGAATCCAACTATGGGCCATTGTCCCACTAACCGGAATAGCCAAATCCCGCTCGGCAATTGTACATGCCGTTGCTACACAGCCACCAATATACGCTGCCCTCGCTCCGTTTATAGCTCCGTCATAGCCCTGCGCCCGCCGTGAGCCAAATTCCATAACAGCCCGGCCCTGAGCTGCCCTAACTATCCGATTTGCCTTAGTCGCGATCAAGCTTTGATGATTAATTGTTAAAAGTACCATTGTTTCAACAAACTGAGCCTCAATAACTGGTCCTCTAACAGTTACTACCGGCTCATTAGGAAATATTGGCGTACCTTCAGGTACAGCCCAAACATCACAACTAAATTTAAATGTGCTCAAATACTGTAAAAACTCTTCATTGAATATTTCTTTGCTACGGAGATACTCAATATCCTTATCCTCAAACCTGAGATTCTCCAAATACTCAATAAGTTGCTCAACTCCAGCCATTATAGCAAAACCGCCGTCATCCGGAACTTTTCGAAAAAACATATCGAAATAAGCAATCTTATCCTTTAAACCATTCTCAAAGTACCCATTAGCCATCGTTATTTCATAAAAATCAGTCAGCATAGTAAAATTCATTTTATCCATTATTCTGCCCCCATATAAATGTCATCTATTTTATAGATTTAACAACCTCTATACCATTATTAATCATGTTATACAGTGCCATCACATTCGCTAAATCACCATTATGTAAGCCCAAATCATACGTTTCAACAGCATTTACAGGAACAATAACTCTAATCTTCCTATTTTCTTTATTAAACCAGGTCTTTAATGTTATTGCAAACTGCTGTACGCAGATATCTGTACAGTCGCCAGTAATAACATAAGTGTCAATCCCATCGTTTATCTTCAGCCATTTCTGAAATTCCTCTTCAAAGAACCCATTAGTCGAATTCTTATGTATAAGCAAATACTCGCCGATTTCCTTGATTTCATCAACAATTTCTGCCTCATAAGTCCCAGCCATACAGTGGACAGGATAGGCTTCGAATTCAGGCGAAACTTTAGTATGACAATCCGCAAAGGCCAGCGCTTTTATCTTAGCCTTGGCACACTGTTGAACTAACTCAACTATATCAGGAATAAGCGCTTCAACCCTGGGACTTTTTAAAGCCCCTTCCCGGACAAATCCATTTACCATATCAACAATAACCAACGCAGTTCTGCTTCCTTGTAAATCTTGTATACTCAGCTCAGGAAGATTCATCAGCATCGCCAAAATTTCCTCCAGCGATTCCATGCTGTGTTTCATAAACTCTTTTATATTTGTAATTTTCATGCCGACTTTCTCCTTTCACTCAAACAAAATTGCTCCAATTCGGGTTAAACCGAAATAACTTTGAAGGCCGGTGCCCGGCATCCTTGGTATACTGATTTGTTTCAATCACAAAATTAGCTGTTTTCCGTCTGAAATTGGCCTTTAATAGTTCGGTATCCAAAATAACTTCATATACCTGTTGTAGTTCAGTCAGCGTAAACAAGTCCGGCATCAGGTTGAAAGCTATATCAGTATACTCAATCTTGCTGCGCAACCTTTCAATCCCATACTCAATAATCTGGGCATGATCAAAAGCTATTCCACTGCCTTCAACAATCATTCGTTCAGTTTTGGCGACCTTTCCTTCTACGGTTTTAATAGTCTTTATAGTCGCAGTAAGGTCCTCCTCATCATTCGACAGGCTCAGTTTAAAGATTTGTTGGAAAATATAGCCATTCTGAGTTACAGTTTTTTCTTCCTGATATAATTTACAAGAAACCGTAAACCACTTTGCGTCAGCTGCATCATCACCTGTTTTGACATCAAGTGCTGAGCTGTCCACGAGCGACATATATGATGCACTAATTACTCTTGTACGAGGATCTCTAGAAACATCACCCCATGTATAAAGCTGTTCCATATATATATCCTCAATATTAGTTTCCTCTTTTAGCTCCCTAAGTGCTGCTTGATCTAAACTTTCATCAATATTTACAAACCCACCCGGAAGAGCCCACTCACCAAGGTAAGGATGTTCACCCCGCTTAATAAGCAATAATTTCAACACTTTTTCAGGCAACTTCCGATAGTTTTTCTTTTCTTTATCAGTCACAGTAAAAATAAGCATATCAACCGTAACTGACGGCCTGTCATACTTACCGGCATCATAAGTCGCCAAAAACTCCTTCTCTGTCAGTCCCTGTTTATTTACTATCCTAGTCTCATTCATTAGTTTAATCCTCAATATGTTATTTTTTATTTGTTATTATCACTTTATTATTATCATAATACTACTACTCACCTTTTTCTGTCAATAAATTTTTTCCAATAATTCTTAATTTACACATTAGTTGCCTTACAGGTTTATACATTAAGTATTTTGTGATAAAATAGTTTAATTATATTTTCACTTTAATTACATTGGAGGTTAATTATGGCCATTTCTTTTGCGGAACGCACAAAATCAATGAAAGCGTCTGAAGTACGCGAAATATTAAAAGTAACTCAACGGCCGGAAATAATCTCCTTTGCCGGCGGACTCCCAGCGCCAGAACTATTTCCTGTTGCAGCACTACAAGAAGTTTCAGCCAAAGTATTTAAGGAATCCGGTAGTCAAGCACTTCAATATTCCACAACTGAAGGCTATAGCCCACTACGCCAACAAATTGCCAGACGAATGAACCAGAAATTCCAAACATCTGTAACTGCTGACAATATCCTTATTACAAGCGGCTCACAGCAAGCGCTTGATTTTTCAGGCAAATTATTTTTGGACAAAGATGACATCGTTCTGTGCGAAAGCCCTACCTATCTGGCAGCCATTACTGCTTTTCGTACCTATGGTCCCAAACTCATTGGCGTACCAACTGATGACGATGGAATGATCATTGATGAACTAGAGAAACTACTAAAAATCTACCCTACCGCAAAATTCATCTATGTTATTCCTGATTTTCAGAATCCCACCGGCAGAACCTGGTCAGTAGAACGACGCCAAGAACTTGTCAAAACAGCAGCTAAATTCGAACTACCGATTATCGAAGACAATCCATACGGAGAATTGCGTTTCGAAGGTGCCATTCCACCATCAGTCAAATCTTTTGACACCCAAGGATTAGTCATATTCACCGGTACATTTTCAAAAACTTTTTGTCCGGGAATGCGAATTGGCTGGATTGCCGCCGACAAGAAGTTCCTTGAGAAGTTTGTCTTTATAAAACAAGCCGCTGATCTTCACACTTCCTCAATCAGCCAGCAGCAATTATCAAAATATATGGATCTTTATGATTTTGAAGCTCACATTCGTCAGATCATTTCTGTCTACAAGGTACGCCGTGATGCCATGTTGTCCACACTTGAGGAATATTTTCCCCCCGAAGCTAAATTTACCCGACCACAGGGTGGTTTGTTCACCTGGGTGGAATTACCCCCTAAAATAAACACCAGTGACTTATTGGAACATTGTTTAAAAAGCAATGTTGCTTTTGTCCCAGGCAACTCCTTCTTTCCGGATAAAAAAGTCGAAAATACGCTGCGCCTAAATTATTCCAACATGCCGGAAGACAGAATTCAGGAAGGAATTAAACGAATGGCGGCAGTGCTAAAAAAATAGTTATCTTTGCAAAAAGCACTCTTATCATATTCTTATTAACTTCATCTTCCAGCATCATTTCTCCCAAATAGTCATATTTAATGTTGTAAAACATTCAAAAAAATGCCCGCAAAGCTCAAAAACTAAAGCCTTGCGGGCATTTTTTTGATAAAGAAATTCGTTAATATTTTGTTAAATAAATGCTACAAAACCACTCACGTTCATTATTATCAATTTAATATTAACTATTTATCAAAATAGAATTGCTAGCATTCTCAAGTGTTGCATGGTCCTCAAAAGTTAATATATTATTTGGATTCAAAATAATGATCATCCGATTATCAATCTGAGCTATTCCTTTAATAAAATTGGCATTTACACCACAAACATAGGCTGGCGCTGACTGCACATCAGCTTCCTCTAATTTAACAATATCTGTAACCTCATCCACAATACAGCCTGTATTTGCGTCATCTACGTTCAGCATAATAAACTTGCTATCCTCTCCTTTATCCTTTGATTCTAACCCGAACTTCGACCGCAAATTCAAAATATAATTTATCTTACCGCGTACATTTATCATACCTTCAATTACTTTTGTAGTCCCCGGTATGCTTGTAACAGCAAACTTTTTTGTCCGTAAAATACCGTTAACAGCAGAAACATCTATTCCATATTCCTCTTTGCCTAAAGCAAACACAACTAATTGTATACTCACAGAGTAAAGCCTCCTTTCTGCCAAATACCAAAATTATCGTTTACTAGCTAATTCGTTCAGCAATTCCGTAAGGCTGCTAATCTCCTCAACACTTGCTGTTACCTGTTCTATAGCAGCAGCCTGCTGCTCAATTGTTGCTGTTGTACTGTTTCCCATGCTTACAGTTTTATCCACCGATTCTTTAATGATGGTTGTCAATTCCTTAATCTTTCCAACGGTTTGTTTTGAATCAGCAGAAAGATTCCTGATTTCCTGGGCTACAACACTGAATCCCAAACCAGCTTCTCCAGCTCTAGCGGCCTCAATAGCTGCGTTTAAACCCAAAAGCCGAGTTTCATCAGCTATATCCTTGATAAACTCCATTACTTCATCAATCTTCCCTGTTACGGTATTAACATTTCTAATTTCACTGTTAAGCTCAGTCTGATTATCACTTACCGAAACAGCCGATGCTGCTAACTCTTGCATTGTTGCCGATATCTGATGCGCACTGTCATTAAGAGTATTAACCACTGCCTTTAATTTCATTTGCTGATAAGCGGCATTAGACATACTATTAGCCACAATATACAAAACATTAGCCGCAGCTTCAATACTTGCCTTAGATAGAATTCGAGCTTCTTTTGACGCCTCTACATATTGCTCCTCATTAACCCCAATTTCTTTAGCAATTCGGCGATACTTTTCTTCTTCAGGAGCACCAGTCAATACTTGGCCGCCTAAAATGGTTCCGATTAGACGCCCTTCTAACATAATCGGCGCAGCAAAATCAATAAGGCCAGCATGACACTCATATACCACTGGTTTTCCGGTGCGGGCAGCTTCCTCTCCGCCTTTACGATGCGATTCAGCGCACCTTTTATCTCCGATTTCTGTTGAATGGGTGTAATCCCTGCAAAATCGTATATAACTGCTTGGCCTTGTAACCGGTGTTCCGTCAGGATCAACTGTAACACTTGCTAAACCAACACCTTTAGCAAAATCATCCTGGAAATTTTGTAAGAAAGCAATGTCAATTACATCAGATAATTTAACATTGCTTACATCCACCTCATTAGCCATTGAATTTTGTTTGTAAGTTGCCATAATTATGTAACCTCCTTGTGAATTCAGACTTTTGCGATATTTCGATTAAAAATCCAATAAATCCTTTGCATTTTTCTACTAAATTTGATAAATATCATGTGTAAATTTAACCAGTCACAAAACTTTACGTCAACCCCCAAAGACTCTCATCATCGTTAATTACTACCTGAAACACACCCAAACTCTACCATCTAAATTCCTATGAATACTCAAGAAAACGACCCAAATTCATGATCTAGAATTTAGGCCGTTTTCTAAATTGCTTTCGGGACGTATTTGCTTTGGTTATTCCAGCTAAAAATATTAGAATTTATAGCTGACGTTATAATACGGTCCAGCCAGTTTTAACTGGACATTATCACCGTTAGTAGAGCCGTCCTTGATATTAAGATCAAAGTTCCGATAGCCTGCGCCGATGGCGAATTCACCGATCTCATACTTTAATCCGCCTTCCATGTCATAGAAATGACCATACTTGCCAAGCGGCAGCCCCGTTATTTCGCCATAAGCAGTGAGATTTGATGCTAGTCTGAACGAAGTAGCGAACCCAACGGTTGGAATTCCGCCCTGAAAACTTTTTTGAACAGTTACCGGATTACTGGTAGACGGGTCAGTACCAGCAAGCCTGGTATCAAATTTAAAGGCTTTAAGATCAATAATCCATTTGGTAGTCATCTCATCCGAAGTTGTTATCGGGATCAACCAGCTTAGACGGTAATAGTTAATGTTAATATCGGTTGTTACAGGTGCAGTAACCTCAAAAGATTGTCCATCATATGTAACACTGCCGACCGTGGGATTACCGGAGCCGCCGTAGCTGAATTTCGTATATGCCAGACGAAGCGTACGGCCCAGATTCAAGCGAAACTCATTGGATTTTTTATCAGCAAGGCCAAGATCATTTTTGAAATCGGTTGCTGAAGCGTCACCTGAAACTTGAGCTTTAAAAGTAAGACTGGGATTGAAATTACGGAATTCGAAATTCATGCTGCCATCCTCGATAGCGTCGTCAGCGAAGGCCACGTTTGAAAAAACTAACATAGTAGCGGAAATTAGTGCGACAAATAACGTTTTCTTCATTCCCGAACAGCTCCTTTTATTTTTCTTTGGTTTCCGCTATTATAATTTTACATCTTTATACAAGATTCCTTCTTATCTACAATAATTCGACATTTCTTTTTTCTGTATTATTTCTTTACAAACTACTCAGAATAAAGTACAATTACCGCGGTCGAATTATTTTATCAAGGACCCTATAAAGAGGTGTAACACTATGAATCAAAGCTACGACGTAGCCATTCTCGGCGGTGGACCGGCTGGCATCTACGCAGCCTACGAACTGGCAGTCAAACGTCCTGACGCCAGCATCATCATGATCGAAGCCGGAAACGATATCTACTCCCGCCATTGCCCGATCGCCGAAAAAAAAGTTCCAAATTGCATTAATTGTAAACCCTGTGGCATAATGCGCGGCTTCGGTGGCGCAGGAGCATTTTCAGACGGAAAATACAATTTTACCACCAAGTTCGGCGGCTGGCTTAATGACTACTTGTCCGATGAAGACGTCTTGAATCTTATTGACTATGTTGACCGCATAAACTTAAGCTATGGCGCTCCAACAGAGCAATTTTCCACTGAAAACTCCACTATCGGGCGTATGGCTATAAAACATGGACTTTATCTGCTCCAGGCTAAAGTTCGCCACTTAGGCACAGAGAATAACCTAAAAATCCTTGAACATCTCTATGATTTTCTAAAAACTAAAATATCACTATTTGTCAACATGCCTGTAAAAACACTAACCAAAACTGCAACCGGCTATAAGCTTTTAACCGAATCCGGTAGCGAAATCAATTGCCGTTATCTAATTGCGGCACCAGGGCGAGCAGGCTCGGAATGGTTTTCACATCAATGCCAGGCGCTGGGCCTGCCACTCTTCAATAACCAAGTTGATGTCGGAGTTCGGGTTGAAATTCCTGCTGAAATCTTCCGCCACATTACTGATGAGGTATATGAAGCCAAACTCGTCTACCGTACTAAACAATATGGCGACCTTGTCCGTACCTTCTGCATGAATCCCAATGGTTATGTTGTCGCCGAAAACACTGACGGCATAATTACTGCTAATGGACATAGTTATCGTGACAAAGCTCTTCATAGTGACAATACCAACTTTGCACTCCTGGTTTCCAATCGTTTCACCGAGCCTTTTAACGAACCGCATCAATATGGCAAACGTATTGCTTCATTTTCCAACATGCTAGGCGGCGGAGTCCTCGTACAACGCTTCGGCGACCTTGTCAAAGGCCGCCGAACTAATGAGCACCGTCTTAGCCAATCCTTCACCAAACCGACCCTTAAAGCAACCCCAGGCGATCTCAGCCTGGTACTACCCAAACGCCACTTAGATAATATCATTGAAATGGTTTATACCCTTGATAAAATTGCCCCAGGCATGGCTAATGATGATACCCTTCTTTACGGCGTTGAAGTCAAATTCTACAGCTCACGCCTTAAATTATCCAGTGAACTTGAAACCGAGATTCCCAACCTATTCGCCATCGGCGATGGAGCTGGCATAACCCGCGGTCTATCCCAGGCCAGCGCCAGCGGCGTCCATGTCGCCCGCGTCATTAATAATCGAATGAACTAAATATAAACAGCCTTGGCCCGAACTTCTATCGGACTAAGGCTATTTTATTGCCAAGCACCTATTTTTGAATTAGAAATATAACAAAGAGGAGCTGCTTTTAATAGGTTTAAAAGACCTATTAAAGGCAGCTCCTTCTTTTGATTCCAGATTTCGTATCTGGATGCTTCTTTCCTTATAACATTGCCGGCTAATTTGCACCTTTAACTTTAGCAGCAAGCCGCCGGCGATCCTGCCATTCCTTCCAAGTAACCCAAATCGGACTGGCATTAAAGATCGATGAATATGCTCCGCTGGCAAAGCCGATAATAAGCGCCAGCGCAAAATTCTTGGTAGTTTCTCCGCCATATACATACAAGGCAACCGCACAAAACAGCACTGTGAGTACAGTATAAATCGACCTGGTCATGGTTTGCCAGATGCTATGGTTAACCAATTCCTGAAAACTTTCCGACTTGCGCTGAGTCTTCAGATTTTCTCTGATACGGTCGAAAATAACAATTGTATCATTGATCGAATATCCGACAATAGTCAGTACTGCAGCCACAAAGGTAGCGTCAATCTCCTTATGTAGCAGGGAGAAAAGTCCCAGTACCACAATTATGTCATGAATCAGCGCCAATATAGCCGAAACAGCAAAAGTAAACTCAAACCGATAAGAAATATATAGAATCATCAGCACCCAGGATATTACCAACGCGATAATAGCTTGCCGTGTTAATTCAGAGCCGATAGTGGCGCCTACCTTTTCCACCCTCAGAACATCAAACGTGCCAAGCTTTTTCCCAAACCCGGCCAATACCGCCGTTTGTTCGTTTTCGTCCAGGACTTTAGTGCGGATAAACACGTCAGCCGATGCTCCGGCTTCACCACCTGTCGCAAGCTGAATGGTGCTATTTTCCAAATTAAACTGCTGTAAAACATCGCGCACCTCAGCCACTGTTACTGCCCTTTGGAATCTTAAATCTAAGAGCGTGCCGCCGGTAAAATCAATCCCCAAATTAAAGCCTTGAACCGCCAGGGAAATAAGCCCCGGAATCATAATCAGCGCCGAAAGCAGAAACCACCAATAACGTCTGCCGATAATATTGAATTTCATTTTTCCACCCCCCTACGCTCCAAATATTTTGCCATTTTTAAAGATATTAGTGTTCATCAGTGCTTTCAACAGATACCGGGTCACGGTAATCGCCGTAAACATGCTGAGAACAATACCTAAGCCCAGTGTAATGGCAAAACCTTTAATTGTGCCTGTACCAAGGAAGTACAACACAACCGCAGCAAAAAGCGTAGTAACATTAGAGTCGAATATGGTATTAAAAGCCCGAGAAAACCCGGCGTCCATTGCCGCCCGCAGTGTTTTTCCGGCCCGATATTCCTCTTTGAACCGCTCGAATATGAGGACATTGGCGTCAACCGCCATCCCCATTGACAGAATAATACCGGCAATCCCCGGCAAAGTAAGCGTCGCATTAAGCATTTTCATACAAAACAAAAGCAATAATACATAAAGTATCAACGTAATGTTGGCTACTAATCCAGCCATTCGGTAGAACAGCAGCATAAAGACAAGAATTGCCGCAATACTGATCATAAAAGCTACCTGACTCTTTTGTTTTGAGTCCTCACCCAACGTTGGTCCAACCGAACGCGTCTCCACAATGTTCAGCTTAACCGGCAGTGACCCTGATTTAAGTAAAATCGCCAGATTATGTGCTTCTTCCAATGAGCGGTTGCCAGTAATCTGGGCTTTGCCGCCAGGAATTGCTTCCTGCACCGTTGGATTGGTCAACATCTCGTTATCCAGCACAATTGCTATTCGTTTACCAATATTCTTAGCGGTGAGATCAGCGAACTTCTTAGCTCCCTCCTCACTAAAAGTGATGGCCACTACAGCAGCTCGGTTTTGATCATACGATTCCTTGGCGTCAGTCAGGTCAGTTCCGGTCATTACCGTCTTGCCTGCTTCATCTTTAAATTCTAGTAGTGCGGTTTTGCCAATGATGCCTATAGCCTTTTCCGCATCCACTCCCGGCAGTTCAACAATAATCCGCCGTTCACCCTGCCGCTGAATAAGCGGCTCTGTCAGTCCCAGCGCATTTACCCGCCGTTCCATAATTTGAATCGCCCGCTGCATTGCGTCTTCATTAACATTAGCATCCGGCGTATCCACCGCTTCCATCAGAACATGTGTTCCGCCTCTCAGGTCTAAACCCTGTTTTATAGAAAGCGTCAACGGTGAAATAAAGTATCCGAAAACCAATAGAATCGCAATAACGGGAATAAAAAATTTAGCTAAATTACCCCATCTCAAGGAAATTTCTCCCCCATTCTCGTCACATTTGCACTAAAAACAATTATATTGGAAGGACTTGCCACTGTCAACAAATGCTACGAAGACTACAAAAGCTTTGTATCATTTATTACCAGCCCAAAGCTGCACCCCAAAAAAGCTGCGGCTCGTTGGCACATAAGCATCCGATCAAGAAAAATCTCGAAGTATTCCATCAACGGACAAATCTTGGTATCGATAGTTAATTTAAGAGTAACTGTCTTACCAGCTTTATCAACAAGTATTTCACTTTTCTCAGCAGCATAATTTACCCGGTCATGAATTTCAAATTTAGCAAAATCGGTGTGAGTAACCCTTGATCGGTGAACATCTGACTTATCAGCCAAAATAAGTGCAGAGGCTACATGATTTATGGCGTTGCCCCGCTCTTCCTCATGATTTCCGATAGCAGAAACAACCAGCGCAATCTCCTCCGGCGTCATCCCTAACCGGTTCAAAATGATATACGCCATCATTGCCCCATTACCACCGTGATTGTAGCGATTTACCAAATTAGCAATATCGTGGATATAACCGGCGATAGCCGCCAGTTCACAATCCCGTTCACCATAATCCAAATCAGCCAAAATCTTGCGAGCCAGCCCTGACACCAGCGTAGCGTGGCGACGGCCGTGTTCAGTATAGCCGAGCTTACCCAAATATTCTGTGCTGCACCGGTGATATACCTCAACTTCATGATCTTTTTTAAGATCATCTACAGTGATTACAGCCACTTTAAACACCATCACTTCTTCTAATATGAGCTAACACAGCCTGCGCTACCTCATCAGCTGTCAGTTCATCAGTATAAAGATATAAATTCGCGTTGGCCTTAGCATCACTAAGCCGTTCCCTCTGAGCCACCAAACGCTCTTCCCCCCAAGGTACTGCCCGCCGCTTGCGGATAGCCGCAAGCGATGCGTCCAACATCACCAGTACATCAGGACACTTTTTACGCCACAGTTTTTTTACACCGGAATGTTCCTGGGCAACATTATGAGCATCAATGCCAAGCTTACGCAAATTTCCTACCAATGTAGTCTTTCCTGATGCGCATGGTCCTACTACAACAAGACGCACTCATATCACCAGCTAACACGGAAAAGAAACACTTATCCGCTGAATTTTGCAATCCTCTTCCCGACCTGAAATTCCCATAACGACAACCGTCATATCATCACCGGCCCGGTAATCATCCAGCTCCAAAGCATACTCCGTAATGCTTTTCGCAATAAAATCCACATGCTCCGGACCATTATCGTCCAGCAACCGAAGTATTTTATCAAAATTGAAGTTGTTGCCCCGTTTTCGTCCCGCAGCCTGAATTCCATCAGAATATGATATTAAAATTGTTCCCACTTCCAGGGGAATTTGATTCATCAAGGGTTTCATATGTTTATGAACTCCGATGGAATTTACAGTTTCATCATAAACAACAATGCCATACTCTCCCTTGACCAGTACCGGGCAGTTTGAATTGCGGGAAAACAATAGTGTTTCGGCCTCCAAGTCGGCGCTCAAAATTGTCAGTGTCGAAGATACTTTGCCGTCCTTCATAGTATACAAATAATCATGGACTGCTCTGGCAACCGCCCCGTCCCTTGCGCCTTCGGTAATTAATGCCGCCGCCCGGTTAACCACCAGACTGCTGGTGATCTTCGCCGCTTTGCCACTCCCCTGACCATCAGCCAAAATGGCAGAAATACCACCACGTGGTCGTTCCGCCACTTCTACACTGTCTCCACATTCTGCCATCGCATATTTATTTATTTTCGCAACACCAATTTTTATTTCCATCGTGCATACGCCCCCAAAGTCAAGCCGAATTACATTCGGACTCGTCGCACAGGCAAAAAGCCATCTTCCGTCAACAGTTGCTGCATTTTTATATCATGTTCAGCGCTAGGCACATTAGGCAAAACCTGAAAAGACCAGGCCAATCCTAAAAGGAAAATTTCGTCCATTTCCTCTAAAAACCGGTCATAATACCCGGCGCCCATGCCCAACCTGTTACCATTAAGATCGAAAGCCACACCAGGTACAATTATTAAATCAACATCAGCAGGATCAACGATTTCGCAGCTTGCAGGATTCGGCATTTTGAGGCTCATACGTCCAATCACCAAATCGTCCAACCCTTTAATCCGTGCGGCATCCATATAGCCATATTCTTGGCGCAGGAGAGGTACACATACCTGTTTGCCATCAGCCAAAGCCTTCTCAATAATAGCATCAGTACCCGGCTCGTCCGGCATAGCCAGATAAATCATCACTGTAGCGGCCTTTTTGTATACCGGCCATTCCAAGAGAAAGTCTGAAATACGCCCAGTTCCTTCAGTAACAAAATCAACCGGCAAGGCTCGCCGTTTCAACAATATTTCCCGCCTCAACTGCTGTTTAAAATTCTTTATTGTATCAGGCATGACTCCCGGCCTCACTCTCCTTGAATCGAAGCAATCGCGCTACGGGAAAAAACTATCTCCGTCTTTTCCGCTACCTTTAATGTGACTTTATTAGGATCAATTGCTGTAACAGTCCCATGCACTCCACCAATAGTCACTACACGATCGCCCTTTTTCAAATTATCCAACAAACTTTTACGCTGTTTTTCTTGCTTTTTCTGCGGACGATAAACGATAAAGTACATAACAACAAACATCAAAATAATCGGCCAAAAATTTACCAACTGCATATATTCTTGCGGCACTAACATCACCTCCCTTCTTTATCCATTCGCCTTATTATTGCCAAATCCTCTAGCGGCGCTCCCACCCGGCCCAAAACTCGTCCCGGAAAGCCAAAAAATTGTCTTCCAAGATCGCTTGGCGCATTTTCTTCATGAAACTTAATAAAAAATAGAGATTGTGAATAGTTGCTAACCTAAGTCCGAAAATTTCCTCAGCCTTAAACAAATGGCGGATATATGCCCGAGAAAAGTTCTGGCAGGCATAGCAACCGCACTCCTCATCAATAGGATTTAAATCACGTGCATACTCAGCATTCTTAATGACCAGCCGTCCTTTATTGGTCATCACCGTACCATTTCTGGCAACCCGGGTCGGAAAAACACAGTCAAACATATCAACCCCATGCATAACACCTTCCACTAAGCAATCCGGTGTTCCGACCCCCATAAGATAGCGAGCCTTTCCCTCCGGCAGCTGCGGTACAGTATGTTCCAGCATTTCATACATCAAAGGTTTAGGTTCGCCTACGCTTAGACCGCCAATGGCATAACCAGGAAAACCAAGAGAAACTAACTCTTGGGCGCTTCTTGTACGCAAATCTTTATACATGCCCCCCTGAACAATACCAAACAGCGCCTGATCTTTACGGTTATGAGCCGCAAGACAGCGCTCCGCCCAGCGGGTAGTACGGTCAGTTGATGCTTTGGCATAATCGTAATCCGCAGGATAAGGCACACACTCATCAAACGCCATAATAATATCGGCACCAAGAGCCATCTGCACCTCAGTAGCTTTCTCAGGGGATAAGAATTGTTTAGAACCATCAATGTGGGAACGAAAAGTTACCCCCTCCTCCGTAATTTTGCGCAAGGGTCCCAAACTGAACACCTGGAAGCCGCCGCTATCAGTAAGAATTCCCCGCTTCCAGTTCATAAACGAATGCAATCCCCCAGCTTCAGCCACAAGCTCATGACCAGGACGCAGAAACAAATGATATGTATTACTAAGAATAATGTCGGCACCCATCCCAATTAGCTCCTCCGGGGACATTGCTTTAACCGACGCCTGCGTTCCAACAGGCATGAAAATCGGAGTATCAAAAGTACCGTGTGGCGTATGAAGACGCCCGGCTCTAGCCCCTGTTTTTGAACAACGTTTGACTAACTCATAGGTAACAGCCATAATAACCTCACTCTTGTTCGTAATTTAGATAATAAACATTGCATCCCCAAAACTGAAAAACCGATAATGCTCACTAACTGCCTCCCGATAAGCCGCAAGTACTCTTTCCTTTCCGGCAAAAGCACTAACCAGCATTAAAAGCGTTGACTTCGGCAAATGAAAATTAGTTATCAGTCCATCAATCATCTTGAACTTATACCCCGGATATATAAAAATATCAGTCCAGCCACTGTTTGCTGAAATACTATCACCAGTCGCCGCTGTTTCCAGCGTTCGCACCGAAGTAGTCCCAACAGCTATTACCCGTCCTCCGCGATGTCTGGTTTCATTTATTACTGCCGCCGCCTCTTCAGATATAGAATAATATTCACGATGCATTACATGGCTAGTAACATCTTCGACATTTACCGGACGAAAAGTTCCCAGGCCAACATGTAGTGTTACAAATGCCGACTTTATCCCCCGTTCTTTCAAATTCACCAAAAGCTCATTAGTAAAATGTAACCCGGCAGTCGGGGCAGCAGCCGAGCCATCCTCCTTGGCATACACCGTTTGATAGCGTTCCTTATCCGCCACTCTGCTTCTAATATATGGCGGCAGCGGTGTTTCTCCCAGCCGATCCAAAATCTCTTCAAAAATGCCATCAAAAATAAAACGGACTATTCGTCCGCCAAAATCAGTTACCTCAAGTATCTCGCACGATAAATCATCGCCAAACCGAATCACCGTTCCAGGGCGTGCTTTACGTCCCGGTTTTACGAGTGTTTCCCATTGGTTCCCCTCAAGCCGATTTAATAATAATACCTCTATTTTTCCTCCAGTATCAGCTTTCATGCCAATGAGCCTGGCTGGAATTACCTTAGTATTGTTGAACACCAGTGTATCTCCTGGCAATAAGTAGTCCGGCAAATCGAAAAAACGGCGATGGCTAATAGCCCCGTCAGCTCGGTTAAGCACTAAAAGCCGGGAATGATCTCTTTCAGGGACCGGATATTGAGCAATAAGTTCCTCCGGCAAATGGTAATCAAAATCTCCTAATTGCATCTTCTAATACTCCTTTTCAAAGCTGACACCTGAATAATAGTGTTTCAATATAACCTTAAAGTATTCAGCAGCCCCTTGTGGAGCTTGCTCAGCCATTGCCTTAGCGCCCCACTGGGACAGGCCTATACCATGCCCCCAGCCATAGCCTTCAAACACGAAAATTGCGCTTGCTTCTCCTTTAACGTTCATTACCGCTGGCGAAACAACCTTGACATCAAATAGCGTACTATTTAATCCGACGAGACTGCGTACTTCTGTTCCGCTTAACGCTATCTCGTCCTGACTGCCGATAAAGCGGATACTTTTAACCCTCCCCGATATGGTCCGGTCGCTGCGGTCAATACTTGACTTAACCTGCTCATCAAGCTGAGAAAGCTTCACAGCTTGAAGTTTACCGATATCATGACCAGCACGTTTGAGCGCCGCTTCTAAATCGGCAACCAACATCCTTTTTTCCCATTTATAATAGGGAGACTGTTCATCATAATCCTTAACACTGCGAAGAAATGGAAAGTACCCGCCCCAAACATTTTCACTGTTTTCAGTATAACCGCCGCTGCTGCAGTGAAATAAAGCAGGAATAGGCTTGTCATTATAAACCATAACTAAACCTTTGGTATCATATACTGCCATATTAGTCCTGTCATCCTCAACAGCAATCCCTCCATAGACCTGACAATCAGTGGTAGCACAAACATCATAGCCATCAGACTTATGTTTATTCATACTATAAATAGCATAAGTCCGGGCCGCTATAGCCTGAGCTTTAAGCGCATCAACCGGCCATTCCGGCGAAATCTCCCGCGGAAGTACTCCACACAAATAGTCCTCAAGCGCCAACGTATTAACTACCGTAAAACTGTGCTTACCGGACATATAACGGACTGAAATTGCCCCCCGATAAAAACGCTTGTTTATTTCAAGCGTCTGCTCCATACCGGTTGGAAAAACAACTTTAATTTCATTAGCAGTTGTTGGCTTGCCATTAACTAAAGCATTCACATTATTATTCGACAATGTTACTTTAACCCCGGCCGGACAACGACTAATTACATTACCAGTCTCAGCGTCAACCAGCGAAAATTCCTTTTCAGCGGTAATAAAAATATTTTCCTGATTACTTATTATTCCAACCCTAATCAATGGTCCCTTTGAGGAAACACCACAAACCGGTGAAACTAAAATAAATAATGACACTATGACCAGTATCATAACTCTCTGCAGCATAAAATACTCCTTCCATAACGTCAGCGCCTGCCGAACAAATTTAATATTACGGTTAGAAGTAAACTTAACAAAACGGACGTAACAACCGGAAAATAAAAACTAAAATTTTCCTTTTCAATATGTATATCCCCAGGTAACCTACCCAGCCATGGCAGCTTGCCGCTAAAATGAATTAATAGTCCTGCAGCAAAAATTATTCCGCCTATCATCATCAATGTTTTGCCAAAAGAATCAAACCCGGATAACATCAGCCCTTCTCCTTTCGCGGCTTCTGATAACGATCCCGTTCACTGAACACGCAGCCGCAATATGGCTGACGATAAAGTTCCAATTCCTTACTGATTTTTACCCCCTCGTGCCAACCTAGGCGAAAATCGAAGTACAGAAACGCTATTCCTTCTTGTGCAGCAATATTTTCCCCAATAGCCTTTATAACGTCATGTTGCTGATACGGACTAACTAAAAGCGTTGTCGTAAAATAATCATACCCATTAGCTTTGGCATAACGCGCTGCCTGGCGCAGTCTTAAATGATAACATTCGCGGCAGCGACCTTCCGGTGCATCCAAAGCCAACCGTAAAAAGTCCTCCAATTGGTAACTGTCATCAATTATAAACTCCAGACCTACTTTCGCCGCAAATTCCTCAGCCGTTTCCAGCCGGCGACGAAACTCCTTATAGGGATGAATGTTTGGGTTATAGAAATAACCCACAACATCAAACCCTTTTGCTTTCAAATATTCAACCGGATATGCGGCACACGGACCGCAACAGACATGTAGTAACATCGACATATTATCATTCCATTCCGCTTACCACAATTTTTATTAGTCATCTCCAGACGTCTTGATTGCCACGCCCAGATGACGGTAAGCTGCTGGAGTAGCAACCCTGCCCCGTGGCGTACGGTTAATCATACCAAGCTGCAATAAATATGGTTCAATTACGTCTTCGATTGTCTCAGTTTCTTCACTAATTGCGGCAGCCAAAGTATCCAGCCCCACCGGTCCGCCGCCAAACTTTTCAATAATGGCTTTTAAAAGCCGCTGGTCGGTCTTATCCAAACCGCAGCTATCTACTTCCAGCATTGCCAGAGCCTTGTCAGCAATTGAAGCGCTAATCACGCCGTCCCCAACCACCTGTGCATAATCACGGACTCTTTTCAACAAACGGTTAGCTACACGCGGGGTTCCCCGCGCTCGACGAGCAATCTCACTAGCACCTTGGTCATCAACAACAACATTCAGAATCTCTGCTGCCCGTTTAATAATATGTACCAAATGCTGCTCTTCATAGTACTCCAACCGGCAAATTACACCAAACCGATCTCTGAGCGGCGACGTCAGCGCTCCCGCCCTGGTTGTTGCTCCCACCAGCGTAAACCGAGGCAAATCCAGCCTTATTGATCTTGCGCTTGGGCCTTTGCCAATAATTATGTCAAGACAATAGTCTTCCATTGCTGAATATAAAATCTCCTCCACCGAACGGGACAAACGATGAATCTCATCAATAAATAATACATCCTTTTCACCCAGGTTAGTCAATAGTGCCGCCAAGTCTCCGGCACGCTCAACCGCAGGCCCTGAAGTCACTCGAAAGTTAACCCCCAGCTCATTGGCGATAATTCCCGCCAGCGTCGTCTTGCCAAGTCCCGGTGGTCCATATAACAGCACATGATCCAGTGCTTCGCCCCGCGACAGAGCCGCCTGGACAAATACCGTCAAATTCTCCTTGACCTGATCCTGACCAATATATTCGCCAAGCCGACGCGGCCTTAAAGAAAGCTGCCAGCTGTCAACATCCTGTTCTTTGCCCTCAATAATTCGCTCTTCTTCCATCCGTTACCTCCTGCCAGTCTCTTTAAGCGCCAGCCTTATAAGATCCTCCGCTGGTTTCTCGTCACAATTAACTTTAGCCAAAAGTGCTGCCGCTTCGCCCTGACTATAGCCCAGTGCCATCAACGCCGCTACAGCTTCCTGAACCGGGTCACTTTTTCTGGCCGCTATCAAAACTTCTTTGCCCAAAATATCATCAGGAGCATCCACCGATCCAATCTTATCTTTTAACTCCAAAATCATTCGTTCGGCAGTTTTTTTACCAATGCCCGGAATACGGGTTAATAACGCAGCATTTTTTTGGCTAACTGCAGCCCGAAACTCCTGGGGACGAATAGCTGACAACACTCCAAGAGCCACCTTCGGGCCAATACCGGTAATCGCAATCAACAACTGAAACATCTCATACTCATCAGGAGTATTAAAACCATACAAAAGCAAGGCATCCTCACGGACATTCAAATATGTCAAAAGAGTTACCTCTGCATTAACCGTCAAAGCCTGCCTGGTAGAAGAAGAAATATACACCCGGTAGCCAACCCCGTGAACATCAATAAAACAATAGTCCGCACCTAAATGATTAATAGTGCCCCTAAGATATCCTATCATCGTCTATACTCCCTCAATCTTCCCAGCATACTTGAGTGCGCAGTACAAATCGCCACCGCCAGCGCATCGGCCACATCATCAGGATGTGGCTTGTCCGGTAAACACAAAAGCTTCTGGGTCATATAAATAACCTGCTCCTTTGTGGCCTTGCCGTACCCCACCACCGCCTGCTTGACCTGCAGCGGCGTTATCTCCAAAATCCTGGTATCATTCTGTGCCGCCGCCAAAAGGATTACCCCCCTTGCCTGTCCCACCGTCATAGCTGTAGTTACATTCTTATTAAAAAACAGCTGCTCTACCCCGACAATATCAGGCTTATACTCCTTAATCAGCTGGTCAACACCCTGAAATACCACCTGAAGCCGTACCTCTACCCCATCTTTGGGACTTGTCTGAATTGCACCATATTTCACGGCCTTAATATGATTGCCATCCTGCCTTATAATACCGTAACCGCAGATAGCAGTTCCCGGGTCAATACCTAACACTAACATAAATATACAGCCTCCTTGCGTAGATCGTATTTCGACAGGGTACGGCTGTATTCCTCCACCCTGGATCAAACTAGCGTTCGCAGTTTTTATTAATATCATAGAAATAAACCCCGTTGATATAGGCTTTACACCTTTTCAACGAGGTTTACATTATTTACATAAGTATTGTGGCGGTACTCATTATATTGCAACTATTATTACTGAGCCTGAAGCCCCTCTAGAGTTCGCAACAATTCTTCCCTTGATCCGATTACTACCCCATGGTTAAGTTCCTCAGCATCTTTTTCATATAGATTATTTACAAGAATATCAGTGACCTCCTTCACAATAGCCTTTGATCCTGGGCGTCCATAAAACACCGCAACATGTCCATCTTTAATTCCTAAATACATATTATTAGCATGTTCCCGACAATAACTGTCCACCTTAATAGTCATCAATACTTCTTTTGAGTCGAACTTTTCAATATTCCAACCATTATAAACCTTTTGCACTTGGCTAAGATTAAGCCCTATCAGACTGTCTGCAGGTTTAGTTCTAAACTCTTCTTCATCTCCGCACTTCAAATACATTATCTTTTGAACAAGATCAGTATTTTCAGTAATTTTGATTCTTGCATCCTGCCCGGCAACTTCGGCGTCAGGTTGTCTATATGGAATATCATAAATCAAAGCAAACGCACCAAAATAATACGCCAAAGCAAGAGCCGCCACCAAAATTCCCGAAACAAAAATGGCCCGCTGTTTTACAGTTTTAGGAAACGGCAACATTTATAACACTCCCTAGTATTATACTGTCCACATTATTGCCAAATTCCGTCACAAATATACATTTGTAAGTTAATTTTCCATTAATCAATAGTAGTATATCCAAGAAACGAAAAAAGTCCTGGTCTATTTTCCATGAAGCATAAAAAAACAACAAAATTCTCACCATAATTATTGCAAAAACAAAGAGATGCCTTCGCTTAAAGCAAAAACATCTCTTCATTTAATCAGGCTATTTCGGTTTTCACAATATAAACTAATTTCACTTGACAACAAGTCAATAGCATTCTCTCTTATTCGTCATGTTGTACTAGATATTTTTGCGCAGCCTCTAGTGCAGCCTTATTTTTTGCCGCAGATTTTATTGCGGCTTGAGCTGAACGCTGTTCCACCATTTTTGCAGCAACCCGCGGATCAATCATCCGGCCGGGGCCGCCGATACATCCGCCTGGACAGGCCATACCTTCCAGAAAATTTGCCTCTAGCCCGCCCCGTGCTAAATCAGCGAGCGTCGATTTGCAGTTAGATAACCCATCACAACGCTGCGCCTTTAATACCATCCCCGGATAATTAGCCGATAAAACATTTCGCACAGCTTCAGCAACACCACCGGCTTTAGCAAAACTAACACCGTCGCATGACCCGCCACCAACCATTTCATCATCCGTCATCTCAGCGACATTAATACCTGCGCCAGCAAAAATTGACGCCAATTCTTCGAATGTGATAACAAAATCAATTATATCACGCTGTTCGCTGGCTTCGGCCTTTTTGGCGACGCAAGGACCAATAAAAGCGACAAGCGCATCAGCATTTTGCTCCTTTATAATATTACCAGCAGCCACCATCGGCGAAACAGTGGTCGAAACGTTTTTACCTACTTCCGGCATTTGCTTAGCCAGCTTAACAAAAGCCGGGCAACAAGATGTTGTAAGATAATCCTGACCATTTAGTATAGCCTCGACAAATTCCTTAGCTTCAGCATTAGTTACAACATCAGCCCCATAAGCTACTTCGACAACTTCTGCAAATCCTAACTGCCTTAATGCTGCTGCCAACTGCTCCGGTTTTACCTTCACACCAAACTGACCGGCATAAGCTGGCGCAAGCATCGCATATACAGGTTTTGTTTGCTGCTTTAACATCAACGTCAATTCGCCAACTTGGGAGAAATCGCAGATAGCTCCGAACGGACAAGCCACAACACAAGACCCACAAGACACACATTTATCATAATCAACAACAGCCCGTCTGTCATTTCCAGCAGTTATCGCCCCCAGTTCACATGCCCGTTCACATGGCCGGCTAATTTCAATAATCGCCCCATACTGGCAAGATCGCTTACATAAACCGCACTCTACACATTTCGATTTATCTATATAGGCACGGTTTTGAACAACCATAATGGCATTCTTGGGACAACTGGCAATACAATTATGAGCAATACAGTTGCGACAAGCCTCAGTTACAAGAAACTTGTCAATCGGACAACGATCACAAGCCTCCGGCAAGACATTAATTATCGGCATTGCTGTAAAATTGCCATTCACTGCATTTTCAGCCGCTTCCTCTAAGCGGGAACCAATAGGTTGACTTATGGCCATGTTGATCCTATCTCTAAGCACTGCCCGTTCTTTATGGACGCAGCAACGATAGCGCGGACCATCCTCAGTTACCACAGTATCTAAGATTGTATGAATTTCTTCTTTAAGTTTTCCAGCAAAAACCAGTCTACTAATTTCAACTAGTACCTCACGCCTGATTTTGCCTACTTCACTTGTTTGCAACATTTTAACCTCCTGGTATCAGCCAAAAATATTATTAAAACCATTCCATCGTTACTTGTTTACCTATAGATTCCAATTTTGCCTTTAAATCTCCCAACGCTTGTTTCTTTATATTAATTTGTGCCGGAAATAGCGGATTCTGGTGGGCTGGATTTATTGCCGTTCCAGCATATATATGAACACGGTCGGACGAGAGCAGAAGCCGCGCTAGCTGTGTAGCACCATCGCGAAAAGAAGAATCATTAAGCCTATGGCTATCGTCCAGTCGGCTAACAGTTATGAATAGTGTCAGAACACCCTCAGTTACCAAATCGATCCCTTCGATTGTTGCAGTTGGCGGAACATCAGGATCATAGTAAGCTAAATCTGCTACAACAGGTTTATTCATAATCCGCCCAACGATTTTTGCGGTTGTTCCACCAGCAATTACCTTGCAGCCTGATTGATGCAAAAACCGCCTCACAACCCTTTCATCTATAACTTTATCTGCCGGCGGTCCAGTTAAAAGTACCAGTTGCCGTGGACGCCGAAGTTTAATAGCCACTACAGTCGAATCATCACCAGGCTGGCCTAGATAGTAGCCGTTGCAACAGCCCAATAATCTTTTAGCGATTTCATCAGCGGTAAACTGATCATGAAAATCGGCAGCCAACTGCTCCTTAACCCCCTGCCAATTCCAGCCAAGCTTTAACAGCCCACCGATGCCTGCATGAATTACTCCATCACTAACACCAACAATAACATCATTTTCCTGTAACCTGAGTTCGCCCTGCTTTACAATTTTACCTGCCACCACCTTTTCCATCGTAGGAAATGGCAGTACTTTTCCGCCGCGAACCAAATACGTTGCTGGACTGTCAAACTCTACTACCGTTGCTTCACCAGAAGACGTCAGAGTTATAATATGCAAAGTCGAATAGGCAAGCTTACGTTCCCGGCATACTGGCAACGTCTGAGCAATAGTGGTTACTACTTCCTCTAACGGTATTCCCCGCGCAAGTAGTGAAGAGGCAATCTTAGTTGTCAAAGTGGCTAATATGTTTGCCTTTACCCCACTGCCTAAACCGTCAGAAATCACCACCGTAGTTGCCATACTATTTCTAACAACCTCTACTTTATCACCACATAATTCCTCACCAGTTTTTGACAACTGCCAAGTAGCTACCTCGGCATAAAGCTCCATGGTCAGTTATCCTCCTTAGGTTTGACCAAGCCGATCAATTCAAAAAGAGCAGCTTTAGTCTCGGCTGTTGTTTCACCTAAAAGACCGGCAATTTCCTGTGCAACCTGCATTTGCTTATTAATAATTTCAGTAGCCTTTTCCACCGTCTGACGTTTTACTTGTTCTAACTCCCTTGAATTCTTTTCCAACCCTGAAATATCTGTCATTACAATAATTATCAACCCATGCTCGACAACCGGTATAATCATTTGACTGACAATAATTTCGTCTGCTACCAACTCCACGCGGCGGTTAATTACTTTTCGGCCCGTTTGAGCGGCAAGAGCAACATCACTGCTGTCCATAAATTCTGCTAAAGCCCTATTTTTTACATTTTCCTTATGCAACTTGAATATTCTTTCTGCAGCCGGATTAAACTCTTGAATTGCCAGGTTTTTATCAACAACAATAATGCCATTCAGGGAATTATCAACAATAATATTAGCGAAAGACTCGGCTTTTGTACGCATGTATGGCACACATGTTTCCACAGATGTCAGCCCTTGACAAACTGCAATAGCCTTTTCCCTGCAACTATTAAAGCCGCAGGCGCCACAGTTTTTCTCATCCGCTTGAAAGTACTTTCCTGTCTGATATAATACTTGTCTAATTTCAGATTCTTGCGGCTGAAATTCGCTAACCTGATCGGCTACATGCTTACGCGCAAAATCAGCTTCGTCAATATACTCGGTCAATGCCGAACTCGCTCCACACGCCGCAAACTGAATTATACTCATACGCTTGGCAGGCGAACAATTGGTCCGCCCGCTTACCGGGCCATTAATACAACCGCCTCGGCAGGCTAAAGCCTCGACAAAACGTGGCGAAATATCACCAGCCATGAGAGCAGCAAAAGCTTCAACGCACTCTTCCAGACCATCCACGGAAATAACGTCACTATCAGTATATTCACTTTTAGTAAATGACTTTAGAATTCCGCCGGCAATGGGATAGAATCGCGCTCCGCTAGAAGCTGGCAGCAAATTTTCCTTTTGCACTTCACTACCGATTGGATTGTTAGCTTCGGTCAGCCATTTACGCAGTTTGGCAAAAGTAATCACCGCGTCAACAGCACTGTTCGCTTCATCCTTTTCGGCAATTTTACCAATACACGGCCCTGCGAAAACCACCATCGCATTTTGGCCAAAGCGGCGTTTTATAAGCTGAGCATGAGCCAGCATCGGTGATACCACCGGCGCCAGATAATGTGTTAAACCAGGATAATATTTCTTTATTATCCTTACCACAACCGGACAACAGGCCGAAATTACTGGCACCTTGCTATTTGCCATCATCGACGCATAAACCCTCGAAATTAGCTCGGCGCCAACCGCAGTTTCCTCTACAGCGGAAAAACCTAACCCAGCAAGAATTGCAAAAAAATCATCGGGACGATACTCATTAAACGCTGCAACAAAAGATGGCGCCAAACTCAGAACAACTTGCCGTCCTGAAAGAATAGCCTGTTTAATAAACTCAACCTCATCCTCCACGACTTTAGCCTGTTGGGGACACTCAACTACACATCGACCACAAAGAACACACTTATTCTCAAGCACTCGCGCTTGCCCAGCTTCAATTCCTATAGCTTTTACTGGACACGACCGCAGGCAGCGATGACAATCCTGACAATTAACTTTCTGAGTAGTTATCAGTTTCATAACTTCTCGCCTTTTAGCACCTTATCATGAAAAATGGCATAAACCTTTTCCCGGCTAACCCGAGTAATAATTTCATCGTTAATTTTTACCACAACACCATCAGTACACCGCCCTTGGCAAAACTCTCCTGCAAAGTCAACCCTGCCGCCAACTTTGTATTTTTCCAACAGCAAACTAAAAGCCGAAAGTACGTCGTGTGCTCCATGGAGATGGCAGGCACTGCCGACACAAACTGATATAGTAGTCATAATAGGTCTCACCTCGATTGTGAATTGTTTCACGTGTCGATCTGAACTCATTCTACCGTATATTTGTCGTAATAACAACCCCTTTCAACAAAAAACGGCAGAAAACAATTCCCATTTTCGAGTAAGCATAAAGCTAGGCCAATGGTATATGACGGAGAACAGTTTCCTTTAATCTATCTGACGCAAACGGCTTAACTATAAAGTCATCAATACCAAGATCAATTAATTCACGTACAGTCTCACTCTTACTAAAAGTACTGCACATAATTATTTTTGCCTGTGGTTGAACTTTTTTCACTTCTTTTAAGACCGAAACTCCATTAACACCATCCATTACTATATCAAGGATAAACAAGGCAAAAGTTTCTACATTCAACAACCGTATTGCTTCAACACCATTACGCGCCTCATAAACTTGATCTTTTCGCAGGCCAAACTGTAACAAGTTCTTGACCAATACATCACGCATTATTTCGGAGTCGTCTAAAACTAATACCTGCACTTGTACATCCTCCTTGTATATCGATTTAATACTCCTTCGATAATTTAAGCGTTTATTTAGCCACTGCCCTAGAAAGATTTATCTTTAGTCAAATTACTGTCAGTTCGCTATTTAATTGCAAAATACGACAATTTCTCGAAAAACTCCTTCATCAGCGTTAAAGCATAAAAAACTCTCCTGTTGGTTAAACAAGAGAGTTGCTATCTATATACATCAATTTTAAAAATATCCTAAACCACTAAACCCTTGCTGTTACTGAAGCGAAGGGTCATCTTCAGGTATATCAAAATTAGCATAAACTTCTTGAACATCATCATGTTCTTCAAGAGCATCAAAGAGTTTCAGCATTTTTACAGCGTCATCACCAACTAAATCCACAGTTGTTTGAGGCACCATCGTCACTTGAGCAGTTTCAAGCTGAATCTTATTTTGTTCCAAAATTTCTCGGACTTTTTCCCAATCATCAGGAGTAGTGGTAATTTCATACTGATTATCATCGTTTTTAAAATCCTCGGCTCCAGCTTCGAGCGCCAAAAGCATCAAGTCTTCCTCATTAACACCTGTTTCTTTATTAACTAAGAATAGGCCCTTCTTATCAAACATCCAGGCTACACACCCGGACTCTCCCAAATTACCACCATACTTAGAAAATAAATGGCGTATATCGGCAGCCGTTCTATTCTTATTATCAGTCATAATTTCTAGTAGTACAGCTACGCCGCCTGGCCCGTATCCTTCATAGAGCATTTCTTCAAAATTGCCGCCCTCAAGTGCCCCTTGGCCTTTTTGTATTGCCCTCTGAATATTTTCTTTGGGAATATTATTTTCCTTTGCATTCTGCAACGCGAGCTTCAAACGCATATTACCGGTTGGATCAGGTCCACCAGTTTTAACTGCAACCGTAATCTCGCGACTGATCTTCGTCGTAATCTTTCCTCGAATAGCATCCATCTTCCCTTTGTGTCGTTTTATATTAGCCCATTTAGAGTGTCCTGACATAAGAGTCTCCTCTCAATTAAAGTAAGTCAGGCAATATTTTAGCATAAGAAAACTATTTTGGGAAGACTTTAGCTATTCTCCATTGACACTGCCATTACCATTTAATTCGTTCGACAAAGGAAAAGGAAACTGGACATATGTACTCGGAACTTCACCAACAACAATATATTCCGTTATTGGCACCTGGGTATTAACACTTAATACTGAACTAACCAACGGGACTACTATCCGCACAGAAGTTGTAGCATATAAATATACCGAATGCCGAGTTTGGTTTATCCCTGCTTGTTCAAACTTGTCAACTACTTTAACCTGAACAGTTCCAATTGGAATAACAGTTACACCAATTTTAGGCCCCATACTGGCTAACAGTTTACTGCCTAATACCTGGCCGCTAGGGATATATATCTTTTCCTCGGGGATTTCCTGTAAAGCTTCCTGTACTTTAATCGTTGTTTCAGCGGCCAATCGATTAAATTCAAAGGTATTAGGCTGAATAAAAACTACCCGGCCGCGTTCATCATGCTGCACAATAACCAATCGTTGTGGATCAATACTTTGCGAAACTTTTTCATTAATTACAGTATTGATACACTGAGTAGCAATTGTAATTGCTCTAGCCTCGGCAATAGCTAAAAGCGACGGTTTTAAGTGATTTTCAACAATCCAGAATGCTATCACTACCATAACAAAAGTAATAGCCATCACCAGCACAAAGCCAGGCATTGATCGCTGTCTTCGAACGGAGAACCTCACCGTTCTCCCCCCCATAATAGTTATCCGCTTTCTATATATATGCTTTACTATTGAATTGGTGTCAAAACAACCAAATGTTAAAGTATGTCAAACTTAATAACAAAACCAGCCAGCAATTATAGGGTGAATTTCTTCACCAATTGGTTTTTAGCAGGATTTTACCTTATTTATGTATAATTAAACATCTCTGATCATATGAAGTGTTTCTCATAACAACAGAATGCCGCCAAATTATGATATAATAATTTTAAAATCATATGGTGGCAAGGAGGTAGTATATGAATCCTGATAATAACCCTCGACGAAGACTTAATAATAATCACCGCAAACCTAAAATTACTACTATTGCGGCCATAGTAATTATTGTCCTTGTGGTTATAATTGCAGGAGCGGGAATAGGCTTTTTTACCGCAAGCATCCAAAGCATGCCTAGTCTAAAAGGGGATTTAAAAACCGCAGCCGCTTCACAAATATTTGATGTAAACGGAAAACTGATCACCACTGTTCACTCCGTCGAAAATCGTGTACCTGTCGGTATTAATAAAATCCCTAAAAGTCTCCAGAATGCTTTTGTCTCCGCTGAAGATGCACGTTTCTATCAGCACAGCGGCGTTGATCCGCGCGGTATTCTACGTGCTATTTGGTCTAATATTGCAGGCGGTGCAGTAGCAGAAGGCGGCAGTACCATCACGCAGCAATTAGCGAAGAATGCAATTCTAACTCAGGAGCGCACCCTAAAGCGGAAAATTCAGGAAGCAGTACTAGCACTACAAATTGAACGGCAATATACCAAAGCTGAAATTCTCGAAATGTATCTAAATCAAATCTACTTTGGTCAAGGTGCTTATGGTGTTCAGTCTGCCGCGTCCGTCTATTTTGGCAAAAATGTTGAAGATCTGAATCTTGCAGAATGCGCCATTTTGGCCGGTATTCCAAAAAGTCCTAACTATTATAACCCCAAAAGTAACTTTAAAGCATCTATAGAACGCCAACACGTCGTCCTGGATCAAATGGTCAAATATGGCTATATTACCCAAGAAGAAGCTGATAAAACAAAGAAAATCGAAGTGAAAATTGTTACCCATAAAGATGAAGAAGTAACTATAGCATCGTATTTCACTAATTATGTCATCCAAAACCTTATCGACAAGTATGGAGCAAACGCCGTATACAAAGAAGGCCTAAAAATCTATACTACCCTTGACATTGATATGCAAAAAGCGGCAGAAAGCGCAATGAAACAACTGCCTAACGTTCGTACCGACTCTAATGGGATTAAACAACCCCAAGGTGCACTGGTAGCTATTGAGCCGCGCACAGGTTATATCAAAGCCATGGTTGGCGGCAGAGGAAATGACGAATTTAACCGGGCAATACTTGCTGAGCGACAACCTGGTTCAGCTTTCAAACCCTTTGTTTATCTGGCTGCTATTGAAAGTGGAATGAACGACTCGACCATCATCGACGATAGTCCTGTCTCCTACGGCAACTGGACTCCGATGAACTATGAACAAAAATATTTTGGAAAAGTAACCCTACGTACAGCACTAGAGCATTCTATGAATGTTGCTACCGTAAAGATAGCCGAACAAATAGGACCTGATAAACCACTGTACTATGCCCAGCAACTTGGTATCTCCACCTTGGTACTAAAAGGAACTAACAATGACCGGAATCTGGCCTCTTCCCTAGGCGGTTTAACTCGCGGAGTAACTCCCCTGGAAATTGCCAGTGCTTATGGCGTTCTTGCCAATAGCGGTGTTAGAGCTGAACCGATGTCCATCATCAAAGTAATCAATAGAGAAGGTAAAGTTCTGGAAGAAAACCATCCCAAAGAAAAATCAGTCGTTAATGAAAAAAGCGTCAATCTTCTCGTCGACATGATGCGCGGCGTTCTTGCGCGCGGTACCGGTATATATGCCCAAATTGGCCGCCCGGCAGCCGGTAAAACAGGTACTACCAACGATTATAAAGACGCGTGGTTTGTTGGCTTTACTCCCGATCTTGTCGCTTCAGTTTGGATCGGAAATGACAGCGATGGCTATCTTCAAGGAGTCACAGGTGGTTCGATACCAGCTAAAATATGGAAACAATTCATGACTGCAGCTCTGGCCAAAGTTCCGCCACATGACTTTCCTGCCCCAGTCAACCTGGGCTCCCCCGTTGCTCCACAAAAAGACGGTGTGCCTACAGTTGATCCAAAAGATAAAGAAGCCCAAAAAGAAATGTTTATCGATGGCCTCCAACAAGTCAATCCAACTGAAAATCTACCTAATGACAAATCCAACACTCAAACTCAAAATGGTAAAACCGAAGACAAAAACACATCTAAACCTGATGCTAATAAAAAATCGGACAATCTCCCCCCTGCTTTACCACCAGTTCCCGCAAGAACTGAAAACCGTGAAAGAACACAATAACAAAAACACGCACTTACTGCGCGTGTCAGAATGACAAAAAATTCATTTTCAGTATTCTGTAGCCACCTAAAAGGTGGCTTTTTTCTTACACAAAAAAAGGAAGGTTAGGGTATACCCTAACCTTCAGGTTGCGCTTTCATGGCTGCTATGCATTGTTTACATACATTTTTCTCTTTAAATCTAGTGACTTCATCGTTACTACCACAAAATACACAGGCAGGCTCATATTTACGTAAAATAATGCGATCATTATCTGTGAAAATTTCTAGGCCATCTTTTACATCGATATTAAACATACGTCGTAATTCAATAGGAATAACAACTCTTCCAAGATCATCGAGTTTTCTTACAATACCAGTCGATTTCATATACAGCCTTCTTTCGACAAAAATTGACTAAATACTACTCTCAGAGAGTAACAAACATTGCAGAGATTGTCAACCGAAAAATATATTTTTTTACAAAAATAACGGTTTCTTTCAATTATAATTTCTGTATCTTAGTATTTCATAATATATCTATTGTTATTATTAGTTTTATCTTACCTTTCGACCAAAGGCATGGTTTAAAAATCTTCGCTTAATAAATTTTCATTTTTAATAAAAAAACTTCGTAAATTTAAAATTGACGTAGAAAGTAAACAAATAATTTACTATACTATTAATCAGAGGGGTGAAACAGTGAAAAAGGGTAATATGATTTTTGCCAAGAGAGTAAAGTCATTTCGCGAAGAAACATGTGTAAGTCAAGAAGACCTTGCCTCAAATTATGGATATACTAAGCAAACGGTATCATCTTGGGAAAACAATGGCCAAATTCCAAGAGATCCTGTACTTAAAAGTTTAGCTACTCTTTTTAACACAAGTACCGATTATCTTCTAGGATTTACCGATGATCCACGCTCCACTAACGCAAAAACTCAACAGCCCAAAGATTTGCTAAAACTTCTTGATCAAGAACAACAATTAATGTTAAATGGAGAAATCTTATTCCCTGAGGATTTAGAAGTAATAAAAAATGCCATTACGCAAGGTTATTATTTAGCCAAACAACTTAATAAGCGATCGACTGATCTAGTGAGTGAAAATAAATATTCCGCCGTAGGCGAAAAATCTTATTACCATACTGATATCTAACCTCTAAAAATAGCTACAATTGAAATTGTAGCAAAATATGCGCCCCAAGTGGTAACCACGGTTTGGTTTCCAACTCTTGAAATATATTCACAAGGAGGTATTCATTTGAAAAAAATTCTTGTCATTGCTTGCCTTGTATTTTTAACCTATCCAGCACTTACTTTTGCTAGTGACTGGCGCTTCACTGGGCAATCAAAATCAGGAAATGAATATTACATTGACGTCGATGCGATGTCTTATGATCACTCTGACGGCAATCAAAAAAATCGCGTCATTGTACATGAAAGAACAATACTAACAGGCCAGCAAATACAACACTACCAAGATTTTGCGCGTAAAAGAGGAACTTATTACTCCGCCTGGGACAACTTGACGTATATAATCACCCATTACATGTTTGATTTGTCAAATAAAACCTACGCAATGACCTATCTGGTTTTTCTTGACTCAAACAACAACACCATTGCTGAATTTAAACAAAACAATTTTATTTTCAGACCCGTACCACCTGATAGCTTTGACGAAAAGACCTTTAACTTAATTACTCAAAATATTAATAAGGTTAAAGATTAATTGGTAATTGTACAATACCTCAAACAGATACTCAAAACTGAACTGAAATCCTAATAGTAAAACACGGCATAGATTTTATCTAGCCGTGTTTTACTTTAACCACTTATACGAACGCACGTTCCAAGTATATGCGAAGTTTTGCAGCTGTCCCTTTCATAGATTTGCAGTAAACTGTAAAAAATATAGTAAGCTAAATACTGAAGGTGTCAGATATGAAAATCATTAAACCTATGCTTGCCAAACAATCCGACCTGCCCAGAAATGATACTGAATATGGATTTGAAATTAAATGGGATGGTATGCGCGCCATACTATATTACCAAGATGAACATCTACAGATAATGAGTCGCAATCAAAAAGACGTTACAGCACAATACCCGGAGCTTAATGAACTAGGCATATCCGAAACTAAACGAAATTTAATTTTAGACGGAGAGATTGTCCATCTTGGTCAAAACGGCCAGCCTTCATTTTCAGGATTACAGCATCGTATGGGGCTTACTACAGCCACGACTATTGACACTCGTAAAAAAGATTATCCAGTAACTTACATTATTTTTGATTTATTATCTCTTCATGGTGAATCAACAATGCATCTTTCTTATACTATGCGGCGAGAAATATTGGATAAATTACAGTTAACCGGCCCAGCCTGGCAAACACCAGCCTATAAGCTAGGCTCAGGCCAGGACATATTGAAAGCTGCTTCAAGTTTAGGACTAGAAGGGATTGTAGCCAAACGCTTAAGCAGTATATATGTTCCCGGCAAACGCACAGGCGACTGGCTAAAAATTAAGAATCACGAGCGTCAGGAATTAGTTATTGGCGGCTTTGTACCAGGAAATAGTGCTAGACGAAATAAAATTGGCGCCCTATTACTAGGATATTACAATGTAACAATTACAGAATCTAAGGCTGATAATCAAACACAACAGCTCATTTATGCCGGTAAAGCCGGCACCGGTTTCACCTCAGCCGGTTTGGAATATTTAGGGACGTTACTGTCGTCCCTAATAATCAGTCACAATCCCTTTAATACAATTATTCCTGATAGAAAAACCATATTTGTCCGACCAGTTCTTGTCGGGGAATTTGAATTTACCGAATGGACGTCTAACAATACTTTGCGTCATCCTGTTTTTAAAGGCTTAAGAACAGACAAGCAAGCTAACGAAGTTATACGAGAACATAAATCAAGCTTAGGAGGAAGCTGAAATGACACGACCGATATGGAGTGGCGCTATTACCTTTGGTCTTGTTAATGTACCTATAAAGTTGTATAGTACGGTAAAAAGAAAAACTGTGCGATTTAATCAGCTGCGCAAAAGTGACAACTGCCGTATTCAGCTAAAAAAAGTATGTGCAACAGATGGTATTGAAGTCGCAAATCAAGAGATTGTCAAAGGATATGAAATATCGCCTGATCGTTATGTCGTCATTACTGATGAAGATTTAGCAGCCATAAGCCCAGCTACCTCTCACAGCATAGCAATCGAAGATTTTGTTCAGCTAGCACAAATTGATCCGTTATATTATATGCAATCTTATTATCTTATACCTGATAAAGGAGCTGGCAAAGCATATGCCTTATTGTTAGCAGCAATGAAAAAATCGCAAAAAGTCGCAATAGCAAAGTTCGTATTGCGTAATAAAGAATATCTTAGCGCTATTCGCCCTACTGGCAGTGTGCTGAGTTTGTCCACAATGTATTTTGCTGACGAAATAATAGAACTGAAAGAATTTGATAGTATGCCTAAGGACGAAGTTGAACCGGACGAGCGTGAACTAAAAATTGCCTTACAGCTTATTGAGTCACTTTCTAAAGATTTTGAACCAGGCAATTATCAAGATGAGTATCGCCGCAAGATTTTTGCAATGATTGATACTAAAGCCGAGGGTCAAACAGTAGTTGTAGAAAAACCATCCGAAACTCAAAAAGGTAAAGTAATTGATTTGATGGCGGCGCTTGAGGCTAGTTTATCGGCAATTAAAAAGAATCAGTCTGAAACCAAAAAGCCTAAGCAAAGGAAGCGAACAGCTCGTGCCCGATAAAACAGTGCTTGATGTTGAGGGAACGCAACTAAAGCTTTCTAACCTTGAAAAAATCTTTTACCCCAAATGCGGATTTAATAAAAGACAGATGATTGACTACTATATACGAATTGCGCCTTTTTTGCTGCCTCACATGGAAGGACGGCCGCTGACGTTAAAACGTTATCCTCATGGAGTTGATGAAAAATTTTTTTATCAAAAGGAATGCCCAGCCAAAAGACCAGGATGGCTGCCTACTGCGCCAGTATGGAGTGAAGGTAATAATAAGTATATTAATTTTTGTCTGGTAGAAGACCTGCCTTCATTAGTCTGGGCGGCTAACTTAGCAGCACTTGAGCTGCATACCTCCCTATCGCAAGTAAAAGATATTTATGTGCCGACCATGCTGGTCTTTGACCTTGATCCAGGCTGGCCAGCAACAATTGTAGATTGTGCTGAAGTGGCATTATGGCTGCAGGATTTTTTTATAACCAAGAACTTGCAGAGTTACCCTAAAACTTCGGGGTCGAAAGGGCTACAGGTTTATGTTCCTCTCAATACACTTGTTAACTATAGCCAAACTAAAGATTTCGCACATAACCTGGCCCAGCTGTTAGAAAAAAAGTATCCAGGACAGGTAGTTTCTAATATGAGAAAAAGTTTGCGCCAGGGCAAGGTTTTTATTGATTGGAGTCAAAATAACCGTCATAAAACTACGGTATGTGTTTACTCATTACGAGCTTGCGAAAAGCCGACTGTTTCTACTCCTGTAACCTGGTCTGAAGTAGAACTGGCTTTGAGAACTAAGGATATCAGTACACTGGTATTTGACACTGATGCGGTACTTGAACGTGTAAATTTATTAGGTGATCTATTTGCTCCTGTACTTACAGCAAAGCAGTACTTGCCCTAACTGGAAAATAGCCACATAGCCTGTAAAAAAAGGTTATGTGGCTATTTTTTTTACAGGCTTTTTCAGAGTGTTAGATTTCAGTAATATCTGCAAGATTAATTTTGGCAGATCGTGCCGAGAGATTTCCTTTAGCGTGCTAAAGTGGTACCTTGTTAACTCTTTAATAATAGAAAGCGTTTAGCCAATATATCTTCTCTTTTTATTATTAATAAATAATTAATTTTTCGTTACTACAAAATCATTCCAAAATATGGTAAGATATATTTAGAGGATGTGATATTTTGGCTTTAAACATAAACAGCAAAATCATGGGGCCAGTTGTCGATGAACTTAATCGTACTGTTGCCCGAACGGGAAAAAGCCCTCACGAAATTGCCAATACCTTATCGATTCTGCATCCTGAAATTTTATTCACCCCTGAAGATTGGGAACAGTTACCTCCAAAGACCCAAACCGGCATAATTAATAGAATTAGAACGACCTTGGAATCGTTCGCCTAACCACCTTATCGGTGGTTATTTCATTTTCTCACCCTCAGCCCACATCTTCAAATCTAGACATTACAACCGTGTGCCACCAATCACTTTAACATAAATGTAAGCATATTATGTAATAGCCCTCCAATATGCTATGAAAGGCGGCGCTTAAATGACTATGTATAATGAAGAATGGGAAGATCCCGAAATAGAAACAGCTGAATATGACGAATATGATTACGGAACTATGGAAGACGACAATATAGAAGACGCTGATCGGCAATGCTTCCCTAGACAGTGCTTCCCTAGACAGTGTTTCCCTAGACAGTGCTTCCCTAGACAGTGCTTCCCTAGACAGTGCTTCCCTAGACAATGCTTCCCTAGACAGTGCTTCCCTAGACAATGCTTCCCTAGACAGTGCTTCCCTAGACAGTGCTTCCCTAGACAATGCTTCCCTAGACAGTGCTTCCCTCGTAAAAGGGAATATTAGACTTACTAAATTCAAAAGGAGATAACATAAATAAGCCTGTTTGCCTAACAAATAATTTATCGTTGCTTAAAGCTAGTCTCTTGATTGCCTCCTAAACGTAAACCATGCTCTCCTTCATCAAACACTATCCATCTGTCAATCGGACTTCAAAACTGAAAACACGGTTCCAAAACCTTTCTCGGATTTAGAAAGCCAGTACTACAGAAAGCATCTGCTATGACTTTTATTCCAAATTATATCTATAACTATTGCATATTAATACATCTGTTAGTATATTTATACTAACAGATGTATTAATTTTAAGGAAGGATCAGTAAAATGAAAAAACCAATACTTATTCCAGAAACCAACGATATGAATAAATATTTGATAAATGACGCTATAATTGATTATACAAACGTTGAAATACAAAAGCTGGCTAGTTACTTTCTATCAAGAAACTTAAACGAGACTGAACTAGTAAAAGAAGTCTACGAATTCGTACGGGATAAGATAAGTCATTCGTTTGATATAAAAGCTAAAATCGTTACATGTAGTGCCTCGGAAGTTTTATTTAATAGGCATGGAATTTGTTTTGCTAAGGCACATCTATTCGCAGCAATTTTACGATGTTTACAAATACCAACCGGGTTCTGCTATCAGAAACTTATTTTAGATGATGAAACTCATCCTGTAATAATCCTCCATGGATTAAATGCTGTATATTTAAAAAAGTTTAGTAAGTGGATTAGACTTGATGCTCGTGGTAATAAGCCGAAAGTAGATGCTCAATTCTGTACTGATACTGAAAAATTAGCATTTAATGTCCGACAAGAATTGGGAGAAACCGACGAGCCAACTATCTATTCCTGTCCGAATATTAATGTCATAAAAGCATTAAAAACGGCAACAACAGTTGAGTACTTATATAAAACTCTGCCCCAAGAATTATAATTAATGTACAACTACTCCTCCTTTGTGGAAAATTTGAAAAACCTGTTATTACAGCATCCTGTGCTGTAATAACAGGCCGTGAAAAGATATTTGTGAAACCTTTTTGCCACGTTTTAGCCCTTTCTTCAAACGGCTAATTAAATCATCAATATTTACATCGACTTCTGGAATCAACGGCGATTCAGCTCTAAACTTCTATATAGCTGCAACACTGCAATATCCCGTTTTTAATCCACTTCCCAAAACTTCTATTTCAACCTTTCCGGTATTTTCAGTTTTCAAAATGATAATGGCGCTTCCATTATAAAGGTGGCATTTATAGTCCCCTATCTGATCTTCTGTACAGGGATTTCCACTGCCTACAACAAAAAAAGCCTTTTCATCCGATACTTTTACACAAATTTCATTTTCAGCAAAAGGCACTCTATTTCCATATTCATCTTCGCTATGAATACGAACATAGCAAAGATCTAGTCCGTCTGCGGCAAAGCTGTCCTCCTCGGGATATAAGACAAGGTTTCTTGCACTTCCTGCGGTTTCCAGCTTGCTTCGGCTAATTACTTCTCCGCTTTCATAAACAACAGCTTCTAAGCATCCCGGCTCATACGGAATATCCAGCGTGGCAATTAATTTTTCAAATGCTGCTTTTCCAATACTTTTTCCATTTAAAATAAACTCCGCTTCATCGCCACCGCCGTATACGTCTACCTTAACCACTTTGCCAATATACTCTTCTGCAAAAGTCCAACAGGGGCTTACATCATACCAATACCACCCTACACCAAAAAACTCATCTCCAGTATGTTTAGGATGGGTTGTAACCAAATAGGACTTGCTCTTATTTCCCCACATGATTTCCCGATAGTGAGATTGTGGTCTTTGTTCGCCCGTTAAATCGATATCAGCCACCCAGGCACTTCTCCATGGGTATGCTCCCATAAAACAAAAAGGTTCTTTTTCCACTTTCCAATACAACTTCCCAATACCTACTTCACCCAAATAATCGACAGCAGTCCAAATAAAATCGCCAATTACATAGGGATGTTTTTCAACTTCGCGCCAAAATTCATAGGTTGTGAACCCATACGACTCCGAACCAAGCATAACCCGCTTCGGAAAAGCAAGATGATCCTTCTCATATCTAGTCTTTAAATAATTGTAACCAACAATATCAAAGTAACTGCAGCATTCCTTAGTCTTTTCCGCCCACTCATTATTGTCCTGCGACAAATTGACTTCAAAGTTTGACATATCGCCGTCTTCGGGTAACAATTGACAAAGAGCTGCCATAACAAATCTAGTATCGTCAAATTCTCTTACCTTGTCAGAAAGTTTTTTAGCCCATATGGCACCATTGCTTCTGCCGTCACATTCCACAATTTCATTGCCGATAGAATAAGAAATGACACAGGGATGGTTTCTATCCCGTTTTACCATATATTCGATATCCTTGTCCCACCAATTCTCAAAGTACAGGTGATAATCCAGCGGCATCTTTGACATTCGCCAAACATCAAAAGCTTCATCTAATACTAACATGCCTAGACGGTCACACACATTCAATAACGCCAGCGATGGGGGATAATGACTAATTCTTACAGCATTATAACCAGCCTTTTTTAATATCCTAATCTTTCTTTCTTCAGCCTTAGGATATGCGCAAGCACCTAAAAATCCATTATCGTGATGGATACATCCGCCCTTAAGTTTCATAGGCTTTCCATTCAGACGAAACCCATTTTGAGCATCAACTTCAGTGGAACGTATTCCAAAATGCTCTTTACAACTATCCATATATTTATCTTCATACTGAATTGTAATCTGATAGCTATACAAGTAAGGATTATTTATATTCCAAAGCTGAGGATTTTTAACGGTTATATTAACATAGCATTCCGTATCACCATTACTTATTAATACCTTTTCCACTGTTTTTTCTGCGATTACTTTCTCATTTTGGTCTTTAATTTCACAAATAAGCGTTACATTTTTTTCTAAATCCAAGCTATTCGTAACCTTCATTTGAAAATTTACACATGCTTCATTTTCTTTTACAATTGGCGTTGTTACAAATAGTTCCCACGGCTTTATATGAATTTTATCACCAACCCATAAAGCAATACTTCTGTATAGCCCCCCGCCGCTATACCAACGGCTGGAAGGCTGGCGGCTCTGCGTGAGTATCTTTAAATTATTACTTTTGCCATTAAAGCGGAGAACTTTTGTAAGATCAACTTGAAAAGGAGTATACCCGTATGGATGCATGGCCAGCACCTCGCCATTTAAAGCTACCTCCAAGTTCATATAGGCTCCGTCTATATCTAGTAATACGGTTTTACCTTCCCAGTCTTTCGGAATATCTAACCTCTTTTTATAGACACCTTCCCCATCCAGAAAATATCCATTGGCAGGTCCACCTGCGGCGCTTGCGCTTCTACCTTTATTTATAATAAAATCATGCGGAAGATTTATTTTTTTGCTTTCAGGCTTTCCAAAAATAAAACTCATACCTTCATTGCTTTCATAAAAATCCCAGTCTTTGTTTAAATCTATTTTAAACATACTCCTCCTCCAATTAAATCTTGCCGTCTCCTCATTTCGATGTTCCTTGCCCCACTGCAACTTCTATTTCTTCCGTAAATGCAGTTAATGTAGTATTGGTCTCCTTTACTTTAATAAATCGTGGTCTTTCTTTATATAAATCATTCGGATAATGCATAGCAAACAGCATGTTATTCTCCTTATCGCGAAACAACATACCATGGCCGCCATTCTCACTATAAAAGGGAACTTCCTGATGTCTCCAGTTTCCATCAACTTCACCATTATCGGAAATGGCTATTCCAACGGTGTATCCGGTTTGACCCCAACTTGACCAAAGCATTAAAAGTATTCCTGATTTGTTTTTATACAAACAAGGTCCATCAACAAAATACACATCTCCGTCTATACCAAATGCTTGCTTGGCAAAAGGAACAGGTACAGTCCAAGGAGCCGTTGACGCTTTAAACAGACATTTAGGCTCACCGATGGCCATTTTCAAATCAGGTGATAACTCTGCCATGCACATTTCACCATTTGGATTATCCTCAAATGAATGTCCAAATATCATATAGGGCGTTCCATCTGCCCCAAAGTATAGAGTTCCATCCAAACAATTCCATCCTTTTGGAGTTACAGGACCATCACTATGCGGTTTGAACGGCCCTGTTGGTAAATCGGCTATAAGAATCTGCGTCCCCATATTTTTATCTTCCGCATTAAAAGTAGCAACAAGGTAAAAGGACCCACGGTAATAATAGCATTCTGGAGCCCAATAATTTCTATCTGCCCAAAACTCTCCATTATTATGGAATATCTCTATAGGTCCTTCCCAGTTTTCCATATCATCACTTACATAGCAATCAAACCCGTCCGCCAGCCCCCAAGTCGTTGCACTTCTCGTGCCATAAAGATAATATTTATCCTGATGATGCAAAATATATGGGTCCCTGATATTTATTTCATTGGTCTTCATCCATATTCTCCCTAAATTTTCTCTTTAGTACATTAGCCCTTAACTTTACTTACCCATTTAAGCTTGTTTTTTAAAAAACATCTGTATTCTCACCATATGTGCAAATTCATGACTTACTCTGGCCATAATAGGCGTTATGTCCATGCTTACGCAAAAAGTGTTTATCCAATAACGCCGCATCAATATTTTTCACACCGCTGTTAATTTGTTGCGTAAACAAACTAGTCTTGGCAATCTCTTCAAGTACTGTAACATGATATACTGCTTCCAAGGCATCTTTACCCCAAGCAAAAGGACCATGACTAGCCACTAAAACACCGGGAACTTCCATTGGATTTAGCGCCTTAAATGTTTCAACAATAAGATTGCCGGTTTGCTCCTCGTAATGCTCCTTGATTTCAACATCCATCATCTTTCGAGTACATGGTACATTGCCATAAAAGTAGTCGGCGTGAGTAGTACCAAGGACCGGAATTGCTCGTTCAGCTTGAGCCCACGCCGTAGCATATGTCGAATGAGTATGTACAATCCCGCCGACGGCTGAAAAATGGCGATATATTGCTAAATGGGTAGGAGTATCAGAGGAAGGTTTCAGCTCTCCGTCTACCTGCTTGCCATATAAATCGACCACAACCATATCTTCCGGTTTCATCTGGTCATACTCTACACCACTTGGTTTAATAACAACCAAACCTTTTTCTCGTTCAATTCCACTAACATTACCCCAGGTATATAAAACTAACCCATTCTTCTGAAGCAGCAAATTAGCTTCCCATACTATCTTTTTCAATTCTTCAAGCATAAGACCACGCACCTTATTAATCGTTATTTACAATTTTTCGCATCTTTTTTAATTTCTTTCAGCCGTTTCATAACATCGTTGCCGCCCCGCCCGAAATAATCATGCAGCAACTTATATTCAGCGTATAGTTTAGCATATTGTGCCACATTCTTTGCAATCGGCTTAAACACCGTTTTAATACTAGTCATTCTTGCTGCTGCTTCATAAATAGAATCATATCCGCCATTCGTTTTTCCGGCTGCCACAGCGCCAAACATAGCAGCACCTAATGCCGGTGTTTGTTGTGATGTGGGAATATAAATCTCTTTCCCAGTCACATCGGCATATATCTGCATTAATAAGCGATTTTTCCTCGGCAGTCCGCCGCAAGCATATAACTCATCGATCGGTACTCCGGCTTGACTAAAGGTCTCAATGATTAAATTCGTCCCAAAGGCGGTTGCTTCGATGAGCGCCCGATACATTTCTTCCGGTTTACTAAGTAAGGTTGCCCCCAGAAAAACACCGGTCAGATCGGCATCAACTAAAACAGATCGATTACCATTCCACCAATCTAAAGCAATTAGGCCACTTTCGCCAAGTGCTAGCGACGCTGCCATATCTTCAAGCAATTGATGAATACTTTGCTTTTTTTCTCTGGCTTTTTGCCAATAAGCCTCTGGTACACAGTTTTCTACAAACCACTCAAATATGTCGCCCACAGCCGATTGACCGGCCTCATAACCAAAGTAACCTGGTACAACTCCATCTTCTACAACACCGCACATTCCAGGCACCACTTTTTCTTCCGTTCCAAGAACTATATGACATATCGAAGTACCCATACTCATAACCATCTTGCCTGGTTCAACAACCCCGGCAGCAGGTACGGCAGCATGAGCATCCACATTACCTACCGCTACTGCAATTCCTGCGTTAAGGCCCATTTGCTCAGCCATATAACTCGTCAATCCACCCGCCATGGTACCAATAGGAACGACCGCACTGTACAATTTTTCTTCTACCAGATTCTCCAATTTGGGATCCAATGCGCCAAAAAACTCTTTGGCGGGATATCCATCTTTTTTATGCCATATAGCTTTATACCCGGCTGAGCAACTGCACCGGACATCGACTCCCGTCATCTGCATAGTCACCCAATCCGTTGCTTCCATAAACCGATCCGCCGCCAGATAAATTTCCGGCGCTTCATTCAATATCTGCCATATCTTAGCAATAAACCATTCAGAAGAAATCTTCCCGCCATAACGGGCTAAAAACTTTTCACCGCGCTCTTCGGCAATTTTATTGATCTTGTTGGCTTCTTCTTGTGCCGCATGGTGTTTCCACAACTTTACCCAGGCATGAGGATTGTTCCTAAACTCGGGAAGCTGACACAAGGCCTGCCCATCTTTACTAACCGGCAGCATCGTACATGAGGTAAAATCGATCCCCAGTCCAATTACATTTGCCGCATCTACACCAGCCTCTTTTAATACTTGAGGCACCGCCTTTCGCAGCACTTCCAAATAGTCATCAGGATTTTGCAAGGCCCAGTCATACTCTAATACAATATCCGTCCCAGGCAGCTTCTCATCGATGACACCATCAGGATAAGAAACAACCGCGTCAGCCACCTCTCTGCCGGTCTCAACTTCTACTAACAAGGCTCTCCCCGACTGTGTTCCAAAATCAATGCCAATCGTGTATTTTTTTTTATTCATTAAATCAACCTCCTTAGTAAAAAAGCTAATTTATAACTCATCCTAAATAATAAATTTAATATTAAATTTATTATTTAGGAGTTCATTTCAACGTTTTTTCTCCTTCTCCTGCTTTAATTGTAGTAAAAATTATAGTTTTTAAACAATTCTCGCAATATTGGCTATTGTTTATGTGGCGCACTTGGCTTGACAATTCATCAAATAAAAAAATTGTTATCCAAAATCAAAAGATTATTGGATAACAATTTTTTTATTTACCTATTTATCTTGACGTCAAAAATATCCCTTCTAAAACAACATCAGCAATCCCCTTCATATAGGCTTCTCTTCCCTCCGCCGAGTATTCCACCTTGACCGAGGACCGGGTACTATCCAGAGTTTGCTCGCTAATAACCTGCAGCAGTATTTCTTCGATAAACCGCCGCCCCCGAACAATGCCTCCGCCAATAATAATAAGTTCTGGGTTTAAAAAATTAATTATGTTTGCAACCCCAACCCCAAGATAGCGAGCAATATTCTGAAGCATTTTTATCGAAAGTTCGTCCCCCTTGGCAGCCGCTTCATAAATATGTTCCGGAAGAATTGCCGATAAATCTCCGTCTGCAAGTTTGGCTGCCAGCGAAATATTGACGTTTGGCGCACTAACTACACTGTTTACTAATGCCGCCTCAGAGGCAAAGGTCTCCAAACATCCGTGTTTTCCGCAACTGCATAAAGGTCCGTGAATATCGATAATCGTGTGACCAATTTCTCCGGCAATATCACTTATTCCCCGATACAATTGACCATTTACAAAAATACCTGCCCCAATGCCCCAGCCAACCCCTAACATAACGGCATTTTTATAGCCATAGTATTTTCCGTAATAATAGGCTCCTAAAGCAATTGCCCGCATATCATTTTCTACAAAAACCGGAAGCTGAAACTTCTGCTCTAAACTAAATTTTAATGATACTTTTTGCCAGCCAAAGCTTTGGGAAAATAACGAAATACCCTCTTTATGCAAAACTGGACCTCGGACAATAATCCCAATTGCAGACACAGCCTGACCAAGCTCACTTGAAATACATTTGTTTATGATTTGCTCTAAGGCCGCCATAACCTTTTCTGGTTCAAGTTTCCTCAAGTCAACACTGACCTTTTCTTTAATCGCTAATCCGGCATTTACAATATAGCCAGTCATTTCTTTCGAACGAATATCGACGATTATCAGGTTAGCTGCTTCAGGATTTATTTTTAAGAGTATTCGCGGTCTTCCGCTTATGGGTTTTCCTTCATTGCCGATTTCAGCACACTCACTAATAATTCCAGAAGCTATTAGCCGCCCTGAAATATTGGTCACCGTTGGCGCAGTAAGACCGGTTAGTTTTGCTATATCTACACGGGAAATCGGGCCCTGCCGTCTAATAATATTAACAACTATAGACTCGTTAACCCCTCCCGTATAAGAAGTTACCACGTTTTTTCCCACTAAGTTACACCTCATCATAGCACTATATATAGTTCCAATTATATAAACTATTGATTACCCTGTCCATCCCCTTCAAATATAGCCCATTTATTCGCACCGTGTAAATTTATTGACCAGGAAGCTATTTGAACAATAGCCTCCTGGTCTTCTTTCTTACCTTTTCAATTGATAAAACAACTCGTTCCATCTAAGTTCTTTTTTGAAGCTGCTAATTTCGGTATTGGCATCAATTATTACATATTCTATATCAGCAATTTCACTAAAGTCTTCAAGATGTTCTTTAGTAATTGCTTGACTAAACCCAGTGTGATGCGCACCACCAGCCAGAATCCAAGCCTGGGCTGAAACTAAAAGGCTGGGTTTAGGCCGCCAAATGGCTCTCGCAACCGGCAGCTTAGGCAAATCAAACGGCGGTTTAATTACATCCACTTCATTTACAAGCAAACGGAACCGATTTCCCAAATCAACCAGGGTAGCATTAATTCCCTTCCCTTCTGGGACATTAAACACTAAGCGGGCGGGATCAGCTTTACCGCCAATCGATAATGGGTGAATTTCTAAGGAAGGTTTTTCAGCGGCAATAGACTCGCAGACTTCCAGCATATGGGCGCTCAAAACCATCATATTATCTTTTTCCAAGTGATAAGTATAATCCTCCATAAAAGAAGTCCCGCCGTTCAGGCCATAAGCCATCACTTTCATAGCCCGCAGCAAAGCGGCCGTCTTCCAGTCGCCTTCGGCGCCAAAACCATAGCCCATTGCCATTAAACGCTGAACTGCCAGTCCCGGCAATTGGGATAAACCATACAGATTCTCAAAAGTAGTGGTAAATCCCTTAAAATTACCGTCTTCTAAAAACCGCTTTATTCCCAATTCAATCTTTGCTGATTCCCGCAAAGAGTTTATGTTAGTTTCAGATTTCAAAAGTTCTGGCTGAATACAATATTTAGCTTTATACTCACCAAGCAACGTATCAATGTCCTCTTTACTAACGGCATTTACGTATTTCACCAAGTCACCAACAGCATAGCCATTGACCGAGTATCCCAACTTTATTTCGGCTTCAACTTTATCGCCTTCAGTTACAGCCACATCCCGCATATTATCGCCGAATCGCGCAAATCTGGCACCCTGCAGATCGGCCCAGGCAAGCGCCGCCCTTGCCCAGGCAGCAATCTGGTCAAGCACCGTTTGGTCTTGCCAGAAACCTACAACCACTTTACTTGCTTTTTTCATTCGCGAAGTAATATATCCATACTCACGATCACCATGCGCCGACTGATTTAAATTCATGAAATCCATATCAATATCAGCCCAGGGAATATCGCGATTAAATTGGGTATGTAGATGCAATAACGGTTTATTTAGTATGTTAAGACCAGCAATCCACATTTTCGCCGGAGAAAATGTATGCATCCAGGTAATAATACCAATACATTCTTTTGCACAATTAGCTTCAAAAAATAAATTACGGATCGCCTCCGAATTGGTCACGACAGCTTTAAATACTACTTTTATAGGAAATTTCTTATTGGCTTCAATTTCCTTGGCAATAATCCTTGAATGCTCGGTTATTTGCTCGATAATATCCTCACCATACAGAAGTTGACTTCCGGTTACAAACCAAAGTTCCTTATCCTTAAAATCATTAATCATATTACACCCTCCAATTAGTTTAGTTCTGGTTAGGAAAAAGCCTATCCACCGCTGCCGTGAAATCTACCCCGGCAATTAGTTCCCATTCCTCTTCATGTTCCAGTTCAGCCTCAGGCTCCAGAAGAACAAGCGGCGATAAACTTTCCATCTCTAACATAAAATCGGTTGTATAAGTTTCATAAGAAACACCGAAATCAGGATATTCTGCACCCAGCTTATGGACATAACGCTTAATAAATAAATTGCCATGATTCACATAAGCTGCCCAACCCGCTTCATTGGAAACGCCAAATTTAAACGGCTCTTTCATCTTGGGATTTTGAGCTAAAATTGTAAACAGATCACCCCAGCAAATACGGGAATCGTTCATTTTACTATACGGCCATAAAGCTACTGTTCTATTAGGCAGAAGTCCGGTGTCTCTTTGCGGATTAGGTATAATTTCCTTCCCGCCAACCGCCATAACGGTAATCGCCCAGGCTGCTAACTTTACCGGCCAGGCATTTTTGTTCACCAAACGATGCTTAATATTAACGATGTTATTTTGCGGCGATAAACTAATCTCCATCATCTTTTGAATTTGCGTCCATGGTTCAGATTGCTGAATTACCCGTATTCCTTGATCAATCACCTGATACTCAACCGGTTGATTATCAGCTATATAAGTACGAGGAAAGCTTTCAGGACTGTGCCAGAAGCGGTGTCCTCCTCGTGTATACCACAACTCGTTTCCATATGTTGCTGATCCTTCAGCATCAGATTCACAAAATTCGTTTTCCTTTCCATTTAAGCCAAACCGGATAATTCTTGGCCCGCAGTCAACAGTAACAATTAAATCCACCTCACCGTTTGACATTTCTATACACCGGCCATAGTTTACATGTCGGATTTCTCTAATGATAACTCCTGCCAAAAGCTTCACCTCAAATCATTTTTAATCTAAACTCCCTGCTAAACAGCCTTCTCAATTGCATCACTGGATAAGGTTCGGATAGTATTCACAGCAATTTTCTCAACGTCACCATACTCCATTTTTCATCTCCTTGAATTATCTAAGCTCCACTATGCACCATAATCAATTCTTTTACAATTCTGTATGTTTAATATATTAAATTTAATATTAAATTTAATATATTAAACATTACGACAGGCCGCATAATTTTCCTGCTAATAATTTACAACTCGAATTTTTTTTTACATCTTTAAAATTAGCCTACCTTGTTTAGCTGGTTTTATTTTTGTAATCGTAAAATCTGATAAGCAATATTGGCTATCATACACTACTACTACACTTTTTTTATATAATCCTAATGAAGTTAAGCCTTTTTATTTTTATAATCGCAAAATCAGATAAGCAATAGCTGTTCTAAGCTAAAACTTTTATGTATAATTTAATTTAAAATAAACGCGGAGGAAAAAATGGACGACCGTCAATTACGCAGTTTTACTTGTGTAGCCGAACGGCTCAACTTCACCGAAGCCGCCAGGCATCTTTATCTTACTCAGTCGACGGTAAGCCAGCATGTCGCTGACTTAGAAAAACAATTGAAGGTCCAACTATTTGTTCGCACCACCCATAAGGTCGAACTTACCGCTGCCGGCGAAGTATTTCTCAAAGAAGCCTATGCCATACTGGCAAAATCAGAAGAAGCTATCAATAAAACCCGACGTACGGCTGCCGGCGTTGCCGGCAACCTGCGCGTGGGCTTTCTCGAATCAACTGTTGGCTACTTTCTGCCACAGGTTATATCCAATTACTGTAACAGATACCCCAATATTGCTTTACAGTTAAACTGCCTTTACTGGGAAGAACTCAACAAAGCACTGCTCAACAACGATATCGACCTTGGACTAACCATCTCTTTTGCCATCAATAACGTCCCCGGCCTAACTTCGCGATCCGTCTATAAAGACAAACTTAGCGTTGTTATGCCCCACAATCATCTGCTTGCCAACAATAAGGAAATTGACTTGTCAGAAATGGCTAATGAATCATTCATCAGTTTGTCCCCCATTGTTGCGCCCATGCCAGTATATGTTACTTACGAACTATGTGCCAAACGCAACTTTGTCCCCAACATGATTTGTCAACCTGAACTTCACGAGACCATTCTTTTGATGATTCAAGCAGGCTTAGGCGTAGCTATATTACCTTACTTTATGAAGTTCATTGCTAGTTCTAACCTTAGCTTCGTCGATTTCGTTGGTGACGACCACTACCTCAGCGTGGTAGTGGTTTGGAAAACATCTAATAACAATCCAGCTATTCCACTCTTTTTGCGGGAACTCAATCAAATCGAAATACCAAGATTCAACAACCTTGACGAATTCAAATAAATAGAAGTCTTCAACTCTTGCTTGTGCTAGAGTCGAAGACTTCTATTTATTAATTAACCAAACGACGTAACCGCTCATTACAGCGCTTACGAAATAACCCTTTAATTTTCTATAGCCATTTTTCAAAAGTCTCATTCTCAATGATATATTGTATTTCAATTTAATACGCTAAATTTGACTATGGCTTACAGCACTGCCGTCATCAGATATAGCTGTAATTGTAATTTCTTCGCCAGGTTCGAGCACCAGCATTTCATCATCCCATTCTCCCATAAATAATTTTACGATGAGTCTTAGCGAGCCTTTGCGAACTTCATGTTGTAATCCAACCTGTCTGGCAAACTCCTTAGTGCGCGGAATAATTTCTTCAAGCTGATATGCCCCCGTGTCAATGATCAGCAAGCGCTTATAATGCCCTAACATAGTATTCATAACCTTTTGGGTGCGGTTCTCACCATGACGTTTTAGACAGCGTTCATATTCCCATATTATATTTTTCTCATAATCCAGCCAACCCTGCGTTAAAAAATAAGTGCCCATTTCATCAGAAAGCGCCTTGCGTTTTTCTGCAGATCCTAACAGCATCGGAATACAATCATGAATTTTTGGAATAACCAATTTGAACTTCTCAGACTTTATGCCAGCCAACCCATTCCCGCAAAAACCAAATACCAACAATACCACATCAATATTATCGAACATATCAAGCTGTTCTTGAATTCTTTTGCGTAGAGCCGCCGGATCATTATGCAGTCCTGACTCAATATATACAACTGGATATTTTACCTTAGTCTGCTCTAAGACCAGGCTTATTTCCCGCCGCAAGGTCTGACAAGCTAAAATAATCGTCCGCATTTTCCTCCCCTTCGTCCAGTTAATTTAATGCCTACTCCACGCCCGCCGCAATTAGCCTCAACCAATAATCCAGACTCACTAATAGCTTGCAATACAGTTTTGTCCCCCAAGCATGTAATAACTTTATCATCATTTTGAACAAAAGTTTTAAACAGATTACTTTTCAACTTTGTGTTCATAGTATCCTCCTACACAAGGTAGTAACTACCTAGTACTTTCTCAAACACTAATTATTTTGGTAAGACTTATTTTAATAAGATACAAAACATAGCCTCTCACTCCTGAGAGGCTATGCTAACCAATCATACGAATACTATAGAAACCTTGCACATAATCTCCTCCCACATCACTCGTGGGTTCAACGGTGATTAACGTTAGTCTGTTAGGCTTTACATTGTCCTTCCATAAGGGTAACTGCATCATAAGCTGTTTTGCAATAATAATCTGCCGAGCAATACTTTGCCACATTATTATCACACGGGCCACCACCAATAAGTATCTTCACCGCTGAATTTTCGGCTTTTACGGCAGCAACGGTATCTTTCATCGCATCAAAAGCAGTAGTCAACAAACAACACATTCCAACTACCTGCGGTTTGTGTTCTTTTACTGCTTCCACAAATTTTTCGATTGGTACATCCACGCCAACATCAACTACTTTGTAGCCATTACAGCCTAAAATCGTTGCTACTATGTTCTTACCGATATCATGAATATCATCTTTAACTGTGCCCAATACTATAGTTCCATGGGTTTCAAGTTCAGCCCCTTGAGCCATATTAGCTTTGAGCAAATCAGCTACCGATGAAAAAATATCTGCCGACATAATAAGCTCAGACAGGTAGTATTCCCCTTCCTCATAGAATTTACCTACCTTTTCCATACCTTTTTGAAGCTGCCCCAGTATTTCTATTGCAGGTACATTCTCCGCTAATTGTGACTTTACACCCTTCACAACAAGATCTTCGTCCAGTTCTGACAATGCATCTACAAGATTAATTTTTTCCATTTTTTCTACCTCCACTATCTATATTAGTTACCGTTTATTATTTATCAGTCACGGCTGCTATCATGGCCTTCACATTTTCTGGTTTGGCATTAAACGGAATATCACAACCGGATGAAAGGATAAAACCTTTAGGCCCGATCTCATTTATCAATTTAGTGCTATAATTATATACTTCGTCTGGCGTTCCCAATGAAGTCAAGGCTGCTGGGACATCGCCCATAATACACATATGATCTCCCAAAACTTCCTTAACTTTATAAATATTCGTTGCATGATCCGAGGAAAAAATACATTTCCCTTTGGGCAACTCAAGGAATTTTTCTAAATCACGTTCCCAATTTGAATCAATATGTAATACCGGAATCACATTTTCCTCCAGCACCACTTCTACCATCCGTTTAAAATATGGCCACTCAAATCTGTTCCATACCTTCGGAGATAAGAACTCACTAGCGCCACGCCAGCCTCCAACCCATGCCCCAGTCGGTTTCATAGCCCGCAAAACTTGTCTGGTACTTTCTACAATATCGTCCATCGCAATATCCATAGCCGCCTGAACTTTATCAGACAATCTAAACAAATCGCGCATAAATTTAACCATAGTCCGACCACCACAAAAAACCTCATAAGGAATACAGCAAACGATCGGCGAAAGGGTTACTAAGCCTTCTTTTTTACAATTTTCAATGGCCTGAGGCGTGTAAGCAAACACAGGATTAACTTTTTCTTCTAAATTATCAAGTCTATTTTTTAAGAAGTCTTTAAAAAATGTATTATATCCTTTATTAATAATTACATCATAATCGTCAACAGTCATCATTTCGGCTTCAGCTACCTGCCATGGAACATCTTTCGGCAAATCGATTCCCGGAATCCTTACTTTAGATAGCCATTGATAAGAAAGTAAGTACGGGCTAAATACTGGTTGCTGCATACCATCAATATCGCCTAGTGAGGAAAATGACTTTAACATAGTGTCAGCCGCCAACTCATTATTCATGGCAAAATCAGCCAAACTTACTCCCAAATGATTGGCACAAAATGAATTTCCTACCGGTATTACTGGTACTCGATCTGTTTTTTCAAGAGCAATAGCCTTTTTAATACGCTCTAAATGAACATTATAAAGTTCCGTTTTACTCATATAGTCCCCTCCACTATATCTCCTACTAGACACTATTTATTATTATATTTTTCTAACGTCGCAAAAAAAGCATCAATATTGTCTAACGGCGTTCCAGGCGGTATATCGCAACCTGAAGAAAGCACAAAATTATTGTAGTCGCTCATCTCGTCTAATAAACCATTAACCTCTTCTACCATTTGCTCAACCGTACCGATACGGAAAGTCCCAGATGGATTAATGTTGCCCATAACCAATTTACCACTTGGCATTTGCGGCATAATGTCAGTCATAGATACAGCATTGCCAATGTGATATGCAGCGGCACCGGTTGAAACCATCGAGTCTACCAATTTTACAGTTTTACCACAGTTATGAAGGACAATCATAAAATTCTCATCTTGAACGGCGTCAACTATTTGTTTTACATAACAAGAAGAAAACTTATCACATTGTTTTGGTGATAATAACCCTGCGGCCGGTTCCGCAATTACTATACCATTAGCTCCAGCACCTTTAATAGCTTTTGCATACTCAACCAGAAACGCTGCACACTTTTCCAAGACTATGGTTACAGTGTCTGATTGTCTCATCATCGCAACCATTATAGCTGTCATATCCATAAGACGTCCTGCTAAAGAAAATGGCCCAATAATCCCGCCAAAAACGGGTCTGTCAGTAATCCTTGCAACAGCTAATTCCGTAGCTTTCAGATATGCAGTCGTTCGACCTACACCAACAGCTGGTACTCTTAAGGCTTCGGCATCTTTCATATCAGTAACCATATGACCAATGACTGTAGGAACTTCTGTTTCTGAATATTTCACGTTACTGCCAAAAGCTTCGGCCTCAACCGATAAATCCATTACAGTCACTGCCGCAACTGAGTTGTAACGTTTAGCTAGACTTTCAATACAGACAGCTTGATCTTCACCCTTACGGACTATATCCATCAGTTTCTTACCTGACAGTTCTAGGCCTGGGTAAGTCATAATCGGCAATGCAGCTACACGCCCTGATGCAATAAGATCATTTTTCCAAGTATCCATATTACACTTCATAATTATTTCCCTTCGTTGTTTTTTGAATATTGACGCATTTCACTATAAACTGATAACATGGTTATCGATTCATCGATATTTATCGTAGCATTAATTTCACATTTAAGGAAACGGTTTATTACGTTTACGATTATCGGAAAATCCGATAATAAATGAGACTAGAAAAACGCACACCATAAACAACCTGAAAAGCCCCCTATATCATACAAAATTAGATCGCTTTACATGCAAGAAAATTTACCCGTATTTTAAGTAGATGACTTATATGAGGTTCTTGAAGAAATAGAAGAGAATAAAATAGCCCAGTTCTTATCTTTTAAGAAGAATAAATGCTTCGACCATCAAGGTCAAAGCACTTTTTATATTCTCCACAGTATTAAATTACCGACTATTGTAAGCATTAAAATATCAAAATCGACTATCACAATCGAGTCAGTTTGAACCAGCAACCTTAAACTGCTACACTATAATCTCCAACAACATTTAATACTCCGCCCCCACTTTTGGACGTCTATGAGAACATATCAAGTACGGGCATATCCCATTTTCCTTCACTTTTTTCTCGCCATCCGCGCCTGTTCGGCGTAATAAGCCGCCATCCCCCTTGCTAGTTCAGCGTTTTCTCCTTTAACTTCGGTAAACACCTCTGCCAATTCCAAGAGTTCTGGCAAAGTATTAGCCAATTCTTCATTCCTTTGTTTTGCATAATAATAACCACGCTCAAAATCAGTCATTATATTAAGCGCATCATTTATGCCTTTGTCACTCATATATATTCCCCCCTAAATTCGCACGGCTCTGGTGCTGCAGACAACAGCAGCACCAAGACCGGCTTATTTAGGTGAAATTTAAACCTGCTAAGAAAAGTCAAGCGAATTATTCGAAGGTTATGCAAAATGCATGTTAGGGAACAGCAAAGCTAGCCAAGCGCAAAAGCGATTGACCAGCAG